>ENA-ORDC01000920-ORDC01000920.1-marine-metagenome-genome-assembly--contig:-NODE-920-length-24539-cov-3.349726_pt1 | contig 24539 bp, 29 predicted proteins | sample MGYA00237783_ERZ508515 | MGnify/ENA primary metagenome ERZ508515 (study PRJEB26186, sample SAMN06268792) | marine metagenome | isolation source: Eden Landing Ponds, San Francisco, CA, USA | place... | reverse complement strand
CAGGACGCGACGAACACGCTCGTGTTCACGAACACGCGGTCGGGCGCCGAGCGGGTGCTCCAGAACCTCCGCGAGCGGTACGACTGCTACGACGAGACGAACTCCGGGGCCCACCACGGCTCGATGTCGAAGGAGGAACGCCAGCGCATCGAGGGGAAGCTCAAGCGCGGGGACGTCGACGTCGTCACCACCTCCACGTCGCTCGAACTCGGCATCGACATGCCCCACATCGACCTGGTGGTACAGGTCGGCTCGCCGAAGTCGGTGGCGGCGCTGCTCCAGCGAGTCGGCCGCGCGGGCCACCGGCTCGGCCAGACCGTCAGGGGCCGGGTGGTGGCGCTGGACCGCGACGAGCTCGTCGAGTGTGCGGTGATGCTCCGGAAGGCCGAACAAGGGTTCGTCGACCGGGTGTTCGTTCCGGAGAACGCCCACGATGTCGCCGCCCAGCAGCTGTACGGGATGGCGATCAACGCGGTCAGACCCGAACGAGAGGTACGCGAGATACTCACCGCGGCGTACCCCTACCGGAACTTCACCGAGGCCGACTTCGAGACGCTGTTCAGCTATCTCACCGCAGACTACGAGGGACTCGAGGAACGGAACGTGTACGCGAAGATTTGGCGCGACTCGAACGACCCGCCCGACGGCGAGCATCACTACGAGGCGTTCGACGTCGGCGAGCCGTTGGTCGGGAAGCGGGGACGGCTGGCACGCGTCATCTACATGACGAATATCGGCACAATCCCGGACTCCTTCGACGTCGACGTGTTCGTCCGCGGCGGCGACGAGTGGGTGGGACAGCTCGACGAGGAGTATCTCGACACGCTGGACCCGGGCGACGTGTTCGTGCTCGGCGGGTCGAACTACGAGTACGCGTACCGCCGGGGCTCGAAGGTGTACGTCGACCCGACCTCGAAGTCGGCGACCGTCCCGTCGTGGTACTCCGAACGCCTTCCGCTCTCCTACGACCTCGGCCGCGAGGTGTTACGGTTCCAGCGCCGGCTGCTGGACCGCCACCGCGAGGGCGGGCCGCCGGCGGTGCGCGCGTGGCTCCGCGAGTTTCCCGTCGACGAGAACACGGTGCGGGCCGTGACACGGATGTTCGACGAGCAGATACGCTACGCGGGGATCGCGAGCGTTGCAACGGACGAACGGCTGTCGGTCGAAGTCGTGCTCGACCACGACGAGTACCGCCGCCGGTACTACGTCCACTCGGGCTACGGCCGCCGGTTCAACGAGGGGTTCTCGCGGCTGCTTGCCCACCACGTCTCGGCCCGGACGAACGCGAACGTGCAGGTCGCCGTCGCGGACAACGGCTTCACCCTCTCCGTCCCGCTCAACCGGAAGGTCGATATCGAGCCGCTCCTCCGCGACATCGACCCCGACGCGGTCCGCGAGGACCTGCGTGCGAGCCTCGACGGCACGGACCTGCTTCAGCGCTACTTCCGTATCAACGCGACCCGGGCGCTGCTCATCCTGAAACGCTACAAGGGAACCGAGAAGTCCGCGGCCCAACAGCAGGTCTCCTCCGAGATGCTGCTCTCCTTTGCCGAGGGGCTCGACGAGTTCGCCGTGCTCGAGGAGACGTACCGCGAACTCCTCGACGACAAGTTGAACGTGCCTGCCATCGAGTCGGTGCTCACCGCCCTCCGGACAGGGGAGCTCGAACTCCACGTGCAGTCCGTCGGCTCGCCGTCACCGCGCGCGTTCGGGCTGGCGACACTGGCCGCGAGCGACGTGGTGCTTGCCGAAGACGAGTCTGCTGTCCTCCGAGAGTTCCACGCCCGCGTGCTGGAGCAGCTCGACGAGGCAGCCACCTCGGACTAACCCCGGATAGCGTAGTAGCCCGCGATGACACCCACTGCGGCGGGAAACAGCGTCGCAGCTGCAGCCCCGGTGAGCCCGACGTCCGGACGAACGTAGAGGAGCTGCCACAGCCAGGTCGTGAACGTGATGCTTCCGACGGCGAAGAAGAGCAGCGCCGTCCGGATACCGGTCCCGAGCGGCGGCTGGCCCATGTGTTCGGATGATGCCACCGGGAGTTAACGGTTGTCAAAGGAGCAGCGTGTTCAGCGCGTCGGGGACGACGAGGACGTCGCTGCCCGGCTCGACCGCCTCGGCGACGGAGCCGCGAGCGTGCATGAGACACGACTCGACGACCGCCGGCGACTCGCTGTTCGTCACGTACAGCTCCGCGTCCTGGAGCGCGCGGGCGACGACGAACGCGCGCTGTGCCCCCGGCTCGTAGCCGTCGCGCATCCGGTCGTACAGCGTCGAGGGGTCGTTCGCGCCGCTGAGATACCGGTAGAACCGCCGTTCGCCCGTCCCGTCACCGGCACCTTCGGGGAGTCGCGCGGGAACAACGACGCGACCTCCCTCGCGGACGGGGTTGTGTGCGCCGAGAACGAGATACGTGAATGCGCGGGTGGTCTGGTACAGGTTCGCGTCCTTCGGCGCGCCGACCCCGGCGACGACGGCGTCGTAGGCACGGTCGACTTCGACGGCGAGCGCCGCTCGGGCCCGCCCGGCGAGCGTCTCGACGACGGGTCGGGGGCGGCCGGCCGCGGCGCCGAGTATCGCGCCGCGCTGGTGGGTGACGTTGAGACAGAAGTCGACGCCGATGGCGTCGCCGGCCCGGTCGATGGCGTCGCGGAACGGGTTCCCCGCGGTCTCTCCGAGTCGGACGCCGGGCTGTCCAAGCAGGTCGGGACCGTGGGTGTATCTGATGAACGACTCCGAGCCGGCGCCGATGACGACCGTCTTCGCCCCGCCCGAAAAGCCCGCGTACTGATGAGGCTCGACCATCCCCGTCGAGACGACGAGGTCGGCCGCGGCGACCCGCTCGTTCACTTCGACTGAGACCCCGTCGACGGTCCCGACTTCGACGGTCGCCTCCGGGTCGTGGTTCACCGCGAGGTCGGCCGCGGCGCCGAGCCCCTCACTGATCTCCGCGTCCGTCATCGGGCGGTGGAGCCCGAGCCCGAGGAGTATCGTCGCCTGCTCGCGGGGAACGCCCGCAGCGGCGAGTTCGGACAACAGGACGTCAGCAAGCACGTCGTCGGGCGTCGCGCGCGTCACGTCCGTCACGACGAGCGTCACCTCGTCGTCCGGGTCGGCGATCTCCCGCAGCCGTGGGCCGTGCGGGTCGGCGATCGCCCGCTCCGCGGCATCGCGTGGCTCGACCGGCTCGGCACCCTGCGGTTCGGCGACCGTCAGGTCGCAGTCGGGAAGGTCGAGGTCGATGGTCCCATCGCCGTACGGGAGCGTCACCATGTCGGCGGTCGGCACGCGGGTCGGATGAAGCTACCGGCGACTGCAGTTCGGATGTGGTGAGCAAAGCGGTCACGCACGCGCCCAGCGAAGCAGCCGCGCGTAGAACGGGTCAGCCCCGAGCGCGTCCGCGTCCCCGACGAGCGCCAGCGCCTTCTTGGCACGGGTGAGCGCGACGTTCATCCGGCGGTGGTCCTCGAAGATGGGGCCGTCGAGCCCCCCGGTCGCGACGAAGGAGACGACGACGACCTCAGTCGACGACCCCTGGAACCGGTCGACCGTGTCGACGGTCGTCCCCGGGAGCCGCTTCGATATCTCCGCGACCTGCGCGCGGAACGGGGCGATGACGCCGATATCCTCCCGCGGCACGCCCGCCTCGACGTACGCCTCGACGACCGCGGCTACGCGGTCGGCCTCGACGGGGTTCGTGTTCCCGACCTGCTCGCCGTCCGGGTCGACGAAACAGACCGGGTCGCGAAGTGCCGGCGGGAGGTCGTCGGTGTCGACACCGAGATCAGCGAGCGATTGCCCGGCCACCTCGGGCGTTGCCGGGCGGAGCTTTCCGTCGTAGAACTCCCGCGAAGAGAAGTACTGCACGCGCTGGCACATCCGGTACTGCCGGTCGAGCAGGACGCCCGCGTCGGGATGCTCGTCGATGAGCCGCTCGAACAGCGAGGTCGTCAGCGCGTCCGCCGGCGAGTCTTCGTCCCCGTCGGCAGCCTGCACCACCGGTGGGAGCTGCTGGTGATCGCCGACGAGGACGAACCGCTCGGCGCGGTTGACCGCTGCCAGCGTCCCCGGCTCCGTGAGCTGTCCGGCCTCGTCGACGACCGCCACGTCGAACTCCTGTGACCGGAGCGCGGTTCCCCCGCACGATGCGGTGGTCGCGGCGACGACCGGCGCGTCGGCAAGCGCGGCAGTGACGCGGTCCGGGTCACCTGCCGTCTCCAAGCGCGCGTCCTGCATATCGGGGCGGACCCCCGACTCCGTGCCGACGCGGACGAACTCGTCGAACCCCTGCTCACGCAGCGCCTCGAGGGCGTTGTCCACCGCCCGGTTCGTGAACGCCGACAGCAGGACGCGCTCGCCCCGGTCGACCAACGCCCGGACCGTCCGTGCGAGCGTGTACGTCTTCCCGGTGCCCGGCGGGCCGTGGACGAGCGCGAAGTCGTCGGCGCGGACTGCGCGGTTCACCGCGGCGTCCTGCGCGTCGTTATTGTCGATGTAGGTTCGTTCCGGGCCGGAAAACTCGGGGTCGCGGCGGTCGAACAGCACGTCCTTCCGGTCGGGGTCGCCCTTCAGTATCGCGTCGTGGAGCGCCGCGAGCTGTCGGCTCACGCCGATCTCCGATGGGTAGACGTCGAGCCGTCGGAGCTCGAGCGGTTCGTCGGCCGTGACGACCACCTCCGGACCGAGCGACTCGACGCGGGCGAGCTCGGCAGTCCCCCGCGTCGGGTGGCCGTCGCTCGCGAGCACCACGTCGCCTTCCCGGATCTTCGAAACCGCGTCCGTCCGCTTCTCGGCGCGCAGCTCCCACGAGCCGTCCGGGAGCTCCCGACGCCCGGCCGGTTCGAGATCGATGAGCGCTCGGTCGTCGTCGGCCCGCTCCTCGGCCGTCTGTTCCCACAGTTTCCGGTACTCGGCGTGGACCGCACGGCGCTCGGCCTCGATCGCCCGGTAGAAGCGGTCGAAGTACGCCCGCTCCGCTTCGGGAACGGCCGTGCCGATCTGTCCCGCCTTCGACTCCTGGTCGAGCCGGCCGGAGACGACCATACAGGTGTCCTGCTCGAAGCAGTACTCACAGATCGCGTCCGCCTCGTAGCCGGTCGGGACCGACGTGTCGTGTTCCATCGCGGCGATTTCGTTGCGCTGGCGGACGACGTACTTCAGCAGCCCGACGCCGAGCGAGAACTCTTTTGCGGGCGAGAGGTCGCCGCTCTCCTCGATGCGGTCCAGCGCGTTGTTCTTCGTGTACAGTAGGGTGCCGGTGTCGGGCGCGGCCTCGCCGATCGTCGTGTCGCGTCGCCGCGCATCGAGCTCACCGAGCACGAGCGCGTAGCAGGCCGCCTGCACCTTGTCGTGGAACCGCGGCTCGCGGTCGAGGTTCTTCCCCGTCTTCAGCTCGACGGGCGCACCACGGCGGACGGCGTCCGCGCGGCCCTTGATGCCGAACGTCTCCGAGACGAGCGTCCGCTCGGAGCGCCACTCCCCTTCGGCGGGCGCGAACGCCCTTTCCGAACCCTCTGTGGACGAGTCCGCACCGCTCGCCTCCGTGAGCGTCCCCTGCGCGAGCCATCCTTCGATAGCGCCGGCGTTCTGCCGCACCTCCTCTGCGACCTGTTCGACGTCCTCGCCGAGCAGCCCGACTTCGAGGCCGGCCTCCGCGACTCGCTCCTCGATCGCCTCGTCGAGGTCGCGCCCGCGGAGCAGGTCGCCGAACACCTCGTGGACGACCGTCCCGCGCACGACCGGATACGCGAGCGGGGTCGCGGAGATCTTGTTCAAATAGTACATCCGGGGACACTGCACCCACGAGCGCACGTCGGTCACGTCGACGAGGAACTCCGGGTCGACCACGACGAACGTGTCGCGGCCGGTCGCGTACGTCGTCTCCCCGCGGTACTCCCGCTCTTCGGGGTCCACGACGAGCAGTTCCATCCCCGGTTCCACAACCGCGGCCGTTTCCGTCCACTTCCCCCACAGCGTCACCGTGACCGGGTCGCCGGCACCACGGTCGCGCTTCAGCGTCACCTCGGCGAGTTCGCTCGTCCCGTTCGACGTCTCTACCGTTCGGCTGTCGTCGACGTCGAGGACGGGGCCGCGGAGTTGCACGGCGGAGCCAGCGGCGCGGCGAGAAAAACGCTGTCGGTCGCAGGGGGGTCAGTAGCCGCGCGTCCGGTCGACGACGTTCCCGGGCTCGCCGGCCATCGCTTCCCTGACGTTCTCGACGGCGTGTCGCGTCCGGAGCTCGGTCACGTCCGGGACGATCGCCGAGTTGTGGGGTGAGCCGAGCACGTTCGGCAGCTCGAAGAACGGGTAGTCGAGCTCGAACGTCCCGTGACGGATCGGCTCCGTCCACCACGCCTCGAGTCCGGCCCGAAACTCCGGGGTCGCGCGCAGATGCTCGTAGATGTCACCTTGGTCGACGAGCTCCCCCCGTGCGACGTTGATCAGCATCGCGTCGTCGGCCATCCGGGAGAGCTCGTCGCGACCGATGACGCCGCGGGTCTCCGGCGTCAGCGGCGCGGTGAGGACGAGACAGTCACAGCTCTCGAGCAGCCGGTCGAGGTCGTCCGGGGTGCCGACGAACGCGACGGACTCGTCGGTTTCGCCGCTTCGGTTGATCGCCAACACGCGGACGCCGAGGGGCCGCAGTATTCGCGCGACCGCCTCGCCGATGGCACCGAAGCCGAAAACACCGACCGTCGAGCCGCTGATCCAGCGCGTCGGGGTGAACTGATTGAACTCGCCGTCCGCCATGTTCCGGTGTTCCGTCAACAGCCGCTTCGCCAGCGCGAGATACATCGCGAGGACGTGTTCGGCCATCGGCTCGGCGTACGCACCCGCGTTGTTGAGCACGCGGACGCCGTCCGGCAGTCGGTCGAGCGGGACGTGGTCGACGCCCGCCGACAGCAGTTGAATCGTCTGTCCCCCGTGGAGCCGGCCGAGTTCCTCGTCGGTGAGCTCCCCGGTTGGGCCGTCCGAGATCAGGAAATCGGACCCTTCGAGAACCGCCGACCGCCGGTCGCCGTCGACCGCCGAGAGGTAGACGACCGAGGCAACCTCGGCGAGGAGGTCCTCGATGATTCGTCGGTCGACGCCCTCCGGGGACGCCGTCACCACGACGGTGGATGTCATACCCGCCCGACGCGAGCACACACAATAGTAGCTTCCACCGCGCCCCCGTCACACTCCGCCGCTCGGCGTCCCGGTTGCCGGGACGACGGCGGCGAGCAGGGACCACACGCTTAACGTCACGCCACGTCCACCTCCACGTATGGAGTATCTCGCCGCCGCGCTCGCGTGGCCGCGGTTTATCGACGCGCCGTTGCGCGAAGCCAAGCGGGAGGCCCTGCTCGAGTACGTCGCGCCGACGTTCGACGCGCTCCGCGAGGACAGCTACGTCACTCACTGGTCCCACACGTTCTGGGGGGACGACGACCTCGGAACGAACGTCATCCGCGTCGTGGCGGGGGCCGACGACCCCGACACGGCAGCGACCCACGTCCGTGAGGCGTACGACGAGTTCGGGTTCGAGGAGGGGACGGAGTTTCGGGTCGAGGCCCCGTTCGACCCGGAGCGGTTCCGCGGCTTCTGGGGCGCGTCGGTCGATACGTGGCTCGAGGTCCGTGCCGGCCTCTCCTCGCTCGCCGTCGAGGCCATCGAGGAACGGCTCGGCGAGAGCTATGCGTGGCATCGCGAGCAGAACCGCCCCGGTCACGTCTGGGCGAACCAGCTCGGCCTCACTTATATGGACGAGGCTGCGGCCTACCAGCGGCTCGCCCTCGGCTACTTCGAGCAGGTTCCCATGGGGAACGCCAGCGAGGAGCAGCAGGCGGCGTTCGACGCCGTCCGCGAGCATATGGAGGCGGCCGCGGACGGGCTCCCGGAGGTCTGACGGAGTACCGGCGAACGAGCCCTCGGGCCGGGCGCTCTTTGGCGTCGCATCCCTACGTGTCGGTATGTACACCGGGCAGACGGAACAGCCCTGCTGTCTGTGCGACGACCCGGAGACGACCGCACGGGTCGATCTGTTCCCCCGTGCCGTTCAGCTGTTGAAGAACGGCGACCCTATCGCGTGGCGCGACATCGAGGGGACGATATCGCTTCACTTCTGCGAGAGCGACTGGTCGCTCGTCTCCGAGCTCGTCCTCGATGCGGGGCTGTCGCCGCTCCCGAGATGTAACGCCGCGCGCGCCTCGATGGTGTTCCGCGAGGACTTCGAGGCGCTGTTGAACGACGTGCGCGACGAGCCTGACCAGACACCGGTGGAGCGACGACTCCGCGAGCGCGCCGAGGAACGGGTCACGGCGTACGGTGAGGACCCACATGTGAGCGAGCACGACCTCGTCGAGGCACATATCGTACTCGACGCGGCCGAGGAGCTCGGTCTCGACGAGGCGACCGCGTGACTCCGGGACTCCGGGACTCCGTGACGACCACCCGACGGCGCGGCGTTCGACGCCCGTCTGACGGAAGAGCTTTGCGTCTGCTGTGAGCAACCCCCCACACGCATGACGGACGCCGAGCGGGGGACGGTGCTCATCGTCGACGACGAGCCGGCGGTCGCCGAGGGGCACGCGGAACGGCTGCGCGACCGGTACGACTGTCGGGTCGCGACCGACGGCCGGGCGGGCCTTGATGCGCTCGACGGCGCCGTCGACGTGGTGTTGCTCGACCGCCGAATGCCCGGCCTCTCGGGGGAGAAGGTGCTCGACGCCATCCGTGAGGAGGGACACGACTGCCGGGTCGCGATGCTGACGGGGGTCGAACCGGACGTCGACGTGGTCGAGATGGGGTTCGACGATTACCTCACCAAGCCCGTCACTGCCGAGCGACTCCGGGAGACGGTCGATGCGCTGGTGCGCCGGTCAGAGTGTGACGAACGGCTCCAGCGCTACTTCGCGCTCGCCTCGAAGGTCGCTGTGCTCGAGGCCGAACACGACCGGAACGAGCTCGCCGGCGACCCACGGTACGCGGAACTGTGCGAGGAGCTCTCGGAGCTCAGGGGCGCGGTCGACGAGAGCCTCGACGGGCTCTCGACCCGTGAGGGGTACGCCGTCGCAGCCGGGGAGTACGAAGACGCTACGTGAACTCGAACCGGGCCCCGCCATCGTCCGACTCGCCGACCGAGACGTCCCATCCGTGGCGGTCAGCGACGAGCGAAACGATACCGAGTCCGACACCAGTTCCGTCCGTCGAGTAGCCCCATTCGAGGACGTCATCGCGTTCGGCTTCGGGGATGCCGGGGCCGTCGTCGTCGACCCGGAACCCGTCGTCGGAGACGCCGACGGTCACTTCGACCGTCGGTCCAGCGTGCTGGACGCTGTTGCGGAACACGTTTTCGAACAGCAGTGCCAGCAGTTCGGGGTCGGCGTCGACGCGGCCGTCGGGCTCGACGTCGAGTGTCGCCTCTTCGCTCTCGACCCGTTCCCACGCCCGTCGCGCCACGTCGCCGACCTCGACCAGCTCCGTCTCGACGTCTGCGCGGGCGAGCCGTCGCGCCTCGTCGGCGAGCTCGTTCATCCGGTCGAGCGCGGCCGCAACCCGGTCCAGATGTTCGTCGTCCTCGGCGAGATCCAGATGGAGTCCGGCCACGTCGAGATGGTTCGACAGCTCGTGTTCGAAAGCGTCGCCGAGCACCCGGACGGCCTCGTCCGCGTCGGTCGGTTCGTCCGTCCCGTCGCCGCTTTCGTCGCCGTCGGTCGTCGGTGATCGGTCGGCGAACGCGTGGAGTTCCTCGCGTTCCGTCGCCGTGATGCCGTTCGGCCGGTCGCCGTAACAGACGAGCACGAAGGGGCCGTCGTCGATACGCGCCGCGAGCACCGCCGCGTCGTCCGCTTCCGTCGTCGCGACCCCATCTTCGAGCGCGCGGACAACTACCTCGTCACTGTCCGCGGCCGTTACGGTACCGAGATGGTCCAACGGGACGCCGCGGGCCGCGACCGGGACGATGACGTCGGTGCTGGCTTCGTGGCGACCGATCCAGCCGCCCGCATACACGCTGTCGACGAGCCGGTCGAGGAGCGCATCGAGCGCATCGCCGTCGGGGGCCGCAGGGAGCTGTGCCCGCGCGTCGGCGAGCGTCGCTGTGCGTCGTGTCCGTCGCCGGCGGGTCCGCGTCAGTCGTCGGTCGTCGACTACGTCCCGGGTGCGGGCCGCTACTCGCTTCGGAGCGTCGGCCGGGACGACCGCCGTGAGCGCCGCGCCGTCGGGGAGGCGTCCGCCAGCTTCGACCAGCGCGAGTGCCGGCTGTGCGTGTCCGCGCCGCCGGAGCCGCGCGGCCTGTGCCGCGGGGTCGTCGCCGGTCAGGAGGAGACAGTCGACACGGTGGCGCTCGAGCGCGTCGAGCGCGTCAGCGAGGTCCACTGCCGCCGTCACGTCGAAACCGGCGTCGGCTAGAGCGTCGGCTAGCGCCGAGGGAGGGCTCCGGCTCCCGACGTAGACGGCCTGTTCCATGGTTGGTCCGCTTTCGCGGCTCTACACGGGTCGAGTACCGTGGGTCACAAAACGGTAGCGGGCTTCGTCACGGCGTGAAAACACGCCCCCGGCGTCGACGTTCGGCCGTTCGGCGTCGGAGACGGATCAGTCCGCCGGCTGGACCTCGAGGTACTCCTCGTTGAGCACCCACTCTCCGTCCTCTTTCACCATGTACTCCCCGTAGTACGGGACGCGTTCGGCGACGGTCGCGCGGAACGCTTCGCGAATCTCCGGTTTCGTCATCTCGCCCATGCTCTTCAGGTCGTCGTTGCGGTTGAGACACCCCTTCAGATACCCCTCGTGAGTGACCCGGACGCGGCCGCAGTTCGCACAGAAGTTCGCGTTGCCGACGGGGTCGACGATCTCGACCATCCCCTCCCCACCGTCGTCGCCCGTCACGTAGTACCGCCGTCTGTCGTGCATCTCCCGGTGTTCGACACGCTCGGCCTGCTCCTCGAGCCAGCCGTGGACCCGGTCGATGTCGACCGCCCACTCGGGGCGGCCGGCCAGCTCCGGCATGTACTCGATGAGCTGGAGCTGCATCCCCTCGTTGTTCGCGACGTGGTCGACCATCTCGGGGACGTAGCCCGCCGTGTGTTCGAAGACGACCATGTTGAGCTTCACCGGCGCAAGCCCGGCGTCGAGCGCGGCCTCCACGCCGGCGATGACGTCCTCGTAGCCGTTCGACTTCGTCAGTTCGGCGAACGCGTCGGGGTCCATCGCGTCCTGTGAGACGTTCACCCGCGAGAGGCCGGCCTCCCGGAGCGCCTCCGCCCGGCCGGGGAGATACGTCCCGTTCGTCGTGAGCGAGGTTTCCATCCCGTCCGGGGTGCGGCGAACGATCTCCTCTAAATCCTGTCGGAGCATCGGCTCGCCACCGGTGAACTTCACCGAGTCGACGTCGAACTCCCGAGCGACCTCCAGAAAGCGGACCACGTCGTCGGCGCTCATCTCGTCGTCGGCCGGTTCCATCGGCCCTCGCGTGTCACCCAACCCCTCGTTGTGGCAGTAGACGCAGTCGAAGTTACACCGGTCGGTGAGCGAGATACGCACACCGGAGATCTCCCGACCGAACCCGTCCTCAAGCATACCCGTGAGTTCTTGCGACGACACTTAACTCCGCCGCGGTTCCGCCGGCGTTCGTAACGTCTCGAAGTTACGTCGAGCGGTCATCGGAGCGGCCGGTGGTGTCGGACACGCACCGTTCGAACGGGTACCAGCACCGAAACGCGGGCGAGTTTTCACCGAGGCTCCGGCTTGAGCCGTCAGTCGGCCGTCAGTTGTCGGTCTCGTCGCTGTCGTCCATGCCATCGCCGGTTTCGGTCTCGCCAGCGAGCCCGTGGCCGTCGATGGTCTCCTCGAGTTCCGCACCGGTGAGCGCACGGTAGCCGTCCTCGTCGACCACGGCGGCGCTCATCCCCTCGGATTCGAGGCCGCCTTCGGCGGCGTCGTCGAGCGCCCGCAGCGCGAGCTCGAGCGCACCGTCCGCATCCGCGTCCGCCTCGTACTCCGCTTCGAGATACCCCTGTATCTTCTCGGAGTTCCCCCCGATGGAGACGGCTTCCCACTCGTAGGGCGTCCCGGAGGGGTCCGTCTCGAACAGGTGGGGCGTACCGTCGTCGTCGACGCCGCCGACGAGCAGCGCCGCGCCGAACGGCCGCGCGCCGCCGGCCTGCGTGTACTCCTGGATGTACCCCGTTACCTCCTTCGTGAGCGCCTCGATGCTCGCCGGTTCGCCGTAGCGGAGTCGCTCGACCTGCGCCTGCCGGCGCGCGACGTCGACGAGCTGGCGCGCGTCGGCGACGTGGCCGGCGCTCGCGACGCCGACGTGGTCGTCCGTCTTGTGGATCTTCTCGATGCTGTCGGCGACTTGTAGCGACGAGCGGAGCCGCCCGCCCGCGACGAAGACGACGCCGGCGTTCTCGCCGTCGTCGAACCGGACGCCGACGGTCGGCGAACCGCGTTTCACCGCCTCGCGAGCGTACTCGACCTGATACAGCCGGCCGTCCGGGCTGAAGATGTTCGTCCCGCGGTCGTACGCCTGCTGCTGTGAGTTCCCTTGCATTCAGATCTCCTCCTCGCTGCGTTCCTCGATGTCGATGCCATCGGCGGTGATGCGTGCGACCATCGCGCCGTTGCCCGAGGCAGTGTCGCGGGCGCTCGCCGCCTCGACCGCCCGGCTCGCCACGTCGACGGCCGCCTCGACGTCGAGCCCCTCTTCGTACTCTCCTTCGAGCACACCGTAGGCGAGCTGCATCCCGGAGCCGGTTGCGCCGTAGGTGTCCTCCATCAGTCCACCAGCCGGGTCAAGTGAGTAGAGGTGCGGTCCGGAGCCGTCGACGCCGCCGAACAGCGGGACGACGCGCATCCCGCGGATCGCGTTCGCCGCCGCGGTCGACAGCGCCTCCATCGACATGTCCTCGCCGCGGCGCGTCTCGTACAGCGACGACTGCGCGCGGACCTGCTTGGCGAACGCCTGCCCGTCGCCGACGCCGCCGGAAATCGTGATGGCGGCCGTCGGATGGACCTCGAGTATCTTCTCGGCGTTCTTGTTGGAGACGAACCGGCCGCCGAGGCTCGCCCGGCGGTCGGTCGCGAGGACGACGGCGCCGTCGGCGACGATGCCGACCGTGGTCGTCCCCGTCTTCATCTCCTCGGGGGTGTCCGCGGCACCCTTACCTGAGGTGAATCCTTCCATACCGACGTGAACGGCGTGGGGATTGAAATACCCTTGCTAAAGGCCGCTTTACCCCGCCGACGAAAGGGCTATACGCGTCGGCAGGTGGGTCGCAGCGCCCGCTCACAGGGACTTACGCTGAACCGTGAGTGACTCGGCGAACCGCTGACCCGGCACCGGTGGCGCGTCGAACCGGCTTCCGTGCCCGGCCACGCGCGATACACCTCAGAACGCGGTCGCTGTCGGTGACACAACCCTTATTCGCCGAGGTCGGCTAACCCGCCGCATGGACGAAGACGCCGTTCGCGACCTTCTTCGGAGCGTTGAGGACCCGGACCTCGACGACGACATCGTCTCGCTCGGGCTGGTCAACAGCATCGAGGTCGACGACGAACAGGTACGCGTCGACCTCGCGCTCGGCGCGCCGTACTCGCCGACAGAGACCGATATTGCGGGCGAGGTCCGCCAACTGCTGCTCGACGAGGGACTCGACCCGGAGCTGTCGGCGACGGTCGACCGCGGGCTCGACCCCGAGGAGCAGGTGCTCCCGGGCGTGAAGAACGTCATCGCGGTGTCGTCCGGGAAGGGCGGCGTCGGGAAGTCGACGGTCGCGGTGAACCTCGCGGCCGGACTCGCCGACATGGGCGCGAGCGTCGGGCTGTTCGACGCCGACGTTTACGGCCCGAACGTGCCGCGGATGGTCGAGGCCGACGAACGCCCGCAGGCCACGCCCGACGAGAAGATCGTCCCGCCGGAGAAGTTCGGGATGAAGCTGATGAGCATGGCCTTCCTCGTGGGCGAGGACGACCCCGTCATCTGGCGGGGACCGATGATACACAAGCTCATCACGCAGCTCGTGGAGGACGTCGAGTGGGGAACGCTCGATTACATGGTCGTCGACCTGCCGCCGGGCACCGGCGACACCCAGCTCACGCTGCTGCAGTCCGTCCCAATCTCGGGGTCGGTCATCGTTACGACGCCACAGGAAGTGGCGCTCGACGACGCGCGCAAGGGGCTGCGGATGTTCGGCAAACACGACACGCCGGTGCTCGGCATCGTCGAGAACATGGCCGGCTTCCAGTGTCCCGACTGCGGGAGCGTCCACGACATCTTCGGCGACGGCGGCGGCGAGCGGTTCGCCGGGGAGAACGACCTCCCGTTCCTAGGTGCGATTCCGCTCGACCCCAAGGTCCGGGAGGGTGGCGACACGGGGAAGCCGGTCGTGCTCGACGGGGACAGCGAGACGGGCGAGTCGTTCCGGCGGTTCGCCCGGTCGACGGCAAACATGCAGGGAATCCTCCACCGGCGTCGCACAGCCGGGCGGTGAGAAACGGATGAGAACCGACGAGGACGGAGACGGGACCGGGAGCGACGACGGTGTGACAGCCACGGCTTCGGACCCCGAACGGGCAGCTCTGTTGCGTTCGGTCGCCGAGGACGTGCGCGGCGACTCCTCGGAATCCGAGCAGGTCGCGGCGATGCTGTACCGCGTTTCGGACCTGTACGACCCCGACGAGGAGACGACGCCGGAGGATATCTACCGCAACATGCGAAACATCCTCCGGGTGACGGAGCGCGGCACGCTCGCGCGGGAGTGACGAACCGTGTCCGAGGACGACCCCGTTGACGGTTCGGGCGACGGAACGGGGCCGCTGCCGGACGGACCGAACGTCATCCGGCGGGCAGCCGTCCTCGCGGGGCATCCGGAGTGTCCGCTCTGTGAGCGGCAGTTGGCCGTGACGAAGGACCATCTCGTCGCGTTCGGACCGGACGACGACCCGACGCCGGAGACGGCCGACGCGGTCGCGTGTCCTGTCTGCGACGGCGTGAGCTTCGTCGTCGAGTAGCTCGGCCCCGCCGGCTCGCCGTAAAACCGCTGCGTGAGCCAGGGTCACACGCCCCCGAACGGTTCGTGACGCTTAAGTAGCGGAGTCGAGTTCCTACGAACGCACTCGATGCAGGGGACTTCGTCCCCGAGTCCGGGCGGCCGGGCGGAGATACGACGAACGCGTGTTGCGGTAGCCAAGTGGCCCAAGGCGCTGGGTTGCTAACTCAGTGGCGTCATGCCTCCGGGGTTCGAATCCCCGCCGCAACGCTCACACACCCCAGATTAGCCAATCATGAGCGCGGAAGAACCAGAGACAGAGGCCGAGGACGAAGAGGAGGACATCCGCTACTTCGTCCGCATCGGCCAGACCGACCTCGACGGCACGAAGTCAGTCGAGCGGTCCCTGAGCGAGATGAACGGAATCGGCAAACGAACGGCCCGGATCATCGCGGAGAAGGCCGACATCGACCGGCGCGCGGTCATCGGGAAGCTCGAAGACGAGGAGATCGACACGATCGTCGAACTCGTCGAGGGCTTCGCCGACGAGGTGCCCGAGTGGATGGTGAACCATCAGGCCGGCTACTTCAGTGGCGACTCCACCCACGAGATCGGCAACGACCTCGACATGACGCGCCGGCGCGACATCAACCGGATGAAGATGATCGACTCCTACAAAGGCGTCCGTCACAAGCGTGGGCAGAAGGTCCGCGGTCAGCGGACGAAGTCCACCGGCCGCTCCGAGGGGACGATCGGTGTCAACGTCGAGGCGATCAAAGAACAGCAGGCCGAGGAGGCCGAAGGTGGTGAAGAGTAATGCCGCTCGGTTCCAACACCAAGTTCTACGAGACGCCGAACCACCCGTACCAGGGCGAGCGCATCAGCGACGAGGCGCGGCTGCTCGACGACTACGGGCTGAAGAACAAAGAGGAGCTGTGGCGCGCACAGTCCGAACTGCGGAGCTACCGCCGCGAGGCGCGGAAGCTGCTCGGTCGCGCGCAGGGTGACGCCGAGGCTGCGGCCCGCGAGGGCGAGGAGTTCCTCGCGCGCCTGAAGCGGATCGGCGTCCTCGACGAGGAGGAGAGCCTCGACGACATCCTGTCGCTCGACGTGACCGACGTGCTCGAACGGCGGCTCCAGACGGTCGTCTACCGCAAGGGGCTGGCGAACACGCCGGACCAGGCGCGACAGTTCATCACGCACGGACACATCACCCTCAACGGCGCTCGCGTCGGCACCCCGTCGATGAAGGTTGACGTGGCCGTCGAGGACAACCTCGATTACGAGGAGCGGAGTCCGCTCGCGGACGACCTGCACCCCGAGCGTGCGGGAGGTGACCAAGAATGAGTTCGAACGACGACAAGTGGGGCGTCGCACACGTGTACGCCTCGTTCAACAACACGATCATCACGGTAACGGACCTGACCGGCGCGGAGACCATCGTGAAGTCCTCCGGCGGCACGGTCGTGAAACAGAACAGAGACGAGGCGTCCCCGTACGCGGCCATGCAGATGGCCGAAGCCGTCGCCGAGGAGATCAAGGCGGCCGGCATCACGGGGCTGCACGTCCGCGTCCGCGGTCCCGGCGGAAACCTCAACAAGTCCCCCGGCCCCGGCGCACAGGCGACGATCCGCGCGCTCGCCCGTGCCGGGCTCGAGATCGGCCGTATCGAGGACGTGACTCCCATCCCGCACGACGGCACGCGGGCACCCAAGAACTCCGGGTTCTGAGATGACGGGACAGTACGAGGTGGAGTTCATCGAACGCGGCGACCGGAAGGCCCGGTTCCTCGTCCGCGGCGTCTCCCCGGCGTTCGCCAACGGCATCCGGCGCGCGATGCTCGCCGACGTGCCGACCCTCTCCATCGAGGAGGTTCGGGTCGTGGAGAACTCGTCGGTGATGTTCGACGAGCAGATCGGTCTCCGGCTGGGGCTGATCCCGCTGACGACGCCGCGCGACGAGTTCGAGGAGGGCGAGACGGTGACGCTCGCGCTCGACGTCGAGGGGCCGGACACCGCCTACTCCGGGGACCTCACGTCGGCCGACGACCTCGTCTCCCCGGCCGAGGAGAACGTGCCCATCATCGACCTGAAGGAGGGCCAGCGCCTCGAGATCGAGGCCGACGCGGTGATGGACACCGGCAAGACGCACGCCAAACACCAGGGCGGCGTCGCGGTCGGCTACCGCCATCTCCAGCGCGTCGACGTCGTCGGCGACGCGGCGGAGTTCGAGCAGTCCGAGCCCGACGTGCTCCGCGGCGTCATCGAGGAGGACGGCGAGCTGATCCCCGCCGAGGAGTTCGGCAACGACCTCACGAACCGCTACGAGGGGAAGGAGATCGAGGTCCACGACGTGCCGAACGCGTTCGTCTTCAGCGTCGAGACGGACGGCTCGATGTCCGTCGAGGACCTCGTGCTCGCGGCGACCAAAAGCATCCACGACCGCGCAGAGGAGCTCCGCACCGCGGTCCAACTGTAATATGAACACGCGCGCTCACACCCACGTGACTGCCCCCGACACCGAGCCACCGCTCGGTCAGGCCGGCTCCGTCGGCCACACGGTCGGTCACATCGAAGGGGTTACAAACGGGCGCGCGATACGAAACCTTGCGTGCAGGGATAGCCAAGTCAGGCCAACGGCGCAGCGTTCAGGGCGCTGTCGTGTAGACGTCCGCAGGTTCAAATCCTGCTCCCTGCATCAGTTCTCTCCCTGGAATCGGAACGAGAGTGATACCGATGAGTAAAACGAACCCGAGACTCAACAGTCTCATCGCCGACCTCAAAGCGGTCGCCCGTGACGGCGGGGGCGACGTGTGGGCAGATATCGCCGAGCGGCTGGAGAAGCCCCGGTCGACCCACGCCGAGGTCAACCTCGGTCGTATCGAACGGTACGCCCGCGAGGACGAGACCGTCCTCGTGCCGGGCAAGGTGCTCGGCTCCGGCGCGCTCCGCAAGGACGTGACGGTGGCTGCCGTCGACTTCTCCGGCTCCGCCCGGACGAAGATCGAGGCTGTCGGTGAGGCAATCAGACTAGAGGAAGCGCTCGATAACAACCCCGATGGCTCCGACGTGCGGGTGATCCGATGAGCACCGCCGAGTTCGACGCCGACGTCGTCGTCGACGCGCGCGACTGCATCGTCGGTCGCGTCGCCTCGAACGTCGCCGAACGCGCGCTCGACGGCGAGCGCGTCGCCGTGGTGAACGCCGAACGTGCGGTCATCACCGGCAACGAGGAGGACACCATGGAGGTGTACCGCAAGCGAGTGGACGTCGGCTCCGACCGGGGTCCGTACTACCCGAAGCGGCCGGACCGCATCTTCAAGCGGGCGGTCCGTGGGATGCTCCCGTACAAGAGCACGCGCGGCCGCGAGGCGTTCGAGAACGTCCGCGTCTACGTGGGCGACCCGTTCGACGCGGACGCCGAGGTGCTGGAGGGCACGTCGCTCGACCGCCTGTCGAACATCAAGTTCACCTCGCTCGGAGAGGTCTCCGAGGAGCTGGGTGCTAACGTTACATGGTAACAAACACGTCCGGAAAGAAGAAGACGGCCGTCGCCCGCGCGACCGTGCGCGACGGCACCGGGAAGGTCCGCATCAACAGCACGCCCGTCGAGCTCGTCGAGCCCGAACAGGCGCAGCTGAAGATGCTCGAACCGTTCCGCATCGCCGACGAGGAGCTCAGGGACGGCGTCGACATCGACGTGTCCGTCGACGGCGGCGGCTACGCCGGCCAGGCCGACGCGGTCCGAACGGCTATTGCACGTGGGCTCGTCCAACACAGCAACGATGCCGAGCTCCGCGACGCGTTCATGGCGTTCGACCGCTCGCTGCTGGTCAACGACGTGCGCCAGTCCGAACCGAAGAAGTGGGGCGGCCCCGGCGCACGGGCCCGCTACCAGAAATCCTACCGCTGAGGTGGTCAGGACATGATGGTACCGGTCCGGTGTTTCACGTGCGGGAAGGTCGTCGGCGAGCACTGGGAGGAGTTCAAGGCTCGCACGCGCGAGGACGACGAGGACCCGAAGCAGGTCCTCGACGAGCTCGGCGTCGAGCGCGCCTGCTGTCGGCGCATGCTCGTCTCGCACAAGGACCTGGTCGACATCGTCGCTCCCTACCAATGAAGACGGACAACCGCTACGAGAAGGCGCGCATCCTCGGGGCGCGAGCCCTGCAGGTGAGCTACGGTGCTCCCGTGCTGGTCGACACCGACCAGACGGAGCCCATTCTCATCGCGGCGGAGGAGTACGACGCGGATGTGCTCCCCTTCACCGTCAGGCGGGGTGGCGAGGCGTGACACTCGTCACCGAGGTGCGGCTCCGGCGCGTCCTCGACTCCCGTGGCAACCCCACGGTCGAGGCCGAGGTCACGACGGAGTCCGGCGGCTTCGGTCGCGCCGCGGCCCCATCCGGGGCGTCGACCGGCGAGTACGAGGCCATCGAGCTACCGGCCGACGAGGCAGTCGCCGCGGCCCGCGAGCGTGCCGTTCCCCGGCTGGAGGGGCAGGTGTACGCGGGCGACCAGCGCTCCGTCGACGCCGCGCTGCGCGGCGCCGATGGCACCCCGAACTTCTCCGAGATCGGGGCGAACAGCGCCGTGGCCATCTCGATGGCGGCGGCGAAGGCGGGCGCCGACATGCTCGGCGCGCCGCTGTACCAGCACCTCGGTGGCGCCTTCCGTGGCGACTCATTTCCCACCCCGCTCGGTAACGTCGTGGGTGGCGGTGAGCACGCCGCGGACGCGACCGACATCCAAGAGTTCCTCGCGGCACCGGTCGGCGCGCCCAGCGTTGCCGACGCGGTGTTCGCGAACGCGGCCGTCCACGCGGAAGTGGCAGAGCTCCTCGACGAGCGGGACATTCCCGCCGCGAAGGGCGACGAGGGTGCGTGGGCACCGAGCGTCGCCGACGAAGAAGCGTTCGCCATCGTCGACGCGGCGATCGACGAGGTAGCCGACGACGTCGGCTTCGAGATTCGAATGGGGCTCGATGTCGCGGCCGCGGAACTGTTCGACGGCGAGAACTACGTGTACGAGGACACGGAGCGGACGCCGGCCGAGCAGATCGAGTACGTCGCCGAACTCGTCGCCGACTACGACCTCGTCTACGTCGAGGACCCGCTCGACGAGGACGACTACGACGGGTTCGCCGAGCTGACCGAGCGTGTCCCCGACGACACGCTGGTCTGCGGTGACGACCTGTTCGTCACCAACACGGAGCGGCTGGCGACGGGTATCGAGCGCGGTGCGGCCAACTCGATCCTCGTGAAGCCGAACCAGATCGGCACCCTCTCGGACGCGTTCGACGCGATCGAGATGGCCCGCGAGAACGGCTACGACCCGGTCGTCTCCCACCGCAGCGGTGAGACGGAGGACACGACCATCGCACACCTCGCCGTCGCGACCGACGCCCCGTTCATCAAGACGGGCGCGGTCGGCGGCGAGCGCACGGCAAAGCTGAACGAACTGATCCGAATCGAGGCAAACGCATGAGCGACAACGACGAAGGTCTCGAAGCGGCCGAGTCCGACATCGACGAGGAGCCGACCGGGGAGACCGGTGCGGAGCCCGCCGACGAGCCGGAACCGGTCGCCGAGACCGACGACAGTGACGAATCGAACGCCGAAGCCGAGGAGGCAGAAGCAGAGACAGAGGAGCCGGCAGTGCTCGACGAGGACGTCATGCCGGACGAGGAGGCCGACCTCCTCATCCCCGTCGAGGACTACCTCGCGGCGGGCGCCCACATCGGGACCCAGCAGAAGACGAAGTCCATGGAGCGGTTCATCCACCGCGTCCGGACCGACGGGCTCTACGTGCTGGACGTCTCGCAGACCGACGACCGCATCCGCACGGCCGCGTCGTTCCTCGCGAACTACAACCCGGAGCAGATCCTCGTCGCGTCTTCGCGACAGTACGGCCGGTTCCCGGCCGAGAAGTTCGCCGACGCCGTCGGCGCCCGTGCCCGCACGGGGCGGTTCATCCCGGGGACGCTGACGAACCCGGACTACGACGGCTACATCGAGCCGGACGTGGTCGTGGTGACCGACCCGATCGGTGACTCGCAGGCCGTCAAGGAGGCCATCACGGTCGGCATCCCGGTCATCGCGATGTGCGACTCGAACAACACCACCTCGAACGTGGACCTCGTCGTCCCGACGAACAACAAGGGACGCAAGGCGCTGTCAGTCGTCTACTGGCTGCTCGCCAACGAGACGCTCGACCGCCGTGGCGCAGAGCCCGGCTACGCGCTCGAGGACTTCGAGACCGAGCTGTAAGCCGCGACACCTTTTCGGAGCCTTTAGCCGTCCAGCGACAGCTCCCGGAGATGCTCGTACAGTAGCTCATCTGGGAGCTGCGCGTGCCACGCCGCGTCCCCGGTCGGCTCACCGACCGCTCGGGCCTCGAACACGACGAACGGCTGTGGGAGCGGCTCCCGGTCCGACCAGTCGTCGACGTACCGAACGTGGACGTGCGAGAGCCCAGCCATCACCGGGGCGATGCCAGTCCCCTCGCGGATCGCCTCCTCGGCACACGAGAGGTGGTCCTGTTCTGGCCGTTTCGGCGCGGCCGGCTCGGCCCACCCTTCCCCGGTGTCGACGAGCAGCACCCGCCCGTCGGGGTCGCGGACCCACGCGCCAGCGCCGCCACAGCCGTCGAACGCCGCCGCCCGCTCCCGGAGCCGGTCGTAGACGCCGGGTTCGACCTCTTGGCGCTCGCGGAGCACCTCGACGTGGCCGTACTCCGCCGTGAGCGCCGAGAGGGTACGGTTGACGTTCCGGCGCGCGTCCACGGCTTCCATGGCAGTCGTTTCGACCGGGCCGGTTTAGACCTTGTGCCCACCCGAAACGTTGTACGGGCGGGCGACGAAGCGCGCTCATGACTACCTGTGCGGAACAGGGGTGTACGCGAGAGGCGAGCGTCAGGCTCCACGTCCCGTGGGCCGGCCGCCGGGACGTCTGTGCGGCTCACGGGCGGATGTTGGCACAGCAGGACGGGGTCGTCGCGGAGCCGCTAGAGTCGTTCGATTAGAGCCACGCGGCGAGCATCACCTCGTCGACGCAGCCGTCGCCGATGCGGTAGTGACACTCCCGGATCGCCTCCGTCTCCCAGCCGTGGTCCTCGAGGAACTCGACGGCGCGCTCGTTCGTCGCCGGCACGCTGTTGTACAGTTTTTCGTAGCCGCTCTCCTTCCCCCATCGTGTCGCACGGTCGAGCAACCGCTCGCCGATGTCCTTCCCTCGGTGTTCGGGGACGACGCCGACGGTGAGCTCCGCGGTGTGTTCGAGCGCCTCGTGCTCCGGGTGGCTCAGGTGGACCCAGCCGACCACCTCGCCGCGGACCGTCGCGACGAACACCATCCGTGACTCCACCTCGTTGCGCCGCAGGAGGACGTCCTCGTGTTCGAGCGTCTCGGCGATGTTCTCGCCGACGACGTACGTCTCCCCCGAGAGCGCCGCCTCCATCGCCGAGACGAGTCCCTCGAGGTCGTCCTCGTGTGCCTGTCGGATGGTGAGCGTCGCCCCGTCGAGCTCGTACGTCTCCATCCCGACGCCCTCGAACGCGATCCTGAGTACGTCCTCCTCCTCGTCCCGCTCGATGACCCCCTCGCGGGCGAGCACCGTCACATGGCTGCCGAACGCCTCCGGCTCCATGTTCAGCGCCCGGCGGGCCTCCTCGTACTCGACAGTACCCAGTCGCTCGACGTACTCGTAGATGTCCTTCCGGTCCCTGTGTGAGAACTCGAGTTCGTCGGAGAACTTCATGTCTGGTGCTACCACACACCACTATTTAACGTTTGTTCCCCCCTCGTCCCGTCCGGGCACCTTCGTCAACAGCTGCGCCACGTCGCGAAGGTCGTGGGTGTCGACGAGCAGCTCCGCAGCCTCGCGGACGGTGAACTCCGCGTCGATGTCGGCTCCGTAGCAGGCCGCGTACAGCTCGAGCCATCCGTTGAGGACGTCTTCGAGGCGGTCGAACGTCTGGGGGTCGATAACGGTCGGCGGGCCGTCACCGGTTCGCGCTTCGACGTACACGGCAACGGCCTGCCCGAACCCGTCGCGGAGATATCGGACCGCTCGCTCCTCGTCGGGCGGGTCGGCCGGCGGGTCGAACGCCCGCCGGTGGGTCCCCAGCCGCGATTCTAACTCCGCGACGCGCTGGTCGACGTCTGTCACTACCCCTGCTCGAACTCCACGCCTTTCCCGCCGCGGGGGTGCTCCCACGCGGTATCGGCGACGACGGCACAGGTGCCACACTCGACGCACGGCTGCGTGTCGAGACTGACGACGCGCTCTTCGCCGCCGTTCGATTTCACCGTCTCCTCGCGGTAGCAGCCGCCGCCGAAGTCCTCGGCGCTGACTGGGCAGGCGGTGACCGCGGTGCCGCTCGCCTCGTAGCTGTTATCGAGCAATTGGATGTGCGGATCGTCGACGTTGTAGGTGAGGTCGCCGATGCGCTCGTCCAGTTCTGGGGGCTCGATGTCGTTCTCGGCGTCGATCTCCGTCCCGAGCACCTCCGCGATCCTCGTTGGGATGGTGACGTAGGACGTCCGTGTGTCCGGAATCATTCCCAGGATGAACGGTGAGTTGAACGCCTTCTCCGCGAGGCCGCCGAGAACTTTGAGGCCGGCAGTCCCCACCGCGGAGTTGATCGCCATCTGGCCGAAGCTGTTGAGGGTGTCGTTCTCCGAGACGGCCCGCGTGGCCTCGTACCGGGTCGGCCGGAGCTGGTCCATGACGCCCTCCGTCTCGAGCTTCTGCTCGTACAGTTGGCCGGCCAGGCCCGTATCGCCCCGGTTCTTCGCCTCGGCGAAGGCCTCGCCGACGAGTCCACCGGCGGTGACGGCGTGGTTCATCCCCTTGATGATTGGGCCTTGCGCCTGCATCTGGCCGGCGGCGTCGCCGACCAACACCAGCCTGCCCTGGTGTGGCGAGGGGTGGGCGACCTTCTTCGAGTCGGGCACGAGCTTCGCGGAGTACTCGAGTTCTTCGTAGTCGCCCTGGAGCCACTGGTCGAGCAGCGGGTGGGTCAACAGGTTGTCGAGTAACTGCTGTGGCTCGGCGCGCTCCTCGGCGATGGAATCCAAGTGGAAGACGGTCCCGATGGAGAGGGTGTCGTCGTTCGTGTAGAGGAAGCCGCCGCCGCGGACGTTCTCGAAGAGGTCACCCGAAAAGAGGTGGGCAACGCCCTCGTCGTCGTCGACGCCGAACCGGTCGTTGACGAGTTCGCTTTCCATATCTACGACGGCTTTGACGCCCTGGAACCACTCGTCGGGGTCGTCCCAGTTCTGCAGATCGGCGTCGCGCGCGAGTTCGGAGTTGACCCCGTCCGCGGCCACGATGAGGTCGGCCGTGATCGGGTCGATCTCGTCGCAAGTGACGCCGACGATCTCACCGCCGTCGCGTAGGAGACCGTTGACACGGACCTCCGTCAGCAGACCGCCGCCAGTCTCTTTACACTTCTCGTGGACGCGCTCGGCCAGCCACGAGTCCATCTGTCGCCGGAGCACCGAATCGCACCACTCGGTGTCGTGGTGGTGGATGTCGTTCAGGTCGAACGTCTTGACCTTGTTGCCA
>ENA-ORDC01000919-ORDC01000919.1-marine-metagenome-genome-assembly--contig:-NODE-919-length-24571-cov-5.667102_pt1 | contig 24571 bp, 26 predicted proteins | sample MGYA00237783_ERZ508515 | MGnify/ENA primary metagenome ERZ508515 (study PRJEB26186, sample SAMN06268792) | marine metagenome | isolation source: Eden Landing Ponds, San Francisco, CA, USA | place... | reverse complement strand
CGCGATCGTCCCCCGTCCCAGCCGGTCGAGAGCCAGCGCGTCTCGGGGCGGCGCAGGCGGAGCACGCCCTCGCGCACGGTCGAGTCAAACATCCGCGCCCCCCGTCTCCCCGTCGTCCGCCGACCCGTCGCCGACGCCCAGCGCCGCGAGCAGGCGATCGTTCTCGGCGGGCCGGCGCACCGCGACCCGGACGTGCGAGTCGAGCCCGCGGAAGGTGGTCGCGTCCCGGACCGCGACGCCGCGGTCGCGGGCGTCCGCGACGACCCGCTCGACGGAGCGCCCGCCTCCCTCCTTCTCCACGTCGAGCAGCAGGAACGGGGCCTCGGAGGGGACCACGTCGTAGCCCTCCGAGAGCGCCGCGGCCATCCGCGAGCGCTCCGCGCGAACGCGCTCACAGGTGTCATTTATAAACCCCTCCTGCCTCATGCAGTGCGCGCCGGTCGAAAGTGCCGGGACGCTCACGTTCCACGGTCGTCGGGCGCGCTCCAGCGCCGCGCCGAACTCGCCCGTCGCGACCGCGAACCCCGTCCGGATCCCGGGGAGCCCGAACAGCTTCGTCAGCGAGCGAGCGACGACGACGCCCTCGGTCCCCGCGAGCGAGGGGCGGTCGGTGAACCCGCGGAACGCCTCGTCGACGAGCAGGGGGGTATCGGCCGCGCGGCACCGCGCCGCGAACCGCTCCAGCTCGGCCCGTTCGTAGTCGGTCCCCGTGGGGTTGTTCGGGGCGCAGACGACCGCGAGCGCGTGAGGTGCGGGGTCCGCGTCGAGGATCGCGTGGTCGTCGGCGAAGGCGGGTTCGCCGCCCTGCAGGCGGACCTCCCGGGCGTACTCGCCGAAGCTCGGCGCCGGGAGCAGGGCGGTGTCGCCCGCGTCGACCGCGAGCGCGATCGTCGCCCTGATCGCGGCGAGTCCGCCCGGCGATGGCACGACCGCCTCGGGGTCGCAGTCGACGTAGTCCGCGGCGGCCTCGCGGAACGCCGCGGGCGGTTCGGCCGGGTACGACCGCGCGGCTGCGAACGCCTCGCGGTACGCCGCCTCGACGCCCGGTGGGACCTCGGGGTTGGTGTTCGCCGAGAAGTCCAGCAGGTCGGGGTCGTCGCTGCTGCCGTGCGGTTCGCGGTCGAGGCCGAGCGCGGTGTCGAGGTTCATCGGTCGGTGTGATCGTTCGTCAAGTCGTTGTTCAGAAGCCGCTCCGCGGTCCGCGCGTCCGACGGATAGTTGACGTTGACGGCGATCCGGGCGTCGTCGGTGAGACGGACCGCGCCGGCGCCGTCCTCGTCGGTGTCTGTCCCGTCCTCGTCATCTGTGGAGTCGTCACCCGCCCCGCCGCCCACGACGTTGATCCCGGCGGGGACGACCTCGCGGCCGTCGATCTCGGTCGTCGCGTCCGCGCTGACGCCCAGTTCCCGTTTGCGGGCCGCCGGCACGCAGACGGTGAGCGAGTCGCCGTCGGCGGCGCGGGACGCTTCGAGGACCGCGTTCACCGCCGCGCCGTTTAAAAGCGGGAGGTCGGCGGCGACGGTCAGGAGGGGCTCGCCGCCCGCGCCGACCGCCTCCGTCGCGTACTGCAGGTCGGCGACGTAGCCGTTCCCGGGGGCGTCGACGACCGACAGCGACGGTGATTCGCTCGCCCGCTCAGAGAGCTGTTCCCGCGTCCGCGTCGCGTGCGGGGAGACGACCGCGTGGGTCGCCTCGACCCGACTCTCGGCGATCGCGTCGAGCACGCGGTCGACCATCGTTCGCCCCGCAACCGCGTGGAGCGGCTTCTCCGTCTCGCCGCCGAGGCGGGTCCCGCGGCCGCCGCACATCAGAAGCGCGTCCACGCGATCACCCCCGCGTGCAGCGCGGCGACCCGCGCGATCTCGGTGGTCGCGCCGAGCATATCGCCGGAGACGCCGCCGAGCCGTCGGCGAGCCCACCGCGCGACGAGCGCCGCCGTCGCCAGCGCGGCGAGGAGCGCCGCGACTCCCGGAAGAACCCGCGGCCACGCGAGCAGCGCGGCGGGCGCCGCCAGCGCGAGGACCGGGAGCGCCGCCCCGGGAGACGACTCCCCGGTCAGCGCGGATCCGAGCCCCTCGTGGGGCGCGTCGTCGACGCAGACGAGCGTCGCCGTCGCGGCCTTCGCGCCGACCTCCGCGGCGACGACGAGGGAGAGCGCCGCGAGGGGGACGCCACCGCCTCCCGCCGCCGCGGTCCCCCCGACCTCGACCAGCCCGAGCGCGGCGGTCGCCAGCCCGAGCACGACCAGGGCGAGCGCGACCGTCCCGCCGACGCCGAGTTGGGAGTCCTTCAGCACGCGGCGGCGCTCCTGGCGGTCCCCGTGGACGACCGCCGCGTCGCCGAGGTCGGCCGCGCCGTCGAGGTGACCGATCCCGGTGACGGCGTAGACGGCGAGCACGAACGCGAACGCGACCGTGGGAGCGGGGACCGACGCGGGAGGCGCGGCGAGCAGCAGCGGAGCGGCGGCGAGCGCGCCGACGAGGTACCCGACGACCGGGAACGTCCACGGCGACCGCGCGAACGCCGCCCACGCCGCCTCGTCGCGACCGATCGGGACCCGAGTGAGGAAGCCGATCGCTCCCCGGAGCGCGGTCAGGACCATCTGACCACCCCCGCGGGAGTCACCAGCAACCCGGCCGCCGACAGCCGCCCCACCGCGAGCCACCCGGCCGCCGACAGCCGACCCACCGCCAGCCACCCGACCGCCGCCAGCCATCCCGTCACGAGGGCGACCGCGACCCCGCCGGCGACGCCGACGAGTCGTATCGCGGTCCGCCCGTCGGCGACGCTCGGTGGGTCCGCGTCCGGGTTGAGGACGTAGTGGCCGGGTTTCTCCAGTCGCACGTCGAGCGCGGCGGCGGCGGTCGCCATCGGCCACCCGGAGTTCGGCGATTCGGGCTCCCCGGCCCACGAGGTGGCCCGGCGAAGGGTCCCGACCGATCCGACTGCCCCGGCCGCGAGCGCCAGACAGATCGCGGTCGCGCGGGCCGGGAGGAACATCGCCGCGTCGTCGAGCCGGGCGCTCGCCCACCCGACCGGCTTCGAGCGGTAGCCGAGCATCGAGTCGAGCGTGTTGACGGCCTTCACCCAGACCGCGCCGGCGACTCCCGCGACGAGCGGGAGGACGGTTCCGGAGCCGCCGACCGCGAGCCCATTCGTCGGGCCGACCGCGAGCCCGATCGTCGTCCCGAGCGCGAATCCGGAAAGCGGGGCGACGAAGCCGTCCGCGAGGTTCTCGGCCGCGCTCTCGACCGCCGCACTTCGGACGTCGGCCGGGGAGAGGTCGGTCGCGTCCCGGCCCGCGAGCGCCCGCACCGACTCCCGGGCCGCGTCCGGGTCGGTCTCGGTCAGGTCGACGACCTCGGCGGTCGTCGCCAGCAGCATCCGGAGGCTGACGGTCGAAAAGAGGAGCGCGCCGGCGACGGCGACAGAGAGGAGGAGGCCGGCCACAGCCGCGATCGCGACGACCCCGCCGGCGACCGCCGCGGCGGCGAGCGGGAGCCCGACCGCGACCGCGACGCCGACGAGACGGGGGCGCGACCACGCGCGGTCGAACCGCGCCACGACCGATCCGAACAGCGCGACGGGGTGGACTCTGGCCGGCGGCTCCGCGACCGCGAGGTCGAGCGCGACCGCGATCGCCAGCGCGGCGAGGGGAGCGAGCGCGGGGGCAAGAGGGGAGATGAGGCCGAGAAGCGAAGCGGTCGCCATCGCGGTCACAGCCCGTCGAGGAACGCGTCGAACGCCCCGCTTTCGGGGTGGACGTGGGCGTACGTTCCGAGCGTTCGGTGTTCGATCAGGCCGTCGCGGTCGCCGTCGATCCCGACCCCGCGCTCCACGTCGAAGGCGAACCGGGCGTCGGTCGCGGCGTCGGCCTCCGAGTAGTGGAACTCGTGGCCCCGCAGGGTTCCCCCGGAAGAGGCCGTCGGCGCGTCCCGCGTCGCCCGCAGCTCGACGTGGTCGAGCGCCTGATACCGGTCGCGCATGCGCACGTCCGCCGGGAGGACGCCCGCCATCGCGTGCGTCTCGCCTTCGACGGTCGTCAGCGACTCGGCGAGCGCCATCAGCCCGCCGCACTCGCCGAGGACGGGAGTCCCCTCCGCGGCCGCGTCCGCGACCTCGTCGAGCGCCGGGCTCGCCGCGAGTTCCGCGGCGTGCAGTTCCGGATAGCCGCCGGGGAGGTAGACGCCGTCGCAGGGCGGGAGCGGGTCGCCCGCGACCGGAGAGAACGGCTCGACCGTCGCCCGCTCGCGGAGGCGCTCGATCGTCGCCGGGTACGCGAACCGGAAGGCGTCGTCGCAGGCGACCGCGACGCGGGGGCGGTCGCTCTCGGCGGTCTCGACCGGTTCGGCTGGCTCCCCCCCATCTGCCGGCTCCCGCGCGATATCGAGCAGTCGATCGGTCCGGAGCCCCTCGGCGGCCGCGTCGAGCGCGTCGTCGGGGACAGGGGACTCGTCGCCCATGTGCAGACCGAGGTGACGGTCGGGCACCGCGAGGTCGTCGTTCGGCGGGATTCGACCGAGGTAGCTCATCTCCTCCGGGAGCGCCTCGCAGATCCCGTCGGCGTGGCGCCCGCCGTGCGCGCGCTGGGCGATGACGCCGACCACGTCGACGTCGCGGTCGATCCGGTCGGCATACGCTCGGAACCCGAGGGCGGTCGCCGCGACGCTCTCCATCCCCGCGCTCGCGTCGACGACGAGCGCGACCGGGAGGTCGAGGGCCTCGGCGACCGCTGCGGTGCTCGACTTGTCTCCGTCGTACAGTCCCATGGCGCCCTCGACGACGCAGACGTCGCCCTCGCCGCGGGCGTAGTTCTGGCGGAGACCGTCGGCGCCCTGGAGCCACAGGTCGAGCGTGCGCGAGGGGCGCCCCGCCACGCGCTCGTGGTGGCTCGGGTCGATGAAGTCGGGCCCGGCCTTTGCCGCCTGAACCGCGTGGCCCGCGTCTTCCAGCGCGCGGATCGTCGCGAGCGTGGCGACGGTCTTTCCGACGCCGGAGGCGGTGCCGCCGAGGACGAGGCCCTTCATGACGGGTTCGCTCTGTCGGCCAGCAGGCGGTCGGTGATCGACGCCACGCGGTCGCGCACGTCGCCCGCGGGGACGCCGGCGCGCTCGGAGAGCGCCAGCGCCCCGCCCATCCCGACGCCCTCCTTCGCCTCGCCGCGGGCGTACGCCGCCATCGCCGGGTGGTCACCCTCGTCGAACCGCGGGTCGGTCGCGGCGAGCGTCAGTCCGAGGTCGTCCGCGAGCGCGCCCACGTCGGCGGAGGGGTCGTCGGCGACGAACGAGGTGGTCGCGAGCGGGAGCCGGCGCTCGACGCCCGCGTGTCGCGCGAGCGCGGCGACCGCCGCGAGCTGGGTGCCGCCCGCGAGCGTGACCGGCACGCCGCGCTCGACCGCGCCGACCACGAGGCCGGCGGCCGCGGCGAGCACCGGGTCGCCCATCAGCCGGAGCGCGTCGAGGGGGTCGCCCGCGGCGTCGCCCGCGGCGATACCGCTGGCGGTCAACCCCTCCTCGACGACCGCGCGCTTGGTCGCGAGCGGGTTCGCCGGCAGCGACGAGGAGACCGCCCGGCGCTCGCCGAGCGCGGTGAGGGCGCCGAGCGCGGTCGTCGTGCCGCCGGGGATCGTCTCGGCGACGAGGAGTTCGGGGTCGGCGTCGCTCGCCTCGGAATTCGCTTTTTGCCCCGCGACCGCTTCCGGCACCAGATCGCGCGCCCGTTCGAAAACCGCCGCCGCGTCCGGAACGGGCTCCGGGTCGCGCACGTCACCGCCGGGCGCGGCGCCAGCGTCGAGGACCGTCGCGTCCGTCGGCGTCGTCGGGACCGCGAGTCCGGCGTCGATTCCGACGAACTCGAACCCGACGAGTTCGCGGACGGCGCGGGTGACGACCGCCGGGGTCGGACAGCCGGAGGGGCTGACCGGCACCGCCGAGTCGGGAGCGGGGCGCCCGTCGGCGACGATCTCGAGGTCGGCGCTGGGGGTGTGTTCCCGTAGCTCCGGGTCCGCGCCCGCGGCGCTGATCCCGTCGATCGCGGCGGTCGCGGTCGTTCCCGCGACGACCGCGAGGGTCACGTCGGTCACGTCGCGTCCCCCGGTCGTCGCCCCGATCGGTACGGCGTCCGGTCTCGGTTCCGGGCCGGGCGATCGCGTTCGCCGCCCGCCCGATTGATGACCACCACTAGCAGTTAATTACCACAAGTCGACTTTAATCGATCGGGAGCCGGGCCCGCGGTGGGCGGCAGTGGGCGGCAGTGTGTGGTCGGTAGACGGTAGACGGTGGACGACGGGTCGGCCGGAGAGCAGATCGGTTTCGACGAGTCTGGAACCGCCGCAAACGCCCCAACGTCACCCCCTGAACAGCCGAACTACCTCGTCGCTGATGCCCGTCCTGACGGCGACCAGATACCGGAACCCGGGTTCCAACACCATCTCCGGGCCCGGAAGCTGATTGCTGTCACGACCGGCGACGACGACCGCGCCACGCGGGAAGGAGACCTCTTGGAGTTCACGCTCGGCAACGGGCGCGTCTCGCTCCACAGTGAGTTCGAGCAGCGTGAGGTTACCCGTCACCTGCTCGATCGTCTGGACACCGCCGCCGGCGACGTGGACGATCTCGTTGGTCGCCGCGTGTGCCGCCAACTCCTCCGGGTAAACGACCCGGTCGACGAGCCCGGCGTACTCGTCGCGGTCGCCGTGATCGATCCGCGCGACGGTCCCGATGGCGGGTTCGATCTCCGTCGCCATCGAACAGATACCGATGTTCGTCATCGCACCGTAGCCGGTGAGCGCCGCGAGGACGTCGCTCCGGTCGAGGCCGGCCTGTTGCAGGACCGACCGCCGGCCGCCGTCACCGTGAATAATAGTCGCGTCGTACTGGTCGCTCAGGAACTCCACCCGATCGCGGTCCTTCTCGATGATAACGACATCGTGACCGCGCTCGGAGAGCTGTCGCGCAGCGTGATACCCGACATGGTGACCGCCGACGATCACGACTCGTAAGTCCGCGCTCATTTGCCGGCCTTCCGGGCGCAGGTAATTGTAGGTTACGCCCGGTTACCGGACTTCTATATTTCGGGACGGATATTTTATCGTTGTACTCGGGAAGGGGTTGTACGGCTTGTCGCGACCAAATTAATATACAGATAGTCATGATGATTAACACAGGCGCGAGATGACGGTTTTCAGAAGCAGAACTCGGGCGCGGAACGCATGAGCAGCCACGATCAACGGAAGCCGGAGGCCGAACTGGGCCTGTTGGACGCGACGATGATCGGGATGGGCGCGATGATCGGCGCCGGTATTTTCGTCCTGACGGGGCTCGCAGCCGAAATATCCGGGGCGGCCGCGCTACTCGTCTTTCTGCTAAACGGGGTCGTGACTGCGTTCACCGGGCTCTCGTACGCGGAGCTGGCGTCTGCGATCCCAAAAAGCGGTGGCGGGTACGCGTTCGTGCGGGAGATCTTCGACGACTTCGGCTCGTTCATCATGGGCTGGATGCTCTGGTTCGCGTACATGATCGCCGGCGCGCTGTACGCGCTCGGCTTCGCGCCGAACTTCCTCGAGCTGCTTCACGTCTACGGCGTGGTCGCGCCGCCCGACCAGGTCGGCGCGGTGGTCCTCCCACTGCTGGGTGTCGGGATTCCGGCGAAGTTCCTCCTCGCGTTCGTGGCGGTCGCCGGGCTCGTGGTCATGAACGCAGCGTCGACCGCGGCAAGCGGGAGCGCCGAAACGATATTCACGATAGTGAAGGTGTCTATCCTCGTCGTGTTCGTCGCGTTCGGATTCCTCTCGGCCGGCGGCGGCGGCGAGACGAGCTTCACGTTCCAGAACTTCGATCCGCTGTTCCCGGAGGGGTCGGGAGCGTTCAGTATCCTCCCCGCGATGGGCCTGACGTTCATCGCGTTCGAGGGGTACGACCTCATCACGACGGTCACCGAGGAAGTCGAAAATCCACGCGAGAACATCCCCAGAGCGATCTTCATCAGTTTGGGCGCCACCGTCGTCGTGTATCTCTTGGTCGTGACGGTGGCGATCGGCACGCTGGGCGCCTCGGAGCTCGCCGCCGCTGGTGAGGCCGGTATCGCGACGGCGGCGACGTCGTTCATGCCGACCGGCGTGCCACTCATCCAGAACGGCGGCGCGCTCATCGTCTTCGGGGCGGTGTTCTCGACGATCACCGCGCTCAACGCGGTGGTGATCGCCTCCTCACGGGTCGCCTTCTCGATGGGGCGAGAGGGGCAGTTACTGCCGTCGATCGGCCAGATCCATCACCGGTTCGGCACGCCGTTCGTCGCCGTGCTTTTGAGCGCGGTCGTCATGCTGGGGTCCGTCTTTCTGCCGACGCAGAGCGCGGGGAACATGTCGAGCCTCTTTTTCCTGCTGTCCTTTATCATCGTCAACGTCGCGGTGATCAGGCTCCGCCGGGAGCGGCCGAACATGAACCGACCGTACGAGATCCCGTACTATCCGGTCCCACCGATACTGGCGATCGTTTTGAACGCGATACTCGCCGTCGTGCTGATCGGCTTCCTCCTCCGGACGGACCTGCTCGCGCTCCTCCTCAGCGTCGGCTGGTTGGGCGCCGGGGCGGTGATGTACGTCGCGCTCAACAAGCTCCGGGCGCGGGGAACCGCCGAGGAGTAGCCGGAGGCATCGCTGACACCAGCCCGCAGATCGCCTACACCAACCCGCCGACAGTAAACACCGCGTAGCAGATCGCCACGAGCAGTCCGGAGTGGAACAGCGCCGCGTAGCGCCCGCGAGAGGCGGTGCCGGCGAACCAGCCCGACGCGAGCATCGTCGCCTGCGTGACGGCGTACAGCCGGAAGCGTTCCAGTTCCGGGAGCACCGTCTCCGGTTCGGTCACGAGGTCGGTGGCGCCGGCGAGGCCGGCGAGCCGCGCGGCGTCGATCACCTGCGTGTTGACGACGGCGACGACCGCCGCGACCAGCGCCGCCGCCGCCCAGCCGACCGCGACGTACGGGTGCATGGAGGAGCGGAGCGCGCGCTGCTCGCTGTAGAGCCGCCCGACCTCGATCCGGAGCGTCTCGAAGACGGCGTCGGCGTCGCTGCCGGCGTTTAAGGCGTCGGTGACGAGGCCGAGCGTCCCCTCGGCCAGCGGGGTCCCGACGCGGTCGACGAACCGCTCGATCGCGGCCGCGCGGACCTCGGTCGGGCGCGCCGGCGCTTCGGCGCCGCCCGTGCCTCCGGCGCCTCCCGCGCGTCCGGTTCCTCCCGCGCCCCCGGCGCCTCCTGTTCTCCCGGCGCCTCCTGTTCTCCCGGCGCCTCCGGTTTCCCCTGTTGCGGTCGTCGATCGGAGGGCGAACGCGAGGTCGGCCACGTCGTCGTCGAGCACGCCGAGGTCCGCGTCACGCGCGACCGCCTCGACCGCCGCGGGCAGGGGTCGTCCCTGCGCGACGTGACCCGAGACGGCGTGGACGAAGTCCGCCAGTTCGCGGTCCTTCGCGTCGTCGATCCGTGTTCGTCTCCCCGCGACGGCGCCGACGGGGACCGCGAAGGTCGCGTACGCGAGCAGCCCCACGTTGACGAGGGTGTACCCCGCGAACGCGAGTCCGACCGCGAGCAGCGCCGCGGGCGGCGCGCAGACGACCGCGGCGCTCGCCGGGTTGCGGCCGGCGGACGCGAGGATCTCCCGGGGCGCCGCCGGCAGGTCGTAGCTCGCGCGCTGGTTCGGCGGGCGGAGCGTCCCGACCGCGACCGCGCCGGCGAGGCCGATGGCGACGAGGAAGGCGACGGCGCCGTAGAGGACGACCGCCCGCGTCGGCACCACGCCGACCGGGGTGTCGACGGGCGGGAGCAGCTCCGGGACGACGACGGTGAGTGCAGTCGCCGCGATGACGAGCAGCGCCGGCAACACCAACACGACGACGAACAGCTCCGTGAGCAGCTCTAAGAATCGCCGGGCGCGCTTCCGAGCCCGGTCCTGCCGGTGGGCGAGCATCCGGCGCTCCGTCCGGAGGTATTCCGCGAGCGCCGCGTCGCCGGTCGCCGCGTGCTTGCGGAACTTGAGGAGGAACGGCGCGAGCAGCTCCCGCGAGGGCGTGTCGCGAGCGACTCGACGCAGTCCCTCGTCGAGGCTCCCGGCGAGCCGCGCGGCGTTTATCGCCTTCCGCAGCGACGCCGCGGTCCCGCCGTACGCGTCGTTCGCGGCGGCCTTCTCGACCATCTCGCGAGGTCCGTCGCTCCCGGCCGCGAGCAGTTCGAGGTAGCGGACCGCGGGCGGGAGCGTGCGCTCGATGTCGGTCCGGCGCGTCGCCGTCAGCCACCGGAGGTGGAGCCCGCCGAGCCGTACCGTCGCGCGCTTCGCGAGGAGCCCGGTGATCCCGGCGACGACGACGGCGACGCGCTCGGGCGACAGCGACCCGATCGGGACCGGCGAGCGCGCGCCGACTCGGGCGTCGACCGCCGCGAGCAGCCCCGGGGCGGTCGACGCGGCGACGATCAGCGCCGGGACGATGACCGCGACGCAGACGGCCCACGACAGCCCGTACACCCGCGACAGGTAGGTCTCGAACCCGGTGTCGAGCGCGGTGCCGCGGTACCGCTTCCGGTCGGCGTCGTGTCGGCGGTCGCTCGCATGACGCGCGAACAGGGCGTACAGCACGCGGTCGACCACGGAGGAGCCGCCGGCGCGCGTGAACCCGTCCGCCTCGGCGGCGTCGAGGGCGCGGCGGCCCCCCGGGGCGTCACCCGTCTGCGGGTCCCCGCTCACGGCCGCCCCCCTCCGTCCGTCGTGCGGGCGGCGCGCTCGACGGTCGCCGCCTCGTCGGTCCGGAGGTCCGCGAGGAACTCGAACAGCGCGTCGAAGTCGTCGACTCCCTCGCGCACGAGGTACTCGACGTACCGGCGCTTCGACGCGAACTCCGACTCGACGGCGTCGACGTCGCGGTCGGTGTTGTCAGCGATGCGGGCGAGCGCGTGGAGACGGCGCCCCTCGCGGGACGCGGTCGGCGCGTCACGCTCTGGCGCGCCGGGAAACCGGAACTCGCCGTCGGCGTCACGCCACGCGACCGTGTTGTAGTACACTTCTTCAGTTCCCTTGTCGACGACCCCGGCGCCGCCGTGTTTGGGATTCCCCGTCGGGCTGTGTTTCGCCTCCGGATCGAGCGCCTCGTACTCCGCCTCGGAGAGCAGTTCGACCGCGCGCGAGACGTAGCGCTCGCCGTCGACCTGCCGCGGGAAGACGACCAGGTCGACCTCGCGGAGGAGGTACGCGGGGAGCCCGCGCTCTATCACGCGGTTGACGAGCGCCTCCACGTCCTCGGCGTGGGTGGTCCCGATCACGCCGTGTCCCGTGTAAAGTGCTAATCTATTAGTACTCACATGAGAACGTGTGCGTAGGGAAATGGGCGACACCGAAACACAGGCGGCCATGACCTACCCCACTGTCGACCAGTACGAACAGTGGAAGGCCGACGCCGCCGACATGGATATGTCTGTGTCCGAATGGATACAGGCGATGGTTGAAGCGGGGCGCAAGAAGTTCGACGCCTCGATCGAGCCGGACGAATCGGCTCAGGAACTCCGCGAGCAACGGAACGACCTGAAAGCCGAGCTGGAACACACCCGCGGCCGCGTGGAGGAACTCGAAACGCAACTTCACCGGAGCGAACGCGAGAAGATCAAACAGTACGTGGAGGATAACCCCGGCGCGACGATCGGGGAGATCGGCCAAGAGTTGGCCGACACGATCCCCGAGCGCTTGGACGCGCACCTCGACGCGCTCGAAGGCGTCGCCGTGACCGTCGACGGTGAAGCGTGCTATCCCGTGGAGGATTCCTAATGGCGAGCGCACGGACGCCCCACGACCGGCTCGGTGTGTTCAAGGACCTGTCGGACGTTCCCGAGCGGCGTCGCTTAGAACGCTTTTCGAGCGCGTACACCGACCGTGACGTGTGGGGAGAGTACCGCGCGACGGTCGACCTATCCGACCGGATGGGTGAGGATTGGGCGCTCTTCGCCCGTCGGTGGAAAGAACACACCGCCGACCGCGGTCGGCACCACGCGCTCGCCCGACCGAGCGACGTGGAGACGTGGTCGGGCTGGCTGTTAGACCAGTTCTCCCGCGACCGGGCGTACCAACACTGGAACGTTATCGAGGGGTTCTACGCGTGGCTCATGTGGCACACCGACCACCGGCACAGTTACAACCCGTTCCACATGGCCGCGGCCGACACTGAGAGTAGCGCGTACACGATCTGGACCCGGAAAATCGAGAAAGCAAATGACTGATACCGACGCACGGCAGGAACTCGCACAGGCGTTCAACCGAAACCTCGATCCGCTCGCGGAGTTCGCCGACACCTTCGAGACGACCGATATCGATCCGTTCGGCGTGTACGCGGACGAACGGCTCGCGACGAAGGACCTCGCCGACGCCACGATCGGGGAGTACCACCGATCGTTTCGGGAGTGGCGCACCTACATGAGTCGCGTGGATCGGCACCCGGCGTGCCCGAACGAGGACCACGTGAAAGGGTTCATCGAGTACCTGAGTACGGAGCGTGAGAACGCGGCGTCGACGATCAAAAACCGGCTCATGTACCTGAACAACGCCTACAAGTATTGGCAAGACGACGCCGCCTTTCCACATCCGACTGATTACAACCCGTTCGACTTAGCGAAAGACGCGGTGAACCTCCAAGGGGAGAAGCCGAAGGAGCCCCCGCGGCTGACTGTGGGGGAACTCCGCGACGAACTCCGCGATATCACCCACATCCGGGACCGCGCACTTGTGCTCATTCAGTTGAAGCTCGGGCTGCGGGCGACGGAAGTGTGTAACATCAAACTGAGCGAACTCCACATCGCCAACCCGGACCTACAGGAACACTACGACGAACTCGGGAGTTCCACCAAACTACAGGGACGGGAGAACGCGATCTATATCCCCCACGATCGCGACGGTAACAAGTCGCGCCGGCCGCGGATGCTCCCGCTCGACGACGAACTCCGGGCGGCGCTGGTCCGGTACTTGTTGATCCGTCCGGACACCGGCGGGCCGTGGCTATTCCTCTCCAAGAACGCCCGCGCACAGCTCCGGAAGAACGATATCAATAAAGTCTGGAAGTCAGCGTTTCATCCGGAGTACGCCGAGACGGACGAACACCGCGCCGTGACTTCGCACTTCGGGCGGCACTACTTCACGACATACTGGCGCGTGGAGAAGGACCTGAACCGCGAGAAGATCAAGTATATGCGCGGCGACACCGCGGGGTCGTCGACGATCGAGGACCGCGGCGCGATCGACGAGTACATCCACACCTACTTTGAGGATATCGAGGACACCTACCGAGAAGAGATTTACAAACTGAACGTGTGAGGCGGTACTTATTCGCCGTCCGACTCCATGCGCATTACCTTCTTTTCAATCGAGGTGAGATCTTCGGCCTCACCCTGCCGCTCACGGGTTCGCGCTTTGGTGTAAGTCGCGCCGTATTCCCGTTCCGTGACCTTCACAACCTTCTTTGATGAATTCGGGTTCCGTTCCTCCCGATCCTCATGGTAGCGCTCAAAACCCTGTTCCAGTACCTCCGGAATTTTGAGTTCACCAGCCTCGGCGGCGCGGCACAGGAACGCGACGGCGTCGATCAACGCTTCTTGCGTCTCTGGCGACGCTTTCCGGGGCGCGTTCATCTCTTCTAAGAGCTGTTCCAGTTTGTGTTGACTGTCGGCGTTCTCTGCCGGGTCGACCTTCTCCCCCGCGTGTGGGGAGTTCTCATCGCCGACGTAGTGATCGGGCACACGCCCGCCATAGTTCCCGTCATGGCGCACCCGAGACACCGGTCCGGCGTCGGCGTCGGCACCCTCGGCAAACGCGGATTCGTCGAGTAGTTCTGACTGAGGTAGGTGGTTGAATAGGTGCTGAAAGTCGTACACGGCGGACTTTGACTGTTCACGGATTCGCTTTCTGTGATTGTACCGAGTCTGTTTCGCTGTGGCGAGATCCGCAAAAACATCCTCCCCAGCGAGGAAACGCGAGCGTTTGTCCGTCAGGAACGCGCCGCCGTTCTGGTTCTCTGCCATGGTACACCTTTAGACGTTTACTTATATATACCTTACTACGAATCCTACGTTTTCGTGGATGAGTCAAGCACCAACACGCGTCATCAACGACGGTCGGGTGACGATCCCGGCCGATCTGAGACGAGAACTCGGTATCGAGGAGGGTGATTACGTCCTAATCGACGTGAAACCGCTGGAGGGCGACGCCTAACGATGCGTCGGAACAGCATGGCCGCGCGAGGACGCGGCCACGGAAGCCTTGATGAAGACGACGAGGACGACGACGCACCCACGGGGGGTGTTCACGTCCGTGCGTGAGTTCGTCCCACAGCGTAAAAACCGTTTCCCCGGCCTCTCGACCGGCTGGCGCGGTGTGTACGCCGCATTAGAGTGTTCGACCGGTATCGAGCCGGCGAGCACCGACGGCGGCCGGTCCGACACGAGCGCGAACGTCACGCTCGGTGAGGTGGCCCGATGAGCGACCGAGAGGCGCACGTCGGCGACTCCGGCGCGGGGATCTTCCTCTCCGGATCGGACCTCGAAACGCTCGGGATCGACCCGTCGACCACCGACCGTGTGGGGTACGACGTGACCGCCGACGGCGTCGAACTCCGCGAGGTGGCCGATGAGTAGCGCGGATTCGCCGCCGGAGCCGGAGACGGTCGGATTCTCCCCCGGCGCGATCCCGGAGGCGCTCACGTCGCGCGAGCAGTGGATCTGCTGGCGGTTCGACTGGAAGGACGAGCGCGACGAATGGACGAAAGTCCCGGTCGATCCGCGCACGGGTGGGTTCGCGAAAACGACCGATCCCGACACATGGACCAGTTTCGCACAAGCCGCCGAGTATCACCGTCGGAGCGCGAGCGACACCGCGGGACTCGGGTTCGTGTTCAGGGGCGACGACATGATCGTGGGGGTCGACCTCGACGACTGTCGCGACCCGGACACCGGCGAGCCGACCGATGAGGCGCGGTCGATTATCGAGCGGCTGGATTCATGGACCGAAGTCAGCCCCTCCGGCACCGGCTACCACGTGTTCGCTCAGGGTGTGATTCCCGACGACGGGAGCCGCGGCGACATGGATACCGGATCGTCGCACATCGAGATGTACGACCAGACGCGGTTTTTCACCGTCACGGGCGACCATGTGGGGACGACGCCCGCCAGCGTCACACCCGCGCCGGACGTGGTGAAGGACCTCCACGCGGAGTACGTCGCCGACGACGGCGGCGGCGGCAGTGGGGGCGGTGCGGGCGCGTCGTCGACGCCGTCGGAGATCCAAGATATCGACGACGCCGACCTCATCGAGACGGCCAAGAACGCCGAGAACGGCGACAAGTTCGCACAGTTGTGGAACGGGAATACCGCGGGCTACCCGAGCCACAGTGAGGCGGACCAAGCGCTGTGTAACTACTTGGCGTTCTACACCGGCGGCGACCGGCACCGGATGGATCGGCTGTTCCGACAGTCGGGACTCCACCGTGAGAAATGGGACGAGGACCGCGGTGCCAAGACCTACGGCGAGCTGACGATCGACACGGCGATTTCGTCCGTTTCGGACCAGTACGAACCCGGAGAAGGCGGGTCTTCCCCGCCCGAACCCAAGGGGTTGACCGACGAGAAAGGCGACCCTGTCGACGACGACGGGGCGGCCGTCGTTCGGCCGGATAACTTCTGTGCCGAAGCGGGGATCAGCCCCTCCGAAGGCGAGCACATCGCCGACCTGAACGACAAGCAGAAAGCGGCCGCGACGTGGCGACTCATCAAGCGGTCCGATGAGTACCACGTCCGCGCGCACCGCGACACGGGCGCGCTGTGGGCGTATGAAAACGGCGTGTGGGATTCGAACGGCGAGCGGACGCTACAGTTCGCCGCGCGGAAGGCGGTCAACCCGGAGAACTACGGTGCGAACCTCCTGAACGAACTCAAGGCACAGGTACGCGCCGATCCCTACGCCGAGATCGACGACGACACGCTCGGGCTTGAGCCGGGCGCGGTCGCCGTCGAGAATGGATACGTCGACCTCCGGGCGGCGGCCGGCGACGGCGACGGGGACGCGCTCCGACCGCTTGAGCCGGAGGACTACGCGCTCGCGAAACTCCCTGTGGAGTACGACCCGGACGCGACCAGTGCGCCGTGGCGGGAGTTCGTCGCCGACGTGGTCGAGTCGGAGAAGATCGACGCCGTACAGGAATACGTCGGGTACACGCTCCACCGCGGAGAAATGCCGTTCAACCGCGCGCTGTTGCTCGTGGGGTCCGGTGCCAACGGGAAGAGTACGTTCCTGAACGTCGTTCGGCAGCTACTCGGGCCGGAGAACACCGAGACGAAACCCGTTCACAAGTTCGACAAGGACAACGCCGTCGCCGACCTCTACGGGAAGCTCGCGAACATCGACGCCGACCTCTCCGAAGGGTCGCTGTCGTCGCGCGGGCTGGCGACGTTCAAGCGGCTGGTCGGCGACGATCGCGTGACCGGTCGGCACCTGTATGAAGATGCCTTTACCTTCGAGCCGGCTGCTAAGCACCTCTACGCGTGTAATCAGGTGCCCGATGTGAGTAACATCGTGAGCGATAACGACACCGCGTTCTGGCGGCGGTGGGTTATCGTTCAGTTCCCGAACTACTTCCCCCCGCGGGACCGGGACCCGACGCTTGAGGGGACGCTCACCTCCGACGCGCACCTCTCCGGTGTGCTCAACTGGGCGATCGAAGGCTGGGGTCGCCTCATGGAACAGGGGGCGTTCACCAACATCGAGACGACGCCCGACGAAACCCGGCGGCTCTGGCAGAGCTGGGGCGACAGTGCCGATGAGTTCCTTTCGCAGTGTGTCGAGACGGACCCGAGCGCGACCAACCTCACCACCGGCGAAGCGTGGGAAGTCTACAAGGAGTGGTGCCGTCGGGAGGGGAAGGACGCCACGGGGCAGCGTGACTTCACGAACACCGCGAAGGCGTCGGACGTGGATCTCGGCTACAAGACCAGCGTCCGGACGAAACGGCACCGGTCGCCGCGCGGTGGGTACAAGGCGTTCGGGTTGACCGACGACGCTCCCGATCTCGACGCGGTGCTCGCCGACGACGACGGCGACGACACCGACGACGATGATGGGACGATGGGCACCGGCCCCGATTCCTTCGGATCATGATCGGGTCGGCTACATCGGTCACACCTCCGGCTACATCCGTCCCCCACAGTCAGCCGTGCTACTCCCCGATTTCCACATTTCGGGTTTGTTGTAGCCTATGTAGCCTATGGGGATCGAAAAGTCGTGCTAATGGAGAGAGTGAGCGGCAGTGCCGTGTGTATACTGTAGAAAAGAAGGTTTCCGATCAGGGTCGGCTACATAGGCTACATTTTCCCGGCGGTCGCCGCGCGGCCGGTGCCGTTCTCCCGCCGGCGGCGCGTGGAATCCCCCCGCCCGACAGTGGCGATCCCGGACGTACCGATCACAGACTAACTGGCAGATAAGACGACGATAATGAAGACACCGAACCCACGAACGACGCACCGAACCGCCCGAAATCGGGCGAATCGCACCGAAACCCCGGGGGTTGTCCCGGCATGAGCGGGAGCGACGACGACACCGACGCGGAGAGTGTGGAGAACGCCGACGACGCGCTGCCGGCGGAGTTCACCGACGAACAGCTCGACGCGCTCGCCGACGCCGTCAAAGATCGGCTCATCGACGACACCGCGAAGGCGGCCGGCGGCGACAGTGAGGACTCCGAGTTCACGTTCACCGAAGCGACCGAGGCGGTGGTCGAATCGCTGGATACGGTAAAAAAGCGGTTCGACGTGATGAGCGACCGGCTCGATCTACTCGAAGACCAGATCGCCGACGGCGACGGCGTCGACGACAGTACCGACACGCAACCGACCAGCGACCAGTTTCGAGGTTTCCAGTAATGTTCACCCACCGATACGAAGTGACTGTAGAGTTCGATCGAGCGTTAGACCACCCGCGTGACGAACCCGAGAGGCTCGCGGACTTGGCGCGGAAACACGCCGTGCGGGCGGTCGTCGAAGGGCGCGGCGTGGCGTATGAGATCGCGGACGTGACCGTCGACGCCGACGCGGGGCTGTTCCGGGCGGTCATCAACGCGGACGCGCCGGTCGGCTTCAAGCGGGGACGGTTCCGCCGGGCTGTGGTCGAGAAGTACAACGACGAGACGGACAAGCCCTCGATGAGCGATTGGGACGGACCGTCGTCCTATCTCGCGTCGCGGGCGGTCACGGGCGGCCATGAGTCGGTGAGCGACTTCGCCAACCGTGTCAAACACGGCGGGCGGGACGCGTACCGCCCGAGCGACGACGAGAAGCGGGAGGCGCTGGAAATCGCCGAGAAGTACCGCCAACTGCCGGGGGACGCACCGGACCTCACGTTAGACGGGTACCACCTCCGGACCCTCGCGGGTGAGACGGCATGAGCGCGGACACGTCGCCGTCCGTGGCCGACGACGCCGACGCGGTCGTGAGCGATTACGACCAGATGCTCGCGGACCTCGATGTGGCGATCGAAGAGGCGCGCCGGAAGATCGAGGACGGTCGTGTCCGCGACGCCGAGAATGAGAAAGTCCGGATCAAGTGGATTCGGGCGCTCGCGTACACCGTGAACATCCGGCGGCAGGTAGCCAACGATCGCGACCTCGAAGAGCTGGCCGAAGAGATCGAGGCGCTGAAAGCGGACACCGAATCGGAGGGGAGTCGCTAATGGTCGAACCGACCTACCCCTTCCCGCCGGCGCAAGACCGGATGAGCGACGAACAGGTGTCGGCGTGGTACAACCGCCGGCTCCCGGAGCGTGAACAGCGGAAGTTCGCGTTCGTGCTCGAAACGATCGACGAGCGCGACGGCGACCATGACGACGACACGATCGTCACGGTGATGAACCACTTCCACACCAACCCGGAGGACCCGGTCGACGTGCGGGACGTGCTACAGGATGTGGGGATCGCGTTCGACGATCCGGACCCGGACATGAGCCACATCGATCTGAATGAGGTGTTCATGCCGTGAGTGTCCGCGAGCTGGTTTTCGAGTACAAACAATCGGGTGCCCGGAGTGTCGCCCGGAATGATCGTCGCGTGAGGGAGTCGATCCAAAAAACGGGACGCACCGCCGAGCGCGAATCCGGAAAGGTACAGCGGTGGCTCGACAGAAATAAACAGGCGATAAACGCCATATCGGTCGCCACGCTCGCGGCCGTGGGTGGGATCCTCTCGGCGGCACCGTCGTTCAGGGCGGCCATGTCGGGCATACGGGCGTCGTTCACGCTCCTCGCCCACACAATCGTGTCCGACGTTCTCCCGGGTGGGACGAACTTGGCGTCGGTAGCGTTGGACCTCGTGAATCGGTTCCGTAGCCTCGATGAATCGATACGCCGACCGATAAGCGCGCTTGTGCTTGTCGGTGGGACGATCGTCGGCCTCCTCCCGGTGATCGCCGCGTTCATCAAGTCCGCTGCCGCCGTCGGGGGCGCGTTGTCGGGTGCCGTCGCCGCGGCCAAAACGGCAGCCGTCGCGATCGGGGCAATCACCGGCGTCGCCGTGTCGACCGTCGCAGCGATCGCCGCGTTGGTCGTGGCTGTGGGTGCGCTCGCAGTCGCGTTCATCACCGACTTCCGTGGGATCCGGACGAAAACGCTGGAAGTGATGGATGCGGTGATCGACTTGAGCGACGTTGTCTCCGGGTTCCGTCGACTCGTCGGCGCAGCCGGGCGACTACTTACCGGGGATTTCGGCGGCGCGCTCGAACTCGCACGGTTGGGGCTGCGCGACCTGTGGCTCGCCGGCGCACAGACACGGCAGAAAGTCTTGCTGTTCATCCGGCAGATGGTCGCCGGCGTCATCGAGCGGTTGCTCGCGTGGCGAAAACGGTCGGTGAAAATCGCGGTCCAGATCCGGGACGCGGTTGTCCAACGGATCACAGACATGACCACCCGCGTGTTGGAACTCTTGAGCCTCGCCCGTGAAATGGCAGCGAAGGGGCGAGCGTGGGTTAGCGGCCTCGCCCGTGGGGTGAGTGAGCGCGCCGGCGAACTCGTCGACGCGTTCCGTAACATGGCTTCACGCGTGGCGAGAGCGTTCAAGGACCGATTTAACGACCTCATCCCGTCGGTGATTTCGATCCCGAGTGTGTCCATCGACATCCCGGACATCCTCGGCGGTGGATCGCGAACCGTCGGCGGTGGGTATCTCTCACTTCCACAGCTCGATACGGGCGGTCGGATCGCGAGCGACGGGTTGGCCATGCTCCACGCTGGCGAGCGGATCATGCCGGCGGCACAGGTGCGCGAGCGTGGTCCCCAGCCGACCGGCGGCGACACCGTCACGGTCGACACTGTGAACATCATGGTTCAGGGGTCGGGCGACGGTCGGATCGACGGCCAGAACATCGCTCGGGAGTTCGAACGGGAGCTATCCGACAGGGGGGCCTAACACATGGCGCGACCCACCCGCGGTGAGGCGCTGGTCGTGGCCGGCCTCGGGCTGTGGCTCTTGGCGATCCCGACGCTGTGGAGTACCGATCTGGTATGGGGGACGATCGTCATGCTCGCGTGGGTGCTCACGCCGAGCGGGATCGCGGCGGGCTACTTCCATCCCGACCGGCGGGTCACGTGGCCGTGGGTCGCCGCGGCGTGTGTCCCCGGCGTCGCGATCGTCGTCGCGATCGTGTACCTCGCCCGCGGCCGCCCCACCGTCGACGACGCGGACCGACTCGACACGGGGGCGTGACCATGCCGACGTGTCAAAACTGCGGCGGTCACGTCTCGAAGCGGTACGCCCGCGTGCTCACACCCCGCGGCGTCGACGAACCCCGGACGTGCCCGAATTGTGACCTCATCAGAAACGGCGCGGAGATACGCGAACGGAACACATGACCACACCTCACCAACTACAGAAAGAGATCGAGGGGCTGCGTGACCAGCGGGCCGACGCACAGGCACAGGCCGACGGCGTCACGGTCCTGTGGGGCGCTGCCGACCCGGAGCACCGCCCGGACGGTATGACGTGGGTCCCGGAGACGAACACGCTCACGTACGACGTGTGGGCGGCTCAGCGGGAGACGCTCGACGCGCTCGATGAGCCGGACCACGATATCGTGGCGTTCCTCGCCGGGTACGGGACGGGGAAGTCCGTCGCCGGCGCGCGGTGGCTCATCGCCAACGCGATCACACACCCCGGCAGCCGGTTCTTGGCGCTCGGGATCGACTTCGCGAAGGCGCGTGATACCACGTTCCGGATCCTCTTCGAGCAACTCCCCGGCGAGCGCACGGGCGTGGTCACATCGAGCTACAACGGACCGGAAACGTCGCCGATCGTTGCCGACTACAACCGGGCGGAACACCGGCTCACGCTGGTCAACGACACCGTGATTAAGCTCGGGTCGGCCGACAAGTGGAACCGGTACGCCGGCGACGAGTACGGCGCGGTGTGGCTCGATGAGCCGTCACACTACGGTGAGGACCTCCACGACCTACTGGAAATGATCGGCTCGCGACTCCGCGGCGTCGCTGGTCCGAAAACGATGATGTGGACGCTCACCGGAAACGGGTACAACGCGGCGTGGGAAATCCTCGAAAAGCGGGAGGGTGCCGACGGCGACCCGATCGGCCTCGGTATCGAGGTGATCCGTGCCTCCACGCTTGAGAATCCGTATCTCGACGACGCCACGAAGGAACGCTTCGAGCGGCAGTATGCCGGCACCGGCCGTGAGGAACAGGCGCTTCATGGTGGGTTCGCGGCCGCGTCGGGGCTGGTCTACTCGGGGTTCTCCCGCGACACCCACGTGGTCACGCACGCCGACGCCGTCGACGCCGTCGATGAGTCGAACGGCTGGCGGATCTACGGGTACGACGCCGGGTGGGGCGACCCGCGCGTGCTCATCGAGATCGGGAAGACACACACGGGCCAGCTGGTCGTGCTCGATGAGTTCTACCGGACGGACACCCACGTCCGGGAGGTGCTCCGGTGGCTCGCCGCGCACGACAAGCCCGGCGGGACGATCTACGCGGAGCACGAACCGAGCGATATCGACACGTTCGACACCGGCGATGAGGCGGTCCCCGAGTACGACCCGCGGGAGTTCGACGCGGTCCGTGCCGAGAAGTCGATCGACGCGGGGATCGCCGACGTGCGTGAACGCCTTGAAGTGAAAGACGGTGAACCGGGGCTGATAATCTCCGACCAGTGTGAAAACCTCATCCGGGAGTTCCTCGGGTACAAGGCCGAACACGTCGGGACCAGTGCCGCCGAAGATCACTGTCTCGACGCCAGCCGCTACGCCATTCACACCGACAGACGGACCGACACGTCGATCCCGGACCCGTCGGATATCTTCGGTACCGTGTAAGGTTCGACGGGAGACGCAGCCACACCCTTTTGTCAATTGCGGTGATTGATGAACCATGAACCGCCGCGAATACTCTGCGGTAGTGGGGGCGTCACTGGTCACATCGATCGCGGGGTGTGGCGGCGATGGTTCCAACGGAACCGAATCGGACACAAGCGACTCGGGCGCGAATGGTGAAGGACAAGGAACGAACGGCACGGGCGGTGCGGACGGTTCAGACGACGGTACGGAATCCGAAGAGGAACCGTCCGGATTGGCGTCTTTTGGAACTCCGGCCGATCCTCAGCCCACATTCGAGGTTGAGAACACCGATGTGGATAACCAGTCGACGACACTCACCGCCGAGTTCTATGGCGGTGCGTTTACTGAATTGGTCGACGGGGAACAGTTTTGGGAACCCCAGTCGGGTGAGGTGTTCCTACTGTTACAAACACACATCGAGAACACAGGTAGTGAGCCATACTCCTTCGCAGGCGGTACTGTGATCGCAACCGACGACGCTGGAAATGAAGCGGAATGGTCCGTTCTTATTGACGGCTCACGCTTGAGCACAGAGGTGCCGGCGGGTGGCGAGTTCAACGAGTGGATCGTATTAGTTGCCGATAGTGAGGCAACGTCGTTCACCCTCTCCATACAGCCGTTAGAAGATATTCAGGTGGATGCTTCATGGAACGAGGACTTGGAAATCACCTTCCCCGAAGTATGACGGATTCGTGACCGGGATTTAACCGGTCGTGGGAAAATCTCGCCACATGGGTATTTTCGATCGGCTCTTCGGGAGTGGAGGCGATGACGACAACGATCCGCCGGGCGAGACGGCAAAAGACCACATCGAGAACCCGGAGGAATCGGACATACTCCTCGATCCCGAACTTCTTGAGGGGAAGGTGAACGTCGACCGTCGGGCGGAAATCATCGATACGCATTACGACGACGTGAACACAGACGACGCGCGGTTCATCGCCGAGACGGTGAAGGAATACGTCGAATCATACGATCTGCGAAAGCACGACGCACGCTCCCGGATCGAGGAACGGACGGGGTTAGACCATGAGCGCGCGGGAGAAATACTATGGACCGAACGCTCTTCGGTCCAAAAGTGCGACGACGTGCGTGGAAAGCGGGGCATAGACATACCGATGTCGTACAAATGGACCGTCGGTGATGAACCGTGCTCGCCGATCTGTGCCGACGTGGAAGAGGCGACCACGGACCGCGACGATCCGGTTTCTTTGGGCGAACTACAGGAACTACTTCGAGAGAAAGCGGAGGAATACGCCGATGAGGGCGGAACCCCCGAGCGGATGGATCACTGGGTCCCTCACCACAAGTGTAAGGCCGTCTTACAGTCACAGGTTCAGTAGACACCGATCCCACACCGGCGCGCGGTAGCGTTTCGGTAAGCCGTGAAACATATTGTAGCCTATGTAGCCTATGTGTGAGGAAAAGTCGCGAAAGCGTGGAGTAGAAGCGGTGTGTCTGTGGATAGTGTAGAAAAGAAGGTTTCCGATCAGGGTCGGCTACATAGGCTACAAGCAACACCGTGCTTTCGGGGAGCGCGGTCGGCCGGCGTTTCGTATTAGCATATTCGCTCTTTATCCCGTGTTCAGGGTCTCGGCAAACGTCTCGAAGCTCGCGGGCGTGTTGATCTCGGCGATCACCTCCACGTCAGGGTTGAGGTAGTTCGCTTCGGCCATCAGCTCCGACATGCTCACGGCCTTGTACGCGTCCTCGTGGTCGCGCGTCGTGAGCGACACCCCGGTCTCGTGCGGGAGCCGGACCTCGCGGGAGCCCTCGTCGATCGACACCGGTCGGTCGTCGAACGGGATAAAGGGCGTGTGCGCGTTCAGAAGCGTGGTCTTCCCCACCCCGGTCGGCCCGGCGAAGAGGACGACCCCGCGGTGCTCGTACAGCAGCCACAGCAGGGTGACCAGATCGGGCGAGAGCGTCCCCTGATCGACCAGATCGACGGGCGTCAGGGCGTCCGCGCTCTGCTTGCGGATCGAGACGTGCGGGCCGCCCTCCGAGATGACCGGCAGCGCCACCGCACACCGGATCGTCTCGTCGACCCCGTCGACGTCGAGGTTCACCTTCGCCGACGGCGTGGAGGCGTTGAGCTCGGTCCCGTCGCGGGCCGCCAGGCCGGTGACGACGTTGACGAACGCGGTCTCGTCGTCGAACGCGAGGTTGGTC
>ENA-ORDC01000916-ORDC01000916.1-marine-metagenome-genome-assembly--contig:-NODE-916-length-24606-cov-4.293856_pt1 | contig 24606 bp, 28 predicted proteins | sample MGYA00237783_ERZ508515 | MGnify/ENA primary metagenome ERZ508515 (study PRJEB26186, sample SAMN06268792) | marine metagenome | isolation source: Eden Landing Ponds, San Francisco, CA, USA | place... | reverse complement strand
GGTCAAGACGATCGAGATGCACCACGAGGAAGTCGACCAGGCCGGCCCCGGCGACAACGTCGGGTTCAACGTCCGCGGCGTCGGCAAGGACGACATCCGCCGCGGCGACGTCTGCGGGCCCGCGGACGACCCGCCGACGGTCGCCGAGACGTTCACGGCCCAGGTGGTCGTCATGCAGCACCCGAGCGTCATCACCGCCGGCTACACGCCGGTGTTCCACGCCCACACGGCACAGGTCGCCTGCACCATCGAGTCCATCGACCAGAAGCTCGACCCCGCCTCCGGCGAGGTCGCCGAGGAGAACCCGGACTTCATCCAGTCGGGCGACGCGGCCGTCGTGACCGTGCGACCCCAGAAGCCGCTCTCCATCGAGCCGTCCTCGGAGATCCCCGAGCTCGGCTCCTTCGCCATCCGCGACATGGGTCAGACCATCGCGGCCGGCAAGGTCCTCGACGTCAACGAGGCCTAATCGATGCAGCAGGCACGCGTACGGCTCGCGGGCACGAGCCCGGACGACCTGGACGACATCTGCGACGACGTCCGGGAGATCGCATCCAAGACGGGCGTGAGCCTGTCGGGACCCGTGCCCCTACCGACGAAGACGCTGGAGGTGCCCACCCGGAAGTCGCCGGACGGGGAGGGCACCGCGACGTGGGAGCACTGGGAGATGCGCGTCCACAAGCGGCTGATCGACATCGACGCCGACGAACGCGCGCTCCGCCAGCTCATGCGCATCCAGGTTCCCAACGACGTCAGCATCGAGATCGTCCTCGAAGACTGACTCGGCGCCAGCGGTCCGGCTCCGGCACCGCGCCGGCCGACTGCTAACTCGCGCGCAGTCCTTTTGTCGCGCGTTCACGAACGAATAGCCGATGGTACGGGCGACGCCACAGATCATCGCCGTCTGCCTGGTCGTGTACGTCGCCCAGCTCGCGATCGCACTCACTGCCGGCGCCGGGCAGATGGCCGAACTGTTCGCCGTCTCGATGCCGCTCGACGCCCAGCCCTGGACGATCGCGACGAGCGTCTACGCCCACTCCGGGCCGTGGCACCTCCTCTCGAATCTCGCACTGTTCGCGTTGCTGGGGCTCGCCGTCGAGCGGAAGACGAGCGCGAGGGGGGTCCACCTGTACGTCTTCGCGACCGGTGCGATCGCGAACGTCTCCCAGGTCGTCTTCAGCAATCTCGTCGTCGCCGTCGACGCGCACGTCCTCGGCCTCAGCGGCGCGATCTTCGCCCTCATCGGCTACGTGGTGACGGGGAACCGTCTCTCCGGGTTCATCTTGGATCGCTTCGACGTCCCCCACGCCGTACAGCTCCTCGTCTATCTCGCGCTCGCCGTCGCGGTCACCCTGGCGACCGCGGAACCGGGCGTCGCGATCGTCGGGCACTTCACCGGCCTCTTCCTGGGGCTGGTGTTCGGTGCCGGGGGCATCCTCGAGCGCGGAAGCTGACGGGATGGGCCGTCCCCCGACTCGACAACGCTTATTTTCCAGCCACCGATCGGTGGGCTCGTGTCCCACGACGAGTACGCGGCGTCCGGCGCGAGGACGGATCGTTCACAGCTCGTTCGCCGCCGGGAGCTGCTCGCCGCCGCCAGTGCCGCGGGACCGATCGGCATCGCCGGCTGTCTCGGGGGCTACAGCGATTCCGACGCCTCGACCGAGGGCGGCGGATCGGCCACCGACGACGGGTCGCCGTCCGGTCCGCGCAACGACAGCGACCTCGGCGGCGGCACCGCTGCCGACGCGGGGGGCCCGCCCGGCGACGGCGAGTGGACGACCACCTTCGAGAGCACGTTCAGCGACGGCCCGCGCGATCGGCTCACCTGGTCGTTCGGCGCTGGCTACGATCTCGACTGTCCACAACTCGAGTGCTGGCGACCCGACAACGTGTGGGTCGACCAGGACGCGGAGCGGCTCGTGATCGAGACGGCTGCCGAGCAGACCGGCGATCACGACTACACCTCCGGAGCGGTCTGCACCCGATCCACCTTCGAACAGCAGTTCGGCTACTTCGAGGCGAAGTCCAGACCACCCGCACAGCCCGGTGCCCTCCCTGCGTTCTGGGCGTGGTGGAACGCCGACGACTGGACCTACCGTCGCGAGATCGACGTCTACGAGATTCCCGGCGCCGACGGCAGCCGTGCGCTGCACAACGTCCACACCGACTGCCAGCCACGCGAGCAGGGCGCTGCGCCGACCGTCTGGCGCGGCGGCGAGGCCGCGGTCGACCCGCCGGCGGACGACGCCTTCCACGTCTGGGGCGTCGAGTGGACGCCCACCTCGATCGGCTTCTACGTCGACGGCGAGGAGACCACGCGGGTCGAGGGGCGCGCCGTCGAGGAGTGCTTCGCCGGCGAACCGCTCTGGCTCGTGCTCTCGACGCACGTCAACGATGAGTTCGGGGATCCAACCGAGGCCGAGTATCCATACACCCACGAGTTCGAGTGGGTCCGGGCCTGGCAACGCGAGGACTGGGCCTGAGCCACGGTGCGACCACAGCCGATTCGCACCGGTTTGCGGACGATCGACCGTCGACAAACTGGATCGAACCGTACACGTTCGCATTTCGAGACTGTTTCTGCACGAACCAGCAACCATTTGCCCCGGCTCTCGAATCTGTCCGTATGCCTGCGGCAACGCTCTACGATCGACTGGGCGGTCACGAGGCAATCCGGGCGGTCGTCGACGACTTCTACGACCGCCTGCTCGCCGACCCCGAGCTCGGCCCGTTCTTCGACGACGCCGACCTCGAACGGCTCCGCGCGACCCAGACCGACTTCCTCTGTGAGGCAGCCGGCGGCCCGGAGACGTACGACGGCCCATCCGTGCGCGACGCCCACATCGACGTGCCCTTCGAGCCGACTCACATCGAGCGCGCTGTCGAACTGCTCTATGAGAGCCTCGACGCGTTCGACGTCGAGGGCGAGGACGCCGACGCCGTCGTCGGCGCCGTCGCGCAGTTCGAGGCCGAGCTGCTGGCGAGTCCCCCGGAGGAGTGAGGGCACTCCCCGGGTGGATCGGGGATGGCACAGCGTGGCGTCCCCGGCCAGCAAACGGAAGCCTCAAGTGCGATTCGGGCGGTAGAATGGTCTGCGGGCTCGTAGATCAGTGGCAGATCGCTTCCTTCGCAAGGAAGAGGCCCTGGGTTCAAATCCCAGCGAGTCCACTCCGGTCCTTCCTCGTTGCGAATTATCCGGCGAGCGACGGCCGTAGCGCCTCGCTTCGGATTTTGCGATTCGGTTTCCCGCGTAGAAACCGGTGCTGAAATTCGAAGGAAAGAGGATCCCGAGTCCGCCCCCACGTTGTCGGGCGAAAATTCCGAAGGAAATCGGGGTGTCGCGGCGTGAGCGGAACCCTTCAGGTCGTGGCGTCGAACCCGACCGCGTGCCTGTTCTGTGACGCCCACGTGAGCGAGCGGTTCCGCCGCGTCTACGGCGACGACGACCGGCGGGCCCATCGCTGCCCATCCTGCGACTCCTGGCCGCGAATCGCGGAGGGCTCGGCCGCCGGCCTCGACGCCGATACGCCGGACCCGCAGGACCATCCCGGCCGCTCCGGCGGGAGGTGGTCGGCGTGAGCGACGCCGAGCCGGACGGACTCGCGCGCTACGGTATCGCGGCGAAGTCGGTCGTCCGGGAGCCGACTCGCGACCGGCACGAGCCGATGAACGTCTGTGCTGAGTGCGGCGCGCCCGCCGAGGGCCCCGCGAGCCAGCGCATCCATCATCCCGACCTCTCGAACCCGGATCGCCTCAGCGCCGACGTGCTGCCCTGCTATGGGTGGCGGTGCGAGCGGCATTCGTACACCGTCGTCATGCCGCTCCAGTTCGCCGATCCCCGCTCGCCATCGGACGGGTGGACTGGCGTTAGCATCGAGCTGGCCGACGGCCGCGAACGCGAGATCTCCGTGCCGGCCCAGGAGGTGAGCGCCAGTGCCTAAGCAGACGAGTCTCCGGGCTTTCGAGCCGGATCTCTCCGTGCTCACGGAGGCCGAGCGGGAGGCCTACCGAGCTGTTCGGATCGACGGTACCGGACCGCGCCCGTTCGCTCGCGAGACCGACCGCTCACCGGGCACTGTGGGCAACCTGCTGGCTCGCGCCGAGGACAAGCTCGGGGAGGGATCGGCGTGAGCAGCCGGATCGTCGAGCCCGATCCGTGCTGGTGGTGTGGGTCCGTCGACGACGTCGGGCGCGTCGGGCCGCGGTGGCTCTGCCGTGACTGTCGGGAGGAGCAGCGAACAGCCGCGGAGGGGCCGCTGTAACGATGCGGACCGTCGAGCCAGCCTGGCACGAGTTCGCCGCCAACCTACTCTTTACCGAGCACGGCCTCGCGCCGTTCTTCGCGGCGGACAGCCGCATCAAGGCCGGCGCAGGGTCGCAGAAGGGCGAGTTCGTCCACGACGGCGAGCAGTGGGAGGTGACGCTGTACTACCAGGAGAGCGGGCTCGTCCATCCCGGCCCACAAACCCCGGCCGGGACGGACTTCGGCCTCGACGAGCTGCGCGAGTACCGCCTTCAGGTCGATCGGAAGGGCGGCCGCTCGCTCGCCGGCTTCAACGCCCACATCGCGCCGCGGTGGGAGGGCATGGAAGCCGAGCGCGACGACGGCAGCCGGATCGAGATTCCCGTTCCCGACGGGTTCGGCGAGGGGATCAACGTCCGGCTCAAGGGCAGCAACGTCGACGCGAAGCGGTATCTGCCGCTCCTGCGCGCCGCGGCGGAGGCCGTCGGGATCAACGACTGGTACTTCGGCGAACCGCACCAGTTCAGTAACATCCAGGACGGCGAGCGGTACGTCCGGCTGCAGGATGATCGAAGCGGACCGGTTCATGGCCGCGACGGGCCGATTGCTCAGCTGGGGCACCTGCTCGAGAACGACCGCGACGGCTACCGGAAGGTGGTGCAGAACGATCGCGACGAGCAGGGCCGGAACGTCCCCGGCTACTACCACACCGTGACGCTGGGACCGAAGCGCGTCCGTGAGGCCTTCCCCGACCACACCTTCCCCCGCGAGATCAAGCACTACAAGTCCCGAGAGGCCGAGTCGATGGAGAAGAGCCACCCGCTCGCACACCCGAAAGTCGGAGCGAGTTACCAGGTGAATCGGTGGGACGACACACTTCGGTGGTCCGACCTCGAGGAGATGGAACGCCAGCTCGACCAGACGCTTCTATCGGTGCTCGCGGACGCCGGCGTGCAGGTTCACGACGGGCCGGACGGGCCGTTCATGGGCGATCCGGTGTGGTCGCCGGAGAACGTCGAGCGCCCGGACGACTGGCTGTATGGGCTCGATCTGACCCACATCCGGCAGGAGCAAGAGTCGGTAGTTATCCGGACGATCGAGGACGGCGGCTTCAGTCCGATCCAGTGGGACGCGCTAACGCGCCTGATTGCCGACGGTGGCGAAGTGTCCCCGAAGCAGATTGCCGAAGAGGACGGCTGGCACCCGGACGCTGTGCGGAAGGCGCTCCGGAAGATGGAGGACCTGCTCGAGCGCGAGTACGGCTCGGTGGCGCTCCGATCGCCGTTCATCGCCGAGCTGGTCTACGATCGAATCCAAGCGGCCCAGGAGTCCGTCCGAGACGCCGTCGGGACCTTCGCGAAGGCGGTGGAGGCCGGGAAGCGTGGTCTCGACGAGACGACGAGTGCATTCGTCGCGTGGGCAGCGAAGCACGACGTCGACGTAGCGGACGAGCGCGAGGCGAAGATGCGGCTCCGGTTCGACGGGATGGACCCCAACGACGTCCACGAGGACAAGCCGGCCGTCGTTTCCCGACTCCGGAAGGGGTTCAAGCTCTGGAAGGAGGCGGGCCGCGACGTCGCGAAATTCCGGGAGGCGGACGTACTCTGGGGCGACGGTTCGCAGGCGAAGGCGGGCCAGTACCTGCCGCTGTGAGCGGCCGACTGAGTGGCAACGCTATTCTGCGACCCCTGGAATCCAAATCGAGTTGTAGAGACAGTCCTGTGAGCGCAAGCTGATTTTCACTGTGGGCTGTGGGCCGGACGATCGGGCCGACCAGTGGCGCGATCGCCGCGCGGGGAACCGGCCGCGATCGGCCGGGTTCCCCTTAGGGGTGTGACTAAGGTCACAGATCCAAAATACTCCGCAGCGATTGATGGCCCCCACTCGAAACGGCCCCTCAGGAAGGTCCGACAATACCCAGGTGGAATACCGCGGCATTCCCAACCAATCTAGACATGGCCACCATCGCGGTCAATAGTTGTCTTGAACGTTTGAAAACAGACTTTGGCTACACGTCGATCATTAATTGATAGGATAGAGACGGGCTAGAGCGATTTCCGATTTTCCCGGACCTCAATTAGGACTTCCTCTACCGAATTGATATTCTCCTCCATTGCCTGGTTGACAATTTGCTTCCTTACGTCTTCCCACTCCTCTCTATCTTTAATTGGCGGGATATCCATCTCCACGCCTCTTGGCAGCCTTTCAGATAACCATTCCCTCCTTGCTTCGGGATCAAGATCCTGGAAATCGAGCACTGGATCTATGATTCCAACAATTTCGTCACAAATAGTGGCGAGGTGGTCCAAACTATGGATTACCGGGCCCGGGACCTGATCAGGTGCTGTATGCCCATGCACATGTAACGGTTTAATCAAAGGATCCAGCTCATCATACGCCCTGTTTATTGAATTTCGTTCGGAGTGGATTGAGTAGATAAATGCGTATTCTGCCTCTTTTACAAGCTCTTCCGCACGATCATACCATTCTCTGATTTCGGATTCGTCCTCAATGTCTTGCTTTCGACGGAATCGATACTCTATCGTTGAAACACTAACCAGCAGGCTTAGAATCGCACTCAATAAACCGCTTCCTAGAATAGTAACGTAATCTGGCATATTCGCTTTTAATAGCTGAATTTATTTAGATCTAATCGTAACAGCATAGCCACGACGGACGAAGCGTTACCAATATTTCTGTTTCAGGAATCTAAGCGGTCCGCTAGTAGACCCGTTAAATTCGACGTAGAGATTGAACCTTAGTTGCTGAGATACCGCACCCCATCCGACGAGATTGTAACACCGTATCACACAGTCTTGTATCAGAACACATCGTCAATTTGCACTTTCGCTTGCTCTGTCCCGCGGTGATCGCCGCCACCGTGCCACCGGAGCGTGGGTAGATCGGCGGCCTTCCGCATCCGATCGTTGACCACCGTAAGTCCTGATCGCGTCGGCCGGTACACCACGAAGCAGTACCAGCCGTCGTGCCGTCGAAGCTTCTCGTGGTACGCTCGATAGAGCTTGAAGTTCCCTGGCTGGCCGTCTGAGTGCTCGATCCGCGTGGATTTGATCTCGACGGGCTTGCCGTTCTGGAAGGTCGCGTCGTGCCAGCTCGATCGCTCCAGGTCGAAGCGACGCTTCGCGGCCATCCGCTTTTCGCAGGCGGTCCCGTAGTGATTTGCTCGATGGCTCGGCATCGCTACGCACGCCCGTCGCGCATCTTTCTTTCTTCCTCCTCCGGCCGCTGCGTTCGCGAAACGCGCCGCGATGGGCCGCCGGGATTCTCGACGGAGGAGAGCAACCCGCGTAGACTAAAGGGGGCTCGCCTGCGCTTGACAGCTTGACAATCGGCTGCCGTCATGCGATCGCGGCCTCCACGTTGTCAACCCAGTCGCGCTTCTCGCCGTCGTTGTCGTACTCCTTGAGCCAGCTTCGGACGGTCTCGTGGCTGTACGGTACGAACTCGGCGGTTGCGCGGGGTGACATTCCCTGCTCGCGGCACTGCACCATCGTCCACATCGAGACCGGCTTGACGGCCTGCTCCTCGTCGAGGCCGCGTTGTTGGCCGGCACCGTTCGGTCGGGACCAGTACCAGTCGCTCTCCTCTTTCGTATTGTATCGCCAGTCCGTCGGTGGCACGCCATCGATGGTCGTCTCGACGTCCTTCAGCTGGCCGCCGCTGATCCGATCCGCGACGACGGCCTTCTTCTTGCTCACCTTCTTCACGATCTTCCCGAGTCGCCAGAGCATCGGGTGAATCGACGATTCGTCGTGACCAATATAGATGAGCGCGCCGCCGTACTTCCGGATCTTGAACACGGTCGGTCCCATCTTCTTCCGGACCTTTTGGCCCTGTTCGCCGCTGCCGGACGCCGCACTCGAGAACTCGTCGCCGATGAACAGTTTCGGCCGCTGACTGTGCTCGAGCGGACTGCCGTCCTGCTTCACCCACTCGACGAGTGTGGGATGGTTGGGAATCCAGCCGTCCCGGACCTCGCCGGTCTTGTCTACCCACTCGTTGGCCTCCTGGAGCGTCTTGATGTTCGTGCCGACGAGACTCTTCTCACTCTGTAGGGCACGCCATCGTTGTGCGAGGAGACAGGCGAAGTCCGTCTTTCCAGCGCCGGGTTCGCCGAGGACCACGATCACGGGTGCAGGCCCTTCGATCAGCTCGTCGACGGCGCCGATGGCCTTGATCCCGCTGATGTCCGGCTGGTGGCTGGTGTCGCCGACGAGGTGCTTTACCGACGGCGTATCGCCGTTCTCCATCGCCCGGCGGAAGGTCTCGGTGCCCTCGATCTTCCGAATCTCGCGGTGCTTCTCGAGGTCCTTCGACTCTCCGGGCATGGCTCCGGGGCGCTCCGCGTCTGTGGGATTGTAGTGGATCGCCCGGACCGCGAGCGCCCGGCTAATCTGCTCGTCGCGGATCACGCCGCCGTGGTCGGCGATCTCCCGATTCTCCCGCGCCGAGTAGCCTTCCTGATGCTCGCGAGCTTCCGCCGCAACGTGGAGCGAGTGCGGGTCCGTGCCGTCGCCGCTCATGTGTCGGTCCCTCCGTCGGTAGCGGTCGCCCGTTCACCGGCATCCGTCGCCTCGCCGGTCGGGTTAGCCGCCGGGTCGTAGTCGTGCTCGTAGTCGCCGAGGTCCTTGATCTCGTCCGTGTCCCATTCCTGCGCCTCGTCCTCAGCCGCTTCGAACCGCTCTTTCACGGCGGTCTTGCGGCCCATCAGCCCACGTTCGTCGGCTTCGGCCTGGAAATTCACGACGTCGCGCTCGATCTCCACACCCATCCGGCTGATCCGGCCGCGGAGCTTGTTGTAGGCGATCGCCGTCTCGATGAGCTGGCCGTGAATGTCCTCCAGCATCGCCTGGACGGTGACGAGCTTCGAGTCCGCGAGCTGGCTGAAGTAGGTCCCTGTCACGATCAGCTCGTCCTGGTCGTCGTAGTACTCGAACTCGCGCACCTCGTACGCGCCGCGCTCGTTCACCGGATAGGGCGACGGGCCTTCGACGGTCTTCTCGGACCAGACCTCCGGCGAGACGTTGTACTTCTCGCGGGTGTCGGTCACGCCGTTGATGTGGTGGACGGTGACCCAGTTGCGCGTGCGAATTCGCGAGACGAGCGTCATGAAGAAGCCGAAGAGGATCGGCCCGAGCAGGAGCGTTGCGGCGACCGCGCCGTGAACCCAACTCGGAACGCCGGGAACGCTCGGCTGTAGCCAGAGCAGGAGGATACCGACGGACACCAGGACGCCCGCGACGAGCAGCTGCGCCTCAGCGACCACGTAGGTCAGCCGATCTTGCCAGCCGCCGAAGGTCGTCGAGAGGTCGTTCATGATGCCACCTGCACGCCGTCGTTCTCTTTGTAGAGCGTCACCCAGACCGCCGCGAGCGCCATTCCGAGCGAAAGCAGAATCCCGACGAAGAGGCCCTGTGTGCCGCCGAAGACGCCGAAGGGGTTGTTGTTCCCCGACTTTTGGCCAGTCGAGACGAACGCGCCGCGGCCCTGATTGAGCCCCTCGCCCGTCGTAATCGACATGCCTGCCTCGCCGTTCCGGCGGGGAATCACGATCGTGAGGGTGTTCTCACCGGGAAGAACCCGCCGCTGCGCGACGGAGATATCACCCATCCCCTCGCGGCGTTGGACGGATTCGACCATCGTCACGGTTCGGGGCCGCTCGCCGGTGTGGCGTAGGGTCAGGACGAACGAGCCGTCTCGATACTCCCAGCCGGTAATGCCGATCTCCTCGTCGACCCACTGCTGTACCTCCGGTCGGTCAGTGGCGTTCGTCGCGTTCTCCTGCGCCGCGATGGGCATGGGCAGCGCGGAGACGGCCAGGAGCGCTGCGAGGACGCCGACCAGTGCGGCCCGCTTCATGATGAGTCGTCCCGGCCGTTCCACGCCGAGACTGCGAACGCGCCGCCGCCGAGCAGCACCAGCACGCCGACGAGCGCACTCGCGGGGTTCTCGAGGTTCGGTAGGCTCGGGATCGAGATCCCACCGCGGTCGGTGTTGCTCGGGCCGGCGTCCTGGTTGACGGCCTCGACCATCTCGCGGAAGGCCTCCAGATCCTCTTCGGTGAACTGCACGTCCGTCTCCGAGAGGTCGGTGCCCTGCTCGCCTTCCACGGTGTCTACGGAGTCACCAGTTTCGACGTTGTACGCCTCCGTGATCACGAACGGCTCAGTCAGGCGGATCAGCGACGAGCCGGTGTCCTCCGGGTAGTAGTGCTGGATGGATTCGACCGACGTGATGACCGTCTCGAGCTGGTCGGAGAGGTCCACCTTCCAGTTCGTCGTAGCATCCGGATCGGTGGCTGCCTGCTCGTCGACGGGTTCCCATGCGGAGTGCTCGATCTCGACGGTCTCGCCGTGGGTCGTAGTGATCCGGTAGAGCGTTCCCTCCGTCGGCGTGGTCGTCAGCGTCGCTACGCCACCGTCCACGGCCTCCTGGTACTCCGAGGACGGCAGTTGGCGGATCGCGGAGGAGCCGTCGAAGGCGAAGTACACGTGGCCCTCGTTCGTGAGGTTCTCCGGGTCGATCTCCCGGCCCACCTGCACGGAAAAGTCCGACTCCGAGACGAAGAGCGTGCCCTCCAGTTTGGTCCCGTCGTGGAGTTCGACGTGCATCTCGTGCTCGTAGTCGTACGCGACCCCCATCGAGGCCATCGAGGCCGCGACGTAGGAGTAGTGGCCAGTACTCGAGTACTCCGTCGAGAACTCCGACGCCGCGAGCGTGGGGTTCGCCTCGACGATCCCGGCGATGTCGATTTCGCCGGACTGGAGCGAGCCGTACATGTTGTTCGCCCACTCGTTCAGGTTCGCTTCGATCACCGAGGACTCCTGGACGAGCCAGTCCCAGAGGACGTTGTACATGTTGGCGCGAGTCAGGTTCGAGTCCAGCTCGGACTCGAACGCTTCAGCCGGGCCGGTGTAGTTCTGGGCATCGACGGCATCCAGGAGCTGCGCCTTGCTCGTGGGGTGGTTGTTGTCGAAGCCCATCAGGCCGTTCGTCACGCTCCCGTCGGGGAGCGAGATGAGCGGGATTCCCTTCGGGTAGGGATCCTTCGGCGTCGAGTGCGGATAGATCGTCTCCTTGCCCACGTAGTCGCTGTTCGAGCGAGAGACGGGGAAGGCGATTCCGGGCACTCCCTGGACGGTCGAGCCGTCGACGAGATCGATCGACGTTTCGGAGTGATACCACGGATCGCCGGTGTACACCGTGGGATAGGCCGCGCCGGAGTTCTCCCACAGATTCGCCGTTAGCACGTCCGAGAGGTTGTGCTCGTGAGTCTCGAAGTCGAAGGACTCGTTGAGGTACGCCCGGTAGGCCTTCAGCTGGTTCATCTGCTCCTTCCACCACGTGAGCAGGTTCCGCTGGATGCGGGCGAAGGACTCCAGGCCGGCACCGGTCGCGGCGTTCACGCATGTAGACTTGTCCTGGCCGTCGTCGGCCTCCTGGAGGAAGGCCACCATGCCGTCGAACCACGCCTTGTCAGCGGCCAGCTGGATCTCGTTGAACATGTTCACCAGGACGTGGTGGGAGGCGTTGTCCATCCGATCGATCTGGAGAATACCGTTGCCAGCCGCGTCCTCGAGGTTGGTCGGCGTGTCGTAGTAGTCGACGGTCCGGTGGGTGAATGCCTCCAGAACCCGCATCGTGGCCTCGGTAAAGCCGTCCGGCGTGCGGTCCGATTCGTCGTACTTGAGCGCGCCGATGATCATGCGATCCGCGCCGATTGCCTGACCGGCGTCGCCGATGAAGTCGTCCGGTGGCTCGTACGTCGTGCCGTCGGTGCTCCCGCCGTCGGAGTCGGTCGTATTGCCGTCCTGGGCGGCTGCACCAGCCGGCAGCGCGGCGACCGCGCCCGCGCCGGCCGCTCCGCTCAGGAAATCACGGCGCTTCATCACGCCCTCCTGGAGCCGATCGCGCCGGCCCCGAGTACCGCAAGGAGTGCCGCGATCACGCCGAAGCCAGGGGAGCCGTCGGAGTCGCCTCCGCCGGTCGGTGGTGCGATCACGGCGGTTCCGTTCCCGTCGCCCACGCCCACGTAGAGCGCCTCGACGTCCGACTCGTTCCCGGTCACGGTGACGGTGAAGTTGCCGGTGGTGTTGACGCTCCACTCTTTGGACTCGGTGGTCCCGGTCGGGGGCGCGAGCGTGGAGGAGTTGACGACTGTCCCGTTCGGATCGAGCAGCGAGGCGTTCACCTGCTTGCCGTGCGTCGCGAACTGCACGTCGACCCAGATCGAGTTGTTCACGTCCTGCACCTCGACGGTGCGATTCGCCAGCTCGCCACCAGCGGACTGGGCCGATACCGCTGTGAACCCGACTATCGCACCGGTCAGGACGACAGAAAAGGCGAGCAACAGGACTCCGAGAATACGCATCTGCGCCTCCCGCTTTGGGCTCGTCATCGTCACTCCCTCCAGGAGATATAGATGGTTGCCGCGGCGATGACGAGCCACACGACGAGGGCGAGCACGTCCCAAGAGTCGACGAGCGTCGCGAAGGAGGGGACCGCGACGTACAGCGGCGTCGCGAGGAAGCTCCCGATGATGCCGCCGTATTCCCAGTCTTCGTAGTCACTGCCGTCGATTTCGTTGGTGAGGTAGATCCAGCCCGCCGACGCCAGGGTGACGATCAGCGCGACGGAGATCTCGAGCCCTGCCGGCTCGTAGAACGGCGCGGCGGGGTCGTACCCGCCAAACACCGATAGCTGAAGGGTCCACACGCCGAGGACCATCCCCGCCGCGGCGGGGAAGATGATCAGTGCCGCTACGTCTTCGAGGTCGATTTCGTTTCGTGCCATAACAGCGACTTGGCCGGTTTCGGCGACCGACAAGATGGTGCGGAAAACCTAGGTACAGCCTTGGGGTTCAGGCGGTCAACCCCCGTGTTTTATCACGGGTACCGGCACGCAGGTAGTCGCATGGCGTTGAACAAACTCCGCCAGCTCGATTCGGACACGATCGGCGTGACGATCCCGAAAGACGACCTCCGCCTCGATGGGCTGCTCGACGATTCGGGCGACCTGGAAGGCGAGCACCACATCCACATCGACCGGCAGGATTCAGGCGAGTGGGAGCTGACCCTCGTCGAGGATCTATAACGTGTCCAATATTCTTATCGTACTTTCTCGTTCTCACTGTCCATGGACGTGTTCTCGGATGAGATATTGATCGTCTTTTTCCTGGATCTCATCCAATGGAATCCGGATGCTGCAATCGTAATCAAGGCTCTCCAATTCTCTCAATATTTTTTGGACCTTTACCTGCGTTCTGCCTTCGGTACCAACTAGGTATAGCCGCTGAATCTCTGATTTCTCAAAATTTTCAATGGCTTTTGAGTCACCTTGCCAATCCCTTATATAGATCCTGTCGAGGTATAGAAGGACAATTTGTTGCTCAATATTGGCAGAAATTGTATCCCCTGGAGTAAGTGATTCTGTATGAAAGACGGAGTGGCCGTGAGTCGAGAAGTGGAGATCACCATTCTCCATAGAAACGTAGCTATACCATGCATTTTCTGGAAGAACGATACTTGCTCCAGAATTCGTCAAGCTCAGTCCTAATCCTTCATTCCCCTTGGAGTGACTGCTATCATAATCAACCGCGATATTGGGATGCGTCTTTCTTATCAACTCTCTCCAAGCAATATAGAGCGAACTGGTCGCCACAATTGCGATGATCAGATTGGCAACATCCGAGACCGTCACCGGCGGAATTCTCGCATTTCCACTTGAGATCACAAGGAAATTCACCAGTAGAAGAAGACCGATTCCAATAGCTGCCAAAGTGCGGCCCTCTTTACTGATGAATTCGCGAATTCCCTCCAGAGCCATAATATGTCTAATTGTGCATGTCTACTTAGTTGGTAGATATTTGGAAAGTGAATCAGTTGGTACTGCTATAACCAATCCACCTTATTCCGCTCTCGACGTTGTGCCTCCGGAGAGTACGTCCCTCGGTAGTGGTCGAGGAAGGTCTCAAGATCGTTCCAGCCACCCCAGTCACAGACCAGGAGAGGATCCACGTCCGAGGCAGAGAGCGATGTGGCCCACGTACGCCGGAGATCGTGAAATGCGAGGTCGTTCCAGCCGGCCTCCCCAGTTTCGTCGGCTAGCTCCTCGGCAGCCGATCGGAGCCACCGTCGGAGCGATCGCGTGCTGGTGATCTCGAGAAGCGAGCTGCTCGACGGCGCGTCGCGCACGTCGGCGACGGTGCGGATTGTCGTTGCAAGATCGCGCGGCGCGGGAGTCTCGCGGAACTGATCGCCCTTTCCGTGCCAGATGCGGAGTACCGTCCCAGCGTCAGTATCGACGACGTGCTCGGGCGCGACATCGAGGACTTCGTGGGATCGGAGCCCACAGCGTGCACCGAGCGCGAATGCGAGGCGTTGCTGGGTGCCGTCGGCGCGATCGAGGAACTGTACAACGTCGGCCTGGCTGAGCCAGACCTTCATGTCGTCTCTGTTGTCGTGCTCTCGGAGATTCATGTCCGGGTAGCCCGTTTCCCGGTCAGCTTCGGTCCCGTAGATAGGCGTTTGGGTGCGGTGGGCGGCACGGTCGGGCCAAAATCCGTCCGACTTCACGCCCTTACCGGACATATCCGTCTACTGGATCGGTACAATGGTAATTTGGGACGGTCAATCAGCACCCAGTTGAACGACAATCTCGCGAGTAGTCAAACCAAATTACCGACCATCGATTCCCACTAATTACAAATGGACTCTCATTGATCGATTCGTACGATGACTTCGGAGAATAGGCAGCATAGAGGGAAGAGATTTGAGGAAATCGCGATGACTGTCCGAAACCGAGACGCAGGTAGGTGCTTAAACTGCGGAGAATCAGAGAAAATGGGGAGACTCAGCGTACATCATATCGTACCTGATGCCGAAGTACCTTCGGACCTAGATTCTCATCTACCCGTTAATTTGGCTTCATTGTGTAAGTCATGCCACTCGGCACTTGAGACAAAGAGCGATGATCTACAGCTCTTTGAGTTGAATATCGATGATCCCGAAGAGTTGTTGCTCTCCCAACGAGCGAGAAGGAATCTGAATACTCGTTTAGACAATATCGGCCCCGAGGAGTTGACGGTGAAGAAGGTGCCAGAAGATGAGTCGAGGCGCTTCTTGGACAATCACTTAGGGGTTGATAGTGAACAAACTTCTTTCAGCGCTTTCCACGAATGAGACCGACGCGACGACGCGGGCCGACGCGATGGAGAGCGTGATTCGGCATTATCTGGAGGACAAGCAGAATCGGGAGGAGCACTGGGACGAGACTCGTCCCGAAGTGATGAAATTGCTGAATACCTCGGAACTCTCGGTAGTGTATTATCAAAAAATTCGGTAAACGTCTACTTCAGTATCGCCAGTGGACAATTAGAATGTATGCTATTGTCAAGGCCACAATACCCACTGCTCCAAGCACTGAATATTCAAAACGGGCTTGGTTTGAGAATTTGTCCATATTAAGAGATATAGCTTGAAGACTTCCTGCGAGAACAAGAGCGATTGTAAGACCTTCTATGCTCTTATTAATCCGTATCTCTCTTTTTCTGAATTGGTTTCGCTGCTCTCTTTCTTTAATATCTTTAGCAACCTTATATCCGTCAACAGATAATTTTGGAGGATTTTTCTTCTCTATCAGGCCTGCTGTTGCCATATTGGCAAGAATTAGTTTTGCTTGACTAGAATCGATATTATCGATCTCATCTGCTAGTTCCTGTGTTGAAATGTTCGAATCATCTGTGCCGAAGTGATCCTTGTATAGGAGCATGATGATCTCTTGCCCGGGTTCCAAGTCCTGACTCATTACCAATTGAAACTCTTTCGTCGACTCCATAAATTCTCTTGGCAGAGCATTCAATGCAATCCATTACAAACCATTTCTGCTATGACGGAATCAATTCTAAGTGATACGCCTCGAATTGGGCAATCCTTCAGCCAAAAGGAAGTTGAAGACCTATTCAGTACAGACTTCGGCTACCAATTCCGCGGAATAACGTACCGCCACCCGGACGAGGGCAAGTACGTCATCCTCCTATCGAACGAGGGGGAGTTCTACGACGACGACCTCTCGGGTACAGAATTCACCTACGAGGGAGAGGGCGTCCCTGAGAAGGGCGACCAAATGGAGACGCCCGCGAACAGAGCCCTCATCGAAGCGGAGCACGATCCCATCCCGATCTATCTCTTTACTAGCGTGGAGGGCGTCGACGAATACGAGTATCGAGGCCTCGTCGACGTCAAGGACCATCGATACGTGAGTAATGGCGATCGAATGGTTTATACATTCGACATGCGACAGTTGGGCATCCCGAGCTGGGAAGAGCACCCGAGTGCTGAGTAGATACGAAAGGAACTAGAGCCGATGAGCGTTACCGAGGCAGAGATCGAGGAGTTCCGATTGCGTCTACTTTCGTGGGCTGATGGACAACTCCGGGAATTCCCGTGGCGGGAAGCCGACGATCCATACCAGGTCCTCGTTGCTGAAGTCTTGCTTCAGCAGACGCTCGCCTCGAAGGTCGAGCCAGTGTACGCGAAATTCCTTGATCGATATCCGAAGCCAGCGGACATGGTGGACGTCGAGCCGGCTTCACTCGCCGAGCTGCTCGATCCGCTGGGGTTCCAGAATATTCGGGCCGAGGCACTCATCGAAAACGCGCGGTCGATCGAGGAGGGCGGGATGCCGACCGACGAGGAGGGACTCAGCGAACTGCAGTACGTGGGCCGATACGGCGTGAACGCGACGCTGTGCTTCGGCTACGGCGAGCGCCGGCCGATCGTCGACGCAAACGTGATTCGCGTCTACAACCGATACTTCGGCCTCGATTTCGAGAACGCCCAGGACGATCAAGCGTGGGAGTTCGCGGAGGGAATCCTGCCGGAAGAGGACTACGAGCGGTACAATCTCGCCCTTCTCGATTTCGCGGCGGCAGTCTGCACCTCTCGCGCACCTCGCTGCGAACAATGCATTTTCAACGACTCCTGTTCGTACTATCTATCAGAACGAGAGTGACCGAGCGAAGAGGACGTCGAGATTCCGAAACGAATTTGGACGTCGAGTTCTAGATATTAGGTATGCACAGAGGCACCCCCGCGCCGCTCGCCGAGTTTGGAGGTGACCGCCGTGAGTGATTACAAGGCAGTTGACCTTTTCTGCGGCGCGGGAGGAGCCTCGATCGGACTGGAGCGGCTGAACGTCGATGTCGTCGGGGCGGTCGACAAGTACGAGGAAGCGATCGAGACCTATGCAGACTGCCCCGAAACCAGCGTCGAGCCCTGGAACGCCGACCTAACCGAGGTCGACTTTCAGGACATAGCGGACCACTTCGAGTTTGATCCCGACGACATCGACATCGTGATGGGCTGCCCGCCGTGCCAGAACTTCAGCTCCCTCCGCGACACTGAGGACTGGGACCCGGCCGAGCCCAAGGACGAGCTGCTTCTCGCGTTCGTTCGGCTGGTCGCGCAGGCCGATCCCGACGTCGTGATTTTCGAGAACGTTCCCGGGCTCCTGGCAAAGGACGGCGGCCAGTACGTCCGGTGGCTGAAGCACCGGATGAATCCCGAGTACCGGCAGGAGCTACTCGTCGAGCCGGAGTCCGACGCCGACGGCGACGACATCCCTGCGCTGAACTACGGGATGGCTTTCGAGGTCGTCAACGCAGCCGACTACGGCGTTCCCCAGAAGCGCCGGCGCACGATCGGGCTCTTCGTCAAGGGCGCTTCGAACGAGGACGTCGAGATTCCTGAGCCCACGCATTCGGGGAACCCGGAGAGCGATCGGCTTCCCTGGAGGACCGTCGAGGATGCAATCGGAGACCTCCCGGCACTTGAGCGCGGCGAGGAGCACAACGAGATCGACGGCCACCGCGCCCGGCGGCACCAGGAAAACACGATGGAGATTATCCGGGCGATCCCGGATGGTGGAGATCGCCGCGATCTCATCGGCACCGACCTCGAGCTCGACTGCCACCAGGAAATGGACGACGACGATCAGAGTGCTGCGAATATCTATGGGCGGATGTGGGCAGATGAACCGGCACCAACTCTGACGACGCGCTGTACCTCACCAAGTTGTGGCCGGTTTCTGCATCCCGATCAAGATCGAGCACTCACGTTTCGTGAAGCAGCGAGGCTCATGACGTTCCCGGATAAGATGCAGTTGCCGTCCAAGAACAATCATGCAGAGAGAGTCGTAGGTAATGCGGTACCGCCTATCCTTATCCAGAATTTGGTTGGAAGATTTTTACGAGAATGTATATCAGCTAGTCACATTGGGGTGGGTCGGTGCCCCGAGGGCACTGATTCTATCCCCATGGCGTCGAAGTCAGCTTGACACTCACCCTTGTGTCATCTCTTCGGTGGTCGCAGTGGGGCCCGTTGTGGCGTTTAATCCCTGCAGTCCGTCCTCCAATTCCTCAATATGCTCCATCATTTGCTTTTCGGCTCGTTCTAAGAGCTCCGTGAATTCCATCAGCTCAACTGGAGCAGGTGGTCCCATCGATTCCAGCAACTGTTTTGCATCGTCATCATATGCGCCAGATACTACCAATGTCTTGATGTCCGGCCACTTTTGCATCAACGATGCACGGTATCTCAACAGCCTTTGGGCCTCCTCCTCGGTGAGTGTGTGGGTTGGGCGTTTTAATTCGACGCACAGATGTTGGTCAGATGGGCCCTGATACCCCACGAAATCAGGCCGTTTTTTGAAATACTCAGTCGGCAATTGGTTGAGTACCTCTTGGGGTTCGTCCATCTCCTCCAGAACGATCTTCTTTATGCCTACGTCTTTATGATCGATTCTCAATTCTGGATCGAACACCCAGGGGTTCTTCGCGAGGAAGGTTGTGATATCTTGTTTACCCTCGACTGGTACTTCCGTAGTCTCTTGATCGGCGATCAATTCTTGCAATTCTTCGATAATCTCTAGTTTGCTCTTGGCAACTTGAAGGAGGCCAGTGATCTCCGAGGAATTGAACCGATTTGCCACTTCCAGGAAGTCTTCGAGATTCCTATCCCCTCCATCCTTCAGACCGTGAATAAATTGCATCAAAGCACCATGGTTCATTACGAAGGCGAACAAGTCTATCAGGCGGTTGATTTCCGATGTCGCATAGCCTTCATCAGATGCAAAATCAGTCACTAAATTCACTAACCGCTCCTGGTCCTGGTCGGACCAATCGTCAAACTCTGATCGGTCATTGACCAATTTCTCAGTCCGTTCTCTGATTTCATCCTTCCCCTCAGGAGATGTCGCCATATTTCTGCACGTCTCCTTCACCCAATCCTCGCCCTCCTTCCTGAGGGCCTCGAGGCCTGGATGTGCCTCCCAATTTATTCCTTCACGGTTGAGATCGGCAGGATCGACGCCCTCCATCCCGTCAATCCAATCTGCCTGGAATTCAGCAACCAATTTATATATTCCAAACATATTGGTGAATCCAGACTCAATGTTGAAGTCTTCCTGCGTAGAGAGGGCCCTAGTCCCAGAAAATACGCTAATTAGACTAGTTACTGAAGTGATGCTGTCATCCAGCCAACCCCACCGTATTTCCACCTGTTTAGTTACTTCCTCTCCATCTTCTTCCCACGATATATCGAGGACGTCTTCCTGAACGTCGATATCGTTGAAGAGCTCGCTGCGACCAATCAGGTCCCTTTCGTCAACTTCAGAGTTGCCGATTTCTCCCTCGTGTTTTTCCAGTATAATCTCTGCCTCGTCACCGAACTCAAACCAAAGTTTCAGATTCCTTGCTAAGGTGTCGTCTTGAATAGCACCTGGCCTTGAAAATTTGGTGAGGCGGATGAGAGTGCCGTGGTCAGAATCACCTGGCTTTTCCTTGGGATCAAACCATTGAATCGAGGGTGCCGCGTTCAGATCTTCTTGGACTTCGTCGAAGTCCAGCCGCGCCCCCTCAAGGGAATCCTCTTTCCAAGTGATTACTTCCATCCTATTTACGAGCTTGAGACCAGCTAAATTCCCGAGTCCCTTCCTGCCGTGTACTCTTCGTTCCCCTCGAATTGTATCGACTATTTTCCCCTCCTCTTCCCGTCGGTTTCTGCCGATGCGGAAGAACTTGTCAATGAGGTCGTCTCTCGTCATCCCACATCCGTCATCTTCGATCTCGAAAGCCGTCCGATCCGGATCGTCCGGATTGTACACACGCAGCACTATTTCGCTCGCACCTGCGTCCCAACCATTGCTGATGTACTCTTTGAGAGCCGTGGCTGGGGAAGTATACGACCCTGAACTCAGCTCCACCAGAAGTTGGCCACCCATCTTCATTTGGGTGGACTCGTCGTCCACATTCTCCAACTCGCCAGTGTCGTTAGCCATTGGGCCTAATCCTCACCCGGATTTGTTCAATGTTCCGGACGTGATACAGAATGGAGTAAAATACGGCAAGGCAATTTACGCAACTCTTTATCTGCCGTGAGATGGTCAATGGTGATATGGACAATCTCTCAGATCTATTAGTGTGGACGGACGAACAAGATTTCGACACCGAGCTAGGGTTCGAATTGGAGCTCTTACCTAAGTTTTGCGATATATTGGGCATTGACGAGAACTTTCTATACTATGATACAAATATCGGTGAGGGAATGAGGCCAGATGGATTAGTCCGGACCAATATCAACATAGATCCTTGGATGGTAATTGAGGCGAAATATTCGCCATCTGATCGTATTAAAGATCGGAGCTTAGATCGTTTGAGGACATATCTAGCTGTTCTTGATGCGGAAATTGGTGTTCTAATTGGGGTCGGGTACATTACCGTTCTCGATTCAGATGGAGAAGTTATATTCGACATAGATACTGCGGAGAGTGATAGAATAGAGGAGGTAGAGGAAACTCTATCTCCGCCTGATAGCTTCCGGACAGGGGATGAACCCGAATATTCGCAGAGGGTAAGCAGAAGTACTGGTGAATCTCACCCCTATTTTCAAATTGATCTCCAAGAACTCGAAAATGCGTTAAACTCGGTTGACCAGGCAGAATCAAGCCAAGAAAAAGGCGATGCATTTGAAGATTTTGCTCAACTTCTATTTGGGGCAGTCCCCTTCCTAACCGTCCGTAATCGAAATCTCGGAACTAATACTGGTGAAATCGATCTTGTAGTTGAATATGAAGGTTACTCGGAACTCACCATATTCGACGATTTCTGCCGATATATTTTAGTTGAGTGCAAGAACTGGTCGGACTCTGTAGGGGTTGCACAAGTCCGCGATTTCAAAGGAAAGATGGACAAATCAAAGATCGATCTCGGGATCATCTTTGCGAGGAATGGAATTTCCGGGGACGAAGGCGCGAATGCGCTTCGTTGGATTCACGATTTTTTCCAGCGTGAGGGACGTTTGATTCTGGTTATTAGTGATAACGAGCTAGAACAACTTTTGGAGGGTAGGAGCTTCTATAATCAGCTTGATGAAGCAATCTATCAACGGCGTTTTGACTTCTAATCGGGTTTGGTTATCTATTGGGATCGAATAGTTAGACGCAAGTCCTACTGCTCGAGCTCGCCGGCTTCGAGACTGCCGGCGAGGTAGGCACGGCCACGGTCAGTGATCTTGTAGATCCCGGAGTCCTCGTCATGATACTCAACGAGGCTCTGATCGAGAAGTTTGCTAAGCCTCTGGGTGACGTATCCCCGGTTGAAGTCTATGTTTTCCGCTATCACCCGCGGAGTCGCGACGATTTCCCGATTCGGATCGTTCTGGAGAAATTCCAGAATCCGATCGTCGGCGTTAGTCATCCACGGAACCCGGGGACGGCGCATCAGTTCGACTCACTCGTGCTTAGGTGAAAGTTGGTCCGGTCAATCTGCTATGGCTGTTAGTTCTCATATCTGTGGCTATGAGTACTCGTAGTTAATTATAAGTTCCCGGCGTGTATCGGCAGGTATCAACGGAGCCACACGGGACCCGCCGCTGCTCGGCCGGGTTCCTCAGTAAGATGCGGACCCGGCGCTGTGACGCCGGCCCGCGTGGCCTCCGTGTCCAAGCACGAAGGCATGAACGAATCCGACGCCGCGGGGCAAAAGTGCCCCGCACGACGGCTGGTATCGAGAACGCGCATAGCGATGGCGCGTAGCAACACGTCCACTTTCACCGGGCTTCAGGATTCAGTATTCAACGGACCGCGCTTACTCTCCGAGCGGATGTATTCGAAACACAACGACGCATCCCAGAGGTACAGCAGGCGGTTCACGCCGCGGTGGTCCCCGTGAGCGTGGCGGATTCCCTCGAGGCGAAGCGTGTCGCCGTGGGCTGTGGGCCCGAGGTGGCGCGATGACCTGCCCCGACTGTGGCGCGGCCCGCGTCCGCGAGTCCTCCAGCTGCCCGTACTGTCCCGAGTGCGGGTGGTCGAAGTGCTACGGTGGCGTAGCGTGAGCGGCGACGATCTCCAGCCGCTCGCCCCCGAGGAGGGAGCGGAGCGTTTCCTGAAGCACCGCGAGCCGAGCATCCGCGAGTCGTCGATGCGGAACGCCCGGCACCGGCTGTCGGTCTTCCTGGACTGGGCCGAGGAGTACGAACTGGAGAACCTGAACGAGCTGAACGGGCGTGATCTCTCGGCGTTCGTCGCCTGGCGACAGGACGACGTAGCGCCGATCACGCTCCAGAAGCAACTCAGCAGCGTCCGGCAGGCGCTCCGGTTCTGGGCTGACATCGAGGCCGTCAAAGACGGGCTCGCCGAGAAGCTACACGCCCCGGAACTCCCCGACGGTGCGGAGTCGAAGGAGGTTCACCTGAAGGGCGAACGGGCGCGGCGCGCGCTCCAGTATCACGACAACCACCACTACGCGAGCCGGGATCACGCCCTGCTCGCGCTCCTGTGGCGGACGGGAATGCGCCGCGGTGCGGTACGCGGCCTCGACGTCGACGATCTCGATAGCCGGGAGAACGCGATCCGCGTGGAGCACCGCCCGGAGACCGGCACCCAGCTGAAGAACGGCGACGACGGCACCCGCTGGGTGTATCTCGGGCCGCGGTGGTTCCGCATCCTCGAAGACTACGTGGACAACCCGGACCGAAGGGATGTCGTCGACGAGCACGGCCGTCGACCGCTGTTCACGACCAAGAAGGGCAATCGCCCGGTCGGAAACACGATCTACAAGTGGGTACTCCGGGCGCTGCACCCCTGCACCTACGGCGAGTGCCCCCACGACCGGGAGCCGGAGGACTGCAAGGCGCGCGGAAGCACCGGCCGACCGGCGCAGTGCCCGTCGGCTCGATCGCCCCACGCGGTCCGCCGCGGCGCGATCACGAACCACCTGAACGAGGACACCGCTCCCGAGGTGGTCAGCGAGCGCATGGACGTCTCGCTCGACGTACTGTACGAGCACTACGACGCTCGAACCGAGCGCGAGAAGATGACGGTCCGACGCAAGGACCTTCCAGAGTGACCGATACTATAATGAATTATAACCTTACATCAGCAAAAAGAAATCCTACATCCCAGCGAGTCCACTCCCACTTTTTACTCGTCGGGTTTCCTCACTCGCTCCCTTCGGTCGCTCGTTGCGGGAACCGCTCCTCGCAAAAACGTGGGGAAAAACTACCTCGCTGCTCCCTCCGGTCGCAGCGAGTGAACCGCGCTCGCTGTCGCTCGCGCGGATGCTCACCGATTTTCCGCCGCGTACTCGCACGTTCTACTCGAACCCCGGCGGCAGCCCGGTGTGCCGGAACCCCTCCCGGTCTTCGATCGCGAAGCGATACACCGCCACGCCGCCGGAGAGGTCCGCCTCCTCGAAGATCGCGGGTCGCCACGCGTTCTCGAGGGCGAGCTCGTCCCACTCCTCGCGTGGCACGGCGGCGAGCGTGCCGGTCAGGATCACGCTCTGCCAGTGGAACGGCGAGTCGGCGGTGTAGACGAGGAACCTGGCGGCCTCGGCGCGCTCGCTGAGGCGGGTCTTCTCGCTGTCCTCGCCGAGGACGAACGTGAAGTAGAGCGAGCCCTCGCCGTCGTAGCCGAAGGACATCGGCAGCAGGTAGGGCGCCGGCGAGGCCGGCAGTGCGAGGACGCCGACGCCGTGGGTGGCGAGGAACTGGTCGATCGCGGCGTCGTCCATCGACTCGACGCCGATCTCCTGGAGCTCGCTGAGGGACATACGTCGACTTACGGCGATCCGTGCGAAAAGGTAGCCGCTGATTCCCGGGGGAAGGTCGCCGCTACTCGATCGAGCCGAACTGGTTCGGCACGCTGGCGATCGACCGGTCGGGTCCGCCGCCGAGCACCGCTACGAGAGCGACACCGGCTCGCCCCGCTCCGCGCTCGCCGCGAGCGCGTCGATCGCACGCATGTTCCCGAGCGTCTCCGCCCGGTCGACCAGCGGCGCCTCG
>ENA-ORDC01000915-ORDC01000915.1-marine-metagenome-genome-assembly--contig:-NODE-915-length-24638-cov-12.566956_pt1 | contig 24638 bp, 22 predicted proteins | sample MGYA00237783_ERZ508515 | MGnify/ENA primary metagenome ERZ508515 (study PRJEB26186, sample SAMN06268792) | marine metagenome | isolation source: Eden Landing Ponds, San Francisco, CA, USA | place... | reverse complement strand
CGATCCCGAGATTGGCGACGAACAGCATCCCCGTGACGAACGGCACGAGCACGTCCGGCATCGGCACGCCCTTCTCGCCGGCGACCTCGACCCGCTTGTCGTTGCTCCTGAACCCGTCCACCGCCATGTACGCGAGCACCCCGCCGTACAGCGTCCGCCCGATCGCCGACGGGGCACCGCCCGGCGGCGGGTCAGCGGCCGGTGTCGAGTCGGCGGCCCCCTCCGCATCGCCGGCCGGTTCGTCGTCGCTCACGCTCACACTACCTCGATGCGGCTGACGTTCGCCCCGATACGACCCACCGTCTCGTACGCGCCGCCGTCGGTCCGGCGCATGATCCGGCCCTCCACGTCGTCGCGCTGGTCCGGCACGTCGAACAGTCCCGACCCGCAGATCACGTCGCCGTCGTGAACGGCCCACGTCTCGACGATCTCGTGGGGCTCGCCCGGGAAGGAGACCCGCTCGAAGTCGCGGCCGAAGTTCGTCGACTCGAACAGCGCGACCTCGTGGTCGTCGTTCACCCACGCCGGCGGCGCCTCCTCGCCCCCGCAGAAGAAGACGGTCCCGTCGTGGACGAACACGCACCGGATGTACGAGAAGTCGTTTCCGGTGTCGACCCGCGTCCACGACTCGCCGGCGTCGGTGGTGCGCCAGAGCCCGCCCTCGCCGACCGCGTGACCGAGTCCGAGGTTCTCCAAGTCGTGGTCGAGGTACCCCGTCGCCGCCAGCCAGACGTCCTCCGAGATCGGCAGGATCTGGTGGACGTCGTCGACGATCGTGTCGCGTCGATCGGTCCACGTCTGTCCCCCGTCCCCGCTCAGGTGGATCCCGCCCGCCTCGACGCCCGCGATCAGTTGGTCCGGGCGGCCCGGAATCGCTTCGAGCGCCCGCAGCCGAGCGTAGTGCGGGTCGATCGGCGACTCCCAGTGCCCCCGCGACGGGAGGTCGCGGAACCCCTTCAGCTCGGTCCACGTCTCCCCGCCGTCGACCGAGCGGAAGACGTACGGGTCGTTCGTCCCGACGTAGAGCGCGCCGTCCGCGGTCGCGAGGACCGACCAGACCTCACTCTGCCCCGCGTGCCAGAACCGGTCGCCGAGCGGGACGCCAAGGTCGTCCCACGTCTCGCCGCCGTCCAGCGAGCGGTACGCTCCCGTCGAGGAGGCGACGAAGACGCCGTCGGTGTGGTCCCACGACTTCACGGCGGTGACGACCCCGCAGTCGAGCGCTTCGCGCGCCTCGCCGCGATCGAACGGGACATCATCGACGCGGTAGAGACCGCTGTCTGTTCCGATCAATAGTGTCATACTCGGTGTGAGATGAGGAGTCACAATAAAGGTTACCAAAGTGTACATCTAAGTGGTCTCAGAGCGACGTCGAACCATACCGATCGCGAGGCGATTCGCCTCGCCCGGACCCACCACTCATGACGAACTCTCACCCGACGAAGCGACCGACCGACGCGACGTACCTCGACGAGCGAGACGGCGACGACGAGCTCCTTGACCCGCCGCGGGAGCTCCTCACGCTCCCGTGGATCGACATCCACAACCACGCGCACACGCTGTCGTGGGACGACCGGGAGCGGTACGCCCTCTCGGGCTGTCGGTCGATGATGATGGTCGCGTCCGGCTACCACTGGACCCCGTACAAGCCGGTCGAGGCCGACGACATCCGCTTCCTGTGGGACGACGCGATCAACCGCCGCGAGGCGATCGAGCGCAACCACTTCTTCGAGGCGAAGCTCGGGCTCGGCGTCCACACCGGCGTCCGCATCGAGAACCCCGACGAACTGCTGGCGGCGATGGACGACTACTGCGCGCTCGACGAGGTGGTCGCCGTCGGCGAGACCGGCGTCGTCCCCTCCCAACACGTCGAGCGCTGGGGCGTCGACGAACAGCAGGCCGTCGTGCAGGCCCAGATGGAGCTCGCGCGCAACCACGACCTCCCCGTGCTCCTCCACACGCCGAACACGTCGACCGACGCGAAGCGCGCCTACCGCGACGGGCTCGGCGTCACGCCCGGCTACGAGAAGAACGCCGGCCTCGGCGCCGACCCCGTCCTCGACGGCGACAACCCTGCGCTGGAGTCCGTCAAACGCGACGTGGCGGCCGCGCGCGACGCCGGCCTCCCCGAGGACCGCGTCGTCGCCTCCCACGCCGACGCCAACAACACCGCGTACCTGATGGAGGAGACCGACTGCTACCTGAGCTACACCATCGGCCACTCGTGGCTGGTCGGCGTCGACGCCGCGGACGTGGCGAACGCCGTCGACGAGTACGGCCCCGACCGGGTCATGGTCGACACCGACTGCGCGAACGTCCTCCGGACCGACCCCTACGCCCTGAAGCGCGCGATCTTCGAGCTGTACCGCTACGGGATCGACGTCGACGACATCCGGCAGGTAGTCTTGGAGAACCCCCGCGAGGTCTTCGACTTCGAGGCGGAGTAGTCCGTGGTTCCCGCCGGTACGGTCCCGTCGGAACCACGTTCTGCAGGCAACTCCCTAAGCGACAAAGACTATCGCTTATAAACGAACGAGGCGGTGCGGTGGCGCGTGCCTGCGAGGCCGCTTCGCGGCCGAGCAGCACCGCGCGAGGGACGCGGTGAGCGCTCGGAGAGCGCGAACCGCGAGGCTGGGGAGGTGTGAGGCTGCGGTTGCGTTCCCGCGAGCGATAGCGAGCGTGCGCCGTCCTCAGCGACTGGGGCTTTGGAGGCCCTCACCGCGGGGTCGTCAGTCGTTTATAAATAGCCGCCAGCAACACCGCTCATCCACTTATAAACGGCACCGAAGCCGATCTATTTCGGAACTGTGCGTCTCACAGGAAATTCCGTCCCGTGAGAGTCACCGCGTCCCTACTCCCCGTCGAACGCGAACTCGGTCGTCAGCTCGCCGACCTCCTCGACGCCGATCGTGACACTGTCGCCGTCCTCCAGGAGGACCGGCGGCTCGCGGTAGACGCCCACGCCCGGCGGCGTGCCGGTGAACAGCAGGTCGCCCGGGGTGAGCGTGAACGCCTGACTGCAGAAGGAGACGAGCTCGTCGATCCCGAAGATCAGGTTCTCCGTCGTCGACTCCTGGAGCCGCTCGCCGTTGACCTCCGCGAAGATCTCCAGGTCGTGCGGGTCCGACACCTCGTCCGTCGTGACGAGTTCCGGCCCGGTCGGCGCGAACGAGTCGAGGCTCTTGCCCCGGACCCACTGCCCGTCACCGTGCTGGAGGTCCCGCGCCGACACGTCGTTGCCGACGAGGAAGCCCGCCACGTGGTCCATCGCCTCCTCGGGGTCGACCCGGCGCGCCTCCTCGCCGATGACCGCCACCAGCTCCGCCTCGTAGTCGACCTTCTGCGTGAGGTCGGGGTCCCACGACACCGTGTCCTCCGGTCCCGCCACCGTCGTCGGGAACTTCGAGAAGAGCACGGGCTCGTCGGGGATCTCGTTGTCCCCCTCCTCGGCGTGGTCGCGGTAGTTCAGCCCGACGCAGACGACCTTCTCCGGGTCGGAAACGGGTGCTGCCCGATTGAGGTCGGCGGCGTCGTAGACGCCGAGTCCCGTCTCCTCGGCGTACTCGATCGCCAGGTCCGCCTTCCGCCGCCACTCCCACTCCCGGAGGAGGTCGCTCGTCCGCGGTCCGAGGTCGACGCACGCCCCGGCTCCCGCCTCGGAGAGCTTGACGACCGTCTCGTCTCCCGTCGCCACACCGCACCACGGCTGTTCTGCCGGCTCCGATCGGTATTGTCCGACGCGCATACGTGTCGGTACTGACTCGGCGGCGTAATAATAGTGCCTGTGCGAGCGCGTTGCCGACGTGCAGCGAGGTGACACCTCCGCGCGAGTGGTGCGAATCGGCCAGCGCGCGGTCCGCCGCCGTCGCCGCGAGTCCGAGGATCGCCGCCTCGGCTGCCCGGAACCCGACCATCCCGACCCCCGAGATGTGGACGCCCGTCATCGCTCAGCGCTCGTCGTCGTCGGAGCCGAACACGCCGGCGTCGGCCAGCTCGTCGATCTCCGCGTCGGAGTAGCCGAGCTCGCGGAACACGTCGCGGTTGTGCTCGCCGAGCGTCGGCGGGGCGCGGTCGAACCCGCTCTCCGCGTCCTCGTACCGGAGCGGGTGTTCGATCACCGGGATCTCGCCGAGCTCCGGGTGTTCGATCTCGGTCACCGTCCCGCGCGCGTCGATCTGGGGGTTGTGCAGCGCCTCCTCGACCTCGTACACCGGGCCGGCGGGGACGCCGGCGTCCTCGGCGATGATCTCGATCCACTCGTCGGTCGTGTGCTCGGCGAGCGTCTCCTCGATCTCGGCCTCCAGCTCGTCGAGGTGGTCGACCCGGTCGGCGTTCTTCTCGAAGCGGTCGTCCTCGGGGAGGTCGGGCCGGTCGAGCGCCTCGCACAGCTCGCCCCACAGCTTCTCGTTGAGGATGCAGACGTTGATGAACCCGTCTTTCGTCTCGAACGTCTGGTACGGAGCGAGGACGGGGTCCTTCGTCCCCATGCGCTTGGTCTCCTCGCCGGCGAACACCATCCCGGCCTGCTTGGTGAGCCACGGCAGCGTCGCTTCGAGCATCCCGAGGTCGATGTACTCGCCCTCGCCCGTCTGTTCTCGGCGATACAGCGCCGTCATCGTCCCGAACGCGGCCCACATCGCCGTGATGAGGTCCGTCATCGGCAGCCCGACCTTGACCGGCTGCCGGCCCTCCTCGCCGGTGACGCTCATGATCCCGCTCATCCCCTGGATCAGGAGGTCGTACCCCGACCGCTCGCGCCACGGCCCGGTCTGGCCGAACGCGGAGATCGCGAGGTACACCAGATCGTCGTTGTACTCGCGCAGCGTCTCGTGGTCGACATCGAGCCGCTCGGCGGTCCCGGGCCGGAAGTTCTGGATGAACACGTCGGCCTCCTCGACGAGCTCGTACAGCGCCGCCTTGGCCTCCGGGTTCTTCAGGTCGAGTTCGAGGCTCTTCTTCCCGTAGTTCAGCGACCAGTAGTACGGCGACTCGCCCTTGATGAACGGCGGCCCGGAGTGGCGGACGGCGTCGCCGTACCCCGGCTGTTCGATCTTCACCACCTCGGCGCCCTGGTTCGCGAGCATCACGGAACAGAAGCCGCCGGTGACGAACGTGGAGAGGTCCAGAACTTTCACCCCGTCGAGTATCTTTCCGGTGTCGGTCATGCTCGGATCCCCGTGACGGTCGCGCGCGTCGCGTGTGTTCGTGTCATGGATGAGTTCACTCGTGGACAGTCGCGTCTCCGGCCGGTTGTCGTCCGTGTCACGTACAGCGCCGGATGTACGAACTGTTGCGTCCCGTGTCCCACACGACGGCGCATCAGGTAGTAAAACTATCGCCGGATCCGACCGGTGGGGCCGTCCGAGAGGGCGGTCGTGGCGTCGCCCGAACGGAGACTCCGCAGCGGGCGACCGCCACCCTACGCGTGTTCGATGTGAAGTTCGAGCTCGTTGGCCGCGGCTAACACCGACTCGCGGATCTCGTTTTCGAGCCGATCGGTCCGGAGCCGGGTCCCGGGGCCGGAGACGCTCAGCGCCCCGATCACGTCCCCGTCCCGCCCGCGGATGCACGTCCCCATGGCGTGGACGCCGCCCGTCGACTCCTCGATGTTAAGCGCGTACCCCTGCTCGCGGACCTCCGCGAGGGCGTCTCGGAGCTCCTGGCGGTCCGTGATCGTGTTCGGTCCCGTCTGCTCGAACTCGAAGTCGTCGACGAGCGACTCCCGCGTCGACTCCGGGAGGTTGGCCAGGATCGCTTTCCCGGCGGCGCTCGCGTAGAGCGTGCCCCGCCGCCCCATGTGAGCGCCGGTCTGGACGGGATTCTCGCCGGTCTCGGTGTACACGTACACCCGTTCGAGCCCCTCCCGGATGATGAACTGCGCCCGCTCGCTCGTCTGCTCCGCGAGGTCGTCGACCTTCGACTTGATCATCTGATATTCTGGGATCTCTCGCTGCAGGTCGCCGCCGATCGTGAGGAACTTGAAGCTCAGCCCGTACTCGTTCCCGGTTTTCACGACGTAGCCGTGCTCCTGAAGGGTGAACAGGTGTCGGTGAGCCGTGCTCCGGGTCATCTCGGCCTCGGTTCCGACCGCCTCCAGCGTGAGCGGCCCTCGATCGGCCAGCAGTTCGACGATATCGAGGCTCTTCGTCGTCGTTTTGACCGTCGACGCGGGCGGGTTGTCCATGTCGGTTCTATTCGGTCGTAGTATTTAATTGTCCCGTATATTCGGATCTGAATGAAAATCGATGGCACTGAAGGCGATGAAATCTGTTCTGAAAAATTCACGTCTCATATTTTCGGACGCGCTCATGGTCCGGATCCGATCGTCACCTGACATTCGTCGGTGCGACCGCCCCAAAACGGCGAGTCCAGTCCGTCGATCGCGACGATGTCGACAGGGATTACAAAGATAGATGTGTAATCCTCCGGGGAACTACCGCGCCAGTCGAATCCCATATTCTAAATAGACGACACCGGGTCTGAGTTCAGCGAATAACCGAGTCGAGTCGGATAACCGCCGTAGTTACCTGTTTGATTTGTCCCAACATACGGACAGCACGGGTTGCACGCACTGGCACGAAACGCGTGTCGAGAGATTCGGGGAGAACGTGTGGATCTACCCGCCGCGACGGGGTCGGCCGGTCGGAAGTGGAAAGAGGTCTACGAGGCGTCCGACCTCGGGCGTACCATCGACGACGCGTAGACACCGGCCGGTCCGGCGGGCCCGGTGTCGTCGCCGTGAGAGGGGTCCGATCGGAGCGGCCGACAGCGGCGGCGGAAGCGACTGATCCCGTACACAGCGACCGAATCACATCAGATACAGATAATATATCGGATGTTGGTACGTCATCTTCGATTCCGTCGACATCGAGTCCCGGACCGGCGAGCCCGACACCGACTCACTCGCCGTCGCTCTCGGGCTCCGCCGTGCAGCCGCAGCCGCCTCGCCGGATCAGCTCCCCGACCGGCGCGTCGGTCCCGCAGTTCGGGCAGACGGCGCGCACGTCGACGAGCACGTCGTAGTCGCCGCGATCCAACTCCTCGGCGTTCGCGAGCGAGGAGATGGCCGACTCGGCGACCGCCGAGACCCGCCCCTGAAGCTTCTCGATGGTCTCGACTTTCCGATCGGCCATGTCCTCGTCCGCCGCCGGGAGGCTGGCCTCCCGTTCCTGCGTGAGGTACGTGTGAATCGCCTGATGGGTGACGAAGTCCCCGGTGAGCTCGTCGACATCGATCCCCTCGCGTTCGAGACGGCGGCGCGCCCGCGTCGACGACGACCCGGACTCGCCGCGGAGCGCCTGGTACGTGCTCGACACGTCGACGCTGAGCGACGAAACGCCGATCTGGCGGAGGGACGCCTCCAGCACCGCCTCGTTGAACTCGTCGGCGAGGTCTCGCAGGCTCGTCCGTTCGCCCGCCTCACCGGTCCAGGCGGCCTCCAAGTTCGCGCCCATATCGTCGAGATCGTACTTCCGGATCACCCGGGCGACTTTCGTGTTCGCGCCATTCGCTTCGGTGGTCATACCCGGTGTTCGACCCCGAAGGTGACAAAAACATCGGTGTCCGCTCCGTCGATCGTCCAGCGGGCAGCCGAGCCGGGGGTTCCGCCGATACGCGCCGCCGTCGATAGCGTCCGGGTCCCGGGCCCCGAGTTGATCGGTGGCTCCCGACCGCGGACGCTAGTCGTTACTGTGTTCGTGAACGTTCCCGTAAGTACCACATACGCTATCTTTAGGACACAACCTTCGAGCGTCCTCCGGCCATTCCGGACGCGGCCGGGGTACTCGGCGGACGGTCCCCGCGACGAGATCTTCGACGCGGTGTACTAGCCGGGGGCTTCGGGCGGCGCGACCGCAACGAAGGTCGTCGGAGTGTCACGGAACCGGGCCGCACGGTCGCGGCGTTTGTTCTTCTATCCAGAACACTTATTATCGAAGTCTGACCTGATCAATTGGTATGGACGCAAAACACCCGGTACGAACGACCGAGAAGACTCTCGCGCTGGTCGAAGAGCTGATGGATCGCGGACCGTGTGGGGTGACGGAACTGGCAGAGGGGGTGGCGATGGGAAAGAGCGCGGTGCACAATCACCTCACGACGCTCCAGAAGCACGGATACGTGCAGAAGACCGGCGACGAGTATCAGCTCGGGCTGAAGTTCCTCGAAGTCGGCGGCTCCACGCGGAAGTCGATGGAGTTCTATCAGGTGGCCGAGCCGGAGGTGAAGTCGCTCGCGAGCGAGACCGGCGAGCTCGCGAACCTCCTCGTCGAAGAGCAGGGGATGGGCGTGTATCTGATGCGCTCGAAGGGCGAGGAGGCCGTCGACCTCGACACCTACGCCGGGCGCAGGACCCTCCTGCACACCACCGCGCTCGGGAAGGCGATCCTCGCACACCTGCCCGAGCCCCGCGTCGAGGAGATCATCGAGCAGCGCGGCCTGGAGCGGAAGACCCCCCGCAGCGTCGGCTCCCGCGAGGAGCTGTTCGAGGCGCTGGAAGAGATTCGCGACCGCGGGTACGCGATCGACGACGGGGAACGGCTCGAAGGACTGCGGTGTATCGCTGCCCCGATCAAGGACTCCGCAGACGAGGTGCTGGGCGCGATCAGCGTGTCGGCACCCGCCAGCCGCGTCAGCGACGACGACCTCCACGGTCGGCTCCCCGAACGCGTGCTCAGCGCGGCCAACGTCGTCGAACTAAACATCAACTACTGATCTGTGTTTCGATATTCAGAACATATTCCAAACGCGTTTTAAGCGAATATACGGACTCATTACAGCATACAGGGGAATTTCGACGATCGTATCCTGTTTCCGTGGGGAGAACTACAATTATGCGCGCGTGGTTGAAGCGCCGATCCTCCCCAGGTCGTTCTGCTCTTCAGAACTCTGAGTTGGGAGGGAGATCGCGTCACCGTTCCCGTCGAGCGACTGTCGCCCGGTGGGCCGTCGGGCCCCGAACGTCCTCGCGAGGTCGGTGCCGATACCCCTCGGATCGGTCGTCGACGACGAACTCCGCGGCGGGCCGTGAGAAGTGGGAAACGCGTGAGACACGCGGAGCCGACGACCGGCTCAGTAGTTGTCGTAGACGGTCTTCTCGATGGTGTAGAACTCCAGCCCCGCGTCGCCCTGTTCGCGCCAGGTCTCCGACGAGGAGCGCTTGAACCCGCCGAAGGGGACGTGGAGTTCGAGCCCGGTCGTCTTCTCGTTGACCTTCACGACGCCGGCCTCCGCCTCGTCGATGAACCGGTTGGCCTCGGTGTGGTCGTCGGTGACCACGCTGGCCGAGAGCCCGTACTCGACGTCGTTGGCGACGTGAAGCCCCTCGTCGAAGTCGCTGACCTCGATGACGGCGACGACCGGTCCGAACACCTCTTCGCAGGCGATCGTGTCGTCGTTGTCGACATCGGTCAGGACGGTCGGCTCGACGAAGTGACCGGTCTCGACGGCGTCGCCGGTCGGCTTCTCGCCGCCGGCCGCCACCGTCGCGCCCTCGTCGCGGGCGATGTCGATGTACTCGAGCGTCGACTCCAGCTCGTCGGCGCTGACCTGCGGTCCCATCTCGTGGTCGGACCCCGGGCCGATGTCGATGGCCTCGGCCGCGTCAACGAGTTCGGCGACGAACTCGTCGTACACGTCCTCGTGGACGATCGCGCGGGAACACGCCGTGCACGACTGGCCGGTCGTGCCGAAGCCGCCGCTCGCGACGATCTCCGCGGCCTCAGCGGGGTCGGCCGAGTCGGTGACCAGCGTGGGGTTCTTCCCGCCCATCTCGGTCTGGACCCGCTTTCCGGCGTCCGTGGCCTGATCGTAGACCATCTGGCCCACCTGTCCGCTGCCGGTGAAGGAGACGGCGTCGGTGCCCTCGTTCGTAATGAACTCGTTGCCGACCGAGCTCCCCGGCCCGGTCACCACGTTGAGCACGCCGTCCGGGAGCCCGGCCTCGTCCAGGGCCTCCGTGACCGCGAGGACGACGCCCGGGGCGGCGCTCGCGGGTTTGATGACCACGGAGTTACCCGCGGCGAGCGCGGGAGCGAGCTTCCACGCGGGGATGGCGATGGGGTAGTTCCACGGGGTGATCAGCGCCGCGACGCCGACCGGCTCGTCGCGCGTATACAGGGTCGTGTCGCGACCGCTCGACCCTTTCACCGTTCCGCCGAGGTCGGAGGCCTTGCCCGCGAAGTAGTGGAAGATGTCTATCGCGCGCTGCACCTCGCCGGCCGCCTCGGGACGGGCCTTCCCCTCCTCCTCGACGAGCATCGCGGTGAGCTCGTCTTTCCGCTCGGCGAGCGTCGTCCCCGCCTGCCGGAGGATACGACCGCGCTCCGGACCGGACGTGGCCGCCCACTCGTCCTGTGCGTCGGCCGCCGCCTCGACCGCCTCAGCGGCGTCCGCCGCGCCGGACTGCTGGTAGCTCGCTACCGTCTGGTCGGGAGCCGCGGGATTGTGTACCTCGAACGTCTCTCCCGTCTCCGAGGAGACCCACTCTCCGCCGACGTAGTTCTGATTGGGCTCAGTCACGTACGGGTCTTCGCGATCGACCCATACCATTCTTACGGTTTGAGCCACCCGCGAGCCGCCGCCGGCACTCTCCGAGGGGCGTCGTGGATCGAGAGGCGCTGCCGACACTCTCCGGGAGGCGTCGTGGATCGAGAGGCGCTGCCGACACTCTCCGGGAGGCGTCGCGGATCGAGAGGCGCTGCCGACGCCGCCGAGGGGCGCCGCCCGTCAAGAGACGCTGCCGACGCCGCCGAGCCGCGCCGTCCAATACACTTTTCCAGATAGCCGCGAACGTCGAGCCATGTCAGCCGCCGACTACCTCGGGACCGTGAGAGACCGAGACTGGGAGCAGTTGGAGTCGGGAACGCTCCGGATCGCGATGATCAGCCTCGGGTGGTGGACCCGCGAGCAGGCGATCCCCGCGGTCGAAGACTCGGAGTTCTGTGAGACCACCGTCCTCGTCAGCCGGAGCCGCGAGAAGGCGTCCGCGGCCGCCGCCGAGATCCCGACCGTCGAGGCGGCGCTCACCTACGAGGAGTTCACGGACGGCGAGGCGACCGACGAGTACGACGCGGTCTACGTCTGCACGCCGAACGCGCTCCACCTGCCGTACGCGGAGGCCGCCGCCGAGCACGGGAAGGCGATCCTCTGTGAGAAGCCCGTGGAGTCGACCCGCGAGCGCGCCGAGCGCCTCGTCGAAGCCACCGAGGAGGTGCCGCTGATGGTCGCCTACCGGATGCAGACCGACCCGCAGGTCCGTCGCATGCGCGAGCTGGTCGCGGAGGGCGCCATCGGCGACCCCGTGGCCGTCCACGGGAGCATGAGCCAGCAGATGCTGGAGACGGTCTCCGACGACGCCGACCAGTGGCGCCTCGACCCGGACCTGGTCGGGTACGGCGCGAGCGTGATGGACCTGGGTATCTACCCGCTCAACACCGCGCGGTTCGTCCTCGGCGCCGATCCCGTCAGCGTGACCGCCCAGATGCACTCCGCCGACGCCGCGTTCGGCGACGTGCCCGACCAGCACGCGGCCTTCACGATCCGGTTCGACGACGGGACGCAGGCGGCCTGCACGGCCAGCCAGCACGCCGCGTACACGGGACACCTTCGGGTCGTCGGGACCGATGGGGAGCTGGTCCTCGAACCCGTCTTCCTCGGACAGCCCGAACAGACGCTGACGCTCCACAGCGACGGTCGACGCCTGGAGGTCGCCGACGGCCGGCGAGACGTGATGCGCGACGAGATGACAGAGGAGTTCGACTACTTCGCCGACCGCGTGCTTCGCGACGCGCCGATCCACCCCGACGGCGACCACGCGCTCGTGGACATGCGCGCCCTCGAGGCCATCTACGACGCCGCCGAGACCGGAACCACGGTCTCGGTGTAGCGGACCGGTCCACGACGGTCCGGTAGACGACCGCCCCGCGCCACGCCGGCCCGTCAGACCCCGACTCTCCCGTACGTCGAGGATGCCCGGCACCCCGTTCGCGAACGCGCGGCCCGGTAGCCGGACGACGCCGAACAGACCGGCGGGGAGCGGACGTCGACCGGCAGGCTCGGGTCGCGAGACGCGGCCTCCGGGCGGTCGTCGACTGCGACGACTGACCGCGACGGCTCGCCCCGCGATCGGGGCGGGACAGGACCCCATCCACAAGCTTTACTAGCGGGTTCAGGGATATACAGACGCTAATGGTCGATCACGCGAAGCTTCGCGACCCGAACGCGGAGTACACCATGCGGGACCTCTCGGCGGAGACGATGGACATCACCAACTCGCGCGGCGGTGTCCGCGACGCCGAGATCACGGACGTACAGACGACGATGGTCGACGGCAACTACCCGTGGATCCTCGTCCGCGTCTACACCGACGCGGGCGTCGTCGGCACCGGCGAGTCCTACTGGGGCGGCGGCGACACCGCCATCATCGAGCGGATGAAGCCGTTCCTCGTCGGGGAGAACCCCCTCGACATCGACCGGCTCTACGAGCACCTCGTCCAGAAGATGTCGGGCGAGGGCTCGATCTCGGGGAAGGTCATCTCGGCCATCTCCGGGATCGAGATCGCGCTCCACGACGCCGCCGGGAAGCTCCTCGACGTGCCCGCCTACCAGCTCGTCGGCGGGAAGTACCGCGACGAGGTCCGGGTGTACTGCGACCTCCACACCGAGAACGAGGCCGACCCGCAGGCGTGCGCCGCCGAGGCCGAGCGCGTCGTCGAGAACTTCGGCTACGACGCCATCAAGTTCGACCTCGACGTGCCGTCCGGCCACGAGAAGGACCGCGCGAACCGCCACCTCCGCAACCCCGAGATCGACCACAAGGTCGACATCGTCGAGGCTACCACCGAGGCCGTCGGCGACAAGGCCGACGTGGCGTTCGACTGCCACTGGTCGTTCACCGGCGGCTCCGCGAAGCGCCTCGCGGAGGCCCTCGAGGAGTACGACGTGTGGTGGCTCGAAGACCCCGTCCCGCCGGAGAACCACGACGTGCAAGAGCAGGTGACGAAGTCGACGACGACCCCCATCGCGGTCGGCGAGAACGTCTACCGCAAGCACGGCCAGCGCACCCTGCTCGAACCGCAGGCGGTCGACATCATCGCGCCCGACCTGCCGCGCGTCGGCGGGATGCGCGAGACCCGCAAGATCGCGGACCTTGCGGACATGTACTACATCCCGGTGGCGATGCACAACGTCTCGTCGCCGATCGGCACGATGGCGTCCGCGCAGGTCGGCGCGGCCATCCCGAACTCGCTCGCGCTGGAGTACCACTCCTACGAGCTCGGCTGGTGGGAGGACCTCGTCGAGGAGGACAACCTCATCGAGGAGGGCCGCATGGAGATTCCGGAGGAGCCCGGCCTCGGCCTGACGCTGGACCTCGACGCCGTCGGCGAGCACATGGTCGAAGGCGAGACGCTGTTCGACGAGGCGTAAGCCTCGTCGGGCTCGATAGACGAGCGGAGCGAGTCTATCGGTGTTCGACGAGGCGTAAGCCGGAGCGGGCCAGCAGCGCGAAGTGCTGCTTTGTTCGACGGAGCATCGTCGCCGAGTCCGCCTGACGGGGTCAGGCGTTGTTCGGCGAAGCGGAGGGCAACGAAACCGAGAGAGTACGAAGGTGACGCCCCGATCCGGCCGCCCCGTTGGCGGTACTCTTATAATGGCGTCTGCGTATCGGTGTGGTATGCGGTACTATCGACTCCCCGGCCGAAAGCACAGTTCGGGGTCCGACTCGCTCGTCGTCGTCGACGACGGCGACGCCTACGACCTGTCGACGGCATCGGACGACCTCGGATCGTTCACGCAGCTCGCTCGCGCCGCGAACGCGTGCGACGAGTCCGTCGACGCCATCGCTCGGAACCGGATTCCAGACGCGGACCCGGTGGAACTCGATCCCGACGACGTGCTCTTGCCGGTGACCCCCGACGAGGTGTGGGCCGCGGGCGTCACGTATCAGATCAGCGAACAGGCGCGCGAGGCCGAGAGCGGCAAGCCCGAGGTGTACATCGACGTCTACGACAGCGAGCGCCCCGAGATATTCTTCAAGGCGACGCCCTCGCGGACGGTCGGCCCCAACGACGCGGTCGGCATCCGCGGCGACTCCACGTGGGACGTGCCGGAGCCGGAGCTCGGCGTCGTGCTCCACCGCGAGGAGGTCGTCGGCTACACGATCGGCAACGACGTGTCGAGCCGGTCTATCGAAGGCGAGAACCCGCTGTACCTCCCGCAGGCGAAGGTCTACGACAAGTGCTGTTCGGTCGGCCCGTGCGTGGCGACCCCGGAGGTCGTCGACGACCCCCACGACCTCGGGATGACGCTCGCCATCGAGCGCGACGGCGAGGTCCTGTTCGAGGACTCCACGTCGACGAGCGAGATGGCGACCACCTGCGAGAAGCTCGTCTCGTACCTCCGGCGCCACAACGACCTCCCGGAGACCGTCGTCCTGCTGACCGGCACCGCGCTCGTGCCGCCGGAGTCGTTCACGCTCGCCGAGGGCGATCGGATCACGATCGATATCGACGAGATCGGACAGCTCGTCAACGGCACCGTCGGCGTCTGACGGCCCGCCGAATCCCCGCCGAGTCACGTGTCGCCCGCGCCCGAGTCACGCGTCGCCCGCGCCCGAGCCACGTGTCGCCCGCGATCGTGTCTCGGCGACGCCACCGCCCGAACCAATTCACGTCACTGAGCCCCTCAGATCCCAGATAGACGAGGTGAACTATCTGTTCTGTTTATCAGAACATCTTCGATCGAGTGTTCACGGTGTTTCCGTAATGGCGTTTTCGAACCCACTCCCGGTGTTAATCGGGCGTTTCACAGAACTCTATCAGTGTCGATATCTCTCGATGACCGTTCTGCGATGGAAAATAGATCGAGTGGCCGTGGCGCGGATGGGAATCGTCTCGCTCCCGAGATACTCGGTCTCTCGTCCGAAAGACGGCGCTACAGTGCTTTGAACAGCGCCGCCGAGAGGTATCGACCATAGACTATCAATCCGCTCGGCCGACGCACCAACGGAATGGCGTTCTGCCATTGAAAACCGTCTGTGTTACAAACGTAATGGTGTAATTTCGATCGGGCCTTCGAACACCCCGAAGACACCGAGGACGGAGACCGGAGAGCGTCATCGAGGGGGCGAGCCGTAGCCGACGTTCGTTCAGTCGATCTGTTCGACGTAGGCGTACTTGTCGGGGAGGGCGGCGGCGTCTTCCGGAAGGAGCGCGGCGACGAGGTAGTCGGCGTGCGCCCGGAAATAGTCGACGACGCGCGCGATCCGGTCCGAGTCGATCGCTTCGAGCGAGTCGAGCAGGACGAACGGGACCGTCTCGTGGACGTCGTGAACGAGGTATCCCGCGAGCGCGAACACGAGCCCCGTCACCTCTCGCTCGCTCTCCGAGAGGTGGTCGACCGTGTCCTCGTAGGCTGATCCGTCCGGCGACGAACGGACGATATGCAGGTCGAACCGGGTTCGCGTGACCTTGCGACGGCCTTCGCGGACCTCCGTCTCCCGGCGCTCGATCCAGATCCGATCGAGGTTTTCGTACTCCAGAATATCGAGCACGGTCCCCATGTGCTCGTTGAACTCCTCGACGGCGTTCTCCTCGATGCGGTCGACGCGCGTCCGCAGCTCCGTCAGCCGGTCGGCGAGCTCCTCGCGCTCCGCCTTCAGGTCCTCGCGGCGCTCGATCGCGGCCTCCCGTTCCTCGATCTCGTCATCGATCTCGTCGATCTCGTCTTCGAGCCGCTCGATCCGGAGCTCGATCCCGTTCGCCTCGCGGTGAAGCTCCAACGCCTCGTCGTACCCGTCGATGTCGATCGATTCCGCGTCGTCTTCGAGCTCCTCGATCTCGTCTCGTTTCGACTCGATCCGGGCTTCCAAGTCCGCGATCCGCGAGTCGGTCGACTCGATCTCTGTTTCGACCGTGTCGAGTCGCTCTTCAGCGCGCTCGATCTCGCGTTGCGCCTCGCGGATCGACGACTGCTGGTCGGTGAGCTCCTGAATCTCTGCGCGGATCTCGTTGCGTTCGTCGAGCTTGTCGGAGCGGAGTTCCCGGAGGCGGCCGAGGGTCGCCTCGATCTGGTCGGTCTCGACCTCGGACCCGCAGGTCCAACAGACCGTCTGGTCGTCCGCGGTCAAGGCGTCGGTCGGGTCGTCACCCGAGATTCCCTCGTCGATGTCGATCCCCGAGCCGTCCACCATATCTTCGTTGAACCCGATGACGCTCCCGAGTTCGTTGATGTCGTCGTCGAGAGAACGCTTCCGGCGGCGCAGTTCGTCGATGCGGCCGGCGAGCCGGTCCGCGTTCTTGTCGGGCTCTTCCGCCTCCTCGACCGTCTCTTGGAGTTCGTCGCGCTCCGCCTTCAGCTCCGAGAGCGTCGAGCGCTCCGTTTCGAGGTCGAACTCGAGGTCCTCGAGGTCGGACCGAGCGTCGCGGACCTGCTGGAACGCCTCTTCCATCTCCTGTTTGCGCGTCCGGCTCTCCTCGACGCCGGTATCGAGGTCGTCGAGTTCCTCCCGTACCGACTCGAGTTCTTCCTCCGCCGCCTCCAGCTCTTCGACCTTCTCGCGGCGATCCGCTTCGAGGTCGGGCAGGTCGCGTTCGAGGCTGTCGAGCTCCTCGATCTCGGACTCCAGATCGTCGCGTTCGCGCTTGCATTCGCGGATCTCCGCGTCGATCGACTCGGTGTCGATCGGGCGCATGATGATCTCGCGGAGATCGTCACCGCGCGCGACAGCCCGCCGCGCCTCGTTGTTCTCCAGTAGAAACGCGAACAGGTCGGCGAGCTCCGGGTCGTCGAGATACGGGTCGCCGCCGAAGGCGACGGAATCACCGCGGCGTTGCAGCGTCCGCGTGTACGTCTCGTCGCCGACTTCAAGGGTCACCTCGCCCTCTTCCGCGTCCCCCTTCAGCGAGCTCTGGCGGCTTCCCAGTCCGGCCATCAGTGCCTGCAAGAAGGAGGTCCGGTTTGTCGCGTTTCGCCCGGTCAGAATCGAGACGCCGTCCGAGAGGGAGACAGACGCCTCGTCGATCCCGCCGATGTTTCGAACATCAACGTGGACGGCGCTTTTCGAGGTTTGAGCCATCGATATAATCGGAAAACAACGCTCGTGGTGTTAAATCTATCCTTCACTCATCGAACCCCGGTATTTTGGGCCGGCTACGCCCGCACCGATCCGCCGGACCGAAGTCGCTCCCGATCGGCCGACGGAACCGAAAAGATAGAATATCCGGTGTTTCGGAAATACTCCAAGAATAAATAAGTATAACGGGGCGGGATTCCGAGCTGTCGAGTCGATCGGATATCGAGACGGTCCTCTCGAACGCGGTTGGGTCTCGACGATTCCGGCGATAGAGGCGTTCTGTGGTCGTCTCTAACGACAGCCTGACCCGCCGGTCCGAGCGAAGGCCGGGGCATCCGACCCAGTCGTCGGGAACATCCGTGTCATCATCGCCGGAACAGCCGAAAGCAGTGCTTTCCGGCCTCATATCTCTGGAGTACGTGTAACTCCGGCACCGAATCCGGTATCGAAGTGGGGAGAGGAGATCGACCCGTCGCACGAGACATGTCAGAATACAAAATAAGAAGTAAATTAGATATGACTGAGCAGGAGGCGGGGTCGGAGCCTCATCGACACCGGCGGCGGGCTCCTCGGCCCCACCGGTGATCGGTCGTCCGTTCGGCGGGACCGGCGACGAGCGATCCGAACCGCTACCTATCTCCCGGATCTCACACCGGATATGGATCGTTTCCAGAACACGGGACAGCCGGATTGGGACTGGTGGGGACGGGCGTGGCCGACGCCCGGCGCCACCCTCCGGCAGCTGGGGCTCGCGCCCGGAGACCGCGTCGTCGAGATCGGTAGCGGAAACGGCTACTTCGCGCTTCCCGCGGCGCGGATCGCCGATCCGGAGACGGTGTACGCGGTCGACGTCGACGGGTCGCTGCTCGGTGAGCTCGACGCGCTCGCGGCGGATCAGGCAATCGACAACGTCAGGACTGTCGAGGGAGACGCGCGAGCGCTTCCGAGCCTACTCCCCGAGCCCGTCGACGTCGCGCTGCTCGCGAACGCGTTCCACGGGATCGAGGACCGCGCCGCGTTCGTCGAGGCAGTCGCCGACGCGCTCGCCGTCGGCGGCCGGTTCGCGGTGGTGAACTGGCGGGACGTGCCGCGCGAGGAGACGACGATCGGTGGCGAGCCTCGCGGGCCGCCAACCGACCTGCGCCTCCCGCCGGAGGCGACTCGCCGGGCCGTGGAGGACGCGGGCGACCTGCGCCTCGTACGGGAGGTCGACCTTCCGCCGTACCACTACGGACTCGTCTTCGAGCGCTGAGGGAGACGCGTCAGTCCAGCGCCGACAGCGCCTCCGCCGCCTCGCGGGCCGCCTGCAGGTGGTCGCGGGCGCGCCGCGGGTCGTCCGTCTCCTCGGCCGCGCGGGCGAACCGGGCCAGCGTCCGCGTCAGCGACGCGCGGGCGTCGGCGACCGTTCCGGGTTCGGCGGGCTCGGTCGGACGGGTCGCGGTCGGCTCGTTACTCGGCCGCTCGGCGTTTGACGAGGGGGCGGCCGCGTTCGGGTTCGTAGCGTTCTGAGGCGTCGCGTTCCGACTCGCGTTCGGGGGAGTCGACTGCCCCGAATCCGTGGACGCCGACGCGTCTCCCTCTTTCTGCGGCGGGCTCTCGTCGCTCTCACCGGTTCTCACGACTGTTCGGGGCGCGTTCCCCGCCTCTCCCAGAGCCCCGTCCTGCGCGTTCTCCCGTGACCCGTCCTGCGCGTTCTCCCGTGACCCGTCCTGCGCGTTCCCGCCCGACCCGGTCGCCTGACACGTCGGGCAAAACTCCTGGCCGTCGTGGCGGAAGATGGGATCGCCGCAGTCGTCGCAGTGGCGATTCGTCATCGTCGCGCCCTGTAACAGCAGCTCGGACATCCGCTGGGTGTGTTCGCGCTTCTGTTCGTCCTCCGCGAACTTCTCGCGGAGCTTCTCGCGTTCGGCCTCCTTGTCGAACCCGTCGCTCATACGCGGACGAACGTGACTCACGAGCAAAAGTCCGGTGGGCTCGAGACGAGGCGGAGCGAGGTAGAACGGGACGGGGCGGAGCGACAGCGAGCGGAACCCTACTCCTCGGTTTCCGTGCGGTCGTCGGGGTCGAGCTCGCCGCGGTAGATCTTCGAGCCGTCCTGCGCGACCTGCCGGCCGAGCACCGCGCACTTCACGCGCATGGGGGAGATGTCGACGCCGAGCATCTCGGTGACGTCGTCGGTGTCGAGCTCCTCGAGCTCCTCGATCGACATCCCGTGGAGCCGCTCGGAGAGCATGCTCGCCGAGGCCATCGAGATGGCGCAGCCGTCGCCGGTGAACCGCACCGCGTCGATCGTCTCGCCCGCGTCGTCGAGGGCGACCTGCATCCGGATCGTGTCGCCGCAGGAGGGGTTCTCGCCGACGTGCGTGAAGTCGGGATCCTCGAGATCCCCGTAGTTGCGCGGGTTCTTGTAGTGGTCGAGGATCTGCTGCCGGTACATGTCCGATCCCAGTCCCATATCGACCTCAGGTAGGCCCGTGCGAGTCAAAAGGGTTCCGTCGATCGGACGGGCGAAGCGTCTCGGGCCCGGGCCGGGAGCGCTCCCTCAACGGAGCCGAACTCACTCCTCGGATCGGACCGTCTCCCGGAGGCCCGGCGAATCGGTGGAGGACGCCGATTCAGCGGGTCCGGACCGGCGGAATCCTCGCTTCGAGCCGAGCGTCCGGACCCGGTCGAGGATGCGCTCGTACTGTCCGCGGGTAGACAGTTTCCAGAAGTACGCGTCGGCGCCGGCGCTGAACGCCCGTGCCTCCACGTCTTCCTCGCGACAGGTCGTGTGGAACACGACGGGGAGGTCCTCGCCGTCGCGTCGGAGGCGCTCGACGAGTTCCACGCCCGACCCGTCGGGGAGCCGCTGTTCGGTCACGACGCAGTCGGCGTCGTCGACCGCGGCCAGCGCCGCCTCCACGCCCGTCACCGACCGGACCGACACCCCGTCCGCGAGGTGGGCCGCGAACGTCGCCAGGAGCTCCGCCGACCGCGGATCGGGTTCGACGTGGAGCACGTCGAGCCGAACGGCGCTCTCGTCGCCCGACCCGGCCGATCCGACCGGATCGGACGGGTCGAGCGAGCCGGTCTGGACACCGGTAGCGGTGGGGGCAGTCGATCGGATCGGTTCGGATGGGTCGGACGGAGTTGACGGATTGCGGTCGGTCATAGGGAGGTACGAACAACGGCTCGTCGATAGGCAACAACGTACGTTGTTATTTTTCTTCAGATAGACGTTCAACCGGTAGGATAATAATAGTGGTGCGATTGACGTTGTCACGACCCAGATCGAAAGATCGTCGCCGGTACATCGATGGAATCGGTCATCGCAACTCCGAAACCACTCCGATGAAACGGACGGAAGGCGCCGCCGGACCAGAGTTAAGACGACCCGCGGCGATCGATCTGTCATGCCGACAGCATACGGCGAGTGGCCCTCTCCCATCGCCCCGGAAGACATCGGTGAGGGCGGGCGAGCCGAGCCTCCGGCTGCTCGATCCGGATTCCGGCTCCGGCGACCCCAGTGACTCCGGCGAGTCGGTCACCCGCCTCCGCGAGTCCACCGACGACCCGCTCGATCCCGCGTACGTCTCGACGCCCCGGCCCCTAACCGTTCCCACCGGGGATTCGGTCGGGGTGGGCGACGCGGTCGCGTACGCGCACTACTACCCGCCACACAATCCTGACGTGACGGACCCGCCACACAATCCCGACGTGACGGACCCGCCACACAATCCCGACGTGACGGCTCCGGAGGGGGAGCGTCGCCCGCTCGTCGTCACCGTTCACGGCGGCCCGACCAGCCGGTCGGAGGTAGAGAGGCAGCTTTCCGCGCCGACGCGTACGCTGGCGGCGGCGTGACCGAACGGGACGCGGGAGAAACCCGGTTGCCGACGCGTCAGGCGTACTTCGCGACGACGTTGAGCACGTCGTCGAGCTCGTCGCCGTCGAGCGAGTAGCGCTCCTGGGCGAACACGGACCGGAGTTCGGTGCGGTCCTCGGGCAGGAGGTCCGCGATCTTCACCGCGGTCGGCACGTCGATCTGGTCGAGCTCGGTCAACTCTTCGACCAGCTCTCGGGACTCCTCGGCGTCGAGGTGGGCGAAGCGGTTGACGTGTTCGATCGCGCGTGCGAGCTCGTAGCGGAGGTCGCGGTCCTCGTCGTCCGCGCGCTCCGCTTCGATATCCACGAGGATCTCCTTCGCTTCGGAGGTGGTGACGTACTCCTCGTCGAGCTTCTCTTTGAATATCGTCATCTCGGTTCAGTTCTGCTGTGCGCTCATGTGGGCGGCGGTGACGATGAGCGTCTTCGTCTTGCCGCCGTCCGGGATCTCGACTTTGAACGCGGCGCCCTGCTTGCCGACCACCGTGCCGGTGCGGCCGTCGAAGCGCGGGTGGAAGCGGCCCTTCTGGACGCTCGGGTCGATCTTGAGGTGGACCTGCGACCCCTCGTCGAACTCCTGGATCGCTCGCTGCGGCGGCGACGTGCCGCGGTCGCGGGGTTTGTTCGAGAGCTTGTCGCGGGTCGCCTTCTGGGGCCCATTGGAACTCGGCATGGTCTTGGGCGTCCTTCCGCTGCCGCGGTTATAAATGGTGCGTTACGGGCCTCGACCGGGAGGCGGTACCACACCGGCTGTGGGGCGGTTTCGCCGCCGGCGCCACACCGACGCTGCACCCGCGCTGTACCGACCTGCACCGGCGCCGCACCGCCGCCGGACATGAGTGCCCGTCGCTCTGATTGCCCGTCGCTCCGGCTGACCCCGCGTCTGTCGACCACGAAACAACCCCACGCGACTCCCCCTTTCGAAAGGGCTAATCCGCTGACTGCCTACCATCTTCCTAATGAGTCACCAGCTGCCGGACGTCCAGGCGTCGGCGCCCGACGTCACCGTCGGGCTCTCGCAGGTCGGCGTCACCGGCGTTGAGAAGCTCGTCAAACTCGCGCGCGGCGACAAGCGACCGATCGTCCTCATGGCGGAGTTCGAGGTGTTCGTCGACCTCCCGAGCGGTCGCAAGGGAATCGACATGTCCCGGAACCTCGCGACGATCGATGAGATCTTAGAGGAGATCACCCGTGAGGAGGCGTACCGCGTCGAGGAGGTCTGCGGCGACGCCGCGGAGCGACTCCTAGAGAAGCACGACTACACCACCACCGCCGAGGTGTCGATGACGGCGGAGCTCGTCACCCGCGAGGACACGCCGGCGTCCGGGATCGAGACGCAGAGCACGGCGACGATCGTCGCCAGCGCGACCGCGACCGAGGAGGGCACCCGCGAGGAGATCGGCGCCGAGGTCACGGGCATGACCGTCTGTCCCTGCTCGCAGGGGATGAGCGAGTCCCGCGCCCGCGACAAGCTCGCCGACCTAGGCGTCGACGAGGAGACGACCGAGGCGTTCCTCGACGCCGTCCCGCAGCCGGGTCACTCCCAGCGCGGCCACGCCACCCTCACCGTCACCACGGACGGCCACCCCGACATCGATCTGCGCGACGTGATCGACGTCGCTCGCGACTCGATGAGCGCCCGGATCTACAACATGGCGAAGCGGCCCGACGAGGACCACATGACCTACGAGGCCCACGCCGACGCGAAGTTCGTCGAGGACTGCGTCCGCGCGCTCGCCGAGGGGACCGTCACGGAGTTCGGCCACCTCTCGGACGAGGCCGTGATCCACATGAAACAGTCGAACGACGAGTCGATCCACCAGCACAACGCCCACGCGGAGCGCGAGGTCACGATGGGCGACCTCCGCGCCGAGCTCCACCGATAGGCGCCGAGGCCGCGGGCGACTCGCGTTTCCCCCCCGGCTATCCGAACGTCAACGGTTCCGCCTCGGTCCACCGCGGCTCGAACTGCTCTTTCACGCTCGTCGCGAACTCGACGTCTTTCACGTCGATCATCGCGAACGGCTCGTCGGCCGACAGCGGGTGCGGGACCTCGATGCACACCTCGATCTCGTCGAACACGTTGAACGTCCCGTCGACGCCCGGCGACGTGCGGACCTCGAACCCGTCCACCTCGGCCAGCTCCGCGGTGTACCGGCGGCCGACGCTCCGCGGGAGCTCGTCGACCGTCGCCGGCGACAGCAACACCCGGATCTCCACGCCGCGCTCGAGCGCGGACTCCAGCTCGGCGGTCACGCGCTCGCCGATCGTCCCGAGGTCGAAGCCGGTCGCCGGCGCGCCCGCGACCACGACCACCCGGCGCTCCGCCGCGGCGATGCGCTCCAAGAGGAGGTCCGTCGCCTCCTCCGCGCCGACCGCCGCGGTCCAGAACTGGCCGTCGACGGGCTCGCCGGCGTCGAGTTCGGACGACAGCTCGTCGACCACCGACTCGTACTGCTCGGCCTGCGTCTGGAGCTCCTGTTTCTTCTCGTCGAGCAGGCGGTCGAGCGCGGCGTCCGGCTCGACCGCGACGTACTTCTTCGGCCGGCTGGCGGCCTGACTGCGGACGAGGTTGTGCTGTTCTAAGCTGTTGAGCACGTCGTAGATCCGGCCCATTGGGACCTCGCTGGCCCGCGAGAGGTCCTTGGCCGTCGTCGGGCCGGTCCGGAGGAGCGCGCGGTACGCCCGGGCCTCGTACTCGGAGAGTCCCAGGTCGCGGAGAGATGCCATACACGGGGATGCCCCGGCACCGGTATAAACGCGTCGTCCGTTTACGACGCGGACGAGCGCGCGTCGGGCGGCGGGCCGTCCGACGACGAATCCCCCGAAGGGTCGACTGAGCGCCCTCGCCGCCCCTACGACAGCGCGTCGCCGACCCGATCCATCAACTCGGCGGGCGTTTCCGCCGGGGCGGAGGCCCCGTCGCCCGCGAGGACGACGGCGGCGCCCTCGGGGACCGTCCGCGGGGCGGGCGCGTCGGCCTCGTGGGCGTTCGGCGCGACCACCTTCTCGTGGTCGGCAACGCGCCACGCGGCGCGGTGGAGGTCGCTGCCGGGCGCGGTCCCGACCGCGATGACGGTCGCGTCCCGCCGGAGCCGGCCGACCAGGCTCCCGTAGGCGGCGACCTGGACGCCGAGCCGCTCGGTCGCGCCGGCGAACGCCTCGGCCGTCTTCCGCGCGACCTCGCGGTAGCGGTCTTCGCCGGTGAGCGCCGCGAGGTCGAGGAGCGCCGTCGCCATCTCGACGTTGGCGTCGAGCGGGCGGAACGACCGGTCGAGCAGCCCCGGGCCCGAGCGCGGGCCGTCGACGAACGAGCCGTCGACGTGGAGCCGATCGATCGCCCGGTCCGCGACCGCGCGGGCGACGTCGACGCCCTCGCCGCGGACGCCGGCGGCGCGGACGTACGCCCCGACGACGCGGGCGGCGTCCTCCAGCAGGTCGGTCTCGCCGGCGTCGTCGCTGCCGCGGTAGTGAGTCACCGCGCCGCTCTCGGTGTCGATCAGGTCGCGTTCGAGGCCGTCGAGGATTCGGTCCGCGTACTCGCGGGCCCCCTCGTCGTCGGTGTAGGCGGCCACCGCGAGCAGCGCGTCCGCGGCGAGCGCGTTGCCGCCGGCGAACACGGTCAGGTCGCGGCGGGGGTCGTCGAGGTCCGCGCGGTCCTCGGCGGGGGCGGCGTAGTAGGCGCGGCCGAGCCCGGGAC
>ENA-ORDC01000913-ORDC01000913.1-marine-metagenome-genome-assembly--contig:-NODE-913-length-24701-cov-7.753899_pt1 | contig 24701 bp, 26 predicted proteins | sample MGYA00237783_ERZ508515 | MGnify/ENA primary metagenome ERZ508515 (study PRJEB26186, sample SAMN06268792) | marine metagenome | isolation source: Eden Landing Ponds, San Francisco, CA, USA | place... | reverse complement strand
CGACCCTCGGCGGCGGGGTTCTCGGTCGCGCCGAACGCCGATGTCTCGGTGGTCGTCCCCATCCCGAACTCGTCCATATTCGTCTTGCCGGGGATGGTCGCCCCAGCGGCGAGCAGGCGCTCGACGATGGTCGCGTCGTAGGGCGGGACGTACTCCGCGAGCATGGCCGAGCCACAGGTCGTCCGGACGCCAGCCGTCGAGATGTTGTCCTTCACGGCGACGGTCTTGCCGGCGAGAGGGCCGTCGCTCTCGCCGTCGATTCGCTCCTCGGTGATGTAGCCGTTGTAGGTCATGGGCTCGGGCAGTAGTGGATGGCGCTGTCGATGTCCGTCACGAGACGCGTGGCCCCTTGAACCGGCCGTCCTCGGCGTCGTCGGCGTTGGCGAGGGCGTCTTCGGGGTCGAGGCTCTCGGCAACCTCGTCGGGGCGCATCACGTTCGTCAGGTTCGGGTCGCGGTCGACCTCGGGGACCTCGTCGAGTGCCTCGAAGGCGTCGAGGATGTCCCCGAACTGACCGGCGAAGCGCTCGCGCTCGTCCTCGTCGAGGCCGACGCGGGCGAGGGTGGCGATTCGCTCGACGGTCTCTGGGTCGACGCCGTCGTCGCTCATGGCTACGCGGAACATCGTACCGGCGGTAAACGTTTCGATGCGGGCGCCTGGTCCCGGCAGGGCGACCGGTCGACCACCGCACCTCCCGAAACTTTAAGTCGGTGTAAACCTTACATAAAGATAGCGACAGACGTTTTCCGGGCACCAGCCCGGCCACAAGCCAATGACCGATACGACCACGAGACGATACGCACGCGAGGAGGAAACAACGGAAGAAGAGACGCAGGACAGCGAGGAGGAGCAACTGGTCTGTCCGGAGTGTGGCGGCAACCTCGCCTCCGACGCGGAACACGGCGAGACGGTCTGTGAGGACTGTGGTCTCGTCGTCGAAGAAGACGAAATCGACCCCGGCCCGGAGTGGCGCGCGTTCGACTCCGCCGAGAAGGACGAGAAGTCCCGCGTCGGCGCGCCGACGACCCAGATGATGCACGACAAGGGACTGTCGACCAACATCGGCTGGCAGGACAAGGACGCCTACGGGAACACGCTCTCGAGCCGCCAGCGCGAGAAGATGCAGCGCCTGCGCACCTGGAACGAGCGGTTCCGGACGCGTGACTCCAAAGAGCGCAACCTCAAGCAGGCACTCGGCGAGATCGACCGGATGGCCTCGGCACTCGGACTCCCGGAGAACGTCCGCGAGACCGCCTCCGTGATCTATCGGCGCGCCCTCGACGAGGACCTCCTACCCGGCCGCTCCATCGAGGGCGTCGCCACGTCCGCGCTGTACGCCGCTGCCCGGCAGGCCGGGACCCCTCGGAGCCTCGACGAGATCACCGCCGTCTCCCGCGTCGACAAAGACGAGATCGCCCGCACCTACCGCTACGTCGCGCGCGAACTCAGCCTGGAGATCCAGCCCGCAGACCCCGAGAGTTACGTCCCGCGGTTCGCCAGCGACCTGGACCTCCCCGAGGAGGTCGAACGGCGCGCCCGCGAACTGCTCTCGACGGCCAAGCGACAGGGTGTCCACTCGGGCAAATCGCCCGTCGGCCTCGCCGCTGCGGCCGTCTACGCCGCCTCGCTGCTGGCCAACCAGAAAGTCACCCAGAGCGAAGTGAGCGAGGTGGCCAACATCTCCGAGGTCACCATCCGCAACCGCTACCACGAACTCCTGGAAGCCGAAGAGGACATCTCCCCCGCCTGAGCCGTTCTCCGCTGCGGTCCGTCGTCTGGAAACTCGGTCCGGGTTTCTCTTTCGCTCCGGTCTCCGAGCGCCTTTACCCGCGGGCGTCTACCGCCGGGTATGGAGACGACACGGCACTTCACGGCGACGACCTACGTCGTCGCGGACGGAGCGGTCGCGTTGCACGAACACGACGGCCTGGGCAAGTGGCTCCCGCCGGGTGGGCACGTCGACCGCGACGAACTCCCCCACGAGGCGGCGCTGCGCGAGATCCGCGAGGAGACCGGTCTCGACGTCGACCTGGTCGCCGACCAGGGAACCTTCGCGTCGCCGACTGTGGACCCGCTCCCCGAGCCACAGCATCTCTTGCTCGCCGACGTCAACGTCCACGGCGATGTCGTCGGCCACCAGCACGTCGACTTCGTCTACTTCGCACGGGCGGATACGAGAGCGATCCGGCCGTCCGAGGGCGAGCAACCTGCCGACGACTGGGCGTGGTTCGCGCCCGCGGATCTGGCCGACGAACGCGTCGACTCGGACGTCGAAGCGATCGGCCGCGAAGCTATCGACGCTGTCGAGGAGTGAGTGTCGCCGGGTCGTGGCCGACGGGTCCCATTCGTCTCTGGCGGGTCAGACGACCTCGGCGGTCCCGCTGAATAGCTGGCGTCGTTCGGTGACGTGGTAGACCGAGACGGAGACGTCCTGGCCGGACTGGAGGTCGACGCGACTCGCCTCGATCCGGAGTTCGATCGTCTCGCCGGCAGTCCAGACGCCGTCGCCCTCTTCGGGCGTGGCCTCGCCGCCGACGCCGGACCGCCCGAGGCTGAAGAGGTGGTTGCCCGTGTAGTCAGTTTGTGAGAGTTTCTCGGTGGGCAGGCCGTGGAGGGTCGCTCGCTTGCGGTGGTCCCGGATCGTGACGTTGATAGAGAGGTTCGCGACGTCGACGGCGTCGCCGCTCTCGTGGACGATCCGGAGCCACTGTTCGTTCGGGTCGTCGGTGGTGTCGATCGGTTCGGCCGACGCCGACAGTATCGGCCCGCCGGCGTCCAGGTCCTCTCCCGACTGTATCAACAGTCCGCCCGTGACGGCCATCATCGCGACCGTCAGACCGAACGCGATCGCCGCCATCCCCTCCTTCGAGATGGCCCTGTTACCGACGACTGGTCGTCTCCCCCGCATGCAGTATCTCTCCCCTAGCGTACCCCCCGTCTTATGTCCCACTGTGAGTCGGCTTACACGTCTGTCAATGTCGACACCCGCCGGCAAAAACGTCCGAACTCTCGGGGTCTCGGACCGGAGGGCGCCGTCTCCGGTCGTTACGAGTCCGTTATCGATTCCACGTATTTGCGGACGTGGTCGTTCAAGCGCCGCTTGAAGCCGTTCTGGCGCGCCAGTCGGTCGAGTTCACGGGCCACCAGGCTCCCGTACTGGAGTGCCTTCTTGTCGCGGTCGGCCACCGAGGCCGGCACCCACGACGCGACCGCCCGCCGGAAGGCCACCTTCCGCTCGTCGCCCGCCACGAGCAACTCGCCGGGGAGTTCGAGCGCCGAGCGTACGACCCGGTCGTGGAGGAGTGGCGCCACCGGCTCGACGCCCGCCGCTCGCAACGTCCGCAGATCTCGCTCTAGCTGGTCGGGTAGTCCCAGTACCGTCTCTCGACGGGCTCCTCTCACTGTCTCGGCCTCGACTCGCGGGTCCTCGGGCGCCTTCGCCACTTTGGCGTAGCCGCCGAACAGTTCGTCGGCACCCTGTCCGAGTGCGAGTCGGTCGTACCCGTCGGCGGCGACTCGCTCGGCGACGAGATAGAGCGGGACGGCGATCTGGACGTCCATCGCGTTCGTGCGCCCGGTCGCCGCGACCACCTCGACGACCGCTCGCTCGATGGCCTCGTGGGTCACGTCGACGACCCGGAGGTCGTCCTCCCGGTCGATGGCCGCCGCCGCCGACCGGGCGGCCGTCAGGTCGTGACTGTCCTCGAACCCCGCGACGTACAGCGGCGCGCCGGTGCGTGCGGCGATGGCCGTCGAATCGACGCCACCCGAGAACGCGACCGCCAGTCCCGTCCCGTCGACGGCGTCGACGCTGCGTTTCACTGCCGTCCGCACACGCTCGACGGCGTCGTCCTCGTCGGGATTCGGACCGGGGTCGGGGAGCGTCCAGACGCGCCGGTCGCTCACTGGGGTTGTATCCGTCTCTGCCTCCCCAGTCGAGAGGCCGGTGTTCAGAGGTCGGCGGTGTCCCGGGGCGACGAGTGCCGGGTCCTCGAGGTCCCCGGGGTCGAACGACCACGCCGTCGACTCCGCCCGGTCGGTGTAGACGAGTTCACGGCCCAGTACGTCCCGGACGAGGGCGTCGTCGAGTTCGCCGGCGAAACCCGCGGTTCCGGGGAGCGGGTCGGTCTCCTCTATGGCTCTCCGGACGGTCGCCGGGTCCGTACCGCGGAGGTCGGGTGTCATCGTCGCGCACCGAAGTTCGGACACGTTGCTCGGCGACTGGTCGAAACTGGCGAGGAGAAGTCGCTGTCGCGTTCGGACACGGCGGTCACTCCAGGAGTCCCGAGACGAACAGGCGGAGACGCCGGCGGGTGTTGCCGGCCGCCTGGCGCAGACTCACGCGGAACGGCGTCCGGCGGGTCTGGAGGACGGTGCGTCCCTCGCGGATCGCCTCGCAGATGCTCGCCGACGTCGGCTCCTCGGCGTCGACGAGCGTCACCGCGCGCCCGACCATCTCGGCGACGTGGGCGTCGCTCCCGGCCGTCTTGGGCAGTCCGTGTTTCGTCGCGAACCGGTCGGCCTGGCGGTTGGAGTAACCGGTCACCAGCCGGGAGTTGTACACCTCGATGGCGTCGGCCTCCCGGAGCTGGTCGGGGCCGATCTTGTCCATGACGCCGCTGCGCATCTCCTGGTAGGGGTGGGGGACGACGGCGATACCGCCCTGTTCGTGGATGCGCGCGAGCGTCTCCCGGAAGGAGAGGCCGGGGTCGACGGCTTCGGTGATGTTCAGGCCGAGGACGTGTCCCGCAGCGCTGGAGATCTCCATCCCCGGGATCCCCACGAGGTCGTACTCCGCGGCGCGCTCGACGGCCTGTAGACTCGCCGTGATCTCGTCGTGGTCGGTCACCGCCAGGGCGTCGAGCCCTAACTCGCTCGCCCGGGCGAGCAACCGCTCGACCGAGTCCCGCCCGTCGTAAGACGCCGCCGAGTGAGAGTGCAGTTCGACCGCGTACACGCCACCCACTTACCGCACGGGAGAGAAAAGCGACTCGGTCCCGTCCAGTACTTGTGTGTTCCGGGACTCCCATCACCCCAATCACATTAGCCGCGAGCCCAGGGTCACTCCCAGTGCGGCGACCGCGAGACTCTCGTCACTCTTCGAGGATCGAGCGCGAGGCGTTCCCGACGACGAGGAGACTGCTCCCGGCCATCGCGACGGCGGCGACGAGCGGGTTCAACAGGCCGAGCGCGGCGGTGGGCACCGCGACGGCGTTGTAACACAGCGCCCAGCCGACGTTCTGTCTGATACGGGCTCGCGTCGCCCGGGTGACGTCGAAGACGGTCGGGACGGCGGCTAACTCGCCCGTCGTCACGACGGCGTCGGCGGCCTCCGCGGCCAGTGCAGCCCCGTCGGCCAGTGCGATCCCGACGTCGGCGGCAGCCAGTGCCGGCGCGTCGTTGCTCCCGTCGCCGACCATCGCGACGGTGCCCCTGGACCGGAGGCGCTCGACGAGTTCACCTTTCCCCTCGGGCGGGACCCCCGCGAACACCTCGTCGACGGCCGCGTGCTCGCGAAACCGGTCGGCGGCCGCACCCTCGTCGCCGGTTATCACGACGACCTCCCGGTCGGTCCCAAGGTCCGCGACGACCCCCTCCCAGCCCTCGCGGGGTGTGTCGGCCGCGGCGACGAGCCCCTCGGCAGTCCCGTCCCGTCCCGCGAGCGCGGCGACTTTCGCGTCCTCGCGTGCGCGCTCGAACTGCGCACGCAGGTCGTCCGGCACCGTCCAGTCGCGCTCGTCGAACAGGTCGGGCCGTCCCACCAGGACCGCCCGGCCGTCGACCGTCGCTCCGACGCCGCGTCCCGGGTACTGCTTGACGTCTGTGACCTCGCGGTCCGCCGAGCTGCCAGCCGTCGTCTCCTCCGAGGCGTCAGTGGATGCTTTCGACCCCGCCGAGGCGGCCTCGTTCGCAGCGTCGACGACGGCCTCGGCCAGCGGATGGTCGGCGAAGGTTTCGACCGCCGCGGCGTCGGCGAGCAGGTCGCCGTCGGGGCGTTCGACCAGTGTCAGGTCGCCGGTCGTCAGCGTGCCCGTCTTGTCGAAGGCGACGACGTCGGCCTCGGTGGCGCGTTCGAACAGCGACTCGTCGGTGACGACGATCCCCCGTTCGAGTGCGGCGGAGACGCCCGCCGCCACCGACAGCGGCGTCGCCAGCCCCAGAGCACAGGGACAGGAGACGACCAGCACCGCCAGCCCGGTCAGGAGTGCGGCGGTCGGCGCCGACCCGAGGCCGACGTGGACGACCGTCGCGAGGACCGCAAGGGTCACCACCACTGGGACGAAGACGGTCGCGAGTCGGTCTACGAGTCGCTGGACCCCGCGCCGGCCGCTCTGGACCGTCCAGAGGTGGTGGGCGATCCGGTCAAGGGTGTTGCCCTCACCCTCGTCGACGCAGACGACGAGCCCGCCGTCGGTCACCTCGCTCCCGCCGACTGCTTCGTCTCCTGGTTCCTTCCGTACGGGCAGGGACTCCCCCGTGACGAGTGCCTCGTCGACCGCCGCGCTCCCCTCGATTACCGTTCCGTCCAGCGGGACCCGTTCGCCCGGTCTGACGACGAGTTCGTCACCGGCCCCGACGTCTTCGACGGCAACCTCCTCGACGGTTGGATCCGGCCGATCGGCACGTTCGGCGGTCGCGCCGTCCGAGACAGCGGTCGTCCGCCGACGTGCGGTTCCGACGCGGTCGGTCGTCAGGTCGGTCAGTCGTTCGGTGGCGCGGTTCTTGACGCGGCGCTCGTAGTAGCCCCCGACCGTGACCGCGAGGATCACCACTACTGAGACGTCGAAGTACACCTCTGTGTGACCCACCAGCAGGGCGACGCTGCTGTAGGTCCAGGCGGTCACGGCCGCGAGCGCCACCAGGAGGTCCATGTTCGGCTCGCCGGCCCGGAGACTGACGTAGGCGCCACGTAGTATCGGGTAGCCGGTGTAGCCGAGGACGACCGTGGACATCAGCCAGACGTTCCCGAGGAGATACCCCCCGGCCGGCCCACCGATGTCGAGCGGGAGCGTCGCGGGGTCCACGCCGAGATAGATCGGGTACAGAAAGACGACGTACCACAGCATGACCATCATCCCGAAGAAGCCGCCCAGAACCAGCCGTCCGACGGTCTCCTGTTGCGTGTGGCCGGGGTCTGCGTCTTCGGCGTCTGCGACGAGGCGTGCCTCGTAGCCGGCGCCACTGAGGACGCCCGAGAGCGCCGACTCCTCGACTGTCTCGGGGTCGTACACAACACGCACGAGGTCGGCGGCGTAACTCCCCTCGGCGGCCCGTACCCCGTCGTGGTCGGTCGCACGCGCTTCGAGAAAGGACTCGCAGGTCCCACAGTGCATCCCCTCGACGGCCAGGAACGCGTCCTCGCCGTCTGCCTCGCCCGTCGCGGGGCCGGTATCGAGGTCGTCGATCTGCGGGTCGTCTCCCGTGACACCGCCAGCGGCCGCGTCGTCGATCTCGTCCAGGCGCTTCGCGACGGAGAGACAGCCCCGGCAGCAAAACGCCCCGTCGACCGCGGCGTCGGTGACGGGGTCGTCGCCGACGGGCAGGTCACAGAGCCGACAGCCAGCGCCGCGCTCGGTGTCATCGGGGTCGCGGCCGGCGTCACTCCCGGTGCCGGTTCGGTCGTGGTCGGTGTCACCCGCGCGTCGGTCGCCGGTCGTCCCGCTGGGCGGGGCGTCCCCGGTGGCGGGAGCGTCACCGGCGGCGTTCGAGCCCATCCGTCAGGCCGCGTCCGGTTCGGTGCCGTGTGTGGGGCTGAACATGAGATAGAGACTGGCGGCCACCAGCAGGACGCTGACGAGCGACAGCGCGACGTAGGCCGTCGACTGGTCGAGGATGTACAGCGTGACCGGGACCAGCGGGAGGATAGCCAGCAGCCCGACGACCAGCTGAGTGCGTGTCGGTGACATACTCGTGGGGTAACAGTGAGGGGCCCATAAAACAGGGGCCTGTTTTCAGTGAGTGGGAACGGGTGTACCTTCTTAAGGCTGGCAAAACAGACTGCGACTGTATGAGGTACTGGTCGACAGCACGGAACCTGCGTGCAGTCCCGTGGTCTCCGAGTGAACAGCAGGGGGGTAGCAATGGGCAGTGACCAGTCGGGCGGTGTCACGCGGCGGACGGCACTGCGGTCGGCTGTCGGACTGGCCGGCGGGGCCGCGCTCGCGGGCGGTGCCGGCACCGTCGCGGCCCAGTCGGGACAGTTCGACGGCTGGTTCGACAACGTCAGCAACTACGACGGCGTCGTCGACCGAACGGGACAGGACGAGGTCACGGTACAGGTCGGGACCCAGGCCAACGGTGGCGGCTTCGGGTTCGGCCCCGCGGCGGTCAGCGTCTCGCCGGGGACGACCGTCGTCTGGGAGTGGACCGGTGCGGGCGGCGGGCACAACGTCGTCGCCGAGGACGGCACGTTCTCCAGCGGGGAGGACTACGTCTCGGAGGCCGGCTACACCTACGAGTACACTTTCGAGAGCACGGGCACGTACCGCTACATCTGTGTTCCCCACGAGGGGCTGGGGATGAAAGGGGCCGTGGTGGTCCAGGAAGGCGGTGGCGGTGGCGGGGGTGGCGGCGGTGAACCCGTCACCCGTCCACCGGGAACGACGACCGGACTCGCCGTCTTCGCGACGGTGCTGTTCGGCGCGCTGGCTGCGCCGCTGGTCGTCGGCTGGCGGATGAACCAGCGAGCGGTGGCCGGCGTCGCCGAGTCAGGACAGGTCACGGAAGCGACGGTCGAAGAACCGACCGAGGCAGTCGGTCACGACGAGTTCGACCCCACGGGGACGCTCTCGTTGGTGCTCGTGTACATGGGCATCCTGGTGGTCATGTGGGTGTTCATGTACTTCGTCGAGTTCCTCAACAACAACCCCACGGTGATCGGGTAATACCATGGAAGTTCACAGATTCGAAAAACTCTGGCTCGCGCTCGCGCTGGTGCTGATCGTTTCCTTTATCGGCACCATCACGTACGGTTCGATAAACGAAGGCATCCGGATGGTCGACGATTCCGGCGGGACGGTAGACCCTGACAACCTCGGGGAGACCGAGTTCGACGACCCCGGCATCCGGCAGGTCGGTGACAACGAGTACGAGGTGTACGTCGTCGCCCGGCAGTTCCTCTTCCAGCCCGGAACCCAGAACCCGATCGAGGTGCCGGCAAACAGCAGGGTCACGTTCCACGTCACGAGCCCCGACGTCGTCCACGGGTTCAACCTCGCGGGGACGAACCTCAACACGATGGTCATCCCCGGACAGGTCGCCACGGTCACGACAGAGTTCGACGACACCGGTACGTACGGTATCGTCTGTCACGAGTACTGCGGGTCGGGCCACCACACGATGGAGGGACAGGTCCGGGTCGTCCCACAGTCCGAGTACAACCTCACGGAGGCCAACACATGAGCACGCCGACAGCCGACGAGACCGACGGCACGGGGACAGGCACGGCGACCAGCGTTGACGCCGGTGACCGACTCGCCTACCTCGAACGCTACCCCGGCGCGGCACAACTCGTTCGCGTCTGTTTCCTGGTCGCGTTCACCGCACTGGGCGTCGGCGGCCTCTTCGGGTTGGTCCAGGCGCTCCACCGTACCGGCGTCTACCGCGGGTTCATCAGTTCCGGTGACTACTACTCGGTGCTGACCGCCCACGGCGTCTTGCTGGTACTCGTGTTCACGACGCTTTTCATCGTCGGGATATTCATCTGGGCGGTCACGCGCAGCCTCGAACGCTCGCTGTACAGCATGCGCCTCGCGTGGACCGCGGTCGGGTTGATGGTCGTCGGCACTGTCACGGCTGCCATCCCGATACTCGCCGGGCTGACACCGATCGACATGAGTGCGGCCGTCCTGTTTACCTTCTATCCTCCTCTCCAGGCACACCCGGCCTTCTACGTCGGCGCGGCGCTGATCATCGTCGGTTCCTGGCTCGCGGGTGCCAACTACTTCCTCACCTACTGGGACTGGAAGAAGGACAACCCCGGCGAGCGCATCCCACTGCAGACGTTCATGGTTCTGACTACCTTCATCATGTGGTACGTCTCCTCGATCGGCGTCGCCGTCGAGGTGGTCGCGTTCCTCATCCCGTGGTCGCTGGGGCTCATCTCCGAGGTGGACCCGCTGACGATGCGGACGCTGTTCTGGTACTTCGGTCACCCCGTCGTCTACTTCTGGCTGCTCCCGGCGTATCTGGTCTGGTACACTGTCCTGCCGAAACTCGCCGGCGGACGCCTGTTCTCGGACCCGCTCGCGAGGGTGGTGTTCGTCCTCTTCGTCATCCTGTCGACGCCGGTCGGTTTCCACCACCAGTACGTCGACCCCGGGATCCCCGAGGGATTCAAGATGATCGCGATGACGAACACGATGATGCTGTTGCTGCCGAGTCTGTTGACGGCCTTTACTGTCGTCGCGAGTCTCGAACACGCAGCCCGACAGCGAGGGATCCGGAGTCGACTCACGTGGCTCAAGGACCTCCCCTGGGAGAACCCCGCGTTCTCGGGGTCGGCTCTCGCCGGGTTGCTGTTCGCGGCCGGCGGCTTCTCCGGCATGATAAACGCCGGGATGAACATCAACTACCTCATCCACAACACGCTGTGGGTGCCCGGGCACTTCCACCTCACCGTGGGGACGGCGTTCGCGCTGACCGCGATGTCCGTCTCCTACTGGCTGGTTCCCCAGATAACCGGCAAACGGCTCAAACACCGGACTATCGCGGCGCTGCAGCCGTTCGTCTGGTTCGTCGGGATGGTCCTGATGTCCAACGCCATGCACCGCGCCGGGCTGGCGGGCGTCCCGCGTCGCACCGCCGAGCCCGAGTTCAACATCGTCAGCGAGAGTTTCCAGGGCATCATCGGCGGGTACACCGAGATGCGCTGGCAGATCGCTATCGGTGGCGTGCTCCTGACCGTCTCCCTGGCTCTGTTCATCTACGTGATGGCGACGACCTGGCTGGGCCAGCGCGGGGGGCAACTCGAGGTCAACGGGTCGATCCCGGAACCGCTCTCCGGAGCCGAACACAGCCCGCGAGTCCTCGACAATCTCAAACTCTGGTTCGCGATCGCTGTCGTTCTGATCGTCCTGGCCTACACGCTCCCGCTGGCCGGGATGCTCTCCGACGGGATCCTCGACCCCGGTAGCGCCCCAGTGCCGGTCTGATATGCAGGACAGGCCCGCCTCCCGTTCGCCGCCCGAGACCAGCGACGACACCGCCGACGGCTCCCCAACCCGGACGGCACTCGTCACCGACGGCGGCACGGACCGGACCGAGGGCGCCTCCGCGGCCGACGACGACGACGACCGGCGCCGACTCATCATGTGGGTGCTCGTCATCGCCTTCGCGGTCCCGCTGATAGTCGAAGGACTGACCCTCGTCGGACTGGTCGGTTCGTACTTCGGACCGGCGGGGACAGCCGCCCCGTCGACGACGCCGACCCCGGTCGTGGGCGTCGCCGAGGGCGAGGAACTGCTTCCCGACACCGACCGCGTGGAACGGGTCTCGACAGTGACACTCCAGTCCGGAGGTGAGGGCTGGACACTCACCGTCACGGCTCAGGTCGACAACACCGGTGACCTCCCCTACGAACTCCGGCTGGGCGCGGTGACGACCGATGGCGGCCGTCGGATCGAGGGGTCGGCCTCGACCGGCCGTCTCAACCCCGGCGAGAGTGCGACCCTCACAGCGCAGTGGAACCTCCCCGCGGGCGACCGCCCGGACACGGTCGCGGTAACTGCCGTCGAGTTCGACGATGGTGGGCAGACCCTCGTCGACCGCGACGTCCGCGTCGGTCGCGTTCCGGTGCAAGGATAGCAGTTCGGGCCCGGGGTGGGAGGTAACTCCGGATCAGACCAGTTCGCCCGCCTCTACTGGGGTTTGATACGCCGGTCGTCCCACTGGACGGTATGAGTCTACTCCTCTCGGTCGGTCCGTGGGTCGCCGTGCTGGTCGTACTCGTCGGCTGTAGCGCCTTCTTCTCGAGCAGCGAGTCGGCCATCTTCTCGCTGCCCGCCGTCTCGAACGAGGACGCGGACGCCTCGAGTGCCGGTGCTTCAGTCGACGACACCGCGAGTGACGCCATCTCGGGGGACGGCGAACCGGACACGTCCAGCGACGGTTCCGCTGTGGCGACACTCGCCGACCTGCGGACCGACCCCCATCGGTTGCTCGTCACGCTCCTCGTGGGGAACAACGTGGTCAACGTAGCGATATCGAGTATCGTCACGCTGCTGGTCGCCCGGTATCTCGAACCCGGGCCGGCGGTGGCCGTCGCCACCACGTTCGCCGCGACGCTCGTGCTGGTCTTCGGGGAGATCGTCCCGAAGTCCTACGGGCTCGGTCACGCGCACACGTGGAGTCTCAGAGTCGCCCGCCCCATCGCCGTCGTCGAGCGACTGCTCGGACCAGTCGTCTCCGTCTTCGATTTCGTCACGCGCGGGTTCACCCGGTTTCTCGGTGGGGACGTCGATATCGAAGAGACCTACACCGAGTGACCTGCCCCGACCCCGCGTCGGCCTTTCGGACTGTTCCCACTGTCGTCGCGAACTCAGAGCGGCTGGTACACCGGTAGCGGTATCTTCGGGACCGGGACGCCCGCGAGACGGAGGCCGTGTGTGAGCGCCACCAGTCCGAGTACGAGAAAGAGCGCCCCGAGGGCGCGATGCAGGCGCCCCCGCGTGCGAGCGGACAGTTCCGTCCAGAGCGTCCCGAGTGCGAACAGCGTCGGGAACGTTCCGAGCCCAAGCACGCCGAGTGCGAGGGCGCCTTCGACGGGCGACCCGCGAGCGAACGCGTAGAGATACGCCGGGAAGAGCAGCGGACAGGGCAACACCGCGTGGACGGCACCGAGTGCGACGATCCGTGGGCCGCGCACCAGGCTATCGACGCGCGCGAGGAGCACACCGGAGACGCGGTCGAACAGCCCAGCGGCTCCCGGGAGCGACTCGACGCCGCCGGGACCACCGCCGGTCTCGCCCAGCAGGTACCGGACGCCGGTCACGAGGATGAACCCACCGACGAGGACGCCCGTGACTGCCCTGACGACGTCTGCGACGGCGACCAGTGTTGCAGCGTCGTAGACGAGCGCCCCCAGGCCGCCGAGCAGCGCCCCCATCGCGGCGTAGGAGACCGTTCGCCCGAGATTGAACAGTCCGTGCTGGCGCACTTCCCGCCAGTGCAGGCGCTGGTTCTGTCCGGCGCGCCGGCCGGACTCTTCACCAGGGGATCCACGAGTAGCACCCGACCCGTCGGTGGCGGTCGAGCGGCCCTCGCCACCACTGTCTGGCCCCATTCGCGACGCGTAGGTGGTCACGAGCGGGCCACACATACCCAGGCAGTGAGCGCCCCCGAGGAGGCCGATCGCGAAAAACACCCCGAGGCCGACCGGCTGTCCACCCAGCGCCGACAGTGGGCCCGACATACCCGGTGGTTCGTCGCGCGGCGAGTTACGCGTTCGGATCTCCGGGGCGCTCACGGACCGGCCGCTCGGACTCCCCGTCGTGGTTCGCCGCGGGGCCAACCGTTTTGCCCGTCTCGTTCGTTTCGGTCGGTATGGACCACGTGGTACCCGATGAAAACGAGACGGTCGAGGTCTCCGACGGCGTCTTCCTGACACAGCTGGCCATCGGCGAGCGAATGAGCATCCAGCACCTCCGGATGGAACCCGGCGGCGAGGTGCCGATGCACGACCACCACCACGAACAGCTGGGGTTCGTCTACGAGGGCACCCAGACCTTCCTGCTCGAAGACGACGAAGAGGTCGACATCGAGGCGGGCGAGTCCTATTTCCTGGAGAGCGAGGAGCCCCACGCTGCCGTGAACTTCGGCGACGAGACGATGTACGCCATCGACATCTTCAGCCCGCCCCGCCCGAACCCGAGCTGGCTCGACGACTGACAGACACGGTATCGAACGGGACGACTGACAGACACGGTATCGAACGGGACGACTGACAGACACGGTATCGCAAGACGATAGTCGGGCCTGGCAGCGGAAGGCGACAGTCAGGCCGCGAGCGGTCGGGAGATGACCCACAGCGAGAGGACGGTGTAGCCGATCATGACGGCGACGAAGGGCGCGTGGACCCGTCGAGCGCCGGCGGCAGTCGCGGTCAGCCGGGTCGCCACGCCGTGTGCGGCGACCACGCCGACGAGGTGGCCGGCGACGACGAGGGCGACCTGTGACGTCCAGAATGCGGGGACCGGGAGCCAGCCCAGCACAGAGACGCTCCCGCCGGTTCCGAAGAGGATATCGCGAGCGACCACGAGCGCCTGCGCGGCGTTGGCGAGGACGAACGGGTAGTTGTGCGCCACCTCGTAGGCGGCCGCGATCGGGACGACCGACCCCGCGAACGCCCGCGAAGCCCTCGCCGTCCCGAGGTGCCTATCTGTCCCTCCGCGGGCTGCCAGGGCTGACAGTCGCGCAGCGAGGAGATAACTCACGACGAAGACGACCAGCCCGAATAGATAGAGCGAGACGCCCGCGACGCCCAGTCCGACGGCGTCCACCGCGGCGAACCGCAGGTCGCGAAACGTCGCGGTCGCGGTGAAGCCATCGAAACTGACGGTGTAGACCGCCGCGACGACGAACACGACCAGCGACCCGTCGCGAACGGCGTCGAGACACCCCGACCAGGGCGGGCGGAGTTCGAACCGGACGCTCTCTCCTGTTTTGTCCGCCGCGTCCGCCCCGGTCCACGGCGTGACGACCCGGAGAACGGAGACGCGTCCCAGCAGGTCGAAGAGGACGGCGAGCGCGTCGGCGCGGGCGAACCACTCGCGACCGAACACCACGCCGCCGACGAGCATGATGGCCGCGTAGCCGCCCGCGACGGCGACGGTGGTACTCGGCGACCGAGTCGCGACGGTCAGGTTCTCCAGGACACCCACGCCGAGGACGAACCCGACCACCGCCGGCCACGAGCCCAGGCGGTCGGGGTACCCTTCGAGGACGGCGATATCGTCGCCTTCGACGGCGACGAGCAGGTCGTAGAGGGTCTCCCACGGCGAAAGAGTACGCCAGGGCGACCCCGCGAGGACGGCGACCAGCGCCACCCCCTTCAGGACGAGCGGCCAGACGACGACCGTCGCCAGGTTCTCCGCGGCCGCAGACGGCCCGACCAGCCCGTGGACGAGCACGAGCAAAAACACCGCGAGGAAGCCGACGCGTACCGCTGTTCGGACCCCCTTCGCCAGCCCCGATGGGACGTTCCCCACCCACCGCGGGGTGGTCGGGACCTGGCTCGCGTCGCCCCAGCCGAGCCAGCCGGCGGTCGCGGCGACGGTCACGCCGGCGCCGGCATAGAGCAGCCACAGCGGGATCGGAACCGCGAACGCTGCGGCTTCGAGCCGGTGGGCGCTCGCGACGCCGGCCGCCAGCGCCACTCCGAGAGCGAACCAGCCAGCGGTCGCTATCGCGACTGTCCTGCGCACGTCCCTCTCTCGGCGAAGCGTCGACAAATGGCCTCTGGTACGGCCATCGAACGCCGACCGGCGACGGAAGCGCTTATTCGATCCTATCACTGAGAGTCGACAATGCGCGCCCGGACCGTCGCGGTTCTCGTCGTCGTCCTCGCGGTACTGGGCGGCGGTGCGGGTGTCGCACTCGTCTGGAGCAACAACGGTGGCTCGCTGTCGGCGGTCTGGGTCAGCGACACGCCCCGCAACACGACCGTCAACCACCACGGTGTGGGCGCGAACGCCGGCGTCGTGGTCGCGCCGGCCTCCGAGACCAGCGCCGGTCCGGCCGAATCGAGGTACGCGTGTGCGCTCGTCCGTCTGGGCCCCGCCGACGGCGGGGTCCGCTGGCGGTGGCCCGTCCCCCGCGACCTGTGTTTCCTCCATGCGCTGACCAAACCGGCCGTCGCCGACCTGAACGGTGACGGCGGCCAGGAGGTCGTCGTCGGGACGACCGGGCGGGCCATCGTCGTACTCGACGGCACGAGCGGCGACGAGCGGTTCCGGATCCCGACGGGGAGTTACAGCTACGGGCAGCCCACGGTCGCGGACCTGAACGGCGACGAGGCGCCCGAGATCGTCGCCAGCGACATCGCCGGCAACCTCACCGTCGCCACCGCGAACGGGACTGTCCGCTGGCGCGGTAACGTCTCCGGTGCAGTCTGGGACAGTCCGATCGTCACCGACGTCGACGGCGACGACGCCAGCGAAGTCGTGGTGGGGTCGAACGCCGAGGTAGTCGCCTACGAGCGCGACGGGACGGTCCTGTGGCGGCGTGCGGTCGCAGGGCGAGACGTCGAGGTGGCCCGAGTCGACGGCGAACCGGTCGTGGTGGCCAGCGGCACCGACGACCCGGATGTCCGCGCGCTAGATGGCGCCACCGGCGCGGTGCTGTGGGGCGTCGTCGAGTCGGGGGCGCGCCACGCTGCCGTCGCGGACGGTGACGGCGACGGGACCCCCGAGGTGTATCTCAGTTCGACCGGTGGGGTGGTCGTCGCTCTCGACGCGACGGACGGTCGTGAGGAGTGGCGCACCCGCCTGGAGACCACCGACGGATTGACGACGCCGGCGCCGGTACTCGCCGACCTCGACGGCGAGGGTGGGCCCGAACTCGCGGTCGCCACCGAGTCCGGAACGGTCGCGGTCCTCGACCCGGCCGACGGAGCCGAACTGGCCGCCTACGAGCGGGACGTCCCGGTCTGGACCTCGGTTACGCCGGCGAATCTGACGGACGACCCCGGTCTGGAACTACTCGTACGCTACGGCGACGGCCGCGTCGCCGCACTCTCGTACTCGTCGTGAAGCGATCAGTTAGCCACTCTCGTTCGTCGGCGTCGCAGTCGGGGCAAAGGCGGGAGTCGGCGTCACGGTCGGCGTCCTCGTGGTGGTCCCGGCTGTCGTGCCCGCCGTTGTCTCTGCCGGGGACCCGGATTCGACGGTCGTCTCCGCCGTCGGAGTTGGGGTCGCGGTCGGAGTCGGCGTCGGGACGGTGATATTCGCGACCCACTCGGGCGCTTGGACGCTGGTCGCTCCGACCGCAGAGTAGTCCGACCGGATGGAGACGCGCTCGACGCCGGTGTCCCAGGCCCGCTCGTAGCTGACCACCATCGACCGGACGAGTCCCGCCGACGTGACGTAGGCGGTCACGCGGTAGTTCTGGACACCGGTTCCGAGCCGTTCGAGCGCGACCGGCAGGTCGGTCTCGTCGTAGAGCCGGTAGTAGGTCTGTCCGTTCCGCTGGACGCGCGTCACGTTCGGGTCCATCCCGCCGAGGAACCGCTGGACGAGCTGGCCGCCGACGTCGTAGTCCCTGTTCGTCCCCGGATCGCGGACCGCCTCCCGTCGCGTCTCGTTCCCGTCGACGACGCGCAGATATCCCCTGGAGTCGTCGACGAACAGTGACTGGTTGAGCGGTTCGCCGTACTCGGTCTGCGTGACCAGAAACCGGTCGCTGTCGACGAGCACACGCCGTCGGAACCCCTGGTCGAACATGATCTCGGACTGGGTTGGCCCCACGACCTCGTAGTCTACTACCCATGTGTAGGACCGGTTCTCGGTGACTGATTCGTGAGCCATGGCGAGTTCCGTCCCGTCCACGAACCCGTCGGCGGTCACTCCGGGCGGGCGGTCGTCCGGCGTGGGCGTCCCCGACTGGTTCTCGGTGGCGGGGACCGGTGCCGGCGTGAGAGTCTCTGACGGCGTCGCTGCTGTATCACCGCCGAAAGGGACCCCACCACACCCCGCCAGGACGACGAGTGTGACGGCGAAGACGGCAGGGCGATGGTCGTGGTCCATCGAATCGTGGTTGGGGCTGTATCCCCAATACGCTGGTGCCCGGGAAGTCCCGATTCCCACCCGAAAACCGGTGCCCGACGCGACCGGATACATGTATGTTCTACAACAACACATTTCCGGGAGGGAGACGCACTTCGGGTGTATAGATAGCAGACTGGCCCATCGTCGGTTCGAAATCCAGCGGAAGACGCGAGCGATGACAGCTGGATCCACGCACGATTCGATGGTTCGGTCGTGGATCGACCGCCACCGGATCGGCACGTTCCTGGCGATCGCGTACGCGTTCACCTGGTCGATCCAGGCTGCGTTACTCGCCAGTGGTATGGAAGCGTCGTGGACACACTCGGTTCTCGTCGGGTTCGGGGGCTTTGGCCCGCCCGTCGGGGCGGCCGTGGTCCTGTGGGCGAGTGGGGGCGACCTCCGGACGTGGGTCGGGCAGTTCTTCCGCTGGCGTATCGGCGCCAGATGGTGGCTGGCCGCGCTCGGACTCCCGCTGGTCATCCTGGCAGTCGGCGTCGCTCTGTTCGTCGCCCTCGGCGGTCCGACCGACGTGAGTCGGCTCCCGTTCCCGGGAGTCTATCTCTTCGTGCTCGCCTGGGGGACGGTCTGGGGCGGCGGTCAGGAAGACCTCGGCTGGCGCGGGTTCATGCTACCGTTACTCCAGGAGCGGTACAGTGCCCTCGCCTCGAGCCTGATGGTCGGTGTCGCCTGGGCCGGGTGGCACCTCCCGCTCTTTCTCAACCCGACGACGACTCACGGCGGGTGGCCCCTCTCCCAGCAACTGCTCTGGCTCGTCTCCATCCTCGCCGGGTCGGTCCTCTGGACGTGGATGTACAACAGCACCGGCGGGAGTGTCCTCGCTGTCGCGGTGTTTCACGCCGGCATCAACGGAATGGGTGTCCTCCACCCGGCCGATACGGCGGCCATGGCACCGGGCGGAGTGCCAGATCCGTGGCTGACCCTCCTGTCGGAAGTGACCGGCGCGGTGCCGCTCGTCGCCGTCGCCCTCCTCCTCGTCGCGGTGTACGGACCGACTCGACTCGCTGACCGGGAGATCCCCGGTGGTGAGGCAGTCGGCCTCGAGCCGGGAGAGTGAAAGGGTCGCCCGAAGAGACCTCGACCTTGGTCGGGAAGGTCCGGGCGACGAAGGACACGCTCACGATCGACTACTCTGTGCTGCCAGCGGACGACTTTGGTCTGCTTACTGATATGAACTGATCCCGTTCTGTTCTTCTCGCTCAATCCACGCTGGCTCTAGCAACATCTATACTCTTGAACTCAAATGATGTATTAACTTTATAGAAATAGATCACAGTTATTATTAGAATAGGGATTAAAGTTAACAACACTGATGGCTCAGATCTCGCGACGACGGCTGCTCCATGGCGCAGGTGCAAGTGCAGTAGCTGCAACGGGAATCACTGGCTGTCTCGGTCGAAGTAGCGGGTCACTCGACGCACTGACGTTCGCGTACGTCCCGATCTACCCGAACATACAACACTACGTGATGGACCGAGAGGGCTACTACGAGGAGATCCCCACAGACGTCACGATCGAGCGATTCAGTTCCGGGCCGAACGTCGTCAAGGCGTTCGCCAGCGGCGACGTGGACGTCGCACTCTTCGGAATCTCCCCAGCCATGGTCCTCGTCGATAAAGGTACCGAGGCCGCCATCCTCGCCGCAAACTCGAGAAACGGCTTCAAAATCGTGGGGACGACAGAGCTCGCCGACCGCTACGAACAGGAGGGTCCAGCCACGTTCGACAGATTCGAGGACGAGCACGGGCGCAAGGTGCGGTTCGGTGCCCCGCCGGATGGGAGCGTTCCAGACGTCGTGCTCCGGTACTGGGTCCAGGAGGATCTCGACGTCGGCGAGATGGAGTCCGTCGTCGACAAGTCGAAAGTCCCACCGGCGAGAGCCGTCCAGACGATCCAGTCGGGGGATATCGACGCGACGGTCATCCAGGAGCCGTTCGCGACGATCATCGGACAGGACGACCGCTTCGGTGAACTCGCGTGGTCCGGCGATATACTGGCAAACCACCCGGTCACGGTGCTGTTCGCGAACCAGCGGGTGCTCGACGACAGCGAGGTCGCGAGATCCCTGGTCGAACAACACGTGGCGGCGACCCAGTTCACGGCAGACACACCGGACGAAGCCGCCGCCCACGCTGCGTCGGTGATCGGATCCGGTGTGAGCGAGGACCTCGCGAAGGCCGCCATGGACTCGCGGGCGTCCGAGTTTCTTTCGGACCCGCACGCGATCACCGACCAGGCCGCGACGATGGGCGAGTTCGTCGCGAACGTCGGCAACATCGAAAAACCGGTCGCGACCGAGAATCTGTTCGCGTTCGAACCCTACGACACAGTTCAGGCATGAGTACGCAGACTGACACCAGTTCCAACGCGGTGGTCGCCGGCGGCTTCGAGGGGGGCCTACGGCGGTATCTCCGTGGGCTGGGTGGGCTCTTCGCGTTCGTGCTCGTCTGGTGGGTCGGCGCGACGACGACCCAGCCGTCGTATCTGGTACCAGGACCGCTCGATTCGGCGCGCGCGTTCGTCGATCTGTTCGGGACCTCGACTGCGGTCGTCGTCCCCGTGGCTGACTCGAATCTGGTACTGCCGACGGGACTCGCACACCTTACACAGACGTTGTTCCACTACGTTCCCGGCCTCCTCCTCGGCGCGAGCTGTGGTATCAGCCTGGGGCTGGCGATGGGCTGGAACGGTGCGCTCGACGACTGGTTGCGGCCACTCGTCCGGGTACTGCGACCGGTTCCGCCGCTGGCGTGGGTCGTCTTCGCGATCGTCTGGTTCGGCATCCATCACACCGGTGCGGCCTTTATCGTCTTCGTCGGTGCGTTCTGGGTCAACTTCTACGGAGCGTACGGTGGCGTCGAAGGCGTCTCCGGCGAGCTGACAGATGCCGCGTCGACGCTCGGTGTGGAGCGCGACCGATCGATGCTGACACTCGTTGCACTCCCGAGCGCTGCTCCCCAGGTGTTGACGGGGTTCCGGACGAGCATCGGTCGCTGCTGGATGATAGTCGTCGGGGCGGAACTGTTCGGCGCGCCCGGCGTCGGCTACGAGATCATCAACGCCTCGAACAACCTCGCGATGGCGACCAGCGTCGCGTACATGTTCCTGATCAGCCTGGCATTCCTCTGTATGGACGTCGGGTTTCGTCGCTTCGAACGGCGGGTGCTCGCGTGGCGATGAATCCGACTTCACCCACCGACCGGGAGTCCAGCGAGAAGATCCGTGTTCAGCACGTCAGCAGGTCCTACGAGTCGACCCGGGCGCTCGCGGACGTCTCGTTCTCGGTCGGGGAGGGTGAGTTCTGCTGTGTCGTCGGTCCTTCGGGGTGTGGGAAGACGACGCTGTTGCGGACGATCGCGGGCCTCAATGACCCCGACAGCGGTTCCGTGCTGGTCGACAGTGAACCCGTCACTGGTCCCGGTCTGGACCGGGGGATGGTCTTTCAGGAGTACGCACTGTTCCCCTGGCGAACGGTCCGCGGAAACGTCCGATTCGGCCTCGACAGACCAGCGTGTGCGTGCCCGGACTGCGAGGCTCGGGTCCGGGAGTTGATCGACCTCGTCGGACTCGACGGCTTCGAGGACGCCTACCCGAAGGCACTGTCCGGCGGCATGAAACAGCGCGTCGGGATCGCTCGCGCTCTCGCCGTGGACCCGGAGGTCCTGCTCCTGGACGAACCGTTCGCCAGTGTCGACGCACGAACGCGTGACCGTCTTCACGCCGAACTTCTCGACATCTGGACACAGACGGGAAAGACGGTCGTGTTCGTCACACACGACATCGACGAAGCAGTGACGCTGGCTGACCGCATCGTCGTCATGGATGCAGAACCCGGTACGGTTCGTTCGATCGTTTCTGTCGAATTCGACCGACCTCGACAGCGGACGGCCCGGGAGTTCGCCGAGTTCGTCGCTCAAATCAGGGACGAACTCGGTAGCCCGCACGACGCCGGCGAGGTACCCTCGATGGACGACGATCGACGGTAACCTCGGGACCCGATTCGGCGGGGGTTGTTAAGAAGACGAATTCAATAAAGCAAAGTTATTATAATTGGGTGTAGATTTAATAATAACGCATGGCGCACATCCATCTCGGAGAAGGGTCGTTCCCGTTGTGGGCACTGGTACTCTGGACGCTGATCGGCACCGGACTTATCAGTGCCGTGGTGTACCGAATCAGGAAAGGCGGTATCGAGACCCACCAGATCGCGCTCGCCGGTATCGGTGCGGCCGCGAGTTTCGCGATCTTCCAGTTGAACATCCCGGTGTGGGGCGGTATCCACATGAACCTCACCGGTCTCGTGGGGATTCTCGCCGGGCCGCTACTCGGTTCGCTCATCGCGTTAGTCGTAAACGTCTTCTCGGCGGCGCTGGGCCACGGTGCGGTCGGCCTGCTCGGTGCGAACACGCTCGTCAACGCGAGCGAAGCCATCGTCGCCTACTACGCGTTCAAGACGCTGCTGGGCATGGACTGGGACGTCTTCCCCGCCGGCGCGAGCGCGGCGACGCTCGGTCTCTCGGCAGGGGCCTTGCTGATGGGGGCGATCATCGTTATCAGCGGTGTCAACGGGAGCGCGCTCCCTCGCGGTGACCTGACGGTCGCCGTCGCCGGGCTCGTCGGACTCAACCTCGGCGTCGCCGTCATCGAGGGCATCCTGACTGGTTTCATCGTCCAGTTCCTCGCCTCTGTGCGCCCCGACCTCGTCGGCCTCGCCGACCGCGATACCCAGGAAGAGCCGACTGGGGTGACCGCCTGATGCAGCGCTGGAAGCAGTACGGCGGACTCTTCGGTCTGTTCGCGGCATTTCTTGCCGCTGGGTACTGGGGCTTCACCGCGACAGGCGGCGCACTCCCGTGGGCCAAACGCTCCGCGAACGCGCTCCAGCGCGGTGTGCAGGATGGCGGCGGTGCACTCGTCGACTTCGGCCGCGGTATCGTCGTCGCCGGGCCCATCCGGAAGGGCGGACTGATGCTCGAATTCGGCGGCCTCGTCCTCCTCTTGGTGGTCGTCGGTATCGGCTTATACGTCTACGTCGACCGCTACGGTGGCTTCGAGGACGGCGAACGCTCGGCCCGGTAATCGTGACGACGCTCTCGAATCACGTTCCCGACCCGCGGCTCATCACGGCGTTCGCCGAGCGCCGGGACGGACCGTTGCACCGCGTCAATCCATGGACGAAAGTCGGCATCGTCGGCGCACTCGTCCTGGCGGTGACGGTCTTCGACCGGCTCGCACTGCTGGCCGGACTGTACGGGGCCGTCCTCGTTGTCTACGGACTCGCGGGACTGCCGTACCGACGGTTGGCTGGCTGGTACACGCTCCCGCTCCTGTTCGTCGTCTCGGTCGCGGGGCCGCTGGCGTTTCTCGAACCGGGCACGCCCATCGGTGGCGCGCTCTCGACACCGCTCGGTGATCTCTCGATCACGTGGGCGGGCCTCGTGCTCTTCGCCGAACTCGGCTGTCGATCACTCACGGTCGTCACGTTCACCCTGACCGCATCGATGACTACGAAATATACCGACGTCGCGTACATGCTCGGGCGATTGCTCCCGCACCCCATCGACCAGATCGCGTTGCTCACCTACCGGTTCACGTTCGTCATGCTCGAGACGTTGGAGGACCTCGTGAAAGCCGCGCTCTCCAGGGGTGCGAACCTCTCGGAGTTCTGGTCGAACAGACGGCTGTACGCCAGGATCCTCGGCATGACTTTGCTGACGGCGATCGAGCAGTCCGAACGGCTCGTCAAGTCGATGGAAGCCCGTGGCTACAACGGCGACATCACGCTGTACGGTGACGTCTCACGGCCACCGATCCACGAACTATTCATCGTAGTCGGTTCCTACGCCGCTGTCGTCGGGTATGGGGCGGTCGTGGTCTACGGGGTGGGACTGTGAGCCGAGCTGAGCCTCCCCTCATCGATCTCCAATGTGAGGCCCACACCTACCCGGACGGGACGGTCGGGATACACGACGTCGACTTCCCGGTGTACTCCGAGGAAGTCGTCGCACTAATCGGTGGCAACGGCGCGGGGAAGTCGACGCTGCTGGAACACCTGAACGCGACGCTTGTCCCCGACGACGGCGAACTCGTCGTCGACGGGACGCCGATCACCGAAGACAACAAGGCAGACGCGCGGAAAGAAGTCGGTTTCGTCTTCCAGGACGCCGATACGCAACTCGTTGCTCCGACGGTCCTCGATGACGTGCTGTTCGGCCTCCAGAACTACGGTGTCCCCGCTGACGAAGCGAGAGAGCGCGCTCGCGAGGCGCTTGCGACCGTCGACGCGAGCCACCTCGAAGACCGGATCCCACACTACCTGAGCGGTGGCGAGAAACGCCTCGTCGGTATCGCTGGCGTGCTCGTTCTCGAACCGAGCGTCGTCGTGCTCGACGAACCACTCGCAGGGCTCGATCCCGAGCGGTCTCAACTGGTCGCTAACCGAATCAGGCAGATCCATCAGGAGGGTATCAGCGTCGTTCTGTCGACGCACGACCTCGAATTTGCCGCTGAGGCTGCAGACCGTGTCTGCGTGATGACTGACGGCACCGTCGTCGGGAGTGGGACGCCGCGTGCGGTGTTCTACGACGACGCGTTGCTGGCCGAGGCGAACCTTCACCCGCCAAGTCCAGTTCGTGTGGCTCGTGACGCGGGGTTGGATGCGACCGCACGGCCAGTGACGGAAGCTGATCTCGTGTCTCTCGTCACGGGTGCTAGCGGTTCCGAGGCCGTACAGCGGTCCTCACCCGACGGGAACGGGACCGACTGATACGGATTTTGTGATTCTGTCGCGTCGTGACGGGGATATCGTGTCTGCCGCTGAACCAGCCGATACGGCAGTGGCGGTCACGTTTTCGGGATGTAGAGTGTCTACAAACGAACCGCGGATAGAGTGACCGGATTCTGACCACACGCTGTGGCAAT
>ENA-ORDC01000910-ORDC01000910.1-marine-metagenome-genome-assembly--contig:-NODE-910-length-24784-cov-3.874853_pt1 | contig 24784 bp, 27 predicted proteins | sample MGYA00237783_ERZ508515 | MGnify/ENA primary metagenome ERZ508515 (study PRJEB26186, sample SAMN06268792) | marine metagenome | isolation source: Eden Landing Ponds, San Francisco, CA, USA | place... | reverse complement strand
CCCACTCGCGCCAGTACTTCGTCTCGACCGTCTCCGAGGTCCCGGAAGGAACGTCGGGAGTGAGACTCGACCCGCCCTCGCTTCCACCGCTCCCGTTGCCGCCGCCACCGGTACACCCCGCGAGTCCGGTCACGCCGAGGGCGGTCGCCGTCGCCGCCACGTAGTCGCGTCGCGTAAGGCCAGTTCCGCGTTCGACACCCGAACTATCACGATTTTTCTCCGACATTGCGGCCGCTTGTTATGGAGTATCTTCCATGGTGCTGTTCCCGATACGTCCCGATAGCTATCGTTCTTTAAATACTCGCCCGTCGATGACCGGCAATATTCTCCAACAGGTGTAGCGCTACTTCTGTCGCGGACCGTAGATGAGTTCGAGCAGATTTCGCTCCGCGGTTCGGAGTCGTTCGCTCAGCGTGGACTGGGCGATACCCAGTTCGTCGGCGAGTTCGGTCTCCGACGTCTCTCGCGGGATGTGGAAGTAACCGTGATTGAACGCCGTCTCCAGAACCGCCAGTTGGTCGTCGGTCAGCTTGGAGATTAACACCTCCTTTAACCGGCCGCTGTCGAGCGGTTCGCCGGGGGCTTCGTCCTGCGTGACCGAGCGGAGTTCGAACTCCCCGAGCGTCTCTTGAATCTCGTCGGCGAGTTCCCTGAAGTGGTCCCAGTCCTGCGCGGTGGCGACGACCTCGAAGACGCCGTCTTGGAGCACGATGCGGTTCGGAATCGTCTCCTGTCTGAGCACCAGACCGAGGATGAACGGGTACGACTCGTTGGCGAGAATCGTCACTCGGCGTATCTGCACGTCGGTCGAGGCGGTCGGAATCTCCTCGTCGTAGAAGACGGTCACGCCCGAGATGTTGGCGAGGAGCGACTCCACATCGAAGGGGCCGTTCGAGGCGATGGTGAGCGACTCGATCCACGTCCCGTCTTCGACGTAAAAGGCGTTGTCCAACTCGATGCTCCGGGCGTCTCGCAGACGGCGGTCTATCTTCGACATGACGCCCGTCGGAGCCGTCGTAAACTCAACACGTAAGATGCGGACTCACCCGTACCGGGCAGATACTGTTCACCTACAAATAGCCCGGTGGTTGTCGCAACGGGCGGCGACGCCGAAAGCCGGGTTCGCGCGGACGGGACGAGAGACCGGTCGCCGACTCAGGCGACGAGCGGCCAGTAGAAGAGCCACGAGAGGGCCACGACGACGAGCGATAGGCCCATCGTCACGAGTCCGAACAGCGTCACGTCCCGGTTGGTCAGCGGTCCGCGGTCCAGCGAGACGAGGACGGCGGTCGTGTTGAACGGGAGAATCGTCGTCGACCCCACGACGAGGAGGACCGCGAGGCCGAGGTAAAGCCGCGTCACGCCGAACGTCTCCGCGAACCGTAGCACGATGGGGAGAATCACCACGATGGCGGCCGACCCGGTCGAAAAGAGCACGCGGACGGCGACCGCGAACCCGAGGAGCAGTCCGACGAGTTGCCAGTGGCTGAACGCCTCGAACGGGACGAACCGCGCGAGGAGGTCGACGACGAGCGCGATGGTTCGCGTCGCTTCGAGCGCGTCCAGAATCGACAGCGTCGCGCCGATGAGAAAGAGGACGCCCCAACTGAGTCCCTTGACGTCGTCGGCGTCGATAACGTCGACGCCCGGAAGCGCGAGGACGGTGACCGCGGCGACCGCCGGGAGAATCTCGGGAAGCCCGGCGAACGACCCGACGACCCACGCGAGGACGGTCCCGGCCATCACTGCCGCGACGAGTCCCTGTTCGCGAGTCAACTCGCCGTCGGTAGATGCATCCGCAATCCCCGACGCGCCGGGGTCGACCGTCGATTCGGCGTCGACGCCGTTGAGGAGCCCGGCGGCCGCGGCGGTCAGCGCGTAGAGCGCCACCGTCGGCGGGACCATCAAGACCGCCCACTCGACCCACGAGAGCGGTCGAACGCTCGTCGCGAGAATACCCGAGGTGACGAGCGCCATCCCGCCGCCGGTCATGAGCGCCATCGACGCGATGGGGTTGACGTGGCCCAAGAGGAGATACGTCGCGCGCTCGAACCCGCTTCCCGCCGAGAGGTCGAACTCCGCTGTCACCTCCTCGACGATGGGGATGAACGCGACGGCGCGGGCCATCGCCGACGGCATGAACAGCGCCAGCACGAGGACGTTTCGCGCGATGGAGCGAAACGTCCCGCGAGGAGTGCTGTCCGGGGACAGCAGTCGGTTGGCTAACCGGGTGTCCAACCCCACCGACCGGACCGCGTTGCCGAGGAGTAACAACACGAGGAGGAAGTACACGAGCGAGGAGGTGAAGCCGCTGACCGCGGCCTCGAAGGAGTCGACGACGCCGAGGGCGTACAACAGGGAGACGCAGGCCAGACTCGAAATCGCGTACGGAACCGGTTTGGTCAGCCAGAGCAGGAGCGCGACGACGAAAACCGAAAGCGCGTACTGCGACCGGACCGGAAGAACGGAGACGGGGTGGAGGCCGACGACCGCGAGGAGCAGGGCGGCGGCGACCGGGAGCGTCACCGTCTGCGACGAGAGTTCGGGGGTGCGCAGACCTCGGTCGGGCAACCAATTTGTCACGAATGTACCTGCACACAACGGCCCCAAATAGCTACTGCCGGCGACAATTCGGGCCGCCAGTCGGGGAAAAACGCGAATCGGGTCGATGCAACTCGCCGACTATAGATTATCTGAGTTATTTGAATTATTCGGGTTTCCCAAAGAGCGGAGGTAACCATAATTATTTCAACTGCGCCGAGAATCTCGCTATCACGGATATCCCCATCATGTCACGTGCAGTCAGCGTCTGTCTCCTCAAAGGCGGTATCGGCAAGTCGACGACCTCCATCAACCTCGCCCGCGAGCTCGCACACCGGGGAAGCGACGTACTGCTCGTCGACCTCGACCCGAACGGACACACCACGACGGGCCTCGGGTTCGGCGAGGAGTTCTACTCGGAGGCACATCTCGGTGACGTGCTCCTCGACGACGCTGAGTTGGAGCCGCGGGAGCTCATCTTGGAGACCGGGTTCGAAATCGACCTCCTCCCGTCGAACGACCGCATCGAACAGGTCGAGTCCGACCTCGGCGGCGTGATGATGGGGTCGGCGCGGCTCAAACAGCGCGTTATCGACCCGCTTCTCGGCGACGACTACGACTACGTCGTCGTGGACTGCCCCGCGGCGCGCGGGAAACTCAACGACAACGCGCTGTACGCCACGCAGAACCTCGTCTTGCCGATGCGACCCGAATCGGGCGCGCTCTCGGGGCTCGAAAAGACCGTCAAGCGGCTCATCACGCCCGCACGGGAGCACTTCGACCTCGAAATTCTCGCGGTCGTGCCGACCGACCTCCGGGACCGAATCGACCACGACCGCCCAACGAGACAGCTCGTGGAGGCGCTCGTCTCGAAGCCGAACATCGCGTCGAAGCTCCCGAACTTCGCGTACACCGACCCGGACGTGTTCGAGGCCATCGACGACGGCGAGTGGGACGGCGACCTGCCGAAGCCGGGGATTCGGCATCGGTCGGCCATCGACGCGTCGATTCGTGAGCACATGCCGCTTCGGGACTACGACAGCACCTGCGACCAGTTGGCGTGCTACGACGAACTCGCGCAAATCGTCGAAGAAGGCGAGGTGGCCCGATGAGCGAAGACCCCTTCGGCGACCTCGACGCCGCGATGGGGAGCGGGGAGTCCGCGTCGGAGTCCGAACCGGAACCCGAACCAGCGTCCGAAGACGTCGAGACCGACGGCGCGGTCGAATCGGAAGACGGGTCGGAATCGGCGTCCGCCGAACCCGTCGACCCCCGAGAGCGCCCCGCGTTCGAGTTCGACGAGACCGTCCACAAGGCGCTCTACGTGCTCGAAGCGGTCGCCGACGAGTTCGACGATATCATCACCTACGACGTGGAGCGCGAACTGACCCGCGACCACGGGCTCAAGGGCGTCACGAAGAGCGAACTCCACAACGCCGCGCTCGCCGTGGCGACCGAACACCCCGAAGCAATCGTCGAACGCGTCCTCGAACAGCGCGGCCTCGACGACGAGAGTTCCGAATAATTCGGATAATCTATCTCTGTCAACTCTCTTAGAGCCGGGCGGAATACGTGCGACACGACAACGGCGCGTTCGGGAACGAAGGGGCTCTATCTGAGTAGGTATCAAATCGAGATGTGAGAAAATTCTTTTTTCTACCCATCGTATTAGGAAGTATATCGGAAGCGACGCTCGACGGTCGCGGACGCCTCACGCTCCCCAAAGAGGTCAGAGAGCGGTACGGCGAACGGGTTCTCACGGCCGCGACCTACGTCGAAGACCACGGGTTCACGCCCTTCGACGCGCTCCATCTCGTCGAGTCCGATGGCGACACGGTTGTGTCGAGCGACGAGACGTACGAGTCGTTTGCCCCGCCGCTCGACCTGAAAGCCGTCGAAGACGAGTGACGGCGATAACCGACCGCGGGCCGGGCGACTCGGAGGACCCTCGCTGTTTTTTAGCTGAGTCTCCGAGGTTCCACCAGCGCGGATAAATCGAGGTGGAGTCGGTGACGTGCCGCGAACCGGCGCTCACCGAATCATCTTGTCGCGGTCGGGGTCGAAAAGTGGCCCCGACCGGACCGTTGCGGGATGGGCGTCACCCTCGTACCGGATTTCGACGTCCTGCCCCGAGTTGGCGTACTGCTCGGGGAGGTAGGCGTACGCGATGCCGGCGTCGATGGTGTAGCCGTAGTCCGCCCGACAGCAGTAGCCGACGACCTCGCCGTCGGCGACTACCGGGTGGCCCGCGTCGACGACGGCCTCCTCCTCGTCGAGCGTTATCGGGACGATTCGGTCGCTTGGACTGCTTCCGATTCGGGCGCAGGCGTCGAAGGATTTGTGCGAACGCCGCGCGTCGCTACTCGAGCGTGGAGATACGACTGTCCCGGAGGAGCACCCGCTTGACGATGTCCGGGTCTTCGAGCAGGCGATGGGTCCCGTGGACGCCCTGCCCGCGACCGCGACCTCGGACTTCCGACTGGATGACGTTGAGGAAGTCGAGTTCTTGCAGAAGTTCCTGCACGCGGCGCTCCGAGAGCTGGTCCATGTCGAGGTCGTCGGCGACCGTGAGATACTGTCGATAAATCTTGTTTGTCGTAATCTCGGCGGTCTTTCGGCCGCCGGTCTGAAGAACGAGCGAGTAGAGGACGGCTTTCGACTGCGTGGCGGTCCCTTCGAGAAGTTCGCTGAAGCGGTCGGCCTCACTCTTTTCTTTGGCGGCCCGCACGTGGTCGTCGGTGACGGTCTCGGCGCTCTCATTTCGCGCGATGCGACCGGCGTTGCGGAGGATGTCGATTGCCTTCCGGGCGTCGCCGTGTTCCTGGGCGGCGAGCGCGCTCGCGAGGGGAATCACGTCGTCGGTGAGGACGCCCGGCTTGAACGCGTCCTTCCGGTTTTCGAGGATTTCGCGGAGTTGGTTCGCGTCGTACGACGGAAAGACGAGTTCGTCGTGGGCGAAACTCGACTTGACGCGCTCTGTGAGTTCCTCGGGGTAGTCGATTTTGTTCGAGATGCCGATGATGCCGATGCGCGAGTCCACTATCTTTTGATTCTCGCCCGCGCGCGAGAGTTTCCGAAGCACCTCGTCGTCGCGGAGCATGTCTATCTCGTCGAGGATGACGATGGTCACGTCGGAACAGGTGTCGAGCACCTGCCACAGCCGGTTGTAGTAGTCGCCGGTCGATAGCCCGCGCTCGGGAATCGTCATCCCGCTTTTCGACGGGTCGTTGACCTGCGAAGCGAGCGTCTTGATGACCGACGCCTCGGTGTGCTGTTCGCCACAGTCGATGACGGCGATGCGGACGTCGACGTCCTCGCGGACCGCCTCGTGTTGGAGTCGTTCGCTCACGAGCCGGGCGGTGAGCGTCTTGCCCGACCCCGTCTTCCCGAAGATGAACAGGTGGGTCGGCTCGCGCCCGAAGATGGCGGGATTGAGAGCCTGTGCGACTTTCGACATGTGCTCGTCGCGGCCGACGATCTTGTCGGGACCGGGAAGATGAGAGATTTTGAGAATATCCTCGTTCGCGAAGATGGGTTGGTCGTAGCGAAACAGCGGGTCGCGAGTCCCACCCTCGCTCTCGTCCGATGTCATATGAGTTCGGTATTCATACTCACCCCTAATAAAGGTAAAGGGGTGGGCTCGCGTTTGTAACAGCGACAAATACGGGCGTTTGAGCGGTATTTCAGTCCCGGTTTTGGATTCGACGATCAACGAGTAGTATCGCGCAAGTAAGACCGTCAGACACCACCCTCGCGTTTGTAACGGGCGAGACAGCCACGAGGAGGACACAGTGGAAGGGGTACACTCGCGTTTGTAACTCGGTCTCCGATAGACCCCCCTCGCGTTTGTAATCGAGCGGGGGGGAGTACCGTCGCGTTTGTAACGTCGACCGTCGGAAGCGACCGCGCAGACACACCACCCTCGCGAATGTAACGCGAATCGGTGTGGGGGTGGGTCGTCGAGCAGGAGCTTTCCCGGTTGTTTTTGCTCCTAGATTTACAAACGCGAGGGGGGTGTGTTGAATTCTCCTAGGGTCTGGCGTAGCCGTTACAAACGCGAGGGGGGTGTGTGTGGGTTCCCAAGTGCAGACGGACAAATCGTGAACAACACCCACTTCTCGAAGAACAGCGATGGCTTCGCGACGTACATCGAACGACGCGGTACTACTCTCCCGACTGACACACCAAACTCTCACTAGTAGCTAGACGACTAGTTCACTACTCAACATAACAATAAAACAACACAACAACAGCAAACAATACAATAACGTAACAACATTAATTCACACAGCAACACAACAACACAACAACACCAAACAACACCAAACAGCACCAAACAACGAACCGAAGACCAATCTACCGGCTTCCAGTCCACCGCCTCCCGAGTCACGACAACACGTCAGCACGTCACCCCCGTGTCTCAACGTCCACCGAGTACCCGCCGAGCGCTCACCCGAGTAATCCGAGTTCGCGGACGTCCTCGTCGACGGTTTCGAGGGCCGCTTCAGCGTCGGCGACCCGCTTCGCACCCGTAATCACGATTTTCCCGCTTCCGAACATGAGGACGACGACGCTCGGTTCGTCGAGGCGGTAGACGAGTCCGGGGAACTGCTCGGGTTCGTACTCGACGGCTTCGAGGCCGAGGCCGATAGCCAGCGCGTTCAGATTGAGCACCGCGCCGAGGTCGGCGCTCGACACGATGTTTTGAACCGTGATATCCGACTCGTCGGGAGTCGGAACCCCGAGGTCGATGAACTCGCCGAACAGCGTTTCGATGGCCGTGCTCACGTCGTCCACGCTGTCCGCGCCGGTACAGACGATTTTCCCAGACCGGAAGACGAGACACGCCGACTTCGGGTCACGGGTTCGATATACGAGTCCGGGGAAGTTCTCGGGGTCGTAGTCGGTCCCGTCCATATCGAGTGAGAGTCGTTCGAGGTCGAGTTCGACCGGGACTTCCGTCGAAGCGACGACGTTCTGAATCTCGATGGACCCGACAGCGTTCACGTGCGACATATTGTGAACTCGTTGACACTCGTCTGTCTTAAACTACTGGGGTCGTTTACCCGCGTTAACCACCGGACAACTGGGAAACCGGGCGACTACCGGCCGTCGGTTTGACTACTGACTAACCACTCACCCGCCAGACGGCCAACTCCTATTCGGTTTGCGTCCAGTGGACGGAAACATTCGGGACTAGCGTCGGCAAACAGTCGAAACTGGGCAACGACCCAGACTTGACGACAGTCGAAACAGGCGGCGAACCCGCCGACTACCCCCGATACGATAGCCCGAGACACCCGCTATCTCGTTCGACAACCAATGAATACCATCCCTTCATAATCTTTTTCAGCGTCTTCTCCGATTACTCGCTATGGCGTTCACAGACACGATTCACGGCGAGGCCGACGAGTTCTGGTCGGCCATCCTCGACCATCCGATGGTCGCCCGACTCGGGGAGGGGAGCCTCGACGAGGAGCCGTTCCGCTACTGGGTACGGCAGGACTACGTCTACCTCGTCGAGTACAGTCGCCTCTTCGCGCTCGGTGCCGCGAAGGCCCCGACGCTCGACTCGATGGGGACGTTCGCGAGTCTCCTCGAATCGACCGTCAACGAGGAGATGGACCTCCACCGGAGCTACGCCGCCGAGTTCGGCATCGACATCGCTGACCTCGAGGCGACGACGCCGTCGCCGACGACCCGCGCCTATACTGACTTCCTCGTTCGCACCGCGACCCTCGGCTCGTTCGGCGACATCGTCGCCGCCCTCCTTCCCTGTATGTGGGGGTTCAACGAGACGGCACGCCGACTCGCCGACGAGGGAGTTCCGGACCACGACCAGTACGCCGCGTGGGTCGAGATGTACGCCGGCGACGAGTTCACCGAACTCACCGACTGGTGTAAGTCGCTCATGGACGACGTGGCCGCGAGCGCCACTGAGTCGGACCGCGAGCGCTACCGGGACCTGTTCCGCACGTCGGCACAGTACGAGTACCTGTTTTGGGACGCCGCGTGGCGGCGAGAGGAGTGGCCGCTATGACCGGCGCGGATTCGGCCGAATCCACTAGTTCGGCAGATTCGGCCGATTCGAACGGTTCGTCCGATTCGCCCGACATGGACCCGTCGGCCCCCGAAACGTACGACGAGTTCGCCGCGCCGCGGTCGGACCCGCGCTTTACCGACTGGCTCCGCGAGCGCGCGGGCGACTCGTGGAACCATGCGACCGCTCACCGATTGACGCGGGAACTCGCCGCCGACGAACTCGCAGACGACGTGTTCAGGCAGTATCTCGTGCAGGACTACGCCTTCGTGGAGACGCTCGTTGGCGTCTTCGGTCACGCCGTCGGCACCGCGCCGACCATGGAGTCCAAGTCGGAACTCGTCTCGTTCCTCGGCGTCCTGACCGACGACGAGGACGACTACTTCCTGCGGGCGTTCGACGCGCTCGACGTGCCCGAGTCCGTCTACTCGGACCCGAAGACGACGCCGGCGACGCGCGCCTTTATAGACCTCCTCGAACGCGCCGCGGGGCAGGGCGGGTACGCGGAGGCGCTGGCGGTGCTCGTCCCCGCCGAGTGGGTCTACCTGTCGTGGGCGACCGACGCGGCCGATGCCAGTGGTTCCCCCAACGAATCGCCCTCGCGGTTCTACCTCTCCGAGTGGATCGACCTCCACGCAGTCGACGACTTCGCGGCGTTCGTCGAGTGGCTCCGGACCGAACTCGACCGCGAGGGCGCGGCCGCCTCACCGCGTCGGCAACGACGGCTCGAACAGCTGTTCCGCCGCACGGTCGAACTGGAGGTCGCGTTCTTCGACGAGGCGTACGAACTGGGTCGAGGTTCTTCCCAACCGGGTGACGGCCGATGGTGAGTTCGACGGTCGCCCTCGGGCTGACCGTCGCGACGCTCGTCGCGTTTACGGGCGTCGGCGTGTGGTTCTCCCGGGGTCGCGTCGGCTCCGTCGAGGACCTCATTAGCGCCCGCGACTCCACGGGAAGTCGGCGAACGACGGCGACGCTCGTCGCGTCCGTCATGGGCGTTTGGGTGCTGTTTTCGGCCCCCGAAGCGGGCGCGAGTTTCGGTATCGCGGCCGTCGTCGGCTACGCGGTCGGCGAGGCCGTCCCGATGCTCGTCTACGCCCGCCTCGGCCCGCGAATCCGGGAACTCATCCCCGAGGGCCACTCGCTGACCGAGTACGCCCACGCCCGCTACGGGACCGCGATGTACGCCTTCGTCCTCCTCGTGAGCGCGCTCTACATGTTCATCTTCCTCGCCGCCGAACTGACCGGCATCGCGGGCGCGCTCTCGCTCGTCGCGGGCGTCCCGCAGTGGCAGACCGCGCTCCTCGTCGGCGGCTTCGTCCTGCTGTACACGGGTTACGGCGGCCTCCGAGCCAGCATCGCGACCGACGCGGTCCAAGCAGTCGTCGTCATTCCGCTCCTCTTGCTCGCGTTCGTTGGCGCGCTCGTCGCGCTCGGCGGTCCCGCCGCCGCCATCGATGGTATCACGGCCACGAATCCCGGACTTCTCGACCTCGGCGCGGTCGCCGGTCTCCAGTTCGGTCTCGCGCTCGCGTTCGCCATCCTCGGCGCGGAACTCATCAACCAAACGTGGTGGCAACGCATCTACGCGGCCGACTCCTCGGAGACGGTCGGACGGAGCTTTCGGACCGCGGCGCTCGCCAACGGAGCCATCGTGTTCGTCACCGCCTTCTTCGGCGTCGTCGCGGTCGGCAACGCCGCCGTGGTCACCGACCCCGCGAGCGCGGGCTACAACGCCGACGCCGCCTTCTTCGTCCTCCTCGGCGAGGCGTTCCCCGAGTGGCTCGTCCTCGCGGCGGTCCTCCTCGCGCTCCTGCTCGTGATGAGCTCCATCGACACGCTGTTCAACGCGCTTTCGAGTCTCGTGACCGCGGACCTCGCCCGCCTGCTCGCGGAGCCGAGCGACCGCCGCCTCGCGCTCGGGTCGAGAGCGCTCACCGTTGCGGTCGCGATTGCCGCGATTTACGTCAGCCTCCGGGCCCAGAGCGTTCTCCGGCTGTTTTTCTTCGCCGACCTGCTCGGTGCGGCCGTCGCTTTCCCGCTCGTCTACGGGCTGTACTCGACGCGAATCACCGGTCTCGGCGCGCTCGTGAGCAGTCTCACCGGGCTCGCCGTCGGCCTCGCGTTCTTCCCCGACCTCCGCGGCGTCATCACGTCGATTCCGGTCGTCGGCGGCCTGCTCCCCGCGGCCGACCCGCTGTATCTCACTTCCTTCGGCGGGGCGTTCGTGGTGTCGACGACCGCATCGCTCGTCGCCGCCCGACTCGCGGACGCCGAGTTCGACCTCGGTCGACTCTCGCGGGAGATTCGGCGGTTCGACGACGGCCGAACCGACGCGCCATCGTCCGACTGACGCGAGGTCCTGACTGTTTGCCTCGGCATTCCGACTGCCCGCTTCAGCATCTCGACTGTCCCGCCTCAGTACTCGCTGACCGTCGCGGTCCCCACCGAGATTCGGACGAGTTCGTTTTCGGGCCACGCGGATTCTTCGGCCCCGTACTTCCGGTTGATTCGCCGGGTCGCATCCTGCCGGGCGTCCTCGTCGGTGACGACGGTGGCCGTCCCGAGAACCGTCACTTTCCACTGTGCCTGTCCCCGCTCGTCTTTCTGAATGGAGAGCGCGACGCGCGGGTTCTCGCGGATGTTTTCGAGCTTTCGACCCGAAGTGAGTACCTCGATTACCCCGCGGTCGGCCGCGTAGTCGAACCAGACGGGGGCGACGTGAGGGCGGTCGTCGACGCTGGTCGCGAGGTGCGCCATGAGCGGTTCGCTCGTGACGAGCGCCGCGGCGCGTTCGGAGAGGCCGGTCATGGTTAGATATGGCTCTCTCGGGGTAAAACGGTGGCTCCGACCCAGATTTACAAACGCGAGGGTAGTCCCCGCTCCGACGGTTTCCTCCCGGCCCGCCGACTCTCGACTCGTGAACGCTCGCGCCCTCTTCGAATTCTTATCAGAAATATTCCATTAACGCCCGCCGTGACGCGGTTGTGACGCGTTCAAATCGGGTGCAATCACCCGTATAATGGGTGCATAACAAAGCGGTCAGACGCGACATTTCAGGCACCCCACTCATGAGTATCGAGGTTCGGCGGGCGACTGGAGACGACGTCCACGGCTGGGACGCGTTCGTCGAACAGTCACCGCACGGAAACGCGTTCCATCAGTACGACGCGCTGGAGATTCAGGCGGCGCACGCCGGCGCGGAGTTGGTTCCGCTCGTCGGTCGCAAAGGCGAGGAAGTCGTCGGGCTGTTCCCGCTGTTTCGCATCAACAAAGGACCGATAGCGACGGTGTTCTCACCGCCGCCGGAGCTTCGAGTCGCGTACCTCGGTCCGGTCCTCTTGAACATGGACCACATGAAACAGCGAAAGCGCGAGGGCCGACACCACGAGTTCATCGACGACTGCCTCGACTGGGTCCGCGAGGAGATTCGACCGCGCTACACTCACATTCGCCTCGACGGTCGGTACGACGACCTCAGAGCCTTCTCGTGGAACGATTACGCGATAACCCCGCAGTACACCTACCACGTCGACCTCTCGCCCGGCGTCGACGACGTGTTCATGAGCTTCAGTAGCGACGCCCGGTCGAACATCCGGAACGCGCCCGACGACGCGTACACCATCGAGGAGGGCGGCCCCGAAGACATCGAGCAAATCGTCGAACAGGTCGCCTCGCGCTACGAGGCGCAGGGCATCTCGTATCGGTCGACCCCGACGTTCGTCACGGACCTCTACGCCACTCTCCCCGAGGGACAGATTCGACCCTACGTCCTCCGAACTGACGGTGAGTTCGTCGGGGGAATTCTCGTCATCGACTACAAGGAGACGGTCTCGCGGTGGCAGGGCGGCGTGCGGACCGACGTGGAGACGGACCTCGCCGTCAACGACCTGCTCGACTGGCGCATCATGCGCGACGCGATGGACCGCGGGCGGACGACCTACGACCTCGTCGGCGCGAACAACCGCCGAATCAACCGATACAAGGCGAAGTTCAACCCCGAACTCCACCCCTTCTACAGCCTCGAACGGAACGCGGCGGGGATGAAGACGCTCGCGCACCTCTACAAGACGATTCGCGAGGGCGTGTAACGGAGTACGGTCCGCCCCGAATTCCTTCCGGATATTGACTCAAGAATTCCCAGAAATCCTACTAGTCACCCAACCCGGCGGTCACACGGGAACCCCGTGTTCACTCGTGTTGGAGTGCGTCGTACACGTCCCGGTGTTCGTCGCGGTCGGCCTTCGCGACGCGGAGAACGAGTTCTCGCCGGATGTCTTCCATCACCCTGTCGAGTTCGGATTGGTTGTTCGCGCCGTCTTTCGTCGCCATACGCCTCCTGTGTCTTCCGTAGAGTTATTGGTTCGGGTCTGATGTGTCGTCGGCCAACTGCTCGAGTCCGTGCCGAACGAGTCCGTTTCGCCACTGTTCGATCACGCCATCGAGGTCGACTTCTTTGGTGTGTGTTCGGAGATAATCGACAACGTCGTCTTCGTCCGTGGCGGCTTCATCGGTTCCGAACTGCTTGAGAATCTCTCTGACTTCGTGGCCGTACTCCAATCGATACCCATTGAGCAGGTAGAAGACGACCGTCGTGTTCAGCGCGGTTCGTTTATTTCCGTCGACGAATGGATGGTTGGCGACGAGGAGTCGGAGTAGATGGTGCGCTTTCTCGTGTATGGTCTCCGGTGTCTCCGGTGCTTCGCCGAAGCTTCCCGTTTCGATATACTCCAGCACGAACTCGATTCCCCTCGCTCTGAATCCCGCGGGTCGTCTCCGCATACTCTGAAACGATGTCATCGTGTATCTCGACGACATCGTCGACGGTCGGGTACCAGAGTGGGCGACTCATTGAACGCTGTGTTCTCCCGGAGGCCGTATCACCGTTTCCTTCGACGCTGAAGTTAGAGCCCCGCGTAGGGGTCGGGTTTCGCCTCGGTCAGGCGGTCGACCTGCTCGTCCGTGAAGTCGATAGTCGCGGCTTCGAGGTTCTCGGTCAGTTGTTCGACCGTGCGCGCGCCGACGATGGGGGCCGTGACCCCGTCGCGATGCATGAGCCACGCGAGCGCCGTCTGAGCGGGCGTCGCGTCGACCTCCTCGGCGACGGCGTCGAGTTCGTCGTGCACGTCGAAGTTCTCCGCCGTCAGATACGACTCCTCGAACCGGCTGGACTCCGCGGCGCGGGACTCGCCGGTGAGGCCGTCCTCGCGGGTGTACTTCCCGGTGAGGAAACCCTGTCCGAGCGGGCTCCACGGACAGACCGCGATGCCGTACGAGCGGGTCATCTCCAAGTAGTCTCCCTCGATTTCGCGGTCGACGAGGTTGTATCGCGGCTGTGCGACGGTGAACGGCTCCCAGCCCTCAGCGCGGGCGATTTCGTTCGCCTTCGCTACCTTCCACGCGTTCGGTCGGAGCGTCGACGCCCCGAGGTAGTGGACTTTCCCGTCTTCGACGAGGCCGTTGAGCGTTTTCATCATCTCACGCGTGGGCGTCTCGTCGTCCCAGCGGTGGATGTAGAGGACGTCCACGTAGTCGGTGTCGAGGCGGTCGAGCAGGGCGTCGATGCGGTGGCGGATGTTTTTCCGGTTCGTCCCGCGGCTGTTCGGGTCGCCGCTTCGAATCTGCCAGTAGATTTTGGACGCGATGGTGAACCGCTCTCGGTCTCGGTCTTCGAGCCAGTCGCCGATCCAGCGCTCGCTCGCGCCGCCGCCGTACACGTCGGCGGTGTCGATAAAGCGCCCGCCGGCCGCCTCGTAGGCGTCGAGGAGTTCGTGCGCGCGCTCCTCGCCGATTTCGACGTTCCCCTGTTCGGTCTCCTTGCCGAACCGCCACGTCCCGAACTGGAGCTCGCTCGTCTGGAGGCCCGTCTCTCCGAACGGCACGAAGTCCAAGTCGATGTCTTCGAGTGTCGTCATGCTCGCGCAAATACGCCGAATCGACGCAAAAACGTTGGGTAGCCGGAAGTGAGTCGGGGTGAGTTGCCCCGCGTTCCGCCGTCGGGTCCCGGTCAGGCCGGCGCGACAGCCTTCACGTCACGTACACGTCGCCTTCGACTTCGTAGAGATACCCCTTGTTCAGGAGTTCGTCGACGGCCTCGGGGTCTTCGCCCGCCGAGCACACCCGGCGGCGCGCGTCGGTCACGGGCATTCCGGCGTCGCGGTCGGCGACGAGGGGCCGAAGGTGCTCGAACGCTCGCGTCGCGCGAGGAGAAAGCGGTGTGTGTCCACCCTGTTTCGATGTCATCGAGTCCTCTATTCGCGACCACGGAACGCTCCGTAAAGAAGGTAGGTGCCGATTCGGCTGTCGGGACCGAGCTACTCTCGTCGCCCGACGTCTCCTCGAGCTGGTCGATGTCTACCGGTTCCGTCCGCCCTCACTTCCACGGGTTCGTCCGCCCTCACTTCCACGGGTTCGTCCGCCCTCACTTCCACGGGTTCGTCCCCAGCGCGTGGACCAGCAGAATCGCCCCGACGGCGATGCCGACGAGGACGAGCGCGACGGGGAACGCGGCGTCGAGGCCGGTCGAGAGGTACGACACCCAGATTTGCACCGGGAGCGTCCGCGGGTAGTACGCCAACATGAGCGTCGCGCCGAACTCGCCCATCGCCCGCGCGAACGTCAGGGTCACGCCGGCGAGGATGCCCTGTTTCGCCAGCGGGAGCGTCACGCGCCGGACGCTCCCGATTCGGTCCTCGCCGAGCGAGCGGGCCGCGGCTTCGAGTTGCCTGTCCACGCCGTCGAAGGCCGTCTTCGCGGTCACGACCAGAAACGGCGAGGCGACGTAGGTCTGCGCGAGGACGACGCCGACCAGCGAGCGCGTGAGCGGGACGCTCGTCAGTTGACCGAGTCCCGCGGGGCCGACGAGTCTGAGGAGTAACATCCCGCTGACGACCGGCGGGAGCACGAGCGGGAGCATCACCAGCGCCAGAATCACGTCCCGGCCGCGGAACGACGTGCGCGAGAGCCAGTAGGCCAGCGGGACGCCGAAGGCGACGGCGACCAGCGTGCTGAGCGTCGCCGCGACGACGGAGTTGGTGGCGGCCGTCAGAACGATCTCGCTCGTCACGTCGGCGGCCAGCGACGCCGGCGACTGCGCGAGGACGAGCGCGCCGATGGGAAGCAGGTAGTAGAGGAGGAGCATCCCGGCGAGAAGTAGCGTCAGGCCTCGCCACGTCTCGGGCAGGAGTCGCGTGACGCCGCGTTCGCGGCGATTAGGCTGTCGATGGGACATCTCCGAAGTAGTGTGGGTGGCTCTCGCGAACGGTGAATCCTGAGGGTTCGAGGAGGTCGCCGGCGGTCCCGACGAGCGCCTCGAACACCGACTCCGCCGCCGCCGTGTCGGTGCGGCGCGTCGCGGCGTACCGAATCGGGCCGCCGCGGACGGTGACGCCGTCCGGGAGCGTGTAGGAAGCCGTCTCGTACGCAGACGCGTGCTCGGGGTCGCTCAGGTTGATTGCGGCCGGGAGTTCGAGGTACGGGTAGTCGCGCTCGACGGCCATGCTCCGGTAGACGAACGCCGCGTCGACGCCGCCGGCGTCGAACTGCGCGAGCAGTTGCGTCTCGGGGTAAATCTGGTCGCGGCGGAGTAGGTCGTCTGTGAGCGCCCGCCGGTCGTAGTAATCGGCCGCGAGCGCGAGCGCGAACCGCGTCCGGTAGCCCAGCGGGTCGAGGTCGGGGTCGGTTCGGCCGAGACTGACCGCGTCGTCGAGGAGGGCGTCGGGCCACGACGTGGCGTCGGCGACCCGCGTTCCGCCCTCGGTCTGGGGGTTGTGCGCGAGTACGAGCGCGTTGTTGGCGAACGTGGCGTACCACGGGACCGAAAGCGGCGCGTCGAACAGCGTCGGGTCCGCGAGCGCGACGATGTCTGGGTCGCGTTGACCGTCGGCGACCATCCGGGCAACGCGCGCTGAGCCGTGGGCCTCGACCTCGACGCGGGTTCCGTCCGGCGGTTCGAACTCGGTGGTGAGCGCCCGCTGGAGGCTTCCGGCGGCGAGAATCGACACGGTCGGTGTCGACCCCGCCCGACCGAGACAGCCCGCTGTCGCGGTGAGGCCGCCCGCCGCGACCCCGGCGACGGACGCGAGGAACGCCCGCCTGCTCGACCGGCCCGCGGACGCGTCGAGGTTCATCGCCGCACCTCGCACCCGGCGGCGACCCGCGCCAACTCGGTGCGCGTGTTCACGTTCGTCACCGACCGGTCGACGCTCTCGGGAAGCGAGTCGAACCCCACGTATTCAACGCCATCGAGTCGGTCCAAAAGCGCCCGGAGGCCGTCGTCGGGAGCGAGTTCGGAGACGTTGTTTCGGACCGCGGCACGACGGTACAGGGCGTGAAGCGGTTCGTGGCCGCGCTCTGAGACGGGGACGACGGCCGGCGGTTTGAGACGGCCGCGGTCGTCTTTCGCGGAGACGGAGCGACCGTGTTCGCCGTCTCCGCGGTCGCCGTCTCGGTGGGTGGCGCGCCCGAACAGCGCGGCCACCGCGTGCGGTTCGAGAAGCGGCATGTCACAGCCGGCGACGAACAGCCACGGGGTCGCGGCCGTCTCGGCGGCCGCGGCGACGCCGGCGAGCGGCCCCGACAGACTCGGGTCGTCGCGGACGAACCGCACGTCCCACGTCGCAGGCAGGGCCGCGGCGAGGCGCTCGCGCTGGTCTGCGGTTCGAACCGCAACTATCGGCGAGCGCCCGGTCACGGTCCGGAGCGTCCCGACGGCGCGCCGAATCAGCGGCTCCCCGTCGAGCGTCGCGAGGGCCTTGTGTCCGGGTCCGAAACGGGTGCTCTCGCCGCCGGCGAGGACGACGGCCGTGGCGTCCGGCGCGGTCCGTGGACTCGGCGCTGTTGGCGCGTCCGTCCGGCTCGGTCGGTTCTGTCTCTCTCGCGTCATCTGCTCAGGGCTTCTTGAAGATGTCTTCGAGCGATTCGGGGTCGGTGGCGGGGTCGAGCGCGCGCGCCCCGACGGCGCGGACGCCTTTCACCGTCCGCGACCCGTCGACGTCGGGCGCGATAAAGCGCGTCTCGTAGTCGTGTTCCTCGCCGATGGGCGTCCCATCGCGGGCGTAGGCGACGACGGCGTCGAACGCGGCGTACACGTCGATGCAGACCCGATAGCCGTCGTCGCTCTCGACGACGAGGTGCGTCGTCTCGTCGTCGAGGCCGGCGTCGGCAAAGAGGTCGAGGACCGGAGCCCCGGTCCACGTCGCGGTGTGTCGCGTCCCCGACGCGCACGCGACCGTCACCGTTCGGTCCTCGGCGGGCAACCCGCGTAGCTCCGGCCCGGACAACGAGACCCTGCTGTCGCCGCGGACGAGAATCGGTTCGGAGAGGGGGGTCGCCGGTCGCGGCCGGTCGTGGTGTGCGTGCATGCGTACTCACTAGTTTGATATCGGTTGACTCTAACGGTGTATGTAACCGCTGATAATTAAGGCTTTTAAAAAGGAGCCGGAGGAACTGGGTCTGCGGCGTGGTGGGTAATCCGATAGTGGTTCGACGGTGATTCGACGGTGATTCGACGGTGATTCGACGGTGGTTCGACGGTGGTTCGACGGTGGTTCGATGGTGGTTCGACGGGGTTCGACGGTGGTTCGATGGTGGTTCGATGGTGGTCGGTCCGACGGGCCGGTTCAGCCGTGTATCAGTCGGCGACCACCTCCCGCGTCGTCCGGGCGAGCGCCGCGTAGAACGGCGACCGCGTCTCGGCTTCGACCCGGTCACAGAGGTCGCCGACCCACCGCGTGAGGTGTTCGTCGCGGAACTGGTCGAGTCGGTCGTCGAGGCCGTGTTCGCCGAGGTACGCGCAGAACTCCAGTTCCGTCGCCACGTGGTCCGGCAGGTCGCGCTGTTCGGGTCGGTGCTCGACGCCGAACGCCCGGTACCAGCGCTCGACGGCCGTCGTCGCCGGTCCCAGTACCTCGCCGAACTCGTCGTCGTCCTCCCTGTCGCGGTAGACGCTCTCGTAGGGCGGACACGGCGGGCCGGCCGGGCCGATGAACAGTCGGGCGTACTCGCTCCGAAGTCCGTGGAGTTCGAGCGACTCCAGCGGCCCGAACAGCGCCGACAGTTCGCCGTCGTTTGCGACTTCGACCAGCCGCTCGGTCGGTTCGCGCCAGCAGGCCGCGAGGACCGCGTACGTCGCTGTCCGGGCCGACTCGAAGGCGTCGTCGGTCGCGTCGTTCTCCTCGCTTGGGGTTCGCGCGGCGGGTTCGCTCATCGGTCTTCCCCCCGCGTCTCGCCGCCGTCGGTCGCCATCGCGGTCGATTCGTCTTCGGCTTGTATCGGGACGTACCGAAGCCCGAAGGTGACGATGAGCGCGCCGATGGCGATGACGCCCGCGGTGACAGCAATCTCGACGACCGTGGGGGTGTACGACCCAGCGGTCGCCCAGATGTCGGTCGTCACCCCGGCGTACTCGCCGCCGACGGAGATGCCGGGCGCGGCGTCGATGTTGGCCGCGTCGTAGCCCGTGAAGACCAGTCGGACCCCCTCGAACGTCGTCCCGAACACCGCGAGGGCGCTGGCAGTGAAGATGACCGACACGCGCTCGCGGAACGACGGGAGCGCGAGCATCACCAGCGGGACCGCCCCGCCGACGACCGTCCAGAGCCAGAAGTACGCCGACTCGCCGATGAGGAAGCTCCCGGTGATGGCCCAGAACCCGAAGTGGTCGGCCCACGCGTGCGGGAGGCGTTCGGCGGCGAGCAGGTAGACGACGTGGAACGCGAGGAAGATGCCGAGCACCTTCCCGAGGCTCGTCAGTTCCTCGCGGTCGACGCTGAAGCGGGTGAACCGCGAGACGAGGACGGAGACGACCAACAGCAGGCCGAGGCCGGAGACGAGCGCCTTGGCGATGAACACCGGCGCGACGAGCGGGCTGAACCAGTCGCCGCGGCCGATTTGCGTCGCGAAAATCCACCCGGTGACCGAGTGGAGCGCGACCGCGGTCGGCAGTGCGACGGCGGCGGTCCAGAACATGAGCGTCCGGTCGCGCTCGCGGCCGGCCTCGGTGTCCTCGACGCCGAGCGCCAGCGGCGACCCGCGGGCCGCGAGGTCGCGGCGGGTCAGGAGCCAGAGGTACCAGAGGTTCAGCGCGCCGTAGAGGATGACGATGCCGAAGTCCCACACCATCGGCGACCGAAAGTCCGGCGAGGTGAAAAACTGGTAGAGGCGCTCGGGCCGACCGATGTCGGGCAGGATGAGTAGCCCAGCCACGGTGATGCACGCGAGGCTCACCAGCACCCCGAGGCGGGCGAAGCCCTCGTAGCGGTGCGAGTGGAAGAACTTCGGCGCGCTGGAGATGATGAGCCCGCCGGCCGACAGCCCGACGAACAGGACGAACATCATGATGTACAGCCCCCACGAGAACACGTTGCGCATCCCCGTGACGACGAGACCGGTGGTGAGCTGGTAGGCCCACGCCGCGAGGCCGACGACGACGAGCGCGGCGAGAAAGCCCACCCAGAGCTTCCCGGCGCTCCCGAACTCGGGGACGACGAACCGCGAGGAGGCGGTCTCTCTCGACATCAGTCGTCACCCCCCTCGAACGCGGGGACGTGCGGAACCGCGTCGTTCGACAGCGAGCCGTGTGACCCGCCGCCGCCGCTTCCGCCGCTTTCCTCGACCGGACCGTTGTCCTTCGGCTCCGACCAGACGGACACGTCGTCGAGTTCGCTCTCCATCTTGTCGGAGGTCTGCGGGCGACCCGGACTCATCTCGCCGCGGATGTAGTACGTCTTCGGGTCGGTGCCGCGGTCTTCGAGCAGTTGCGTCGTCTGGTACTTCCTGATGTACTTCGAGACGGTGCTTTCCTCGTTGTCGAGGTCGCCGAAGATGCGGGCATCCGCCGGGCAGTTCACGACGCAGGCGGGGTCGAGGCCCTCCTCGACGCGGTGGGAACAGAACGTACACTTCTCGACGACCCCCTGCGGGCGGGCCGGCACGTCGCCGGTCCCGTCTTCGGGGACCGTCTGCGGTTCGTCCCAGTTGAACACGCGGGCGTTGTACGGGCAGGCGGCCATGCAGTAGCGACAGCCGATACACTTGTCGTAGTCGATTTCGACGATGCCGTCCTCGCGGGTGTAGGTCGCGTTGACCGGACACACCTTCACGCACGGCGCGTTGTCGCAGTGCTGGCAGGCCGTCGGCTGGTAGGACATCTCCAGCGTGCCGTCCTCGCCGTTCTCCGGGTACCTCCCGGCCGGCGTGTCCATCTTGTCGCCGCCCTCGGTGAGCACGCGGTTCCAGTACTGGCCGAGGCCGACGTTGTTCTCCTGTTTACACGTCACGGCACAGGCGTGACAGCCGATACACCGCTCCTGGTCGATTACTAAGCCGTAGTTGGTCATGGTCAGTCACTTCCCGCTCCCGCCCCGGCGCTGGTCGCGCCCGAACCGGTCGGCTGGTCGCTCGTGTACTTGCTCGTGTCGACGTCGCTCGGCGCCGGTTCGACCTCGACTCTGGTGTCGTAGAACGCGAAGTTCCCGGTCACCTCACACACGTCGGTGTGCGTCAGGTCGTTGTGGTGGCCGCGGACGTAGTCGCGTCCCCACCAGCCCTGGTCGGTGTTCACCAACCCGGGTTGCATGCCGTCGTTCACCTTGGCCTTCACGACCATCTCACCGCGGTCGTTGTGGACGCGGACGTAGTCGCCGTCTTCGATGCCGCGGGCGGCCGCGTCCTTCGGGTTGATGTCCAACTGCGGCTCGTTGTTTATCTCCCGGAGCCAGTTTTGGTACTCGTACTGCGAGTGGATGCGCCACTTCGAGTGCTTCTGGATGAACATGAGCGGATACTCCTCCGCCGTGTCCCAGTCGTCGGCCGTCCGGCTCTCTATGTGCTTCGGCAGTTCCAGCGTGACGCCGCCTTCGGTCGGCGCGTCCTCGTCGTACAGTTCCAGCCGGCCCGACGGGGTGTTGAACGGCCCCGTGAACTTGACGACCGGCGTGTTCACCTTCACAGTCCCCTGTTCTTTCAGCGTCTCGTAGTCCACCTCGTCGTCGTGCGAGAGCAGTTCTCGAAGCGTCGCCGACTTGTCGCGGTTGAAGTAGTCGCCGAAGCCGAGACGCTCGGCCAGCCTGACCAGCATCCAGTGGTCGGACTTCGACTCCCACAGCGGGTCGTGGGCGGGTTGGCGGTACATGATGTGCGGGTGGCCGCCCCACGTGTCCACGACGTCCTCGCGTTCGAACCAGTGGGACGCGGGCAGGATGATGTCCGCGTGCTGGACCGACGGCGTGTGGTGCATGTCGGCGACGGCGATGAGGTCGAGGTTCTTCGCCGCCTCGAGCCAGCGCTGTCTGTCCGGCATCTGGTTGGCGATGAAGTTCGACTCCTGGGAGTACATCACCTTCAGCTGATGGGGGTCGCCGGACTCCATCGCGGTGAGGATGTCCGTCTGCGGGAGCGACGTCGTTCCGGGTCCGTCCTCGGGCGCGTCATACCCCCCGTTGTCGTACGACCCGCCGAGCGGGTGGCTCCCCTGAATGCTTCCGTGGCGACCGAAGTCGCCGGTCAGCCCGAGGAGGATGGCGTACGCCTGCCCGAAGGTGTGACCGTACTTGTAGCGGTCGACGCCGTATCCGGAGGCGATGCCGCCGGGGCCGCGCGTCGCGAGCCAGCGCACCGCGGTCCGGATGTTCTCGGCGTTGATGCCGACCTCGGCCGCGACGGCGTCGGCGTCGTAGTCGGCGACGTGGGCTTCGAGGAGCGAAAGCGCCGTGTGGCAGGCGACGCCGGCGACGGTGTACTCGCCGAACAGCGCGTACTCGCCGTACGTCTCGGGTTCGAGCGCGACCGGCTCGCCCGTCGATTCGTCGACCGCGACCGGCAGGTCCTCGGTCACGTCGTCGAACACGTCGCTCGCGTCGAGCAGTTCGCCCGTGTCGTCGCGGACGAGCGCCGGCCCGAGCGTCCGCTTCCGGAGGAACTCGGTGTCGTAGGTGCCGTCGTCGAGGACCGTCTTAATCATCGACAGGGTCAACAGCGTGTCCTTGCCCGGCTTGATGGGGAGCCAGAGGTCGGCCTTCGCGGCGGTGTTCGTGAACACCGGGTCGACGCAGACGAGCTTCGCGCCGTTTTCGACCGCGTCGAGGAGCTTCGAGGCGTCCTGTTGGAGGTTGCTGGCGAAGATGTCCGACCCCCAGACGATGACCGTGTTCGCGTTCCGCCAGTCGACGACCTCGTTGGTCGGGACGTTGAAGAAGCCGGCCCCGGCGAGCCGACGGAAGCCGAGGCCGACGTTGATGTCGATAGACCACGACTTCTGGGTCCCGCCGAACAGCGACGACAGCCGGCTCTGGATGGTGCCGCTGATGCCGTTGTTCCCCGACCCCGTCTCGAAGTAGACGCTCTCGGGGCCGTAGTCGTCGCGGGCGCGCTCCATCTCGGCGGCGATGTAGTCGAGCGCCTCGTCCCACGCGACGCGCTCGAACTCGGCGTCGTCGCCGCGGCCCTCGGGGTTCGGACTCCCCGGTTCCCAGCCGACGCGCTTCATCGGGTACTTGAGCCGCGTGGCGTTGTAGATGCGTTGGGTGTGCGACAGCCCGAGGGTACAGGCGCGCTTGTACCGCTCGTCGGCCGGTATCTGCGGCTCGATTTTCCTGACGCGCCCGTCGCGGACGTGCGCTTCGAGCGGGCACTTCCCGCGGCAGTTCGGCGCGCACGCCGTCCTGATAATCTCGTCCTGACCGACGTAGCTCTCGATGCCGGGGTTCTGCCTCGACGCCGGCTCGGTGGCGGTCTCGGCCAGCGAGGAGGCGTAGCCGCCGCCCCCGAGCCCGAGCGCGACGGCCGCGGCCCCGCTGGCCTTCAGCACGTCACGTCTGAACACGCCGTCGCTGTCACCCCCTTTCGAGCCGCTCCCGTCGTCACTCATCGAACCCCTCCGGTTCGGTCGGACGGCGGTCCTCGCCGAACTCCGCGACGACCGCCTCGTGGTATCTCTCGTGGAACGCCGCGTCGGAGAGCTCGCCGTTCGAGACTCGAATCGCGTCGCGGGCCATCCGCAGTCCCAACTCGGCGTCGTAGTCGCCCCCGTCGAGGATGGTCGCCGCTTCCGACTCCCACTCGTCGAGCGGAGTCAGTCGCGGCTGTTGTGGGTCGGTCATAGGTACACATGTGCTGTGGCGGCCTCCCCCCGTAGGCCGCCCGCTGGATAATGAAGCAGTTTATGTACTCACCGACGCACCGGACCGCCTCGTACGTCAACCGTCTGTCGATTTTCGCTCGGTCGACCCGGCTGTCACTCGGAGTCGAACACCGCCGTCGCGAGCTTGGCTTCCACCGCGTTCAACCGCTGGGAGAGCGCCGATTTCGAGATGCCGAGCGCCTCCGCGAGCGCCGCCAACTCCGTCCGTCGCGGCGTCTCGTAGTAGCCGTGCTGGACGGCGATGAGCGCCGCCTCGCGCTGTTTCGCCGTGAGCGACGAGAGGTCGATGGTCGCCGTCTTCGACTCGCTCGAATCGCCGCGGCCGTCGGAGGTAAGCCGCCTGAGACAGACGCGCTCGGCCACCTCGTCGAGCCGCCCCACGAGGTTCGAAATCGTCGCGCGGTCCGAGAGATACGTCTCGACGACGATGCGCTTCTCGTCGGCGCGTCGGATACGCGGCACGCACTCGAACTCGGCGAACGCCCGGCAGAGACAGTCGTCGCCGACCTGCGTCGTCGCGTGGACCACCTTCGAGGCGTCCCCGTCGTCGACGGTCACCTCGGCGTGGCAGGTGTCGCCGTCGAGGTGCGTGTGGACGTTCTCGACCGCCGAATCGGGGCCGGCTAACGGGCACGAACAGCGCTTCACGGGCTCGATTTCCAACAGGAGTTGGATGTGTTGCTCTCGCGACGTGTCGTGTTCCGCCTCCGGGACGCCGCTCGTGGAATCGGCCATCGTGTTCAGTCGGTCCACACCGGGGAAGTGGGTTGTGTTGGTTCTCAGATTTCGGTACCGCGCCGCATCGTCGGGCACCCGACGGTCGTCCCCCATCGAGGCGGTCGATTCCGCAGTCCACATATTCATTACTCTCAAAATGTACGTTTCCCCTATATGTTGGAGGTCCAGTCCGAGCTGGCGGTATTCGTCCTCCTGATGTTCGTCTGGACCGTCTTCGTGCTCTACTCGGCATCGGTCTTCACGTGGTTCGTCGAGGTGCTCGTCCTCGCGTGGCGACAGACTATCGCCGCCGGCGACGTCGTCTACGGCTACGACGACATCCAAGT
>ENA-ORDC01000909-ORDC01000909.1-marine-metagenome-genome-assembly--contig:-NODE-909-length-24828-cov-12.676296_pt1 | contig 24828 bp, 18 predicted proteins | sample MGYA00237783_ERZ508515 | MGnify/ENA primary metagenome ERZ508515 (study PRJEB26186, sample SAMN06268792) | marine metagenome | isolation source: Eden Landing Ponds, San Francisco, CA, USA | place... | reverse complement strand
CTTCCGGATTGGGGTGTCATGCAACTCGGCGTCGGCCTCCCGTCGTTCGCCAGCGAGACCCACGCGCTCCCGCCACACCGGTTCGAGGAGTACGCCCGCACCGCCGAGGCGTTCGGCTTCGCGGGGACGTGGCTGATCGAGCACCTCGTCGATCCTCCGACGTACGCCTCCTCGCTGCTCGACCCGCTCTCGACGCTCTCGTACGTCGCGGGAGCGACCGACGCCATCCCCGTCGGGACCTCGGTCATGCTGCTCCCGCTCCGGAACCCCGTCATGGTGGCCAAGCGCGCGGCGACGATACAGCATCTCGCCGGCCGCCGGCTCCCCCTCGGGCTCGGGACGGGCTACGTCGAGGCGGAGTTCGACGCCGTCGGCGTCCCGTGGGGCGAGCGCGGCCGCCGGTTCTCGGAGGCGCTCGCGCTGGTCCGCCGACTGCTCGCCGAGCGGGAGGTGACGTTCGACGGGGAGTTCTACGAGGTCGAGGCGCTCCGCCTCGAACCGCACGTGTCCCGTCCGCCGCGGATACTGGTCGGCGGCGGCGGGGTCGAGCGCGGCGGCGAGCGTTCGGTCCCCCGTGCCGTGAAGGAGCGGCTCCTCCACCACGCCGACGGCTGGCTCGCCCCGCCGCGACCGCCGTCGGTCCTCGAGACGGACTGGCGGGAGATTGCCGGCTATCTCGAACGCGAGGGTCGCGACCCGTCGACGCTCGACCGGGTGGCGCTGAACTGGCTCCACCTCGTCCCGGGCGTCGACGGCGACCTGTCCCGGGAGAAACAGCGACGGGTGTTCACCGACCGGCGCGGCGCCGACGCCGAGCGGACGGCGGGCGCGATGGCGAACCAGCTGACCGGGAGCGTCGAGGAGGTACGCGAACTGGTCGGGGAGTACCGACGGCTCGGGTTCGACGAACTCGTACTGGGGCCGACGACGCACGACCCCGACGAGGCCGAGCGCCAGCTCGAACGCTGGGACGACCTGCTGCGCTGAGGCGGTTCCGATCTGCCGGCCACACCGGCCCGTCTACCCCCACGTGCGTCGGCCTCGACTACCGGTCGGTCTCCGCCCAGCTACACGCCTGGCACTTGTAGGCGGTGACGAACTCGGTGACGCTCGGCATGTACCCGACGGTGATGACGTCGCCGCCGCACTCCGGACAGTCGCGGTCGGCGTCCGCGATCGATTCGGCTTCGAGCACCGACTCGCCCTCGACCAGCTCCGCGAGCTTCTCTGGCGTCACCATCCGCCCCTGCACGACGCGATTGGACATACCTGCCGTTCACCGCCGAGCACCTAAACACCGGCGACACGCGGGGCGGAGAATCGCTCCAACCCGTTCGTACCGTCCCGGGGTTCCAGTGTCTACAGCCAGGGCGCCCGGGAATCGTCGTCCGCGAAGGGGTCCGTCCCGTCTCCGTCGTCGCTCGCGGTCGAGGGATCGCCGCCGTTGGCGATCACCGCCACGTCGTCGTCGACGATGGGGCCGGGCGCGGTCGGCGCGTCGAGCGGGGGTTCGGACTGCTCCGCGTCTCCCTCGCCGTCCGCACCGCCGTCGGCGTCCGCGTCGTCGTCGACTTCGTCGTCCCCCGTGGTCGCGCCGCCGCCGTCTCCGGCACCGCCGTCGGGGTCGTCACTGGCGCTTTCGCCAGCGGAAGCGCCGGCCGGTCCGGCGTTCGGATCGTAGGCGAACAGGGTGGTCACGCCGAGCACCGCCAGCGCGATGGGCGCGTCGGTCTGCATGAGGTCGAAGGGGCCGAGCAGGATCGGCAGCGCGAGCACGCCCAGCGCGACGGCCGAGCCGAACCGGAACCGGTCGATGTCGACGCGTCCGCGGAGATGCGGGGACAGCAGCGCGATCGCTAACGCGAACCCGACGCCGACGCCCGCTGCGGCGGCGCCGTTGAGGACGTACTCCGGCGAGGTCCGGAGGACGAACCCGGACGGGTCGAAGCTGGCGACGAGCCCGAGCGAGATGATGACGCCGGGGCTCGGTAGGTACTCGCCGATCTCCGAGCTCGCGGTCTTGGCGGCGATCGTGAGGATCACCAGGCCGGCGAAGCGCTCGAAGACGGGGAGGTTCAGGAACCCTCTGAACGTGGGTGCGAAGGCGGCCTCAAGCGCGGCGAGCGGGATGATGACCGCGCCGATCAGCAGCACGGATCCGGCCATCTGTCGGCGACTGCCGTCCATCTCCGCGAGGATCACGGCGGCGGTCGCTGAGCCACCGAAGATGAGGATGCCCGTCTCGATCACGCCCGTCGCAGTCGTCAGGACGCCGGCGACGACTAAGGCGGGGAAGATCCCGTCGACGAGCGGCAACACCATCACGGTCGCGAGCAGCTTCGTCGCGCTCCCGACCTGCTGTTCGAGTCGGAGCGCGATCGGGTGGCGTGAGACGCTCATTCAGGGGCGATGTCCCTGACCGACGGGTACACGGTGGGAAGCGGACGACCCGCGATAGCCGAGGGCCCGGCGTACGGAGTCGAAGCCGCGAGCGGCCCGACGAGCCCATGTAAAGCGTTTGCGCGGATTGCCGGCTGTAAAGCGGGCGCCGAGGTGGAGGATCGGCTGGCCGGCGATGCGCGCATTCACGGGACTGTCGGAGTCCATACCTCATATATCCGTTTCGGTTGCGTTAAAGGTTGTGTGAGACGTGCCCGCACGGAACGAGAGATCGGAACATCTCGTTTTTAAGTACGTCGTGGATGTGACGACGGAACCGCGAATCGGCTGATAATTTCTCGGACATCGGTCGGTATCGATAGCCGATACGTATACGATCGCTGCGTTATCGTACTACTGGAGCGAGAAGATCGATCGTATCGACGGATTTCGAGGATTTTCTGTACATATTGTCTGTTTTCATCGAATTAGGTGGTTGTCCGTCGGACGGAACTGAGAGCGCCGGATCGACGGCAGTTCCGAACGCCAGTTGGGACGCGGAGACGACGTCGATGTCAACGCGGTAACGACTCAGACGCATTCGATCCACAAACTTGTATAGTAGATGAACTTGGATGACAACGACGTACACGTCCGTGCTGACTCGCAACGTTTTTTATCAGCGACTCACGACGATTTATATGGCGACAGACTCCGGTCGATTCTCAGCGAAACTCGATGTCCCGGAAGCGTTGACGTTCGACGACGTGCTCTTACGGCCCAAGGAGAGCCGCGTCGAGCCCGACGACGCGGACCTCTCCGCGCGCGTCTCGAAGAACGTCGAACTCACCGTTCCGATCCTCTCGGCGGCGATGGACACGGTGACCGAGAGCGACCTCGCGATCGCGATGGCACGAGAGGGCGGGCTCGGCGTGCTCCACCGCAACATGACCGTCGAGGAGACGGCCGAAGAGGTCGAGCGCGTCAAGCGCGCGCACGAACTCGTCATCCGACGCGAGAACGTCGTGACCGTCTCGCCCGACGACACGGTTCGCGAGGCCGACGCCGTGATGGAGCGTCAGGGCGTCTCCGGAGCCCCGGTCGTCGACGGGGACGACGCGGTCTTGGGGATCATCTCGGGAACGGACATCCGTCCGTACCTGGAAGTGGGCGAGGACGACGCCGTCAGCGAGGCGATGACCGACGAGGTCATCACCGCGCCCGAAGACGTCGACGCCCGCGAGGCGCTGGAACTGATGTACGACCACAAGATCGAGCGCGTCCCGATCGTCGACGACGCCGACGGGCTGGTCGGGCTCGTCACGATGCAGGGGATCCTCCAGCGCCGCGAACACGAGGAGGCCGCCCGCGACGAGGACGGTCGCCTGCTCGCCGGCGTCGCGGTCGGCCCCTTCGAGGAGGAGCGAGCCATCGCGGCGGACGAGGCCGACGTCGACGTGATCTTCATCGACTGCGCGCACGCCCACAACCTCAACGTGCTCGACTCGGCGCGGGCGATCAAGGAGACGGTCGACGCCGACGTGGTCGTCGGCAACGTCGGGACGCGCGAGGCCGCAGAGGCCGCCGTCGACTTCGCGGACGGGCTGAAGGTCGGAATCGGACCGGGCTCGATCTGCACCACCCGCGTGGTGAGCGGCGCGGGGATGCCCCAGATGACCGCCGTCTCGCAGGTGGCCGACGTGGCCTCCGAACACGGGGTTCCGGTGATCGCCGACGGCGGGATTCGGTACTCCGGCGACGCGATCAAGGCGCTCGCCGCGGGCGCGAACGCGGTCATGCTCGGCTCGTACTTCGCCGGCACCGACGAGGCCCCCGGCCGCGTCATCACGATGCAGGGGAAGAAGTACAAACAGTACCGCGGGATGGGGTCGGTCGGCGCGATGAAGTCCGGCGGCGGCGACCGCTACCTCAAGGAAGAGAACGAAGACGAGGAGTTCGTCCCGGAGGGCGTCGAGGCCGCGACCCCGTACAAGGGGAGCCTCGCCTCCGAACTCCACCAGCTCACGGGCGGCATCTGCTCCGGGATGGGGTACGTCGGCGCCGAGACCGTCCCGGAGCTCCACGAGCGCGCGGAGTTCGTCCGCGTCTCCAGCGCCGGTCAGACCGAGGGCCACCCGCACGACGTGATGATCACCGACGAGGCGCCCAACTACAGCCCGAACGAGTGACGCGGCGATAGCGGCATCACATTCCGGATTCGAGGCGATCCCGGAACCGGTGACGCGGGCCCGAAGAGGTATTTTAATATAGTCCGCGGAGAGACGAAACGTGTGAGCGAACACGTCGTCGCTCCGGTCATCCATGAGTGAGCAACCGTCGCTGGTCCTCGTGGTTGAGGACGAACCAGACTTGGCCGACCTGTACGCCGCGTGGCTCGGCGACGAGTATCGCGTCCGGACTGCGTACGGCGGCCAGGAGGCGCTGGACGAACTCGACGAGGCCGACAACGAGGTCGACGCGATCCTGTTAGACCGACGGATGCCGGGGCTCTCCGGAGACGAAGTCCTCTCCGCGGTCCGTGGGCGCGGCATCGACTGCCGCGTCGCGATGGTGACCGCGGTCGAACCCGACTTCGACATCCTGAAGATGGGATTCGACGACTATCTCGTGAAGCCGGTCACCAGCGACACCCTCCGAGAGACGGTCGAGGGACTGCTTCGACGCGGAGAGTACGACACCGAGATGCAGGAGCTGTTCTCGCTGACCTCGAAGAAGGCGATGCTGGAGACCGAGAAGAGCGCCACCGAGCTCGCGGACAACGAAGAGTACCAGCGGCTCACCGACCGGATCGACGAGCTCCGGTCGCAGGCCGACCAGTCGCTTGAGGCGGTGACCGACGACGACTTCGAGAAGCTGTTTCAGGAGTTCGACGCCGACCCCGGGGAGTGATGCCGGCGCCGACGGACGACGACGCCGAGTGACGCTGGCCGCGCGACTTTTTAAATACGATCCGACCGAACCCGCGATCGAATGCGCGTTCGCGATCTCCCGCTCTCGGAGCGGTTCGTCGATCACTTCACCGATGGGGGGATCAGCGAGCTGTATCCGCCCCAAGTGGCCGCGGCCGACGCCGGCGTCTGTGAGGGCGAGAACGTCGTCGCCGCGGTGCCGACTGCCTCCGGAAAGACGTTTATCGCCGAGTTGGCGCTGCTGACCGCGGACGGCCCCGGGCTGTACGTCTGCCCGCTTCGCGCGCTCGCCCGCGAGAAGTACGAGGCGTTCGCGGCGCTACCGGGCGTCGACGCCGCCATCTCGACCGGTGACTTCGACGCGTCGGGCGAGGCGCTCGCGGGGAACGACGTGGTCGTCGCCACGAGCGAGAAGGTCGACTCCGCGATCCGCAACGGCGCGTCGTGGGTCGACGACCTCGCCTGCGTCGCGGTCGACGAGGTCCACCTCCTCGGCGCGGAGCGCCGCGGCCCGACCCTCGAAGTGACTCTCGCGACGCTCCGTCGGCGGAACCCCGAGCTACAGGTCGTCGCGCTGTCCGCGACCGTCGACAACCCGGAGGCGATCGCGGAGTGGCTGGACGCGACCCTCGTGGAGTCCGAGTGGCGACCCGTCAGCCTGCGCACCGGGGTCGCCGTCGGCGGGGAGGTGACGTTCGACGACGGGACGGCGATAACGGTCGAGGACGGCGCCGCCGACGAGGACGGGAGTGGAGGCGGAAACGACGACGGGACCGGTGACGACGATCCCCCTGACGACACCGACATCACCGCCGCCCTCGTCGCCGACGCGGTCGATCAGGGGGGGCAGTGTCTCGCGTTCGTCCGGTCGCGGACCGAGGCGGCCGCGCTGGCCGAGCGGCTCGCGGACGACGGGCTCGCCGAGCGATTGGGCGTCGAAGCGGCCGCCGCGGCCGCGGGCGACGAGGCTGCCGACGTGGACGGCACCGCCACCGGCCGGCGGCTGGCAGACTGCCTGCGGTCCGGCGTTGCCTTCCACCACGCCGGCCTGCGGGCCGGCCACCGGGCGGTCGTCGAGGAGGCCTTCCGCGACCGCGAGGTCGCCTGTATCTGCGCGACGCCGACGCTGGCCGCCGGCGTCAACGTGCCCGCGCGTCGAGTCGTGGTCCGCGACCAGAAGCGGTACGCGGGGTCGGCGATGGAGTGGCTCCCCACGCTCGAGGTCCACCAGATGTGCGGACGCGCCGGCCGACCGGGATTGGACCCGTACGGCGAGGCCGTCCTCGTCGGCGATCGGGACACCGAGGCCGAACTCGTCGAGCGGTACGTCGAGGGGGAGCCGGAGGCGGTCGAGTCGACGCTCGCCGACCCGGCGTCGCTGCGGACGCACGTCCTCTCGGCGATCGCGACCGGGTTCGCCGAGACGGAGGCCGAGATCCTCGACGTGTTCGAGGGGACGTTTTACGCCCGGGAGACCGGCGCCGGCGGGCTGGCCGACGCCGTCGCCGTCGCGGTCGACGACCTCGTCTCCGGCGGCCTGGTCCGCCGCGAGACCGGCGAGGGCGGCGTCGAGGCGTACCGGCTGATCGCCACCCCGGTCGGAGAGACGGCTTCGAAGCAGTACGTCAGACCGGAGACCGCCGAGCGGATCGTCTCCGGACTCCGGACGGCGGCGGGCATGTCGACCCCGACGACGCTCACCGTCTTCGAGGTGATCTGCGACACGCCCGACATGCAGGACACCTACCTCGGCAACGCTGAGCGCGCCGAGATATACCAGTTCGCGCGGGCGAACGCGGGGACGCTGACGACGGCGATGGACGAGACGGACGACTTCGAGGAGTGGCTGGAGTCGGTGAAGACGGCGCGTATCCTCGACGAGTGGATCGGCGGCGCGACCGTCGAGGAGCTGGTGGAGTCGTACCGGATCGGGCCGGGCGACCTCGACTCGCGCGTCGAGCGCGCCGAGTGGCTGTTGAGCGCGGCCGAGGCGCTCGCCGAGACGATCGGCGTGCGCGTGCCGGCGGTGGCGAGGGCGCGCTCGCGGCTGTGACGTGGTGAACGGAGAAAGCGGAAAGCGGGACGCCGGTCAGTCGGCGGGCTCGACGGCCCGGTGGAAGGGCGTCCGAGCGATCGTCTGTCGGAGCTCCGCGAGGGAGTCGCGCCCGGCGTCGCCGGCGACGGACATCACCGCGAACACCTCCTGCCGAGAGATCTTCACGCCGGCCTCGGTGAGCGCGTCCTCGGGGCGGGAGCTGAGCTCGCGGAGGGTGCCGACCGCGAGCAGGTACGGGACGGTCCACGCCTCCATCGTGTTTCCGTTCGAGAGCGGCATCGTCTCCAGGTACGCCTGCGCGTCGTCGAGGAACGAGCGGGCGTACTCCGCGGTCCGGTCGACGACGCGGGCGGACGACTCGCGGTTCTCCGGGTGGACGACGCGCTCTTGATCCACTCCCTCGTCGGCGAGCCACTCGGCGGGGAGGTAGACGTTGTTCTCCTCGGTGTAGTCGTCGTACACGTCCTTCGAGACGTTCACGAGCTGGAGGAGGAGCCCGAACTCCTCGGCGGTGTCGCGGAGCCGGCGCGCGCGGTCCTCAGTGATGTCGCCGCGGGTGAGCAGGTTCGTGATGAGGTTCCCGACGGTGCCGGCGGCGTAGTAGCAGTACTGCTCCAGCTCGTCTCGGTCGTCGATGCGGAGCCCGCCCTCGGTGGCGTGCCGATCGACGAACATCGCCATGCCGTCGACCATCTCCACCACAGGCGGGACGATCGCGTCGCGGGCCTCGGGATCGAACTCCGCGAACGTCGCCACGATCGTCGGCGCCTCGGCGACGACCTCCCAGTCGTCGTTGCGCTCCGCGGGCGCCGGGAGCCACTCGTCGACCGCCTCGCGGAACGCCGCGATATCGGTGTCGGTATCGGGGTCGATCGCTCGCCGGTACGTCCGCAACACGTCGCTTTGGGCTTCCGGAGGAATGTGCCCGGCGTCCTCGACGGTATCGGCGACTCGACAGAGGAGGTACCCCACACAGATGTGCGAGGCCATCGGTTCCTCCAACACGTCGACCGTTAGCGCGAAGGTCCGGGAGACGCCCTGTACCGCCTCGTAACACCACTCGAGGTCGGGCTCGACGGGACCGTGTGCTCGTCCGCTCATTCGGTTACCGACTCTTACGGCACAACGCATAAAAAGCCTCGTGGAACGACGGAAGCGCTCCCGGAAGCGGTCGCGGCTCCGCGGTGTCCGCTTTCCGCCCGCAGTGCGACCCGCCCAACACCGGACCCGTGTACAATCGTGTGGAAACGGCTAAGTTGCCGTGCGGACACCCACGATCATGGACTTCACGCTCTCCGGAGAGCAGCGCCAGATCCGCGACACGGTCGCGGAGTTCGTCGACGAGGAGGTCGTTCCGCGCGCCGCCGAGATCGACGAGACGGACGAGTTCCCGGCCGACTTGATCGACGAGATGGCAGATCTCGGGCTCATGGGGATGCCGTTCCCGGTGGAGTACGAGGGCGCCGGGCTCGACTACCACAGCTACGCGATCGGGCTCGCGGAGATCGCCCGCGGCTCCGGCGGGCTCGGGACGGTCGTCGCCGCCCACACGTCGCTCGCGGGCAACATGCTGTACGAGTTCGGCGACGAGGACCAGAAGGAGGAGTACCTCACCGCCCTCAACACCGGGGAGGACATCGGCGCCTTCGCGCTCTCGGAGGCCGAGGCGGGCTCGGACGTGCCGGCGATGTCGACCACTGCGGAGCGCGACGGCGACGGCTACACGGTGAACGGCGGGAAGCTCTGGATCTCGAACGGCTCCGTCGCGGACACGGTCACGCTGTTCGCGAAGACCGACCCCGACGCGGGACGGAAGGGCATCTCCTCGTTCCTCGTCCGTCCCGAGGAGGACGACGGGTTCGTCGTGGAGGGGACCGAAGACAAGCTCGGAGATAAGGGGTGTCCGACGGCCGAGCTCCGCTTCGACGACATGTGGATCCCCGAGGAGCGCCGGCTCGGCGAGGAGGGCGAGGGGTTCGTGCAGGCGCTGAAGACGCTGAACGGCGGCCGGATCACCATCGCGGCGCGCTCGGTCGGGATCGCCCGGGCCGCCCTCGACGAGGCGAAGTCGTACGCGCAAGAGCGCGAGCAGTTCGATCGCGCCATCGCGGACTTCCAGGCCATCCAGCACAAGCTCGCCGACATGGACACGAAGGTCCGGGCCGCGGCGCTGTTGATGCACGAGGCGGCCGATCTGAAGATGCGCGGCGAGGACTACATCAAGGAGGCCGCACAGGCGAAGCTGTACGCCTCTGAAATCTCCCGTGAGGTCGCCAACGAGGGGATCCAGATCCACGGCGGCTACGGCTACACGAAGGACTTCCCCGCCGAGCGGTTCTACCGCGACGCGAAGCTGTCTGAGATCTACGAGGGGACCAGCGAGGTCCTTCGGAACACGATCGCCCAACAGCTCCTCGACGAGTAGGGCGACACGATCGAGCCGAACGCCCCGAGCGACCCGCTATCTCTCATCGTCGCTCGCGTCGTCGACATCGTTGGCCTCGCCGCCGACGTCGTCAGTCTCGTCGTCGACACTGTCCGTACCGCCCTCGTCATCTTCGTTTCTCCCGTCACCGCCCATGTCCGAGGGGTTGCGGTCCACCGCGTACTCGCCGGTGTCGATGCGCTCGGCCGGCTCGGAGTAGTCGCGACCGCTTCCCGAGAAATCGGGGCGGATCACGCCGTCGTCCGGAACGTCCGACCGTCTCTCGTCGTCCCCCTCAGAGGAAGCTTCGTCGTCGGCATCGGGGATCAGTTCGTCGCCGTCAGGAGCCGATCCGGCTGTGTCGGGGACCGGCTCGTCGCCCTCACCGGCCGGCTCCCCGTCATCACCGGCCCCCTCCGCGCCGCCGGCGAACCACTCGAACCGGTCCCGTCGATCGCGGTGCTCCGCGACGGAAGCTCGGAGGCGCTCCCGGAGGGTTTCGCGGAGGTCGACCGCCTCGTCGGTCGCGAAGTCGACGGCGGCGGCGTCGTTGCCGGAGATGGAACTGCTGCCGGCGGTGTCGGCCACGATCGTCGCCACGTCCCAGCGGCGCTGGAAGACGGTCCGAGTGTCGATCACGTTCTGGATCCGGTAGTACGGCACGACGGTGACCGTGCGGCTCCAGAATCCGTTCCGAGTGAGGAGGTGGTCGTCGCCGAGCCAGTAGCCGCGATGTTTCCACTTCAGGTGGGCCGCCGGCGGCACGGCGAGCAGGAGCGCGACCGGGGCGTACCACGGGGCTCCGGCGCCGAAGTACCAGTTGACCCCGTACGCGACCGCCACGAAGGCGCCCACGACGAGCGCGTACCGGAACGCGTACCGCCAGCGGATCCGCTTGGGCGGGCGGTGAAAGCTCGGCTCGCCGAACGACTCGACCTCGCGCGCCAGCCGGTACACCCGGTCGGTCGAGGCGATCGGGACGGCGGCTTGGCTCCCCTGGTCGCCGCCCTGGCCGGGGGCGTAGCCGGCGGTCTCGATCGAGAGGCTCGCGTAGCCGAGCGCTCGCTTCGCCGGGTTGTCGGCGATCCGGAGCGCCTGCACCTTCTCGGTCGGAATCGAGCCGCTGTACCGCCGGAACAGCCCGCGCTCGTACCGGAGTTCGTCTCCGGCGCGGGAGAGCCGGAACCCGTAGTAGTTCGAGAAGGCGATCCCCGCGCCGAGCACCCACGACACGAGGAACAGCCCGCCGACGCCGACGATCGCGGTCGCGGTGAGCGCGACCGCCGACGCGTCCGGAATGAAACTGGAGAGCACCGGAACCGACCCGGAACTTAAGAAGGCCAACAGCCCGATGAGCCGACCGTCGAACGACAGCGCCCCCACCAGGGCGAGCTCGCCCGGCGAGATAGCGAACAGCTCCTCCTCGTCGGGACCGACCGCGCCCGGCCCGGCGTCCGTTCGCCCGCTCGCCTCGCTTCCGGGTCGATCCGCGCTTTCGCCGTCCGTTCTCGTGTCGGAACCGGTCGATTTGCGGCGCTGAACCTCCCGCTGGAGCCGGGTCGCCTCGTCGGGGACGACGAATCGGATCGACCCCTCAGTACTGGATCCGCCGGCCGTCTCTAGGTCCACCGCGGCGACGCCGATCGCGCGCTGGATCACGCTCCGGCTCACGTCGACGTTCTGGATCCGGCGGTAGGGGATCTCCCGCTCGCGCCGGGAGATCACGCCGGAGGAGATGTCGAGCGTGTCCTCGGTCAGCTCGTAGTCGAACCGTCGGTAGTACGCGACCTCGTACGCGAACGCAGCGAGGACGACCGCGCCGGCGACGGCGGCCGCGGGTGCGAGCCCCCACTCCGGGTTGTTGTTGACGACGAAGAAGAGGACCACGACGATCCCGGACACCTTCTGGAGCGCGCGGTACGGGACCGACTGGGGCGCGAGCTTCACACCGCGTCCTCCCCGTCCGCGCGGATGGCCAGTCGCTTCAGCTCCTCGCGGAGATCGCTCGCCCCGTCGGGCGTGAGTCCCGGAATCCGAACGTCCGCGCCGCGGGAGCCGGCCGTGTACACCACGCACGAGGCGAGTCCGACGCCGCGTTCGACGGGGCCGCGCCGGGAGTCGACGTGCTGGATCCGCACCAGCGGCACCGTCGTCCGGACCTGCGTGACCACGCCGCGGTCGAGGTACAGCGCGTCTTCCCGGATCTCGTAGCTCCAGCGGCGGTACCGGAGGAGCGCGTGGCCGACGCCGAGCACCAGGAAGACCGCGCCGGCGGCGATCGGCGCCCACTCCGGGAGCCGATCGAGGTAGACGCCGCCGACGAACGGCGCCGTCAACACCGCGGCGATGAGAACCGCACGGAGGACCCACACGATCTGAACGCGGGGGTGGAGCGTCTGCGTCGTCATCGACGCACCCCCGACGCGCGTCCGAGTGTCATGCGCCGTGGTTGTCGGTCCCGACGTATAAGTCCGGGCGGAAATCATCGAGCGCGTCACGGAGCGCAGTTCGCTCGGAGCCGGCCAGCGGTCGGACAGGTCGAACCGGCTCGAGACGGGACGGTGTGGTTCCGATTCGATGAGATAACCGGTGATACAAACAGTCCTATTTTAATATCGGTCTACCGACCGGACAGACGGAGCCGCAGATGATCGCCGCTTCCGTCATCATGGTCGCCGGGCTGGCGCTAGTCGCGCTCCTCTCGCAGTCCGAAGGCTACCGACTTGGCGGCGTGATGGTTCTCCCGCTACTCGCCATCTACACGTTTCGTGAGCCGCTCTCCCCAGTGATATTCGGTATCGGAGCGATCGCCGCGTGGATCGCCCTCTGGCTGCTCCGAGAGTACACGCTCAACCACGGCCGCCGCCTCTTTCTGGCGTCCGTCAGCGTCGGCGCGAGCGCCACGATACTCGCCGGATACGCCCTCTCACCGCTCTTCCCCGGGCAACTCTCGTTCGAGAACGCCGAGGTGATCGCGAGCATCTTTCCCGGCGTTACCGCGTACAACGTCATGCGTCTCGATCCCGACGACCGCCGCGGCGACTTGGTCGCGATGGGCGTGGCGTACCTCTTCCTCGTGGGTGTCGGAGCGGCGTCGTTGCTGGTTCTCGCCCGGATAGAGCCCCCGACGCCGCCCATTCTCGCCCTGCCGACGAGTGACGCGATCCACTGGATCGGGATCGAGCCACACGGGAGCGCGTACCCGACGGTCGTTCCGGACCGACTCACCATCGCGCTCCTCTTCGTCGATATCGTCATCTACGAGGGGTTTCGGAAACGCTACGACCACCGCCTCGCCGGCATCATCGTCATCCCGCTGTTGGCGGTGTTCAGCGCCCGGTACGCGCCCGCGGTCGCCGTCTACGCCGTCGGCGCGACCGCGGTGTACTTCCTCGTCTTGTTCGTCCACTGGACGACGCTCATCTACGGGAGGGTGCTGCTCGCGGTTTCGCTCTCCTTCGGCACGGTGTACGTCCTCGCGATCGGGGTCCTCCAACCGACCGTCGCGCCCGGAATCATCCTCTTTTTCATCGGCCTGTTCGTCGGCATCGGCGCGTACAACCTGCATCGCGTGGCGCCGAAAAACCGGTCCGCGCACATTCGGATCTCCGCCGGGCTGTTCGCCCTCTTCTACGGGATCCTCTTCGTGCTCGTCGACATCCCCCCCGAAGGCCTCCTTCACTCGGGTTACAGTCCCGCCGCCTTCCTCGGGATCGTCGCGGTCGGGCTCGCCCTGATCGAGATGTACCGGTTCGAGCGGTCGATCCCCGATTCCGCGGCGTTCGCCCGCGAGTCGGTGTTCGCCAACGTCTCGCTCGACGACGGGGACCTCGACGGCTCGCCCCTGGTCGCGGACACGGAGGAGGAGGACCGATGAGCGACCGAGACGGCGTTCTCTCGCGGCTGCGACGCGCGCTGTCCCGCTCCGCACGGACCGTTCGGCACGTCGCGGGGCGCGGCCGATCGCACTTCGAGCGCGTCGAACGGACGCCGTATCGCGTGACCGTCTCGGGCGTGCGCGGCAAGTCGACGGTCGTTCGATGGCTCAACGAGGCCCTCGTCGCGCGCGACCTCGAAACGTACGCGAAGGTCACCGGCAACCAGGCCTTCTCGTATCGAAACCGCACCGAACACGAGATCCCCCGCAGCGGGCCGACGCGGCTCTACGAGAACGAGCGCGAACTCCGGACGTACGCGCCCGTCGACGCGATCGTCGCCGAGAACCAGGGCATCCGCGAGTACACGACGCGGCTCGCCAACGAGCTGTTCGATCCGCAGGTGGTCCTCCTGCTCAACGTCCGCCGCGACCACCAGTCGACGCTCGGCGCGGAACTCACCGATATCGCCCGCGTGTTCACGCGGACGATCCCGGAGGACGCACACGTCATCAGCGGCGATCGGAACGACGCCATCAACGAGTACCTCGGGCGGGAGTTCGAGAAGACGGGACACACGTTCACCGTCGCCAAACCGCGTCCGGACTCCCCGTTCGAAGACGTGTTCGGCGCCCGGTCGGCGCTCCTCGTCGACGAGGCGCTCCGCGCGCTCGACCTGGAGCCGCTCCCGCCGTCTCGGATCGAGTCGCTCGTCACCGAACTCCGGAGCGAGTGGGGGTGGCAGCGACTCGACGGCGGCGGCCTGGTCTCGAACGGGGCGATGATGAACGACATCGAGTCGACCGAACTGCTCAGACAGTTCCTCGTCAACCGTCTCGACGGCACCACGATCACGCCGTTCATGTACACGCGCCGGGACCGCGCCGGACGGACCGCGGCGTTCGTCCACTACCTCACGTGGCTCGCGGAGAACGGTCTGATCGGCCCGGTCCACGTTGCGGGATCGCACGCCGAGCTGTTGGAACGGCGCGTGGACGCCGAGTTCGTCCATCACCCGGAGTCGGAACCGCCGGAGCGGGTCCTCGACGCGTGTCTCGCTGAGGGATATCCGGTCTACCTGATGGGGAACACCGTCGCGGAGTTCATGCGCGAACTGACCGCGGAGATCGATCGGCGGACGGTCGGGTGACCGAGCGACGGTCGAATGGAAAGGGTGAGAGGGCGAACCGGTGAGAGGGTAGACCGGCGAGAGGGTAGACCGGCGAGGCGCCGCCGTTGCGGATGTGCGTGATTGACACTCTCTCACGCACGCGATAATTGCCGAAACCGATATGACCCGGGGACGAGTCGGGCCGACCATGGCCGACGACCCGTTCGCGAACATGCTCGCACAGATGGACCGCGCGGAGGAGTACGCCGACGTGGATCACGGCATCTTCGAACGGCTCAAACACCCGGAGCGCACGCTCAAGGTCACGCTCCCGGTGGAGCTCGACTCCGGGGAGGTCGAGGTGTTCGAGGGGTATCGCTGCCAGTTCGACAGCTCCCGCGGTCCGTTTAAAGGCGGCGTCAGGTTCCACCCGTCGGTCACTCAGCGCGAGGTCGAGGCGCTCGCCGGGTGGATGTCCTGGAAAACGGCGTTGGTCGACCTCCCGTACGGGGGGGCGAAGGGCGGCGTCGTCTGCGAGCCGAAGGACCTCACCCAGAACGACTTGGAGAGCCTCACCCGACGGTACACCGAGGGGATCCGCCGGATGATCGGCCCCAATACCGACGTGCCCGCGCCGGACATGAACACGAACCCGCAGACGATGGCGTGGATGATGGACACCTACTCGATGTACGAGGGGCACTCCGTCCCGCAGGTGGTCACCGGGAAACCGCTGGAGATCGGCGGGACGCCGGGGCGCGTCGCCGCGACCGGCCGCGGCGTCTCCATCGTCACCGAACGGCTCTTCGAGTACCTCGACCGCGACCTCTCCGACGCCAGCGTGGCGATCCAAGGGTTCGGCAACGTCGGGTCGCATGCGGCTCGGCTCCTCGACGAGTCCGGTGCGCGGATCGTCGCCGCCTCCGACGTGAGCGCCGCCGCCTACGACCCCGACGGACTCGACGTGGCGGCGCTGGGCGCTCACGTCGACGCCGGCGGGCTGATCGAGGAGTACGTGACGGGGGACCCCCGAGCGTTGCCCGAGGACCGGCGAACCGGCGGGGGGAACCAGTGGGACGACCCGGACGCGATCCCGAACGAGGAGCTGTTGACGCTGGACGTGGACGTGTTGATCCCCGCTGCGATCGAGGGCGTCATCACCGAGGACAACGTCGACGATCTGCGGGCCTCCGCGATCGTCGAGGCGGCCAACGGCCCGACGACCGTCGCCGCCGACGAGGTGCTCACCGAGCGGGACATCCAGGTCGTCCCCGACATCCTCGCGAACGCCGGCGGCGTCATCGTCTCGTACCTCGAGTGGGTCCAGAACGCGCAGGAGTTCTCCTGGCCGCTTGAGACCGTCAACGCCGAACTGGAGCGCCGCATCGGTACGGCGTTCGATCAGACGATCGACCAGTACGACCAGAAGGGGCTTCCGGACCTCCGGACCGCCGCGTACACGCTCGCGCTCGAACGCACCGCGAGCGCCCACGAGTACCGCGGGCTGTTCCCGTGAACGGCGACTCGCCCCTACCTCACGCCGAGCGGATCCGGTCCGCACCCACCTCGACCGGCTCCGCGTAGCGAACGATCGGGTCGCCGTCGGGCCGCTCGAAGCCACTCGCCTCGAACAGGGTGTTCGCCCGGATGTCGGCGGTCGCCTCGCGCAGCGTCCACGGCTCGTGCGCGATCTCCCCGCGGTACAGCCGGTTCCCGGCCGCGTAGAACCGGTAGTTCTCGGCGAGGAAGGCGTCGAGCGACCCCGGCTCGGCGGCGAACGCCTCGCCCGTCGGCTCGTAGGTGGCGTCGAACCGGGCGTGCGGAACGCCGGGGTGGGACCGGCGACTTGTGAACCGTATCGGGTCGCCTGCGCCTCCGGGGCGGTCGGCAGTCGGGGGGCGGGACACGTCCATCTCCGCGCGGTAGTACGGGAGCGCGAACAGCCGACGCGCGACCGCGACGCCGATCCGGTCGTCCGCGTCGAGGTTGTAGAAGTAGATCCCCGGACCGTCGGGCCCCTCGACGTACGTTCGGAGGTTGAGCTCCGGGAACGAGAGTCCGACGGGCGCTCCGCGCGGGCGGATGTCGTCCATCACGAAGGCGACGACGCTCAGATACGCGTCACCCTCGTGAGCGGCGACCGAGAGCCGGTCGGGCAGCGTCTCGGAGACGACGGCGGGATCGATCGGCCAGTGACAGAACAGCCCGTCACGCCACGTCATCTCCAGCCAGCGCCGTTCGAGCATACGATCGGTAGGGGCGCCGGCGGGATAACCCGCACGCTGGGGTGGGCTGGCACGGGCCGAAACGGGTCGCCCCAACGCGCTAGTCCTGGTCACCGCCGCCGTCGATTCTCCCGCCGCTGTTCCTCTCGTCGCCGCTTCTCCCGCCGTCGCTTCTCCCGCTGCCGTTCCTCCCGTCGCCGCTTCTCCCGCCGTCGCTTCTCCCGTCGCCGCCGTCAGCGGCGTCCTTCCACTCCCCGACGCCCGAGGGGTCGAGGTGGACGTGAACGTCGCCCACGTCCTCCAAGTTCCGGAGCCCCGTGACCAGTTCCGTCTCGATGTCGTGGGCCTCCCGAAGCGTCATCTCCCCGTCGACCTCGACGTGGACCTCGACCTCGAGGTCGGTTCCGTCGTAGTACACCGTCAGGTCGTGGATCCCCTCGACGGCGGGGTTCTCGCGGAGCGCGGCGATGACGCGCTCGCGGTCGGACGCGGGCGGCGCCGCGCCGACGAGATACGTGACGTTCTCGCGGGCGATCTCGACCCCCTGGTAGACGACGAGCACGCTGACGAGCGCCCCCGCGATCGGATCGAGGATCGGGACGTTCAGGAACACGCCGAACACGCCGACCAGGGCGGCGATCGTGGTGTAGATGTCGTTGAGACAGTCCACGGCCAGCGCGTCGAGCGCGGTCGATCCGAGGTCGGCGTTCACCCGCTCGGTGTACCAGTACAACAGGTACATGTCGACCATCGCGAACAGCAGGGCCCCGATGAGGAGGAGGCTCTGCCGCGGCGGGCTGTGGGCGCCGATCACGCCGCGGACCGACTCGCGGAGCAGTAAGAGCCCGAGAATGACGATCGTCGCGCCGACGAGTAGCGCGGTCAGCGGCTCGATCCGCTGGTGGCCGTGTGGGTGGGTCTCGTCGGCGGCGTCGTACCGGGACCCGCCCCAGACGAACACGACCGCGCTGGCGACCAGATCGGCGACGGAGTGGGCGGCGTCGGCCACCAGCGCGACGCTCCCGAAGTAGACGCCGACCGCGCCCTCGACGGCGATCTTCACCGCGTTGCCGACGACGTTCACTCCCGCGGCCCGCTGGAACCGCGCCTTCTCGCCGTTCCCCCAGGGCCCCAACATACGTGTCGGTCGTCACCGCCCGACCTTAAGAACCTCGTCGTCCGGAGCGCGCCGATCGGGCCGTGGTGGCACGGCGGCGATCCGAGCGTCGCCTCGGCCGTGGGGTATCAGAACTGATTGTCGGCGGTCGGAGCTTAAATATCTCGGCGACCAATGGAATCACATGAATCGCGACGAGCGCGGCCAAAGCGAGGTGATCGGGGTCGTGCTCCTGTTGGCGATCACGATCGGCGCCGTGGCGGTGACGGTGACGACCGGGAGCGCGGCGCTCGGGCTGGTCACCGACGAGGCCCGCTCGGCGAGCGTGGAGAACGGGATGTCGCAGCTCAGCTCCCAGTCGAGCCTCGTCGCGCTCGGCGAGACGGACGCGCGCCGGTTCGACCTCGGCTCCGTCGACGGCGGCCAGCTCCGCCTCAACGAGAGCGCGGGGCGCGTCGAGGTGCGGATCGAGAACGGGACCGACACCACCACCCCGTACAACGGGTCGATCGGGGCGCTGGAGTACGTCGGCGACCAGCGGACCATCGCGATGCAGGGCGGCGGCGTCTGGGCGACAGAGGGCGGTCGCGGGCGGATGATCTCGCCGCCGGAGTACCACTACCGCGATGAGACGCTCACCTTCCCGATCGTTCGCCTGACCAGAGACGGGTCGTCGCCCGCGAGCGGGACCGGAGTGGTCCGCCAGAACGCGAGCGCTTCCAACGCCATCGAGACCGCGAACCCGCTCCGGAACGGGACGGTCGTCGTCGAGGTCCAGAGCGACTACTACGAGGGGTGGTACGACTTCTTCACCCGACGCGCCGACGGCACCGTGACGAAGGACGACGCGAACCGGACGGTGACCGCCAGACTGGTCGTGCCGGACGAGGTGAGCTTCGACCGGACGCTCACGGTGGGCCAGCCCGACGGCTACTCACATAAGGGGAGCTGGAAGGGTGAACTGAGCGAGTCGGAGTACGTTGAAGGTGTCTCCAGCCCCTCGCCCGGTCCGCTCATCGAGAGTTCGATAGAGTCGGCGGCCGACGACAACGACAACACGTCGTGTGTGACCTCATCCGGGTTCGATAACTGCGGCACCCTCCGTGCGGGCACCTACTTTATCAACGGAGACGCGACGGTCGACGGCGACCTGGACTTCAACGCGACCGACGGAAATATTACGGTCGTCGTCGACGGCGACTTCGACGTTGGAAACAGCGAACTCACTGTCGTCGACGGCAGTGACAACGGCGTCAAATACTACGTCAACGGGTCGCTCGACTTCCAAGGGGACGGATACGTCGGAACGGCGAACGGCGATATCGAAGCCAAGCGGAACCAGTTCTACGTCAACGAAGGCTTCCTTGACGGCAGTCAAGGGGACGGGACTCCGACGATCGAGGCGATCGTCTACGCGCCGAACGCCGATGTCGTCACGAAGGGGAACCCGGCACTTCGGGGAGCGTTCGTGACGAGAACGCTGGAGACCGGCGGGAGTGCGAGTGTCGAGTACGACCCGGACCTCGCCGAGGTGGAGATCCGGATCGCCGGCGGCGCCGGCCAGAACTCGATCACCTACCTCCACGTGAGCGAGAACGTCGTCGAGGTCGACTTCGACCGGTGAGATCGGGTGTGACCGCCGAGGTCGGACTCGATCGCTCGCCGGCGAGATCGACGTGATCGGCGACCGATCCGGACGATCGACGGCCAACGGCCCCGTCGTAACGACTAAGAACGAAACGCTCCTCGGTTACGGTAATGAACGACGAGTTTTTCGCCCGAGGTGGTTCCCGTGGGCGTCGAGATTAAGGAAACGGAGGTGAGCGACGAGGACTTCGAGGAGATGAAGGGCTTTGTGAGAGATTACCTCGCGGCCAGCGTCGAGAGCGAGGAGGACGGCGGTCGGATGCGGTGGTACCCGTGGCACTCCGCGGACTACCGGTTCAACCACATTCTCAACGTCGTCGATCTGGCGACCGATATCGCCGAAAACGAGGGCGCCGACCTGGACGTGGTCCGCGTGGCCGCGGTGTTCCACGACGTGGCGAAGTTGGAGGCCGAACAGGACGTTCACGCCGAGGCCGGCGCGCGGGTCGCTCGCGAGTACTTGCAGAGCCGCGGCAACTACCCGGAGTCGTTTATCGATGAGGTGTGCAGCGTGGTCGTCGAACACTCGTACACCGGCGATCTCGCGGATGTCCCCTTGGAGAGCCGGTGTCTGATCGAGGCCGACGTGCTCGACAAGGTCGGCGCGAACGGCGCCGTCCTCATGTTGCTCCGGATGGGGTACGAGTCGCGGACCCACATGGACTCCGCGAAGATGGTCGACCGGGTGCTCCAGCGCGCTCACGACCACACCGATCGCGTCGTCTCCGACACCGCCGAGAGCATCGCGCACCAGCGCATCAAGCGGGTGAAGTGGCTCCGCGAGTGGCTCGAAGAGGAGGTCTCGCGGATGGACGCCGAGGGCGTTACCGACCGCTGATCGTCTTCCTTCGGTTCGGGTGTTTTCGGGTTTTTCGGGCTCTTCAGTGCGTCTTCCGTGCGTTTTCCGTGCGTCTTCCGGGACTGTCAGCGTCTCCACTCAGCCGTCGGTATCGACCCTCGGGAGCACCAGCTCTAGGTGCCGACGGATCCCCCTCCGGGTGTCGTCGGCCCACTCGTCGTCGGTCGTGGTCGTCCAGCGAAACATGCCGCCGACCGCGAGCGTTTGGAGCGCCGACGCGACCTCGGCGGGCGGGACAGGGTCGGCGGTCGCGTCGGCTCGCTCTTCGCCCCGCGCCCCCTCTTGGACTTCGGTCGCCGCCTCCCGAACCGTGCGTTCGAGGAACGATCCGAACACTCGGTCGCTGCGGTCGAAGTGGTCCCGGTAGGCGTCGTCGGTCGCGGCCTGCGCGCGGAGTTCGACGATGGCGGTCATGAACCGACCGTCGGGACCGTACTCGCCGGGTATCGAGTTCGGGTCGGTCGTCGCCGCGACGTAGGTGTCGAGGCGCTCTCGGGGCACCATGTCGAACGCGCCCTCGGAGACCGACGCCTCGAAGCCGTCGAGTAGGAAGCCGAGCAGGTCGACTAACAGCTCGTCTTTCCCGTCGTAGTGGTGGTAGACGAGCGAGGGACTCTTGTCGAACTCCTCGCCGATGCGCTTTATCGTGAGATCGGCGTACCCGTGCTCGCAGAGCGCGCGGAACGCCGCGCCGAGGATGGCCTGCCGAGTGTCGGCCGGCTCTGCGAACGGGTCCTTCATACGCGACCTATCCCGGCCGTGGTTATAGCTCTCTTGATTGAACGTTCATTCAGCACGCTTATGTTGAATGCGTCCGACACGAACGTATGACTCGACTCGACGCGGTCGGCGGACGGGCCGGTGGTCGCCGCGGCGCGGATCACGGGAGCCACCGTCGCCCCGGTGTCGGGGTGCGGAGATGAGCCGGCCGAAGATGGGCCGGCCGACGCGGATCGCGACGCTGACGCTCGCGTTCGTCGCGGCCGGAGCGCTCGTCGCGGGCGTCGCGCTCTCCGGTGCTGCCGCACCCGGGTCCGGGGACGCGCTCGACCGCGGACAGGCGACGCTGGTCGGAAGCGATGCGGCCGGCAGTAGCGCGATCGGCGGCGATGCGGTCGGGGGCGACGCCGTCGCACAGGCCGACGGACGGCAGGTCCGCGGCTCACCGGTGCTCGACCTGTTCCTCTCTCAGGGGACCGTTCCGAGCGGGGCCGAGTCCACCGTCACGGTCGACATCCTCAACACGGGCGAGATGGAGATGGGCAACGACCTCGACCCGCGCGTGACGACCGCCCGGGGGCTCACGCTGGAGGTCGACGACGGCGACGTGCCCATCGAGGTGGGCGACGGCACGACGGTGGTGGGCGACGTGCGGACCGACGCGAGCCCCGTTCAGGTCCCGCTCGATGTCACGGTCCCCGACGACGTGCCCGACGGGCGGTACGAGGTCGAGGTGACCGCCCGTTACCGGTACACCTTCGAGGTGGTCCCGCAGTTCAACAACCACAAGGACACCCGCGGGAGCGACGAGTTCGACCTGACGGTCGTCGTCGACGACGGCGCCCGGTTCGCGATCCTCGACACCGAGACGGACGCGCAGGTCGGCGGGAGCGGCGACGTGACCGCGACGCTTCAGAACGTCGGGGACGAGGTCGCCCGCGACGCGGTCGTCACCGGGACCACGACCGGAAGCGGCGCCGTGCTCGGCAGCGACGGCAGCGGGGAGACGTTCGTCGGGAACTGGGAGCCCGGCGAGAACCGGACCGTGACGTTCGACTCCACCGTCTCTCCGGACTTCGGCGGCGGGGCGTACGCGTTCGTCTCGACGGTCGACTACCGCGACCGCGACGGGATCGAGGAGACGGCGGCCCCCTCGCGGGCGGGCGTCGTCCCCGCCCCCGAGCAGTCCTTCTCGGTCGAGGACGTGGAGGGCACCCTCGAAGTCGGCTACTCGGGCACCGTCTCGGGGACGCTCGCGAACGAGGGCCCGCTCGACGTCGACGACGCGGTGCTGGTCGCGGACCCCCAGAGCCAGCGGGTGAGCCTGGGTGAGAGCCGGTACGCGCTCCCGGATATCGAGGCCGGCGAGTCGGTCGAGTTCTCCTTCGACGCGGACGTGAACGGGAACGCCGACCCCGGCCCGCGGCAGTTCCGGTTCACGACCGAGTACGAGAGCGGCGACTCGACGATCGCGATCGACGAGACCCGCCGGATCGAGGTCGCGCCGCGCCAGCCCGAGTTCGACCTCGTCGCCGACAACACGACGGTGCCGGCCGGCGAGACGCGGCGGATATCCTTCGAGATCACGAACCAACGCCCGGAGACGCTCTCGTCGATCAACGCGGGGCTGTACGCCGACAGCCCGCTTTCGGCCCCCAACGACGAGGCGTTCGTCGACGAGCTCGAACCCGGCGAGTCGACGGAGATCTGGTTCGAGGTGTCGGCCGCCCCCGGCGCCAGCGTCGAGACGCACCCGATCGAGCTCGACTTCCGATACGACGACGAGCGGGGCAACGACCGGATCTCGGACGTGACCCAGTACCCGGTCGAGGTGACCGAGGCCGCCGACGACGGCGGGCTCCCGATCGGCACGCTCGTCGTCGGCCTGCTCGTCGTGGTCGCCGGCGCGGGCGCGGTCGTCTGGTACCGGCGGCGGTAACCCGATGACGGACCGCACACCCGGCCGACCGCGCGAGCGGCGGCATCCGATTTCTGACCGACCACGGCTCGACCGCCGGAGGCGACCGTGACCGCCGCCGACCGAGCCGTCGAGCGCGTCGACGAGTTCGTCACGGAGCGGCCGGTGACGGTGATCGCCGTCTTCCTCCTGATCAGCGTCGTCGCCGTCGGCGGGATCGGCGGGATCGAGACGAGCGCCGGCGCCGACCAGTTCACGCAGGACATCCCGGCCCAGCAGGCGTTAGACGACATCGACGAGGAGTTCGAGACCTCTATCGGCGGGTCGGCCACCGCCGCGCAGGTGATCGTCACCGACGACAACGTGCTCTCTCGGCCGACGCTGATACGGATCCTGGAGACCCAAGACCGGTTGGAGTCGCGGTCGACGCTCAGAGTGGGATCGACGTCGAGCCACGCCGACGCGATCGCCCGCCGGCTCGACCCGACCGCTGAGACCGCCGCACAGCGCCGCGACGCAGTCGAAGAGGCGACGCCACAGGAGCTGCGAACGGCCATCAACGACGCCGACGCCGCGGGCGCGGTCGCGGCGCAGGTGTCGGTCGACTACAACCCGACCGCCCAGACCGCCGACGCCGCGATCGTCGGGATCACCTACGACGTGCCCGAGGCGGCGACGACCGCCCGGGTGACGGGGCTCCAGACGCGCAGCGTCGAGGTCGTCGACTCGGTGCCGGGCAACGACGCCGGCGACAACGCGATCCTCTTCGGCGACGGGGTGTTGCAGTCGGAGATCACCGCGCTGCTCGGCGACACCGCGATCATCGTGTTCCCGGCGGCGCTGCTTCTCATCCTCGGGTTCCTCGTGTTCGCCTACCGCGACCCGATCGACATGTCGATCGGGCTCGCGGCGCTGCTGCTGTCGCTGCTGTGGACCTTCGGGTTCATGGGGTACGCTGGGATTCCGTTCTCCGACTCCCTCGTCACCGTCTTCCCGCTGTTGCTCGCGGTCGGGATCGACTTCGGGATCCACATCGTCAACCGGTACCGCGAGGAGCGGGGCGAGGGGCTCTCGATCGCGGCCGCGATGCGGACGACGACCGACCAGCTGCTCATCGCGTTCCTGCTCGTGACGATCACCACCGTGTTCGGGCTCGTCTCGAACGTGGCCAGCCCCTTCGAGCCCAACCGGGACTTCGGGATCGTCGCCGCCGCCGGGATCACGTTCACGCTCGTCATCTTCGGGATCTTCCTCCCCGCCGCGAAGGTGCTCGCGGACCGCTGGCGCGATCGGCTCCCGATCCCAGCGTTCGGGACGACCCCGCTCGGCTCGGGCGGGTCGCGGCTCGGGCGCGCGCTGCGCGTCGGCGTCGACCTCTCGCGGGTCGCACCGGTCGCGGTCGTCGTCCTGCTCCTCGTCGGCGGCGCGATCGGGGGCGCGTACGGTACCGGGGTGAACACGGAGTTCTCCGAGGAGGCGTTCTTCCCGAACGAGGACCGGCTGGAGACGTACTCGAACCTCCCGGAGCCGTTCGCGCCGACCGACTACACGTTCCTGCGGGTGCTC
>ENA-ORDC01000906-ORDC01000906.1-marine-metagenome-genome-assembly--contig:-NODE-906-length-24916-cov-5.436491_pt1 | contig 24916 bp, 23 predicted proteins | sample MGYA00237783_ERZ508515 | MGnify/ENA primary metagenome ERZ508515 (study PRJEB26186, sample SAMN06268792) | marine metagenome | isolation source: Eden Landing Ponds, San Francisco, CA, USA | place... | reverse complement strand
TCCTCGCCGCGAACGAACGTGACCGGACACGGCGCGTTCAGCATGACTTCCTGTGCTGTGGAGCCGAAGACGGCCTTTCCGGTCGGCGAGCGCTTGCGGCCGCCGACGACGACGAGGTCCGACTGCGTGGACTCAGCCAGGTCGACGATTTGCTCGCCGTGGTTGCCCACAGCACCGCGGACTTCCGTCGTCAGGCCAGCATCGTTGAACCGCGAGACGAGTTCCCGGACGGTTGTGTGGCGGTCGGCGACCTCGTTCGGGTCGGCCTCGCCGGTCGATTCGAATTCGAGTCTGTCGACGACGCCGTCGTACTGGTCGTCAGTGAAGACGTGTGCAACGACGACCGTCGCGCCGGCCGGGCTCGCGATATCGAGAACAGCGTTCGCGAGTTCGTCGATTCGGTCGGCATCGTTTGGGCCAACTGCAAGAAGAACAGTTTCGAGTGCCATATCGGCTACTCCAAGGGCAGAGGCCTAAATCCTTCGATAGGTACTACCTTTGTTGTAACTCGTTCCCACAACGCCTCAGCCGGTGTTTTTCATCCCGGCCGCGATACCTTGGACGGTCAGCCGCAGGGTCCGGCGCTCGGTTTCGGTTCGGTGGGACTGCTTGAGCAGGCGGACCTGCAACAGGTTCAGCGGATCGACGTACGGGTTCCGGCGCTCGAGGTTCTCCTGCAGCCACTCGCGCGAGAGCAGGCCGTCCTGTCCGGTGATTTCGAGGACCTTCTCGACGGTCTCCTCGTACTCCTCGACGATGCGCGGGAAGATGCGCTCGCGGAGTTCGGGGTCGGCGAGGTCGGCGTACTCCTCGGCGATTTCGAGGTCGGTCCGGGCGAGCGCCAGGGACGCGTTGTCGAGTTTCGTCCGGAAGAAGGGCCAGTTCTCGTACATCTCCTGTAAGGTCTCCATGTCGCCGCCGTTTTCGAGGTAGGCGTCCAGTCCGGTCGAGATGGAGTACCAGCCGGGGATGATACAGCGGGCCTGCGTCCAGGAGAACACCCACGGGATAGCTCGGAGGTCCTCGACGCTACGGTCCTCGCTTCGGGAGGCCGGTCGCGAACCCATGTTGAGGTTCTCGATGACGGTGATCGGCGTCGCCTGGTCGAAGAAATCGACGAAGCCGTCGGTCTCGAGCAGGTCCTGATACTCGGTGCGGGCGGCGTCGGCCGCCGTCTCCATCGCCTCCTCCCACTCGTCGGGAATCTCCTCGACGGGCTCCTCGATGGCGTTCTTGCGCGCCCGGATCTGGGCGTTGAGCATCTGTTCGAGGTTTCGCTCGGCGATGTCGTGGTTGGCGTACTTCTCGGCGATGGCCTCGCCCTGCTCGGTGAACTTGATCTGGCCGGTCACCGTCTCGTTCGGCAGGGCCAGCATGGCGTCGTTCATCGGGCCGCCGCCGCGGGAGATAGAGCCGCCGCGGCCGTGGAACAGGCGCATCTCCACGTCGTAGTCGTCGGTGATGTCCGCCAGTCGCTTCTGGTTGTTGTACAGCGACCAGTTGGCGGCGAGGAAGCCGTTCTCCTTGTTCGAGTCGGAATAGCCCAGCATGATCTCCTGGATGTTGTCCCGGGCCTCAAGAGCCTGGGAGTAGGCTTCGTTCTCGAACAGGGTGCCCATGATGCGGCGGGCTCCGGAGAGCGCGTACTCCGATTCCAGCAGCGGTACCACGTCGAACCCGCAGTAACCGGGCAGGTCGACGATGTCGACCTGGTCGGCGAGGAACAGGACCTCAAGGGCGTGGCTTGGCTCCTCACACCAGGAGATGGCGTAGGTGTCGATGGCGTCGATGCCGAACTCGTTTTGCCAGTCGGCGGCCGCGAGGAAGCGCTCGAGGACACGGGTGGCGTCCTCCGAGAGTCCCTCGGTGTCTTCCATGTCGATGACAGGGTTGTCCTGGAGGATGGCCTCGGTCAGGAACTCGACGCGCTCGTCTTCGTCCATCGCCGCGTAGTCGATGCCTTGCCGGTCGACGGCCTCGGCGATGGCGTCGGTGTGCATCTTCCGGTGGTCGCGAAGGTCGAGGCTGGCGAGGTTGAAGCCGAACGTCTCGACCTTGCGGATCAGCGGGTCGACGTGGGCCTCGGCGATTACCTCGGCGTCGTTCTCTCGGAGACTGTCGGCGATGACACGGAGGTCGGTCAGTAGTTCCTCCTCGTTCTCGTAGCCGCCCTGGCGGACGTCGCTGACCCGGATGACGGATTCACGCATCAGCCGGAGCTTCTGGCGGTAGGGTTCGTCCGGATACCGCTCCTCGGCCTCCGTGGCGATGCCGGGCAGCCTGGACTTGTGACGGTCCAGTCGTTCGTTGAACACCGCATCGGTCGCGATGTTGGAGGCGTCCTGGCTCAGCACGCCGGAAAGCTCCTTGAGTTTGTTGCGGTACAGCGGGAGCACCGTCTCGCGCTGGCGCTCCAGCGTCTCCTCAGTCACCTCGGTGGTGACGAACGGGTTGCCGTCGCGGTCGGAGCCGGCCCACGAGCGGAACTCGTAGAGGGTGTCGATATCGATATCCTCGTCGTACACGTCTTCGATGGTGTGTTCGAGTTCGTCGTACACCTCGTCGATGACGTCGAACAGGACGTTTTCGAGGTACCACTGGACGTTCAACGCCTCGTCGGTGACCTCCGGCCGGCGGTCCCGGACCTGCGGGGTCTGCCAGAGGCTCGTCACTTCGGCATCGAGGTTGCGCTCGATGTGCTTCTGTTCGCGGTCGGTGAGCCGCCGTTCGTCGAGTCGTTCGATGTCACGGGCGACCGACCGGAGCTTCGCCTTCACCGTCTTCCGGCGGGCTTCGGTGGGGTGGGCCGTGAACGTCGGCTGGATGAGAACGTCTTCGAGTACCTGCTCGAACTCCTCCGGGTCCGCACCGCGTTCGGCCAGGTCCCGGACGGCTTCCTCGACGCTGTCGGCCAGAACGCCTTCCTGGCTGCCCTCTCGGATTTCGCGGACCCGTTCGCGCTCCTCGGCGAGATTGATAAGTTCGAAATACGTCGTAAACGCGCGTGCGACAATATCCTGTGTCTCCGGGTTCAGTCGGTTCAGCGCCCGGTGGACCTCGTCCCGCGTCTCGGCGTCACCGCGCCGGTAGTCGATACACGAGTTCCGGATCGTTTCCACCGTTTCGAATGCCTCGGTCGAGGTCTGTGCCTCCAGCACTTCGCCCAGGAGCGCACCCAACTCCCGTACGTCCTGGTTTATCTCTCTGGCGTGCAAAGTCATACCACTTCATCCAAAACCGAGCCCTAAAACACTATTGAAACGGTGTATCAGGGATAGACGTTCGTGAAGAACCCGATTGCAGAAGATAGCTATCATTAATCGTGGGGTTCTTTACCGTATCACACGAAAGTCACAGGATACAGTGGACTGCCAATGATAGATATCGCTCTGGACATGGAGCAGTACGACTGCCCCTTCATCGACACGACGGCAGACCACGATGTCGCCTTTGCAGCGGTACACTGGGACTTCGACCAGCGTGCGCGGGAGCTTGAGACGCGGATGGTCGTCGAAGCCGAGGACGCGGGGGTACTCGATGCGGGGCTGGACCGGTTGCAGGCCCACGAGAACATGAACGATTGTGCGCTGTTGCGCCGCGAGGACAACGCCGCCCACATCCGGACGACCATCGAAGAAACGGCGGCGATGCAGACTATCAGGGACAACGGCGGCTACATCACCGGCCCGTTCCACATCGAGGCCGGAAGCGAGACTTGGCACGTCGGCTTCGACCGCGGCCGGGACGCCGACACGACGCTCTCGGAACTCGACCGCGACAACGAGTACGACGTGGTCGAACGCACGTCGACGACGCTCCCACAGCTCCAGGACCTCGTGCAGAACGCCGGCGCGGCGATGACGCTCGTGGACGGCTGTCGGGACCTCTCGGACACCGAACGCGAGACGCTGGAGACCGCCGTCTCCGAGGGCTACTTCGAGTCGCCCCGGGACGCGACGCTGGGGTCGCTGGCCGAGGACTTCGGCGTGTCCAAACCCGCCGTCTCGAAGAACCTCCGGCGCGGTGAGCGGAAGATGATCGAGCGCGTCGTCGACGCACTGGACGAGATCGACGACTGATTCTGGCGTGGCTGTCGGCTGACTGTCTCGGAGATGACACCATCGTCCCGTCAGCCGGCGCGGGAACAGGAGGGCCTATTCTTCAGGCCGCCATCGGCCACCGATACCCTCACGCGGGTAGTCCTGATACGTACCGTCGAGAAACGTCGTGACACGCCCGTCTTCTTCGCTGAGCGTGATGACCCACAGTACTTCCTCGCGTATCGACGTTTCGAGCGCGCTCATGTGTTTGGCACCCATCCAATCAGCGTATTCGAGTTTGTCGAACGTCCGGATGTACTCCCGGGGCGGGCTGCGAACCCGAACCATCTGCTCTTGAATCGTTCCGTCCCCGGTCACGACGACAGCGCCATCTTGGCTGGACGCCACGTCTCGAGCAACCTCGGTGAACGTATCGGGCGATTCAGTGACGACCTGGCATCGTTCGACCGGCCACCTGTTGTCCCCCATCGGATCGGTGTACTCCCCGAAATTGATCTCGGAAACGATCAGCAAGTACAGACTCGGGCCACTCACGTACTGCTGATCCCATTGGCCGAACTCCATACTCAACGTTTCGGCAGTGTACCTGATCTGATCCATCAACTCCTGACTGGTCGCATACCTGCTCAAAACGCGTTCAAGTTCTTCCATGCTGGCACATGTCACGATATGGTGTCGGACTAATTAACTACTGTCTCGGCACGTGCTGTCTCGGCGTATCCCGGACGATACTGGCATCTCGCCACAGTCGAGCCAGGTCCTCCCGGGTTGGTAGCACCCACGGCAGTCGATAGGCGTAGCTGTCTTACCAGCTACTTCGGCGAACAACGACCGGAACCTATCGTTCACGCTCAGTTCTGTGATCGTTCCGTGGACAACAGTTGCTGCGCTCTGTCCCGCCGCGTTAACATGTTAACTCGCCACACTATATGGCCAGCGAGTCTGCGATTATTTGTTATGCAGAATACGGCTACACGGAGGCGCGTTCTCGGCGCGCTCGGTGCCGGTGTTGTCGGGCTCAGCGGCTGTGTCAGCGACGACTCATCCATGACTGAACAGGACGATTCGGACGGCGGCACGACGGACAGTGGCACGAACGGCGAATCGGGCGGCGGTGACTCGACGCAGACAGTCAGCATCGGCGTACTTCAGCCCCGCGCCGGCGACCTGAAGTACTACGGCGACCAGTCGCTGTGGGGGTTCCTCTCCGGGCTGGCGTACAAAGGGGAGACGGAGCCGCCGAAAGACGCCGGAAGCGGCGAGGTAACCATTACCGCCGGCGACACGGAGTACCGCCTGCTAATACGCGACACGGAGTTCTCGGCGGACACGGCCCAGACGGCGGCGACGACCCTCGTCGAGAACGAGAGCGTGGACATGCTCGCGGGCTGTACGTCCTCGGCGGCGGCCAGCCGCGTCGTCACGACGGTCGTCAATCAGGCGCAGGTCCCCATCATGCTTGGACCGGCCGCGTCGGCCGGCATCACGTCCAACTCCGAGACCTGTAGCGACCTCGTCTACCGGGCGAGCGAGAACACCGCGATGGACGCCCGTTCGGGCGGGAAGTACGTCGCCAGAGAGACGGACGTTTCGAGCGTCTACCTGTTCGGCGCGGACTACAGTTTCGGCCGCGCAGTCGTCAACAATTACCGGGACGTGCTGGAAGCCGAGGGCGTCGACATCGTCGGCGAGCGCTTCGTCGAACAGGGGTACGCCGAGTGGGACGGCCTGCTTGACAACGCCGAGGAGGCCGGGGCCGAAGGCGTCGTCGGCGGGTTCACCGTCGCGACGCTCCCGGCAATGTTCAACGCCTTCCTCTCGGGCGACTACTCCTATCGGGTGTTCGGCGGGTTCGCCACCAGAATCACCAACAGCGTCGTCGGTGGGACGATGCAGAGCGTGCTCGGCGAGCCCCTGACGGAAGAGAAGATCAGGAACTCACAGCTCGGCCCGTTCACGACTCGCTACCACTGGAACCAGTACGACAACCCGATCAACGACGCGTTCGTCGAGAGCTACACCAACGCCTACGGCGTCGTCCCGGACCTCTTCACGGCCGGGACGTTCACCGGCGCGTCGGCGATCCACCAGGCCGTCCAGGAGAGCGGGTCGACCGAGGGCGCGGACATCGCCGACGCCCTGAAGGGGATGACCGTCACCGACACGCCGAAAGGCGAGAACGGCTACACCTTCCAGGAGTACAACAATCAGGCACAGTCGGCGATGACCGTCGCGAACCCGATTCCGACGACCGACGAGTGGGCCGACAACTGGGGGGCCGCCATCATGCCCGGCGAACCGCTGGCCCGAATCAGTGCCGACGAGACGACTATCCCACAGGATAGCGACCAGATGGACTGTTCACTGTAGGGATGCTCAGAACACAGGGACTGACAAAGGAGTTCGGCGGGCTCACCGCCGTCGACAGCGTCGACTTCGAACTCGACGCGGAACTGTGCTCGCTCATCGGCCCGAACGGGGCCGGCAAGACGACGTTCTTCAATCTGCTGACCGGGAGCCTCTCGCCCACCGAGGGGACGGTCGAACTCCGGCGGAACGGGACCTGGGAGGACATCACCGCCGCCTCGCCACACGAGACGGCCAGCAAGGGCATCCACCGGTCCTACCAGGTGACGAACGTCTTCCCCAACAGCACCGTTCTGGAGAACGTCCGGGTCGCGGAACAGGCCCACAGCGACGACGCCACGACCTTCTGGCGCAACGTCGACCACTACGACGAGTTCACCGAGCGCGCCCACGAGATTCTGGACCGGGTGGGGCTCTCCCACCGGGCCGGGGACCTCGCGAGCACGCTGAGCCACGGCGCAAAGCGCAAGCTCGAAGTCGCCATCGCGTTGGCCGGCGACCCCGCGGTGCTCCTGCTGGACGAGCCAAACGCCGGCGTCTCCTCGGAGAGCGTCGACGAAATCCGGGACCTCATCGAAGCGGTCGCCGAGGACTACCCGGTCCTGTTGGTCGAGCACAACATGGACATCGTGATGGGGGTCTCCGACCGCGTTGTCGTCCTCCATCAGGGGGCTGTCATCGCCGACGGCCCACCGGCGGACGTGCGGGCCAACCCCGACGTGCAGTCGGCGTATCTCGGCGGCTACGAACCGGGGAGTCTGGACGACGACACGACAGCAGCTGGGTCGGAACGCGATTCCGGGGAGGGGACCGCATGAGCTTGCTCGAACTCGCCGGCGTCCACACCTACTACGGCGACAGCCACATCCTCGAAGGCGTCGACCTCGCCGTCAAGGAGGGGGAGGTAGTCGCGCTGGCCGGCCGAAACGGCGTCGGCAAGACGACGACGCTCCGAACGATTCTGCAGCTGACGCCGCCCCGCGAGGGGTCGATCACGTTCCGGGACGAGTCGCTGGTCGGCCTGGAGACACACGAGGTCGCGACCCGCGGCCTGGGCTGGATTCCGGAGGACCGTCGGATGTTCAGCCAACTCAGTGTCGAGGAGAACCTTCGGGCGGCGATACCGGACCCGGACGACGTGAGCGACGGCCTCCGACTGGCCTTCGACTCGTTCCCCATCCTCGAAGAGCGGCGGGGCCAGGACGCCGGCACGCTGTCGGGCGGGCAACAGCAGATGCTCGCCATCGCTCGCGGGCTGGTCGGCGACAACGACCTGCTGTTGGTCGACGAACCGAGTGAGGGGCTGGCCCCGCAAATCGTCGCCGACGTGGCCGAGGCGCTGTCGAAGGCAAGCGAGGACGTGACGATGCTGCTGGTCGAGCAGAACCTCCCGCTGGCGCTCGATCTGGCCGACCGGTTCTACATCCTCGACAAGGGCCGCGTCGTCGACGACGGCGAGACGGCGGCGGTGACGGCCGACGACGAACGATTCAGGAGGTATCTCTCGGCATGATCGTCGAAGCGCTCGCGGAGTTTCTGACGCTCGGCGAACTCGGCGGCGTCGTCGTCAACGGGCTCGCCAAGTCGGCGCTGTACGTGATGATCGCAAGCGGCCTCACGCTCATTTTCGGCCTCATGGGCGTGTTGAACTTCGCCCACGGGTCGCTGACGATGGTCGGGGCCTACCTTGGGGGCCTCTTGATGGTGGTGACGGTCACCGGCGGGACAGCGCCGCTGACCCGCCTCGGTCTGTTCTTCGTCGCCATCATCGTCGTCTTCGCGCTGCTGACGGTGCTTGGCGGGGCCATCGAGACGACCATCATCCGGCCGCTGTACGACCGGCCGCCGATATACCAGATCTTGCTGACGTTCGGCCTGACGCTCGTCATCGAGGAGGTCGTCCGCATCGTGCTGGGTATCTACGATCTCCAGCCGCTATCGGACTGGCAGGCCGCGCTGGCGACCAAGCCCCAGTTCCTCCGGGAGCCGGTCGCGCTCGGCCCCGTCAGCGCCGGGTGGCTGTCGCTGTTCCAGATACTCTTGGGCACTATCACCGTCGTCGGAATCTGGGCGTTTCTCACGAAGACCCGCTACGGCCTGTACATCCGGGCCGGCAGCGAGGACACCGAGATGGCGTCAGCGCTCGGCATCGACGTTCGACAGGTGTTCACCGTCGTGTTCGCGCTGGGTATCGGCCTGGCCGGTGCGGCCGGCACGCTGTTGATGTGGGACCCGACGTGGGGCGCGAGCGTCCCGCTGGCGGCCGAGACGCTGCTGCCGGCGTTCATCGTCGTCATCGTCGGCGGCCTCGGGACGTTCCGCGGCACCGTGGTGGCCGCCCTCGTGGTGGGGATGGCCGATGCGGTGACGACCTGGTGGTTCCAGAACGTCATCGAGTTCACCGGTCTGCCGGAACTCGTCCTGTTTCTGGTCCTCGTGGTGACGCTCATCGTCCGCCCGCAAGGGCTGTTCGGCGTCGAGGAGGTGGGGGGCCATTAGCGCCGAAACCGAGGCCGACGCCGAGGCGGCGTCCGAGCCACCGGCGACGACCGTCGAGACGGAATGGCCACGGGAGTACCTGCGGGACCACACCGCCCACATCGTCATCATCGCCCTGCTGGCGCTGTACCCGCCGGTGTACCACACGCTGTTGAACTCGGCGGTGAGCGCGGAGACGCAGATGCTCCTGCCGACGGTAGAGACGATGGTCGGCGTGCTGTACTTCGGCCTCTTTGCCATCTCGTTTGACTTCATCAGCGGCTACACCGGCTACCTCTCCTTCGGCCACGCGGTGTTCTACGGCACCGGCGCGTACACGGTCATCCTCATCGCCAACGGGAAGGTCCCGCTGCTCGGCCCCGGGACGCCGTTCATGCTGTCGCTCGTTGTCGGCGGGCTCATCGCCATCGCGCTGGCGATACTGGTCGGGCTCGTGTCGTTCCGGCTGTCGGGCGTCTACTTCGCGATGATCACGCTCGGCTTCGCGCAGGTGTTCTACGTGTTCGTCCGCGGCTGGGACTACGTGGCGACCAACCCACGGGACGGCCCGGCGGTCGGGCCGAGCCACGCCGAGGGGTTCCAGATCGGGGTTCCCGGTATCGACCAGCTATCGCTGTCTATCGGCGTTCTCACTGGCGACGAGGTGGCCCTGCTCGGGTCGACGCTGTCCGGGACGGAAGTGTCCTACTACATGATCGGGCTGGTCGTCCTCGCGTGCTACTTCGCCATGCAGCGCGTCATCCACTCCCCGTTCGGGAGAGTGATGGTCGCCATCCGGGAAAACGAGGAGCGCGCCGTCGCAATCGGCTACAACACGTATCTGTACAAGCTTGGGGCCTTCGCCATCAGCGGCTTCTTCGCGGCCGTCGCCGGCGGCCTGTTCGCCGGCTTCAAGCGCTCGGCCAGCCCGGAGAACTCCTTTTACTTCCTGGTGACCGGTGACGCCCTGCTGGCGAGCATTATCGGCGGCTTCGGGACGCTTGCCGGCTCGCTGTACGGCAATCTGTTCGACGAAACAGTGAGAGAGTTCCTCTCGAAGGCCGGACAGGGTGGCGGCCTGTTGCCCTATCTCCGCGCGCTGCTCGGCCAGGAAACGCTTGACGCGACGCTAGTCGGCGAGACGACCATCGGCGGCCTCATCGACCTGCTGTTGAACGGCCACGCGAGCCTCTACGTCGGGCTCGTGTTCGTGCTGTTCGTGCTCTACGTCCCCGACGGACTGCTCGGGACGCTGCGAGCGCGCATCGGCGGAACGTTCGCCGAGGCGCTGCCGGAGAAGCTCTGGGGTGATTCGGAATGATCAACACAGTGCAGACGACCGTCGAACCGTCTGAGCAACCGAAAACGGAGCCGGTAACGCAATGAGCCAGAAACCGGACCACTTGAAGGATATCCAACCAGAAACGGTCAGTATGCAATACGCGACCAACGACGGCGTCTCGCTCGCCTACGAGCGCGAGGGGCCGCAAGACGCCGAGACTGTGGTCTTCGTCGAAGGCATCGGCTATGGCCGCTGGATGTGGCTGTGGCAACAGGAAGCCCTGGTCGATGAGTACCAGACTATCGTGTGGGACAACCGCGGCACCGGGGACTCCGACGAACCCGACGGCCCGTACACGATGAGCCAGATGGCGGGGGATCTGGAAGCCGTACTCGACGACGCCGGCGTCGAGCAGGCCCACGTCGTCGGGGCCAGCATGGGCGGGATGATCGCCCAGCAGTACGCCCTGGAGTACGACCGGGCCGGGTCGCTGACGCTCATGTGTACCTCGCCGGGCGGGCCGGAAGCCGAGCCGGTCCCCGAGGAGACCCAGCGGCGGATGTTCGATGTTCCCGACGACCTCGATGAGCGCGAACTCCGGCGGTACAAGATGCAGCCGGCGCTCTCGGAGCAGTTCATGGACGCCCACGAGGACCTCATCGAGCGCATCATCGACTGGCGCATCGACAGCGACGCCAGCGACCGGGCACTGGAATGGCAAGGCGCGGCGGTCCAGGCGTTCGACGCGTCGGACCGCCTCCACGAACTCACGGAGCCGTGCCTGGTCATCCACGGGACCGTTGACAAGGTCGTCCCATACGAGAACGGGGAACTGCTGGCTCGGGGCTTACCCAACGCCGACTTCATCACCGTCCACGGCGGCCCGCACCTGTTGTTCATCGAGGAGTACGAGCGCGTCAACACCCAGATTCGGGAGTTCATCGACGATGTCTGAAACCGGCCCCGGTACCCCACAGGAGTGGGTCGGTGCCTGGAGCGAGCGCCGGGCCGCGCTCACGCCGGATCGCGAGGGGCTGGTGGACGCGACAACCGGCGAGCGGTTCACCTATGCCGAACTCGACCGGCGAGCGAACCGGACCGCTCGCCTGCTCCGGCAGTACGGGGTCGGCGATGAATCGAGTATCGCCGTCGTCTCGCGGAACCGCCCCGCCGTCGTCGACCTGTTCTTCGCGACCGGCAAGACCGGGAGCCGACTCGCCCCGCTGTCCCATCGGCTCGCGCCCCCTGAACTCGCCGAACTCCTCGACCGCGTGGACCCCGGAATCCTCGCCGTCGAGTCCCCCTTCGCAGAGACTGTCTCGACCGCCCTGGAGACAGCCGACGCGGCGGCCCCCGAAATCATCCAGCTCGAAACCACCGACGGCGCGTCCTCGGATTCCACGCTCGACAGCACGCCCTACGCTTCGGCCCTCCCCCAGGACGACGCGCCCGTCGAGACGGCGACCCCGGCCCCCGGCGACACGCACCTCCTCCTGCATACCGGCGGGTCGACGGGAACACCGAAGGAGACAAAACTAACCCACCAGGGTATCGTCTGGAACTCACTGAACACGATCACGGCCTGGGGTCTGCGGGCCGACGACGTGACGCCGATGGTGTTCCCGATGTTCCACACCGGCGGCTGGAACGTCCTCACGGTCCCGCTGTGGCACATGGGGGGGACGGTCGTCATCGCCCGCGAGTTCGATCCCGGCGACGTGCTGGAGACCATCGACGCCGAGGGCGGGACGGTCCTTGTCGCCGTCCCCGCAGTGTTACGGATGATGAGCCAGCACGACCGCTGGGCGGAGACGGACCTCTCGACGCTGCGCTTTGCCAAGTCCGGCGGCGGCCCCTGCCGCAAGAGCGTGATGGAGACGTGGTGGGATCGCGGCATCGACCTCTCACAGGGCTATGGCCTCACCGAGTGCGGCCCGAACAACTTCGCGATGCCCGAGGGCTGGCCCCGCGAGAAGGCCGATTCCGTCGGCAAGCCGGTGCTGCACGTCGACGCCAGAGTCGTCGAACCCGAATCCGAGGACGACGGCGACGGCCCCGCCGGTCTGCGGGAGACGGTCGATCCCGATACTGTCGGCGAACTCCAGTTGCGCTCGCCCCACGCCGCGACGGGCTACCTCGACAACCCCGAGGCCACCGCTGAGACGTTCGGCGACGGCTGGGTGTCGACCGGCGACCTCGCCCGCGTCGACGCGGACGGCTACTACTACATCGAGGGGCGCACCAAGCACATGTTCGTCAGCGGCGGCGAGAACGTCTACCCCGCGGAGGTCGAGGACGCCATCGCCGACCACCCCGACGTGAGCGAGGTCGTCGTGATTCCGACTCCCGACGACGCGTGGGGACAGGTCGGGAAGGCCGTCATCGAACCCGCGTCCGGTGTCACGAAAGACGAGAATGGCGACCGGCCGTTGAATCTCGACGACCTACGGGCCTTCCTCGACGACCGCCTGGCCCGGTACAAACACCCCCGCGAAATCGCGTTTGTCGAGGCGATGCCGACCAGCGGCCCGGACAAGATCGACCGGGGTGCGATATCGGATCGGTTCGGGGCGTAATCGGTCAATCCAGGCGTATCTTCAAGAGGGCGGGCGCAGTCCTATTCACACAATACTATTGACATGAATGGGCCAGCAGATTCGATACACGTCTTACAGGTAGATGACGCCCCGGTACTCGACGGGACTGCCGAGGTCCCGGACGGGCAGGAGTCGGATCCGCTCACAGTAACCACGACCGACCGGGCTGATAGTGCGCTCGAACGCCTCGAAGCGGACGCTATCGACGGCATTGTCACCGCGGACGACCTCCCCGACCGGTCCGGCTGTGCGTTCGTCGACGCGGTTCGCGAGCGGGACAGCGATATTCCGATTCTGCTGCTGACCGACTCAGCATCCGTCGCCAGCGACGCAGTCTCGAACGGTGCCACCGACGTTTTCAGAAAAGACACATACGCCGGACACAGCGATCTCCTCGTAAACCGGATTCGGCTGCTCGTCGAGCACCACCAGTCGACCCAAACCGCTGTCCGGACCAGACAGCAGCTCACGGAACTGGCGGAGCAGTCCGACGAACTGCTGTGGGTGTTCTCCGGGGACTGGTCCGAGATACAGTTCGTTAACTCGGCGTACCAAACGCTTTACGGGCGTTCTGCCGAGTCGTTGCAAGCCAACCCCGCGGAGTTCATGACGGCGGTCCACCCGGACGATCAGGACAGCGTCATCCAGGCGATGCAGCGCGCCTCGGCGGGTGAGTCCGTCGATCTCGAATTTCGCATCACCCGTTCCGACGGCGAACAGCGCTGGATGCGGGCCAAGGCGAAACCGGTCGTCGAGGACGGGACAGTCACCAGAATCGTCGGTGCCTCACGTGATATCACCGAGCGGAAGCGCCGCGAATCGCGACTCGACGCCCGCCGGTCTGACGCATCCGCATCGATGGCAGATGCAATACCGGACATTTTCTACGTGCTCGACGAAGACGGCGACCTCGCCCGCTGGAACGACACGATGCCGGCCGTCACCGGATATACAGACACTGAACTGGCGTCGATGGCGCTGGCTGAGCTTTTCGTTTCATCGGACCGCGAAACCGTTCGAGAACGCACCGAAGCGGCTTTCGAGACTGGCGAAGCATCTTTCAAAGCCGACCTGCTGACCGCCGACGGATCGACGCTCCCGTACGAGTTCACGGGCGGCCGGATTGAAGCGGCTGATGGCTCGACTCGCGGCGTGGCCGGTATCGGTCGGGACATCTCTGACCGCGACGGCCGCCAACAGGCCCTTGAACGCCAGAACGAGCGCCTCGAAGAGTTCGCGAGTGTCGTCAGTCACGACCTCCGAAACCCGCTTGACGTCGCTCGTGGCCAGCTCGAACTCGCGCGAGCGGCGCACGACAGCGAGCATCTCGACGGGGTCAAGCGAGCCCACGACCGCATCGGCCAACTCATTGAAGACCTCCTGACGCTGGCCCGGAACGGCGAGGAAGCGCTCGACATCGAACCGGTGCCGCTGCAGACCGTCGTCGAACAGTGCTGGCAAACGGTCGAGACCGGCGATGCGACGCTGGAGCTACAGACATCGGCCGTGGTCCGGGCGGACCCGAGCCGGCTCCGGCAACTGTTCGAGAACCTCATCCGCAACAGCGTGGAACATGGTTACACGAGCGGTCGGATGGAGTCCGGCGACAGCGTAGAACACGGCTCGACTCCGAGCCCCGAGAAACAGGAGAACGCCGGGGAACAGCGTGCGATGCCCTCGCTGTCACACTCCCAGGGTGGGGCCGCCGACCTGACGCTAACCGTCGGTGAACTGGATGACGGCTTCTATATTGCGGACGATGGCGTCGGAATTCCGGTCGACGAGCGTGAGGACGTGTTCGAGGGCGGCTACTCGCTGGCTTCGGGCCCCGGGTTCGGCCTCCGAATCGTCGATGAGATCGCCGACACCCACGGCTGGTCGGTAGCGGTTACAGAAAGTGACGCCGGCGGGGCTCGCTTCGAGATCACCGGCGTCGCATTCGATGCGGCGTAACTGCGTCGCCGTGATACCGGGTGACCACCACGTCACCCGGTGCCGCCCCAGCCAACACCAAAGAGTAGACGAACCTTACGCTTCGTCGAAGACGGTGTCGCCCTCGACGACGTGCTCTTCGACAGCGTCGAGGTCGAGCGTGAGCCCGAGTCCGGGCTCTTCCGGAATCTCGATGTACCCGTCCTCGATGACGGTCTCCTCGACTAGGTCTTCCCACCAGCCGAGTTCGTAGGAGTGGTACTCGACGGCCAGGGAGTTCGGGACAGACGCCCCGACGTGGGCGCTCGCCATCGTCGCAATCGGTGAGGAAACGTTGTGCATTGCGACCGGGATGTAGTACTGGTTCGCCACGTCGGCGACCTTGCGCGTCTCGCGCATCCCACCGACCTTCGGCATGTCCGGCGCGATCATGTCGACAGCCTGGTTCTCGATGAGCCGTCGCTCCTCGGTGACGCGGTAGCGGTTCTCACCGACGGTGATGGGCGTGGTCGTGGACTTGGTGACTTCCTCCTGCACTTCGAGGTTCTCCGGCGGGACGGGGTCCTCCAGCCACCAGACGTCGTATTCCTCGATGGCGTCGGCGAGGCGCTTGCCGGAACTGCCCGAGAACGTCCAGTGACAGTCGAAGGCCACGTCGGCCTCGTCTTTGACCTCCTCGGTGACCTTCTCGACGATCTCGGCCTTGTGGCGGATTTCGCCCGGACGGAGGTGGCGGTTCGCGCGGTCCTTCTCCAGGCCGCTCGGCACGTCGAGGTCGAACTTCAGGGCGTCGTAGCCAAGTTCGTCGACGACGCGGCGCGCTTCCTCGGCACAGGCGTCGGCGTCGGCCTCTTCCTCGGTGTGGCAGTCACAGTACACGCGCATCTCGTCGCGGTACTTGCCACCCAGAAGCTGGTACGCGGGCACTTCGAGAATCTTGCCCGCGAGGTCGTGCAGCGCGACCTCGATGCCGGCGATGGCCGTGACGGTCACACCCTCGACGCTGCCCTCACCGCTCATCTTCTGTATGAGGTGCTCGTAGAGGCGGTCGATGTCCAGCGGGTTCTCGCCGACGACGAACGGCTTCATCCGCTCGATGAGTTCCGGGACGCCCGCGCCCCAGTAGGCCTCGCCCGTGCCGACGATGCCCGCATCGGTGTAGATTCGGACGAGCGTCCACGGGAAGTTTCCGTCGACCATCGTCGTCTGAATGTCGGTGATCTCCACGTCGCGGCCGCCACCGCGCTTGGCGGTGACCCCCATCGTCTCCGCGGAGAGCTCCCGCATCGTGTACTCTGCGTTCGGGTCGTGCAGGTCAGCGTAGTCTACGTCGTTTGCCTTTCCCATACCCCCGCTTGCTATCGGCGTCACAAAAGTGTAGAGGGAATGGTCCCTCATGATCGACCGTGTTTGATACCGGCAGCTTGCGCCCAAGACGTCCCCTGAGCCGCTACATCCCGCCCGTGTCCTGGGCGACAATCAGGTCGAAGGGCGTGTCGGCCGGCTCGTCGTCCGGCGAGAGATAGCCCGCAGCGAAGGCCGTGTACACCTGGTCCCCTTCGAGGCTCACGTCGAAGTCGGCCACCACGTCGCCGTCGTTGCTCTCCGTGTCGCCGCGGACCTGCAACGTGTAGTCGCTGGCCGGCACTTCGACGGAACCCGATTCCGTGTAGGCCACGCCGTCGAACAGCGCGTCACCGGTCGACTCGACCGTCACGTCGACGGCCGGCGCGTCGGGCGAGACGTGCACCGCGCGGAGTCGCGCGGTGTCAGCGCCCGGTGCTGCGTTGTCGTCTGCCAGCACGAGCGGCTCGAACGCTTCGTCCGCATCGTCGCCGATTTCGCCGGCGGCTGCGACGGTGTACGCCTGTCCGCTCTCGACGGACACATCGCCCTCGGACACCGACGTGTCCGGGTCGCCGGCGGCAGTGATTTCGACCGTTCGAGCGCCAGCGGGGACGTCCAGATAGTCACTGACTGCGCCGAAGGGCACGTCTTCCAGGGCGGCCGAGCCGTCGACGTACACGTCGACGTTCGGTGCGTTGGGTGACATGTGCGCCACCCGGACGCTCGCCGGCTCGGATTCCGTTTCGGTTTCCGTACTGTCGCCGCCCGTGTCCTGCGTGACGAGCAGGTCGAAGGGGGTGTCTGCCGGTTCGTCGTCCGGCGTGAGATAGCCCGCCGCGAACGCAGTGTACACTTCCCCGCCGGTCAGACTCACGTCGAACTCCGCCGCGACGTCGCCGTCGTTGCCCTCCGTGTCGCCGCGGACCTGCAACGTGTAGTCTCCGGCGGGCACTTCGACGTAGCCGGAGCCGCCGTACTCGACGCCGTCGTACAGCGCGTCCCCGTTCGACGCGAGCGTCACGTCGACGGCCGGCGCGTCGGGTGAGGCGTGGACGAGGCGGACGCGTGCGGTCTCGCCGCCGGGATCGCTGTTGTCGTCCTCCAGCACGAGCGGCTCGAACGCCTGGTCGGCGTCGTCCCCGATCTCGCCGATAGCGGCGATGGTGTACTCAGTGTCCGCTTCCACCGGGACGGGTCCCGAAAACACCGACGTGTCCGGGTCGCCAGCGGCGGTGATCTCGACCGACCGCTCGCCCGCGGGCACGCCGAGATACTGGCTCACCGCGCCGAAGGCCACGTCTTCGAGGACTGCATCACCCTCGACGTAGATATCCACGTTCGGCGCGTTCGGCGACATGTGTGCCACCCGAACCGCTGCCGTTCCCGGATCGGTCGATTCTTCGGTCTGGGTTTCAGTCTCCGTCTCCATCGGCGTGTCCATCCCGCTGTCCGTCTCGGTGTCGGGCTCTTCGGCACCGCCGCCCCCGTCGCCGCTACAGCCGGCGAGGCCGACTGTCAGGCCGGTTCCGAGACCGAACAAAATCCGTCGTCGCGTCGTGTCTGATGACATCCATCTATTGCTGTGATTGTCAGCCAAATAATACATTTCGTGAGTCTCTCTCAATTCTCCCTCAATTCCGCCTAGAGAGTTTGAAACCGTCGTTAGTTCGGGTTCGCCGAAACTGTTTTACCTACCATTCGCAGAACTGTAAGTATGGAAGATAGGTCTGTCACGCCGGATTCGGGGGTGAGTCACGGTCCCGAGCGTGAGCGACGGGCGCAACGACCCGCGGCCGCCGGTTGCCCCCCTCTCAGTCGCTGACCTCCCCGCGCAGACAGTATGTCGGTGGATTCTTGCCGGCCCGACCGGAAGTGCGACCAGAATGGAGACGGTCCTCTGGCAAACACTCGCAGGCACCCGCGGAGGACCCAACCGTGCCCGCGTGCTTCGCGCGCTGGCCGACCAGCCGCGAAACGCAAACCAGCTCGCCGATGATCTCGACCTGGCGTACAACACAGTCCGGTACCATCTCGATATCCTCGAAGAGAACGGGGTCATCACCAGCAGCGACGCCGATTACGGCGTTATCTATCTTCCCAGTGAACGAGCGAGGACCCACTGGGACACGGTCGAACAAATCCTCACACAGGTGGACGACTGACATGCCCACGACACAATACCGCCAACGATCGACGGGAGCAAACCAACCACAGGAGCCCACACCATGAGCCTCGTGTTGAACGGAGCCCGCATCGCCGCCGCAGTCAACATCCTGCTGCTGGGTGTCCTTATCACCATCTGGGTACGGACGTACCGCGAAATTCGCGCCCCATTGACGCTGGGCTCTATCGTGTTCGCGTCGTTCCTGCTTGCGGAAAACGCCGTAGCCCTGTACTTCTACTTCACCGCCCCGGCGATGCCTGCGATAGCCGTGCAAGTGATGATGGTCCTCCAGATGCTCGAAACGATTGGTATCGGCGTGCTGACGTACTTCACCTGGAAGTGAGTTCGTCGTCGACTTCCTGTGCTGCGCACCGGACCTCCTCGTCCGTGGCTCCGTCTGCGACGAGTCGGCTCGCAGGAACGAACGCACAGAGTGGGTACGGCCACTGTTGACGACGCCGAATTTCTATCAGAAGCCGTAGCTTCTTGACAGAGTTCTTATGGTTCTCAGAGGGTATCTAAACAATGATTTAATTCCAGACGGATTTTAGAGTGAATCTGGCCGTTCGGACACCTAAACATACAGGTTTCAGTATCTAAGGAAAGATGGAGTGGGACCGCCGAGGATAGTTCTGCTTGTCCGGCAAAAATCCATGCAGTACCGCTCAAATCGGTGATCGCAGTAGCGGTCATTATCATTCGCTACTTGAGTCGTCGAGTTTGTCGAGATGCTCTCGACGAGAAGCTCCACGAATCAGCTGTTCAGGCTGGTCGTATACGCCCTCAATGAGCTCCTCGCTCGTACTCGCTTTCTGAGCGAGGTCGGGCACTGGCCAGCCCTGATCACGATGATGCGTAATCGCACCTGTCCGAATCTTGTGCGGCGAACGCGAGCTTGGGCAATCTGACCCGTAGCCGTGCTCCCGAGCCTCGCATTCTTCAGGATCGCGATCATGGGGACACGGATCGCCGAACTCACACGGCTGGGTCAGTATGTAAATCCAGTTTCGCATCGCCGAAGTCGAGAGCCTCCCATCGCCTTTCTGCGATGTCAGGAGCGGCTCGCGTCCATACTCGTCAGTCACATCGTCTCGGTTGACCTTGATGTACGCCTGGAGAACCTCCGCTACCCAGTCCGCGATGTTGATGACTCGCTCACCACCGAGCTGGGTCTTCAGAGTCGTATCCAACTCTGGCCGGTGACGCGGGTATAGGAACGGCAGCGTTGCCTCGTTGAGAATATTCTGGACGACGTGAGGCGCGTAGCCCTCAGACTCTAGCATCTCGCGGAGTCGCTTTTGATCTTCAGTATCGAGGTATATGTCATCAAGGTCTAGAGAGTGGATCATGCCGATTCGGGCGGTCGTCCGCCACAACAACAGCATCAACACATGTTCGCGAGAGGCGTACCTGTACGTGTCTAACTTGTCTAGAATTTCCTGAGCACGCTCGGTGATGAGCTTCTCCGTGTTCACCCGGTCTTCTTTCGCAAGGTCCGGCACCTCCCACGCTCGGAATACATCTTCCGAGACGGCATTCAAGTCCCGGCAGTAGTCGAACCACTGTCGAAGCGTCCCAAACTGGTTATTCAGCGTGTTTCGCTGGAGATCCGAGCTCCAGCGCTGAGCCTCGAATTCCTTGATATCGCGCGTGGTAAGCTCGTTCATGTCCTCGATACCGCCCTCTTCGCAGAACTGGAGAAACGGCCGGACCCGATACCGGTACGACTCGGCGGTCGAGTCCGCCATCTCTTGCTGTTGCATCCAAAGATCGAACGCCTCTCGTGGCGCTATCGAATCGAGGTCGTCCTCGTCGTTTTCGTTCTCCAGCATTTCGCGAAGCTCGTCGAGTACGTCCTCGGCGTCTTCGTCACTCATCGTAGGCGACCTCGTGAGAATAATCACTGCTCAGCAGTTCGCAGCTACCTGTACTGCACGGTCTATCGCTGATTGTTTTACTGTCCAATTCGTCTAACCAGTGGGGGCAATCATCCCCTGAAGTGGCGTCGGTCATATGCGAGTGGATGACGCCACTTTTCGGGCCCGTTGCAGCGGGCCCGTTCATCATTGACCAAGAGAGTCTTCTTCGTCCAGCTATCAGCGGCAAGTTGAGATATAAACTCTATCAACTTATATCTAATGCTCATAGTTCAGATTCTACACTCAAGTGTTGGTATTATTGGCTAGGAGGGTTACCAATAATCTATAGATGATCCTCCCACGACGCTCCGCCGGATGGATGACTCTCTGGGACGACCGGATTCTGGAGATACTGGCCAATGAAGGCCCAGCGACTCCTTCAGCTATTGCCGATATGGATATTGTACGGCGTTCACGACCAACAATAAATACACGATTGAGAAAACTTCATGAAGAGGGGCTAGTAGAAAAACGGGGCCGTGGCCTCTACGCGATTACTGAAATAGGCGAATTGTATCTGATCGGCGGATATGATGTCGAAGAAGGAAAGAAAACAGTGGACGTGACTGGTGAAGGGGAATATAATTTTGATCGGGTTCGCTTAGAGATAAGTCGTGTGGTTGACAAGTTCTTGTCATAAATCTTGTCTAGTAACTACCGCCCGTATTCGGGCGATGACAAATCACTATAGTTGATTGCGTTCTCGACAGCCTCAGCTAAGATTCTCGGCGGCGGCTTGACTTTGCCTGTATCTTAAGCCTGTGCAGGAGGCGCGGCCCTCGAGCTACATCTTCTGGCACGTAAACGGTGCAATTCAACATGGTAGACGAACTCACTCACTGAGGAGTGCCTCAGCGTCGAAGCTCATCCCTTTGTCGCGATCACAATCTGGATTTGGATCGACATCACCCAGCATCTCGGCCAGGATATCCGGGCGCCAGGTATTGTGATCTGAACGAATCCAGTCATCCTCTTCAAGTTGCCGGAGAACTCGATAAATTGTCTGTCGGCTGGGTGGATCGACCAGTTTGTGCTGGAGGTCGGAAACCTGGAAGGCCTCCCCACGAAGCGCTAACTCTACAGCTGCGCTCGCGACCGCCGTTGCGGCATGTTTCATATATCGACATCAAATATTTCGTATACATTTGTTATAAACAGTTGGGGAATAGTTGGAAATAGTGAAAAGCTGCTTGCTGTCGATTATCCTTTACGCGTGTGATTACTTGAATAATCACACCCAGATTTTAGTCCGCAGATATACATAAAAGGAAAATAGTCAGAATATTCACCTTTCACTAACAGAGGGGCACCCACCACCTATACAGGAGTGAAGATCATCCGTGTCAGCGAATTCAAGCGACTAAACAGTCAAGTTCGGTTTGTACCAAATCTTCAGCAAGACATAGATGTTGAGTCATTACTCGGCGGCAACTCAAAGATATTGAACGAGTGGCACAAGCAGGCCTGTAGATATCGAATTTCGGATGAAAGACGAGACTCTCTGTTAGAACTTCTCGGAAAAGCCGCAGTTGTAAGAGAATGGTTTTTAGCCACCACGGGAAATGATGTGTGGCTTAATAAGTGATTAAGACTGGAAGTCAGTTCTGGCGGTACAGGCATTCAAAAAAGCAAATACGCCGTATTACGATTGTGACGCTAATATAAAAGCCACAGTCTATTTTAGACAGAAATAGCACGATTCCTGAGGAACCCTCCGGCGCTGGGACGCCGGAGGAATCGTGCTGCCAATCCAATGACAGCAAATTACATTACCAGAGCCGGGAGTGATAACTCTGACTCTCAGAGTGGAACTCCTGAAAATGACCCACAGATTCACCGATTCGTACAGTTTCCACATCAGCGTGATGAAATGACTAGTAGATCCGACGTCGATAATATAGTTGGCAAACTCTTTGCACCGACAACGGAGGCGAGCTGAATGGCCGCTCCGAACGACGAGACGGCGTCACTCGCCATCCCGATGGATCCCGACGTCGCGTTCGATGCGATCGCAAATAGCCGCCGTCGCCGCGTCTTGTTGTCCCTGTCACGCTCTCATGGTGGGGTCACTGCCAACGAACTAGCGATCGAAATCGCGGCCATCGAAAACATGATCGACCCCAGCAAGGTGGGGAGCGACGAGCGCACGTCAGTCTACATCACGCTGACCCAATCGCACCTTGAGACACTCGATGAGGTCGGCGCTGTCAACTATGATGACCGATCAAAGGAAGTGACCTCGACGGATGCCACCGAGCCGCTCGCTGAATATATCCGCCGTCTGCAGACGGCATGTTACCAACCAGACACGGAGGATACCTGATGCTAGACAGCCAACAGCGCGCACTCACAACACTTCGAGATGTCGACGCCAGCTTCCACCGGCTGTTTGAGGCGGTCGCTGAGGACGAAGATACCGGATCCATGCCGGAAAGAGATCCCATCGCCACACTGCGGCGAGCACGGTCACAGATCGACGCCGCACTGTTCGCACACCAGCAACGACTCGACGACACCACACTTCCCGAATCAGGGTCGTGTGTCCTCCAGTGGAATCCAGGCAGTACTCCGCCCCGCCGGCTCGTTCTCGATCCCGTCAGCGACGGTGACTGCTGGACACGGCGTGAATTCGAATGGAATGGATCCCGCTGGCGTGTGTGCAGTCGCGATAGCGTCAGCGATGTCGCAATCAGTTCCCCAGCGGAACCGCGGTACCCGAATCCCGTAGATCCGCCGACGATCGACACGCTGCTTAAATGGATTCGCAGCGGCTGGACGAACCCGGATCCAGAAGTACTAGTCTTCAATGCAACAGCGACGACCGAACAGGGGGTCGTTGCAGCTGTTGAGGACGAACTCCGGTACCGCGAACTCGACAGCCATCGGTGGTTCACAGTCTCCGAAGATGAACTCCAGCACCACCTCCAACAACAGGGTCAGCCAAGGGTGCAGTCGCTCTCAGAGACTCCTCTTACTCGGGAGCACTTCACCCCAAGCCCACTCACACAATGACGACGGACGAGTCTGTCCCCCCAGATGGGTACGACGAAAACCTAACCTCACTCACGGCGACGCTTGAGTCAGTTCGTGACACACTCGAGGCCGACCACACGCTCACTACCGACCAGCGGATGTTTTCCCGCCGACTCGTGTTTCTGGCGAGCCAGCCAATCACCGAGGCCAAGCGTATTCTTCCCGATATAGAGCAAGATGATGAATCGCAGGACACTCAGACTAGTTCATGTGACGACTATGACGAGGCAGTTACTCACATCGAACGGCAGTTGTGCTGGCTGATCTACGCACTCCAAACTGAACAGCCAGAAGCGTACCACTACGACGAAGCACCCGACGCGAAGTTCACAACAGCACTTGAACACGTCACGCCCCTTCGAGATCTTCTCCCTGAGATAGCTCCAGAGAGTCCGGTACTCGACGAGTGGGAGACCATCAGCCTAGACGGAGTCAACCCACACGTTGGCGGACGTGGTGATAGTGATGGCCGATGGCTCGAGTACCAACTCCAGCGAGCGCTCGAACGATGGGGATACAGTGCTGAGACCCGGCAACACCTGTTCAGTTTGGAGGTTGATGTCGTTGCTGCGCGAAAAACGTACCAGCAGGAGCCGAGCGACTGGATCGTCGCCCAGTGCAAAGACTGGACGAGCGATCCGATCACGCCGGCGAACCTCTTCCGGTTGTGTACAGTGGCGTTTGCCTGCCGCGCGATGCCAGTCCTCTGCCACACGACCGAGCTAACGCCTCGAACTGAGAAACTCGCCCGTGAATTCGAAGTGCGCGTGCTTGAGCTGAAAGATCTCGAACGCGCAGAACTCCCTGCACCACAGGTTGCCAAGCCGACGATGGAACTTCAGGAATGGCGACCACAGTACCGGGCTCGCGATGATCGAGGCTCGCTGCCGTTGATGTTCCGCAGCGAGCCCGGGAAACGCTTCAGCTACGTCCCTGGGTTCGCTCCTGTGGGAAACGGTGCCGACTACGAGCCAATCGAGAGCGACCAAGACGACGATGATACTCATCCTGCTGCTGGTCATTAACCCTAGTGGAATCGGGTGTTGAGTAGCTAATCAGCCAGATTTGGTCTTCTATTCTCAGAGTTTTTGATCTTCTTCGAAGCACCTCAGCCGTTGGTTTCACCGGCACTCATGAGAGTGTCAGATACTTTCAGGAACCCTACTTGATCACGATTTCTACAGAGGAAACAAGGTGACTGCCTCAGAATCAAGCCTCGAGGCGGGCCACCGACGCAGTCTGGGAGTTGCGACCCGATATGCTTCTTATTCCATCCGGGACAACGGTCCAGCGAAACTATCATATCATCCTCTAATAAGTCGTAACAAGGATGCCAGTTTCTGTCGACGAACTCACGGCTGATGAGCCGTTCCCGGTTAAACCAGAATCAAACCAGTGTAAGGCTCTCACCTTCCTTGTTACACACCACGAGTATGGGTTCACACCACGTGAAATCGCAGCTCAAACAGCCCTCGACCAAACAACTGCTGTGGATGCCTTGGCTCGGCTCTTCGAGAACGAACTCATTAATCGAGCAGACGAGGTGTATTATATTGAGCCACGTCGAGTCGATGAGCTAAAACATCGGCTTGAGTCGCTTGATTCAGCCGTCCGCCTATTTGAGGCGACACCCAACGACGACAGCTACGCTGAAGAGGGCTGGGAACAAGAAGTTCTAAGCATCGATCCAGATAACTGAATAGAAATATTCGGTGAGGGGAGTCGAGAAATAGTAC
>ENA-ORDC01000904-ORDC01000904.1-marine-metagenome-genome-assembly--contig:-NODE-904-length-24928-cov-4.749145_pt1 | contig 24928 bp, 28 predicted proteins | sample MGYA00237783_ERZ508515 | MGnify/ENA primary metagenome ERZ508515 (study PRJEB26186, sample SAMN06268792) | marine metagenome | isolation source: Eden Landing Ponds, San Francisco, CA, USA | place... | reverse complement strand
AAGTCAGCGGTGTCCGTAGCGGTCACAGTCTTCACGGGCGTATCTTCGGGCCATCCCAGCCCTAATGCAGAAAAGCCTCTCTGTAAGACGTTCATCGCCGCATTCGCATCCCTATCAGTCTCAAACCCACACGCCGGACAAGAGTGTTCACGCACCCAGATGGGTTTCGCTGTCTCTACGCCACACGCCGCGCACTCTTTGGTGGTTCCTCGGGCTTCGACTTGGACGACGTGCGTGCCGTGCAAGTCGCCTTTGTATTCGAGGAGGGTGATGAATTGTCGCCACGCCGCATCCTGCTTGTTCCGAGCATTATGCGACTATTCGAGCATCCCCTTCACATTCAGGTTTTCCACGAACACGGCATCGTACTCTTTGACGAGCCACATCGTGATTTTGTGCTGGTAGTCCAGCACCTTCCGTCGAATCCGACGCTTGACCTTGGCGACCTTCAGACGTTGCTTCTCATAGTTGTTCGAGCCTTTCTCTTTGCGAGACAACTTCCGTTGCTCGCGGCGAAGACGCTCGTAGTCGTCTTCGAGGTTAAGCCAATCCACGGTTTTGCCATCGCTGGTGTGGATGTAGTTCAGGATACCGAGGTCAATCCCAACGCTGTTACTCGCGTCGAGCGAGTCCAACGCAGGTTTCTCAGGAAGGTCAGCGTCGTCGGTTTCCAACCCAAAGGAGACGAACCACTCGCCAGTCGTCTCCTTCTTGAACGTCACCTCTTTGATAGTGGCGTGGTCTGGAATCGGACGGTGGTAACGGATTTTGACCCAGCCAATCTTGCTGAAGCGAACGTAAGCAAACCTGTCGTGGCCCCTCTTTTCATCGAGGTCGAAACCACTCTGGTTGTACGTCACGCTCCGATACTCGGCGGGTGCTTGCCGCTTGAGACGACCAACGTTGTACCCTTTCTCTTTCGTCTTGCGGAGATTCGAGAGGTTCCGGTGGAAGCGTGCAACGGTGGCTTGTGCGGCTTTTGAGTGCAGTTCACCGAACACCGGCCACTTCCGCTTCCACTCGGGGAGTTTGTTGTTCTGGTCGTACTCAGTCGGCTTGTCGTCCTCCGGGGCTTGTTCGTAGTCCCAGCGGACGTGGTTGTAGAGTTGGCGATGAACATTCAGATGGTGTTCCAGTCCGTCCGCTACCTCTTGTGTCGGGTAGGCGTGGTAGCGGTGACTGTGTTCCATCGCTGTCTCTTGATTAGAAGTATTTCGATTTAATGGTTTGTTTCGAGAGTTGTCGGCTTCATCCCCGAGGTCAAGCCTCGGGGTATTCGCCTTGGATTTTGATAAAATTGGGATCATCGTCTCTGATGACAGTCCGAAGAATCTCGCGATGGCCACGAATCTCGGCCTCACTGCACTCGCGACCGATATGGAGGTACTCGTGTACTTCACGTTCGACGGGCTGACCCATCTGATGGAAGGTGAGAAAGACCTCTCTGAAATCGAAGCGTTGCTAGACGCTGGGATGCCAAACCCGTACGATATGCTGTCTCAGTTCGTAGATAGTGGAGGAGAACGCGTGACAACTGTTGCGTGTACGACGACACTCGATATGCTTCAATGGGACCAAGAGGCAATGGATGACGAAGTGACGACCAAGTTCGCGGGGGCCGCAACCTTCCTCGAAGCAGTAGACGACGCTGACCAGGTGTTCACCTTCTAGCGAGAAGGCCACCAACCAGATTCAGTGATATCGAGTGTCGTGAGACTCTCATGCGAAAATCCTCGACATCAGGTGTCCAACCGGTAACCACGTTACGAATAGGTTGACGAATCCTTATGGGTTACCAAGTGTAATCTACTATCGTAAGGGAAGTTACTTCCCGAACAGATGGTGACTCACAATGGTGCTTGATACCGAAGACAAAACCACACGATTCCCCTCGCTCGGCGTTGACGCAGTGTCCTTAGACCGATATTCGGACGTTCGAACTGCTGAGGGTGAAATAATCATCTACGACGAGCAGGCCGAGGATGGGTGGATACAGAGTACCCGCTGGGACTCTGCCGATGCAATGGTATGATTTTTGGTGGGCTGTTGCTGTACGTTCGTGATTTTGGAATAGTAAGCAACTACTCGTAAGTTGATTTCTATGAGTAACCATTATGATCCCGAAGGCCCAATCATATACTATGTCAAATGATACCGAGCCGGAAGAACCGGTTGGGAAGCTCGAAGTATGGTGTGCTGGAAAAGAATGGTGTCCAGTAACGACGACGTCGTCGCTCATCTGTAAGAAGTGGCACCCAGTAATTATTCACCGCCTCCTCGAACACGGCCCGAGCGGATTTAACGAACTCAAGGAGAACGTCGACGGTATTTCGAGCAAAGTTCTCTCCGATAGTCTCGAAGACCTCGGCGAGAAACAACTCGTCGACCGAGAAATCATCAGCGAGAAGCCGTTCAGAGTGCAGTACTCACTCACCCCTCACGGCGAATCACTCGAGGAGATAATTTACGCTATGCAAGAGTGGGGTCTCGAACACCTCACTGAACCGTCCGAGAAGTCCTCGTCGCTCGTTTGACCTAATTTTTCTGGATCCAACACCACCCACTGTGCATCAACAAAACGAACAACCAAAGTGAGATGACTTTTCTGACACTGGGGCTCACTGTGAGCTATGAACGTTAGACAAGTCATCCCTCGGGACGCGATTCCCAGCATCGACGACCCAGAGTTCGACACTGATTATGCTGGCGACGGGACAGACGAGGTGGTCGTAGTCGAAGGTGAACCTGTAAAGGCCTACCCTGTCCGCATACTCAACTATCACGAGGTCGTCAACGACGATGTCGATGATATCCCACTCGCTGTGACGTGGTGTCCACTCTGTGGGAGTGCAGTCGTCTACGAACGACGAGTTGGCGACCGGACACTCACCTTCGGTGTCTCTGGGAAGCTTGCAGACGACGACCTCGTGATGTACGACCGAGAGACAGACTCAGAATGGAAGCAGTCTCTCGGTCACTGTATCAGTGGTGAACTCGAGGGAGAATCGTTGTCTGTTGTTCCCGCGTCGCTAACGACGTACGCTGAGTTCGAAGACGCGTACTCAGACGGAACCGTCCTTCAGCCCACGGTGGCGAAGAGTGAAGCTGCAAGTAAAACCGACGAGCCCGCAGACATAGACTACGGCACTAATCCATACCAGAGCTACTTCGAGACAGATGGATTCGGGCTAGGTGCTCACAGAGGTACTGGTCAGCAGCGAGAGTGGACTCGGACAGACCTCGATCCAAAGACTGTCGTCCTGGGGATAGAGGGTGGCAACGACGCAGTCGGGTTCCCACTTCCACGAATCGAAGAAGCAGGTGGACTTGTGGTAACAACCGTGGACGATAGAGAAGTCGTCGTGGTTTCGACACACGACGGACTACACGCATTCGAGAACCCACCCTTCGACCTTGACGTGACTGACGACGGACGCTTAGTTGGTGACGGCACGCACTGGTCAGCTGTATCTGGCCAGAGTGACGATGGTCGTTCCCTTACGCGTGTTCCTAGCCGCCGACTCTTCGCGTTCGCGTGGCAGGACGACCACGGAGGGGAGTCATTCTATAAGTAGTAAGGCGAGCACGTCGGAATCTAGAATCGATTGACATCCTCCTACATTGACGGACCATCTGCCATCGATTGGTCGGAATTCCGGCCAATAGAAGACTCGTAGGTCATGATTAGGCCACTTGCTAGCATGATGAGGGCGATAGCGACCATCCCTGCATCGTACCCCATCCCCCCCGTCGTACTCATTCCTGAGTTCATGCTGTTCATCCCTGTGTTCATTCCTGTGCCCATCGTTGACGAGCTAGTGCTCATCAGTGCTTGATTTCCGAGCATTACGATCGAATAGAGGAGCATCAGTGGTCCTCCCGCACGACCGATTCGAGAGACGAGCGGTGTGAGAAGTGCGACACCATGCAGGACCACGATGACACCGACGAGAGCCATCACAGAGTCAGTGGTTGATGTCATATCGAGACTCATTGCAATCGAGTAGAACCCGGAGACGAGCGCGATTGTCGCACCGTATAGACGAGTCGAAGACCAGCTAGTGTCCATCAATTGAACCCTTGTACAGTATTCCAAATAGTTCTATTGCGCTTTGGTAAATTCGTTGAACGTGCGTCTGTTCTTCGAGCACCGAACAAGCGTATGATTGTAAAGGTAACGCAGTGGTGCACAATAAAATCCATCTCCCCAAACATTTATATACTAATTTGAGAATGGAGCTTACACCACACCAATACTCCGGCAATGACTGCATCCTTACCGACTTACCGACACGTAAGCGATAGATTATGGAGATAGTGGATTTATACTATGCATGACGTCTGAGCCTGACTCTTCGGGTGGTTCTCCGGCATCCATTACCGAAGTAGACGAACGTGCCGAATTGGACAGTGTAATCGAAGAAAACGAGATCGTTCTCGTTGAGTTTTACGCTGATTGGTGTGGTCCTTGTAAAATGATGGAGCCAATTCTGGAAGCACTTTCGAGAGAGTTAGACGTGTGCGTTGTCACCGTCGATACAGAAGCAAATCCAGGAATCGCTGCTGATGCGGACGTCCGTGGTCTCCCAACGTTTCTGGTATACGACTCGGGCACAGAAATCGACCGGTATCTTGGCGTGACAGAGTCAGAAACACTCCGTAGTGCGCTCGTTCGGTAGTTGATACGTGATGTGCTTCGATGACAATCAATAGAACCGCGATGTAGGAGTCGGTCACCTCTTCGTAACGAAGTAACGATTCGAAAGAGGGTTTCGTTTTGGAGAGCAAGTAACGTACAGGTTATCTTAGATTGAATATAATTGGGTCGGAACGGTAGTACGATGAAACACATGTGGCGACGGACGTTTCTCACGAGCAGTGGGTTGACCACGCTTGGTGCACTCGCGGGGTGTTCTGCACCAAACTCGGAAGCACAAGCTGACGAAACTGAAACGACAGCATCCGCGACGACTACCGCACAGACAACAGCGTCTTCCGATAGTGAGTCACCTCCTGGTGCTGACCAACTGGGCGGTCCAGATGACCTCCAGTCAGCTCCGACAGTCGAAGTTGTAACCCTCGACTCCGATGCAGGTGCAGGGCAATTCGTGTTCACTCCTGCAGTTGTCTGGGTAGTGTCGGGTGCGACAGTCGCGTGGGAGTGGACCAGTGGGAGTCACTCTGTCACGTCGTATCATCCTGACAATGCTGACCATTCACTCCGTGTCCCGAGTGAGACGTCAGCATTCGATTCTGGTGTCGAGTCAGCGGAAGCAACCTTCGAGCACACATTCGAAACCCCTGGTGTCTACAATTACTACTGTACACCTCATGAGGGGTTAGGGATGGTCGGCTTGGTTATCGTCGAAGGACCAAATGGAGGCCCAGGGACGACGTCTCCGGAGGATGTACAGAGTGGGTCTGCAAAGGAGAGTCTCTCGGGGCTCCTTCGACTGGCTGAAATCGAGGCCGGTTCTGAAAATCAATCGAGTGCCTACTCGTGGCAGGACGCAACGTGGGATTCGTACTGGTACTCGCTGTACAATATGAGTACGAATATCGCCATGAGTGGTAACGGTGTGCGGTTCCCACATAACGAAGCACAGCGGGACGCGTTCGAGAAACGCGTCCCAGCCATGCTCGAGCATGCAGACGTCGACAAGCCACCGATCAAAAATCCGCATCTCAATATGGCGGCATTCACCAAAGGAGACCCCCATTTCACACAACAACCAGTGTTACAGGGTGAAGATGGCCGTCCAGATGCGGCTACCCTCAGGTGGGACTCCCAGAAATCCTCGAAAATCGTCAGTCCATCCTCACTGGCGTGGACTCATCTGAAGGGTGTGACGTGGGCAAAGAACTTCCAGAATCACTTCGACATCCTCCCACCGGAAATCGCCGCAAAATTCCGTGCACAGATGCTGACAACACTCGCACAGATTGGAGTCAACGCGGCACTCATCGCCGGAGGTCCGGAAGAGAACGGTGCTCTGACCAAAGGAGAGAGTCTCGAACTCGTCTCTGGGTTCCGGCCAAGCGACGGGGTCGTGGTCGATGAGACGTCTCGACCACACCACCACTCGTCGATGTTGTGGTTCCTCTCTGATTTGAATAGTCTCGCCCAGAATGGGTGGTTTGGGTACGTTAATCCCGAACCACTCATTCCTGCACCGAAGATTCAGCAGCTGACAGATGGTGTTGCAAAAACGACGATGGAACTGTTTACTCCTGCAGATATCGTCGATATGCGGAGTAGTCGTGACCTCGGTGAAATGCTCGCTGCGTTTGGCTGGTATGGTACCCATGCTGGCTCAACCGATATACGTGGACAAGCTGCTCGCTACGCCAACGAACTCGCAGCAGAAGTAGAAGCGAACCTCAGCAGTAATGGCATGGTCGAGAACGGGACCGAAAATCAAGCAGCGACACAGGGTGCTATAGGACAGGGACTCGTGTGGGCCTCGCAACTCGATGATGTCGACCATACAGACCTCGCATCTGACGTCATCGGGTATCTACTCGATACGCTATGGGACGGTGATGCAGGAACGTTTGCCAGTTCGGAAGGTGCGTCTACGTACACGATGACCGCACGGGACGTTGGGGACGTGACTGGAGGTCTCAATGCAGCGGACGCTGAACTCGGGACTGACCGCTTAAAAGAGATATACGCCCAGTATTTCAACCAGACGTTCAATCGGGGTCGTCTCCAGCGGGCGGAACGCCCACAGTCTCGCAACGAGAGTGCTGAGTTTTCGTTGCCATTACCACCGAACGCTGGTGGTCAGCACGGCCAAGCAGCCGTCTACAACACCGAAGTCGAGTACGACACCGCCACTGACGAGTGGACGGTAACTGACTCGATGTTCGATACGGAAGGTGCACTGTATCTCTCGAATCAAGATATCTGGATCAGTCAATGGGGTGGCGACTTCTATCAGAGTCGTGGTGTCCCGGGAAAGAGCGACACGCCATTGTGATAAACAACACCGCGAGGGGTTGTATACCCGTCGTCGGCTAAAACGAGTGGTTTGGGGGGTGCCTCTGATAGGCTGTTTAATTTTTTACCCACACGTCTCAGTCGGAAGACTGTACTGTGCGCGTGTACAGCCCTTTGGAGAGTCTGCCACCTTCAATGGCCGAGGAGCGTTGGCACGGGGGACGGTACTGAAGCTGGGCAAACTCGCCACCAAGTAGAACGGCCTCTATCCAAATATATCTAAGGTGAGCCGACGGTAACCGTCTCTGTTCGCTACTGTGGTCGGATTGCACGGTCGAGGTGGGCTTTTGTCCAGTACTGACGATGTACCGCTGTAATGCTCGTTGTACATGCGACATTCCCAATTGACCCAGACAGACGCACAGAAGCATTAGAATTGGTTCGTGAGTTAGCAGAACATTCGAGAGACGAGGATGGTATCATCGATTATCGAGTTGCGACCGACGTCGACGATTCGAACATCTTTCGCTTTATCGAACAGTACGAAAACGAGGCTGCGTTCGCCGCACACGCGGAAACTGACCACTTCGAGACGTTCGAATCTGCACTCCCAGAGCTGTTAGCTGGTGAACCGGATGTCACACAATTCGAAGTCGAGTCAGCGACTGCTCTCGAACTCTGACCTGATTTGTTTTCAAAAAAGCGTGGTTCTCAGTAGATGTTGTGACTACTATTCAGCTCACGAACCCATGTCGTGTTCTTCCTTTGCGTGAATTTTCAACTCCTCTTCGGTGTCGAACGTCGTTCCACACATTCCACATTCGTGGGCCTCTTCGTGTTCGTGTTCGTGTTCGTGTTCGTGGTTATGGTCGTCTACCATATGTGTGTAATATGGTTCCGGAGTGTATTGAAGATACGCTGAGAGGTTCGTTACTCAGTTACTCTCGCGTAACCCTCAGTTGAGAGTCGCACCTGAGCCACAGAGGCTCCCTACTGAACACTAAACGAATCATCTATCGAACGCACGGACGACAGCTTCGATATTGGACTCGCTATCTGGGCCTGTCGCTTGCCACCGATATCGGACTTGTCTAGTTTCGTCGATTGCAAACACAGTACGCCGAGGGATCCGGTCGTGTCCTTCGGTTGGCTCTAATGACACGTCGTACTGCGACGCAATGCGACGATCAGAGTCCGAAAGCAGAGCGAAATCGAAGTCGTGAAGCTCGTAATACTCCCGGTGACTGAATACGGAGTCTGGAGAGATACCGAACACAGTGACGTCAGACCGGATGTCTACCCACCCAAAGTCCCGAAGCGTGCACAGGTCTTCAGTACACGTCGGGTGGAAGTCGAACGGATAGAATACGAGCACTGCGCCACCGTGTTCGAGCGTATCTGAGAGCCGATAGCTGGTCATGCTATCGCCATCTGTTCCTGGAAGTTCGAAATCAGGTGCTGTGAATTCTAGGGGGATCATGTATAGTCTCTCACTTCACGATGAGTATATTTCATTCAATTATGCCCTTACGAACCAAAACACCGGCTGGTATTAATTATAACATCGGCTGTGTAAGCCGATTACACGCCTGCGAAACGTTAGTATAGCCGATATCGGCCGTGATATTCGGACACGAGTATTCAAACAGATGTCCGCTTTGAGTCTATCCAATGAGTACCCTTCGAGAACTAGGAGACTTCGTCCGTGGCCGCTACGCAGTGAAGCTTGGGCTTGCTTTCCTCGTAGTGGTTGCATTAACTGTTGGGTTCGCAGGTGTCGTTCACGTTCAGACGTCTGAGCAACTTCGAGAGGACGTAGAAGCGGACTTGGTAACGACTGCAAGCGTTCGAGCGGCTGACCTCGACACCTGGCTCGCCGCAGTAAAGACACAAACTGTTGCAACCTCCGACGACGTTGCCGTCCAGTCGGGCGATGTTGCCACGGTCCGGGGACACCTTTCGTCGATGGTGCAAACTGGTGCAGTTCCGGATGGCGTCGTCGCGATTCATTATCTGGATACGAAAACGGGGACGCTTGTCACGAGTACCAACGACGATCTCGTGGGCGTAAATGCTCGTGAGATGGGTGCGCCATTCGCGACGGACCCACCGTCTTTCAGTACCCCCACCGACGTCTATGTCTCTGAGCCCTTCCGTGTCCCTGTTGCCGAGTTCCCGGTCGTCGCGGTTGTCTCACCAATTCCGAACAGCGATGGGAAGGCGTTGGTGTACATGGTCAACTTCGCTGCTCGAACCGAATCGTTCACACAGGCAGTCGACGGTGGGGCGACGCTCGTCGTGAACGAAGATAACCGATATATGGTCAACCCGGAGCCGTCGAAGATTTCGACAGAGATTGCAGAGTCTGAGAAGGCAACCCAAACAGCCGCTGGAGGCGAATCATTCGTCGAAGGCAAGACGATGCTCGCTTCAGCCTCACAGATGGACGAAGCACCGTGGACTGTCGTCGTTCGCGTCCCACGAGAGAATGCGTACGCACTGGGTCACCGGGTTACGGATTCGATTCTGGCCTTTGCGGGACTCACCCTCGTCACCCTCGTAATTATCGGTGCTGTAGTCGGACGTGATGCCGTCTCCTCACTCCGCGAACTGGAGTCGAAAGCGACAGCAATGGCGGACGGCGACCTCGACGTTTCGATGGAATCGACCAGGAAAGACGAGTTTGGCTCGTTGTTCGAAGCTTTCGACTCGATGCGGGATTCTCTCCGAGCGACGATTCACGAAACGACCGCGACGAACGAGCAGTTGGTAGAGAAGGCTGCTGCGTACGAACAGACGATGAGCGCAGTCGCAGATGGTGATCTGACCCAGCGTGTGGACGCGACGAGTTCTAACGAGGCGATGGCCGATATCGGCGAGGCGTTTAACGAGATGATAGACGAGATAGAAGGAACAGTCGAGGACGTAATTCACTTTACGAACTACGTCGCGAATGCGACCGTTCGGGTCAACGACGGAGCAGACGAGGTTCTCGACACCAGTAAATCAGTCTCGGCTTCGGTCGACGAAATTTCGAATGGGGCGATTCAACAGACAGAACACCTTCGTAGTGTCGCTGGGGAAGTACAGTCACTGTCTGCATCGGCTGAGGAGATTGCGGCCACAGTCGACTCTGTCGCGAAGACCTCTAAACAGGCGGCCGCAGCAGGCGACGAAGGGAGGTCTGCGGCTGAGGCTGCAGCCACAGAAATGAACGAGATCGAACGCGAGACTGAACAAACTCGAAGTGAGGTCGAGTCACTCGCAGCAGAGATGGAAGAAATCGAAGATATAACTGAAGTGATTACCTCAGTCGCTCAAGAGACAAACCTCCTCGCGCTGAATGCGTCTATCGAAGCAGCACGAACAGGTGAAGCAGGTGAAGGATTTGCAGTCGTCGCTCAAGAAGTCAAAAACCTCGCTGAGGAGACCGCAAACTCTGCAGAAGCGATAGAGAACCGAATCGACCGTATCCAATCACAGACCGGAGAAACCGTCGATCGAATACGGGAGACGTCGAATCGACTCGGGAATGGTGTCGAGACTGTCGAAGCGGCGGTCGAAGACCTCGAACAGATCGTCGATTACGTCGAAGAGACTGACGTGAGTATCCAGGAAATCAACGATGCCACCGCTAATCAGGCGGCCTCTGCAGGTGCGGTTGCAGACATGGTCGAAGAGATCTCCGGCATTAGTGAAGAGACTGCCAGCCAATCAGAACACGTCGTTGCCGCTGCGGAGCAACAGACTGGAACAATTTCCGAAGTCACTGAAGCGTCGACAGACCTCGAGAGCCGGGCGCAGATCCTCCGATCGGTTCTCGAAGAGTTCACGGTGTCGGATGCAAACCTCTCGTCGAGCGACGCTATAGACGCCGACCACGACTCGATTCTCCACCGTAATGGCGAGGGAGTGAGTTCCACCCGTTCGAATTGAGACAAAAACTCCACCGTTAGGATGGTGAGCTTCCCACCCGACGGAGGATGTTCACACACCGAGTGCTTCTGCCAACTCGAAGAACGTCTCGATAGTCAGGTTGGGGTCATCACCAAACGTCTCCCAGGGTGAACCCTTACGGTCGACCCACACGCCTTGCATTCCTGCGTGTTGCGCCCCCATGATATCGAACCACCCTGCCGTGACGTGTGCGATCTCGTCGATAGGAGTGCCAGTGCGTGCAGCCGCGTGTCGATACAATTCAGCGTCCGGTTTGAATGTTCGAACTTCGTCAGCACTGATCGTGTCGGTGATTACGTCTCCAATATCTGCGTGTTCGACCATCGAGTCGAGCATCTCCGGATTTCCGTTCGAGACGACGTAACACTCGTACCCTCCATCTCGGAGACGCTCGATTCCGTCTCGAACGTCGTCGAACACGTCGAGTTCGTGGTAGACCGCGAGAATCTCGTCTCGCACCTCGGTCCCAATCTCGACGTCGTGGGCGTCGAGGGCGTACTGTAACGCATCCCTATTCATTTCGTAGAATGGTTGATACGCGTCGGTTTGGTTCGCGACGAACGTGTACTCAAGAGAACGTGCTCGCCACAGCTTCGAGATAGGTTCTGGGTTCGAGACACGAGCAGCCAGCGCCTGTTCTGCGGCGTCCACGTCGACGAGCGTACTGTACGAATCGAAAGTCACCGTCGAGACGCGATATGGGTCAAACGGCATCCTGTTTTGGTACGAGTGTCCCCATCTTAGTTTTCCGGTGGCAATGCAAGATACTCGAACAATCGGGCGAGTCGGTCTGGCCTTTTCTACTTCGATTCCACATACAAAATACCGAGGACCACGACCAGAGCAGCCTCGGTTATTTTCGAGAGTGCAGCAAACACGTCGCCAGTCAAATGGGCGATGACGTTTTCCAGTGGGGAAACCCCGTGGAGAAGTGGTTCACGACCAGGAAGGAACCCTCCGTGGCCGGTAAAATGCCACGCAAAATAACCGACAATGTATGTGACTGCGAGAAGAATCCCTGCGAAGTAATATGGTCGGATGTTGGGTGCATTTCGGCTCAGAGAGAGACCGACCAGTAACGCAACTCCGGAAAGAACGAACGCAGCAGGACGCGGGTCAAAGACGAGTAGTCCTGGATCCGCACTGAGAATGGCGAGCAATTTGAACAGACCGTGATCCGGACTCAGAATGTGGTTCCCAGCGACGATGATTGTGAGTGCTGCGCCGACATACGAAAGCCTCCGCGTCGGGCTTTGTTCTTCTCCCCACGTCGGTTCAGAACTGTCTGTTGTATCCATCTACACCGCAACTCTTCCGGTTACATACTTCAACGTTAGCGGCGAGTGTAAGCTACTTACACGGACAATTTTTGAATCCGTTCGTGTCTGAAGACGCCCCCAGAACGCGAAGTGTTCTGGTGTGCGAACGGAACGCTTTGTGTCCCGTCGACGCGGGCATGAGCTCGGTTCTCCATCCCACCCGCGATTCGCCCCGTGTAGTGCTATTGCACACACGCAATACCAATATTACCAAATCCACCGTTTTGGGGACTAGATATCTTATGAAAGCCGCGCTACTGCGGGGACGACAGTCCGTCGACCGAATCCAAACACCCTGTTCAGAGATATGTCCCTGACGAGACGAGACGTATTTGAATACCTTGCTGAATCAAGTAGTGCCACACCGAGAGAGACGACCACTGTCGGGTCACTTGCGTCGGCACTCAACACCGATAGGCGAACTGTCGAGACCCACCTTGATGCACTCGAAGCGTGTAATCTGGTACACAATCGGTCGAACGGTCGAGTTCGAGTGACGATTACGGGAGAAGAACTTCTCGAAATCGACCCTGCTGAGATTGTCGTCATCGATGCGTGCGAAGACCGAGACCAATAAGAACGACGCCCACGTAACTGACTTCATGTCACCGTCTCCAATGGAGAACCCGAACCCCAATGCCTAACGAACACCTTTCGAACTCTACGTCTGACTCCGAAGAAGTCGCCTACGACCCGTCGTCGAGCCGCTACGATGTCCTCGAGTGTGCGTGTCCCGACTGTGACAACGTCATCCTCACTATCGGGAACGACGACCCGCCGATGTCCTGTCACGGTGAACCGATGCAACGAGTCACCGACGTCGAGATGCGTATCGAGTCGCCCGACGTGAGACAGGTCCTGCTGCAAGCGTTTGGGCTTCCGAAAGCAGCACTGGATATCTGTCTGTGTGTCATCGGAGAAGGTCCGCTATCGGCCAACGAAGTCGCGACCGAACTTGGATACGACCGCAGTACAGTCACTCGATACCTGAACAAATTATCTGAACTCGGTCTTCTTCGCCGCTCGGAGTTGAACCGAGAAGCGGGTGGTGTCGTCAACGTCTATCACTCGGTCGACCTCGAACGGATGCGCCGAGATACCCTCGTCGGCTTTTATATTTGGGCTGGCGAAGCTGCATCGCTAATCGAACAGGCGAACGTGACGAAAAAAGACTATCTCGAATCGAACTCCAATCGTGATCTCCCAGACGTGTTCTGGGAATCCTCACTCGACGACTGACTCCGAAAACGGGTTCAAAAATTCAGGCGTCTGATGGTGACTGTCGTTTACCGCTGAGTACCTTCGCTGCGGTCAGCACGGGGTCCCACGTCGTGTTGAACGGTGGCGCGTAGGCGAGGTCGTAATTCGAGAGTTCGTCGACAGTGATTCCCTCGGTAACAGCACCGACGAGAGCATGGCTTCGGTGGACGGCACCCTCTCCGTATTCAGAGACGAGACTCCCTCCGAGTATCCGTCCTGTGGGGCGGTCGATGGTGAGCGTCACTTGAACTGTTCCTCCTTCGGGATAGTACCCAGCACGAGATTTGGCCTTGATAGTCTCTGTTAGCGGTTCGAACCCTGCCTCGAGGGCCTCGTCATGAAGGAGGCCAGTTCGTGCTGCTTCGATATCGAAGGCTTTCACCGCCGCAGTCCCTGCGACGCCCCCGCCCATCGTTGGAGTGCCTGCGACAGTCTGCCCAATCACTCGGCCGTGACGATTCGCGGTCAATGCGAGTGGAATGTACACCGGTTCACCCGTAACCACGTGCGCTGCCTCGGCACAATCTCCTGCTGCGTACACGTCGGGAACGTTCGTCTCCCGATATTCGTCGGTCGCGATTGCACCCGTCTTACCGAGCTCGACGCCGGCGGCTTCCGCGAGCTCCGTTCGTGGGCGAACACCGGTCCCAACGAGTACCATCTCGACGGGAATCCGCTCTTCGTTCGCCACGATGGCTTCGACGGACTCTCCACCGACGAGTTCCCGAATTTCAGTGTCGAGATACACTGCAACGTCCTGCTCGTGGAGATGTTCGAGAACCGTCTCACTCGTTGCCTTACTGAACTGCTTCAGGATACGGTCTCCACGTTGGAAGAGATGGACTTCGAAGTCGTTCGCCGCCAGGGCTTCAGCCATCTCGACACCAATGTATCCTCCACCAACGATTCCGATTGGACCATTACACGTTTCGAGGAAGTGGCAGGCTGGGCCTCGGTCAGGCTGTTGAAGGTTCCCATCATTACGAGCGCGAGAAACGTATTCACGGAGTCCTTTCCCGTCCGACATCGAGCCGAGTGTGTAGACTCCCTCTCGGTCGATTCCATCGATTGGTGGCGTCACCGCAGTCGAACCAGTCGCGATGAGCAGATGGTCGTAGGGTTGAACGACGTCACCGTCTGAAGAGCGAGCAGTCACGATTCGAGTTTCGGGGTCGATATCGACGACGTCGTGTCCAGTTCGGAGGTCGATATCCCGTTCCTCTCTGAACTGTTCCGGTGTAACCGAGACCAGGTCTTCGAGTGATTGAATCTCGCCTTTGATGTAGTACGGAAGGCCACAGGCACCGTACGAGACCCACTCGCCTCGTTCGAACACGACGACATCAAGGTCTGGGTTATCACGCTTTGCCTTACTCGCTGCAGACATCCCTGCAGCATCTCCGCCAACGACGACGAACGTACTCATACGTCAATCTCGGCTGGTATTGATATAAACGCAGTCCGGGTGTGTACGGCGCTTCCTACATCGCCCGACGTCCGTGCAAGTATGGTGAACCACCGCACGAGGTTCATTACCGAAGGTGTCATCTCTACGGTACACATGGTTGATTTTGACGTCATCGTCATCGGTGGTGGGACAGGAAACAACGTCGCGGCTGCGGCTGCCGACGCTGGTCTCGATACCGCACTGGTCGAACCCGGGCCGTTGGGAGGAACGTGTCTGAACCGAGGCTGTAACCCGTCGAAGATGCTCATTCAAGCAGCGAACGCGATGAATAACGTCAGAGACGCCGAGCGGTTCCACGTCGATGCTACTCTCGGTGGAATCGATTATGCGGCCGTCGTCGACGAGATGGACGACCTTCTCGGTGGGATATCTGAGGGTATGGAGGCTCGGTACCGCGAAAAAGAACATCTGACACTGTTCAAAGAGTACACCGAGTTCGTCGACGAACGAACGGTCTCACTCGGTGGAGAGCGCGTCACTGGCGACAAGTTCGTCATCTCGACGGGAAGTCGGCCAATCGTCCCTCCGATAGATGGCCTTTCGGACATCGATTATCTCACGAGTCAGGATGCCCTCTACCTTCGAGACCCTCCAGAGAGCCTCGTTATCCTCGGCGGGGGTTACATCGCGGTCGAACTGGGCTACGTGTTCCAGTCGCTCGGGACTGACGTAACGATCGTTGAGATGATGGACTCGCTTGTCCCTCGAGAAGACGGCGACGTTGCCGCGGCGTTCACCGAGATTGCCGCCGAACGTCACGACGTCTATACGGGTCACCGAGCCACCGCTGTCGACGCAGATGGCGACGGCTACGCCGTCCACGCAGAGACAGAATCTGGTGACGAGATTACGGTCGAGGGGAGCGAGGTACTCGTCGCACTCGGTCGCCGGCCGAACAGCGACGAGTTAGGACTGGACGCAGCAGACGTCGACGTCGACGACCGCGGCTTCATCGAGACGAACGAGTACCTCGAGACGAGTGCTGAGAACGTGTGGGCACAGGGTGACGTCGCGGGGAACGCGCTGTTCAAACACTCTGGAGACTACGAGACCCAACACGTCGTTTCGAACGTCGTCCATGGTGAGCAGAAGGCACTCGACCTCTCTGCGATGCCGCACGCGATATTCACCGAGCCACAGATTGCCGGTGTCGGAGCCACCGAAGAAGAACTTCAAGAAGAGGGCAGTGAGTACGTCGTCGGCCGAGCAGCGTTCGCCGATTCGTCGATGGGACGGGCGAAGAAACTCGAAGACGGATTCCTCAAAGTGCTCGCCTCACCAGACGGCGAGATTCGGGGTGCACACGTAATCGGTTACGAAGCGTCGACCTTGCTTCACGAAGTCGTCGTGGCGATGCGACACGGACTCAGTGTCGACGACGTCGCAGGCACCATCCACGCTCACCCGACGTTGAGTAAAATCGTCGAATCAGCGTTCAAAGACGTGTCGAACTAGAGAAACAGAGACACCTTTTCGGTGTCTCAGAACGTGGCTAGTTCACTTCCGAGGACAATCATCCCAACGAGTGCGAAGACGACGCCGGGCGCAGGTTCCATAATCTCGCTTGGGATGTGTTTGCCAACACGAGTGCCAACTGTCCCACCAATCAACACCCCAGGAATCGACCACGCGACGACGTACCAGACAGGAGTCGCCGCGAGGGCGTGAACAGCGGCACCCGCGAGCGCTGCAATCGCGAGGACGAACACACTCGTCGCAATTGCGACACGCGGTGGAAGCCTGCATCGAACGATCAACTGTGTCGTCGTCACCTCGGGAAGCCCAGCGCTGATGAGGCCAATGATGAATCCACCAGCACTCGCCATCGCGACACCGGGGCCCCGCCAACAGATGTCGTATGTGTACGTTTCGCCATCGGTCGTTTCGATGGTGGTCTCACCTCGCCCCGAGTTCTTTTCTTTGAGATATTTCTCTTCTCCCTCTCCGGGGACGCATTTCTCGGGTGGGTCGTAAATTACGAGGAACCCACCGAGGCCGAGCAACCCGACGCCGAACAGGATTGTCAGCAACGTGGTGGGCACGTAGTGAGCGGCGAACGCCCCGACGACGACTGTCGGTACTGCACCGACCAGAAGCCATTTTGCGGTCGCATAATCGACGACACGCTGCCGGACGTAGTTCAAGAGCCCGTTGCCCATGCCGAATACTTCGGTCATCAATCCGGCCCCAATCGCCTGCGAGGCGGACAGTCCGACGACCAACATGAAGAACGGGCTAAAGAACAGCGCTCCCGAGACCCCTGACGAGAGTGCGCTCATCGAAAACAGAACCGAGACTGGAAACACCCACCAGTGTTCGAGGAACTGCTCGACAGGGAACTCTGCGAGAACTGCAGCAGCCAACGTCAGGGTCATGCTCTGGCCTCCTGACGACCTCTCGTACTGTACTCACTGTCTGTCAAACGGGCTGTCTGGCTTCTCGAACTATTCAGTATCATATCGAACGGTTTGCTCTGCATTATCGAAGGGGGGAGAAGCGAACCCAATTCAAGACGCTCTGGGTCGGCATTGGGCCCGAATGGGAAACTGTCTAACAGTCGTCACGAGAGGATTCCAGCACCGAGGAAGCCACCGAGAACGACACCATAGACGACGTGGGCTGTGCCGAACATCACCATCATGTCGCGGTTCGGTTCCATCCCGATGACCATTCGCATCCAGAACATCATCCCGCCGACCATCAGGACGAGGCCGAAGACGAGGCCAAGTCCGGCAGCGAAGATTATGGAACTGAGGCTGAGTCCAAGCAATGGAACGCCCACAGCGAAGACACCGCCAGCAATGACTCCGTACAGTATGTGTAACACCATCCCGGGCATCGCATACTCTTCAGGGTCTCCACCAGCGAACTTCGCGACGAGGCGTGCCGTCGGCGGCGGGCCACCATCGCCCATCACCATCATTACGATAGTCATCACAATCGTTGCAACGACGCCACCTGCTAACCCGGCAATTAAGGATGCCATGATTTCGTTTGTTCAAACGTCAGATGCTTATTAAACTACGGCGCGGTAGTTGGGTGCTGGCGCACATCACCGAAAGGCACCGACAGCTGAAAATGAAACACGACATCAGAGAGAAATCGGTGGACACCTACGGAAGCAATCGTAACCGTTCAATGTGTGTGTATCAGAAACACACGATCGAGAAACCACCGTGAACACGCGGGTGAGCCGTTATTTCCGGTAGACTCGAAAGCGTGCACAGAGCGTTATCTCCCGCGCTTTGCCCCCAAAAGAAACAAAACACTGGACAGATGGGTTTCTGTTCCGAGTTGTGGTCTCACCATTCGATTCGGCGCAACAACCACGGAATGGTAAGGAAACGACACACCGTCAGTTGATTATTATGTGTGTCCATCGATGGTGGGAACATGGAAGAAGTCGACTTCTTAGTGATTGGGTCCGGTTCGGGTCTCGACGTCGCGAACGTCGCTGCCAATCGGGGCCTCTCTGTCGCAGTCGTGGAAAAGGGTCCACTCGGAGGGACCTGTCTTAACCGGGGTTGCATCCCGTCGAAGATGTTGCTCTACCACGCGGAAGTGATGGAGACGATACAACGTGCTGGGGAGTTTCACATCGATGCAGACGTGAACGACGTCGAATTCTCCAAAATCGTCCGTGAAGTCAACGAAGACGTGAATGGTGATTCGGAATCGATTCGTCGTGGACTGAGTTCTTCGTCGAGTCACAACCTGTACCAAGGTGAAGGACGGTTCGTCGACGACCGAACAGTCGAAATCGTCGGGGGAGAGGACGGTGGCACTCGTATTCGTGCTGAAACCGTCTTGATCGCTGCTGGAACACGTCCATCGATTCCCCCCCTCGATGGCATCGACGACGTACCGTATCTGACGAGTACCGAAGCGTTGCAGTTAGAGACACCACCAGACCATCTCGTAATCGTTGGTGGAGGGTATATTGCAGCCGAACTGGGCCACTTCTTCGGGACGTTCGGGAGCGACGTGACGATTATCGGGCGGCGACCGAACCTCTTGCCTGAAGCCGATGCAGAAGTCGCAGAGGCGTTCACCGACCGATACGCTGACCGATTTACGGTCCATACCGGACACGCAGCTACGGCCGTCTCAGAGAGTGATGGGACAGTGACCGTCGAAGCACGTCCATATGAATACGGAGAAGATGGTGGTATACAGGAGGGAGAAGCTGTCCGTGTAGAAGGTGATACACTTCTCGTCGCTGCTGGACGCACTCCCAATTCGGACACGCTCAACCTCGATGCAACGGGTGTCGAGACCGACGATCGAGAGTTCGTCGAAACCGACGAGTACCTTCGGACGACCGCAGAGGGGGTGTGGGCACTCGGCGACATCGTTGGAGAGTATCTCCTGAAACACAGCGCAAACCACGAAGCACAGGCCGTCGCTCGAAACATCTTCGGTGACGAACTCCAAGCGGTGGACTATTCCGCGATGCCGTTCGCCGTCTTTGCATCTCCCGAAGTAGCTGGAGTTGGTGCCCAGGAAAAAGAACTCCAAGAGGCGGGTGTCGACTACGCGACTCGAACGTATCAATTCGACCAGACCGCACGTGGAAGCGCGATGAAAGCCGAGGGCTTCGTGAAAGTCATCATCGACCTCGACGGTGAGATACTGGGATGCCATATCATCGGCCCGGACGCCTCGAATCTCATTCAGGAAGTTGTTGTGGCTATGAAAGCCGGGTCGGGAACGGTACGCGATATCCGCCAATCAGTGCATATCCATCCTGCCCTCTCAGAAGTCGTTCAGCGGGCGTTCTCTGGACAGTTCTCTCGTGGAGGGAGCGAAAACCACTCACACTGACACAGCCCGTTCAATCGATTCTCCTCGATTCGGATTAAAGAGGACTGTGCAAACGAATTGCACCACCAAAACGGGGTTATCGCTGTCCACTGTGGGACTATCAATATGCACACAGTCAGTGTGAGCAAGACCGTCGGCACATCACGTGATGAGGTTTGGCCAGTTCTCGACGATTTTGGGGGTGTCTCGAAATACAACCCAAATGTGAAGGTATCAGGGATTATTGATGGCCCCGACACCGGTGAGGGAGCGACAAGAGAATGCGTATTCTCCGATGGGGGTCGAATCGAAGAGAGAATAATCGAGTACGAACCTGAGTCGAGTTATATCGTCGATTTTATCGATGTTGGCGAGATGCCGCTCAAGAAGAACATTGTCGCGGTGTCAGTCGAAGAGGCCGGTGAAAACGAGACCACTGTTACGATGACCGCAACGTTCACTCCGAAGTACGGCCCTGTTGGGTGGGTAATAGCGAAAACGATGATGAAGTCGAAGTTCAGAGAAACGTTCGAAGAAGTTCTCGATGGCCTCGAATCACACGTTCTCTCCCGACCCCAGATGGAAGACGGAGACGTGTCAGCCGAAGTTGCAAGTGAGTGACCACGTCGAGTCGCTCCAAGGGGATATCGTGGTAAATCACTTTGAGGTCGGGACCGAAGAAGGAGTACTCGACTCTCTCATCTTGTAGAGCTAAACTCGGCGATTGTAGCTAATCTTGTCCACCATACTGTCTGGTACTAATAAATCAGACGCGCATCCGCAGTCCAATTGCACACCCACAACGAGGTTATTGTAGTAGGTGTAGTTACGATAAATGCAAATGACGAAAGCAGCTGTCATGGTTCTCGCAGGAACCGAAGGACACGCAAACCTTGGTCGACTTGTAAATGCTCTCGAGACTGCCAAAGAATTCGCCGAAGCCGACGATGACGAAGTAGAACTCATCTTCGATGGTGCCGGCACGCAGTGGATACCAAAGCTGGAAGACGAAGAAGCAGATTACTACGAACTCTACCAAGCCGTTAGCGAACAGGCCTCGGCTTGTGATTACTGTGCTGGCGCGTTCGGTGTCGAAGATGCAGTTGCAGACGCGGGCGTTGTGACGCTCGACGACCACGACGGACATCCCAGTGTTCGGTCTCTCGTCAACGACGGCTACGAAGTCATCACGTTCTAAAACGCACTGTGACTGTCCAAGTGGTCTCTCCCAATCAGACCACCGCTCCTCTCCCCCTACCGATTTTTCGGCCGGTCACGCTGCCGAGTCGCTCTCGATAGTTCCTAATCAGCGCTTAGTGCCTCAGTTGCCAACAGTGAGTAGACTTTCTGTCTCGCGTCTCTGAACGAGATCTGTGCGGTGATGATTCGTTCGCGCTGGAGCTGGGCTACTGCATTACGAACTGTCCGACTCGGAAGCATCGTTTCGTCCGCCAGTTGCGACTGCGTCAGGTCTCCTTCATATTCGAGCGTTTTTGCGACGAGTTTCGCGCTGGGTGAAAGCTTCTCCAACGCCGTTTGAATGTCTGAATGTGCTTCCTGTTGATTGGACATGTACGCTAACTTGCGCCCACCCACAATAACTGATAAGCGACGGTGTGATGCCAGTGCACAGGCGAGTGGCGAGATGCAACAGGAGCAAAAATCGGTAGACTGAGCCGTGCTTGTTCTGCAGTGTAAAAACGGAGACTGTAAGGTCGGTGAAAATATCTATCGAGTCAGTCTTGAGGGATAGTCCGAGCCGATTGTTCGGTCGCAGGGGCAGGTGGTTCGTGTGACCCAAACCCGGGGGTCTCTTGCATCAGAACGTACTAATAGAGCGACAAGATGCAAAGGAACGTTCCACTGAACAAGGTGCTCGACTCACCTCTGTAGACGACTCATCACCTTGACGCCCACTCGAGAAGGGGTTCGAGGCGCGTGCGAACCTCGTGACCATCAGCTGTTAGTGCATACTCCACACGAGGCGGAATCTCGTTGTACTGCGTGCGAGAAACCAACCCTGCCTCCTCGAACTCATCTAGTCGCTTCGAGATGGTCGACGTGCTGGCACTCGTGAGGTGGGCTTCGATTTCAGCGAATCTGAGCGATTCGTGAGCACCGATGATACTCACCAGTTGCATCGCGTACTTACGACTGAGTGTATTGATCACACCAGTCAACGGACAGTAGCACGTGCCGTCTACATCACACGTCGGGTCCGGGGGAGAAGTGGCGTCTGCCATTACTTTGAGGCCTCCAACTTACTTCGTAGCTTTGGACTCTACAGTATAATAACTTCGTCTCGTAAAGTAAAGGTATACATGACTTCGTCTGGTTCGTACGACCTCGTGATTCTCGGTGGCGGTGCGGCGGCGTTCGCCGCCATTACAGAGGCCGACCGGCGTGGACTCTCGACAGCGATTGTGAACACCGGGCTACCACTCGGCGGAACGTGCGTCAACGTCGGGTGTGTCCCAAGTAAGCATCTCCTCGAAGTGGGGAAGACCGCCTTCGAGCCACCACGGAATCCGTTCGATGCGGTGGACTACGAAGACGGCCAACCGACGATAGACTGGGCAGCAGCCATTGACGAGAAAGACGACATCGTCGCGTCGCTCCGTGAACAGAACTACGTGAACGTGGCCGACCACTTCGAGACGGACATCTACGAGGGATACGGTCGGTTCGTCGACGGCGTGAAGCAACGCTCGACGAGCAACCAGCCTACACCCGGCGACGACGTGACGATAGAGATCGTTGACGGTGAAGATGCTGGCTCTGTGATTACTGGAGGGAAGGCACTCGTCGCGACCGGCAGTTCACCATACATCGCACCAATCGAGGGAATCGAGGACGTCGCCTTCGAGACCAGCGAGACTATTCTCGACCGACGCGACCTCCCCGAGAGCGTCGTGATGGTCGGTGGTGGCTACGTTGCACTGGAGTGGGGGCAGATCTTACATCACATGGGATCTGACGTGACGATTCTCCAGCGGTCGGGCCACGTCCTCTCTGAGATGGAAGGACAACTTGGTCGTGAACTTCAGCAGTGTTTCGAGGAGGAAGGAATCTCTGTCGTGACCAACGTCGCGGTCGATCGGCTGAAAGAGACAACCGTGACCGATGGTGTCTCTTCCATCGACGTCGAAGCGACCGTCGAGGGCGACGCCCGTACGTTCACAGCCAGCGATCTGTTCGTCGCTACCGGTGTACAACCGAATACAGAGGATATCGGACTGGACAAGGTTGGTGTCGAAACCGATGGCTCTGGGGCGGTTATCGTGGACGACGAGTTCCGGACGACCAATCCAGCGGTGTACGCCGCTGGCGATTGCATCGGCGAACCGATGCTCGAGACTGTCGCCGCGAAGGAGGGTAACCACGCCGTAAAGAACGCCTTTGGTGACGAGGAGGCGGCAATCGATTACAATGCGGTTCCAAAAGTGGTGTTCACCAGTCCAGAGGTTGCAGCGGTCGGGACGACCGAACTGGACTACATGGACGAACACGGCACCTGCTCGTGTCGGACGGTGGAAATGGCAGACGTGCCGAAAGCAAAAGCCGTGAAGGATACCCGTGGCCTCGTACAAGTAGTCAAACACCACGAGACCGACGAAATCGTCGGTGTTCACATGGTCGGCCCGCGGGCAGCAGACCTGATTTCCGAGGCGACGCTGGCCGTGAAGTTCGACTTGACCGTCGACGACATCATCGATACCATCCACCCCTTCCCGACGTTCTCGGAGGCGTTCAAGCACGCCTGTCAGGCGTTCAGGCGTGATGTGTCTAAGATGAGTTGTTGTGTCGAGTGAAGGGCAGAGGTTGCTTCGACAAGCACGGCCTGTGCTGCAGGAGGATCAACTTCTCCCGCAATATCTTGACGAAGTAGCTGTGAAACTGGCTATCCTCTGAAACTGTGAGTCGGCACAATCTCGGCGGATAGAAGTGTTGCGTGTCTTCTCAACGGGTTCTCAAGCTCGAATCAAACCTGACTGCGACTCATCTGCATTCTGATTTCGCATCTCTGGAAACAGTGGTGTCTCGATTACTGATGGTACGTCGGGAGCACGTTCTCAAGCAACTCTTCGATGATTTCCCTCTACCAAAAATGGAGTCTTATGCTCGAGTGAGACTCCCCACCGGTCGTTACTTTCGGTCGTGGAGTACTGAAAGTGTGTCAAGCCAAGGTCTGGGTGGTCTTCGTCTTGATGCCACCCTGCGTGGAACCCCGTATTGGGGTCACTGTAAGTTGGAGGTGTTCCCATCCACGTGCAATTTCTCGTCGTCGGGGTCCCTCTTCTGGGCTGAGGTCATCTTCTGCGAGCGTCGCCCGGAGGTGGTTTGGTGACTCGACAGTGAACTCGTCCTTCCAGTCTCGGATCTGTGCTTTGAACTCAGCGAGTCGGTCGGTCAGTTCCCCGACCGAGTGACTGCGGTCACGAAGCCGCATTGCTTCCTGTATTGCTTGCCTGTGGTATTTGGGGCTATACAGCGGGTCTATTCACTGAAAGTAGGTGACGGCGAACGTACTGGCACCGACGCCTAGACCAGCCCCAATCCACCGCCGACCAGACGAAATCCAACGACAGTCAGGAGGCCTAAGACGACGAGCTTGCGAGTGCGCTCGCTGGCGGTGACCCGGAGGCGCTTCCCGACAGCGACACCGATGACGGCCGGGATGGCAGCGACGACGGACGCGAACAGGACAATTCCGCTCGGATATAGCCCGAACAGACCCGCCACACCAACACGGATTCCGTTGAGTCCCAGGAATACGAGCGCGACAACGCCGACGAATAATCCGTGTGAGAGGTCGAAGCTCCGAAGATACGCGATGAGCTGTACCCCGACGTTCGTCCCGCCGAACAACAGTCCCGAGATGCCGCCCACACCGAGCATTCCAGCTCGGGTTTGAGCGAACGTACCGATCCCACCTGACGACCACTCTGGGAGGGGGATCCGCTGCTGAGTGGTCGCGACGAAGCCGAGAGTCAATAGCCCGAGGCCGACACGCAAGGGCCCGGTCGGAATACTACTGAGGGCCGCCATCCCGACAACTGTGCCGACCAGCGCTGCCCCGATGAGTGGTCCAAACCGTCGACTACAGGTTCGAAGCTCTTCCCGGGTGAGATCACGCACCAGTGAGAGATTCACCGCGAGAATCGGGATGATCATGAA
>ENA-ORDC01000902-ORDC01000902.1-marine-metagenome-genome-assembly--contig:-NODE-902-length-24969-cov-2.880363_pt1 | contig 24969 bp, 22 predicted proteins | sample MGYA00237783_ERZ508515 | MGnify/ENA primary metagenome ERZ508515 (study PRJEB26186, sample SAMN06268792) | marine metagenome | isolation source: Eden Landing Ponds, San Francisco, CA, USA | place... | reverse complement strand
CTGTAATCTGGGCGACCAGTACGGACACGAGAGAGTGCGGCGTGAGATTGAAATCGATCGACGATGAACACCGGGACGTGACAGGGGACGCGCACACTCCCATGGACGCCCTGGAAGCCCTCGGCAACGAGATCCGCATCTCGATCCTGCGGGAACTTGCCGAGGCCGAGCGAGCCCTCTCCTTCACGGAGCTACGGGACAGGGTCGGTCTCCGCGACTCCGGGAAGTTCAACTACCACCTCTCGACGCTCTGTGAGTACTTCGTCCGCGACACGAACGAGGGGTACGAGCTCGGACACGCAGGGACCAGGGTCATTTCCGCGACCGATCGGCCGGGGCAGGACGACGCCGACGAACCGGTCACCGAACCGATCGCCGCCGACGAGGAGTGTCCGGTGTGTGGCGAGCGTAACTGCGAGAAGCTGTTCCACGTTCACCTGTCTGCTCCCTGGCGGTAGCGTCAATCCATCGCCCGATCCCTGCAGCACGAACGGTTCGCTCGGCCGAGAGACTCACCGACGGACAGCAGTGCGACGTGGTAGTGCTTTCAACGGCTAAACGGATCGCGACCATGACCGTTCCACTCGAGCGCCTCGGAGGTCTACGGCGCCTTGACGTATCCGTACCCATCGTCCTGCAGGCTTGCGAGTGCACCGACGCCGCTCTCGACGGGCTCGACGCCCGAGAGGAGTCCTTCAGCAGTCGCGTCGACCCTTTCGAGACTCGCCGAGCAGGCGAAGCAATCGACCTCCCGCGCTAGCAGTGAGGCGACGAGGGGTTCGTGCTCGGCTACGCCATCGACGAACATCCGTACGGCGGCACCGTTTGCCACGATGGCAACGTCGTCAGCGGCCGACGTGACGGTATCATCCTCAAGGAGGTTGTTCACGTTCACCAGCGCGTGTCTGCGGACGTCTGCGTCCGGACTCGACACGTGGAACACCGTCTGCATATCTCGATGGTTGCGCGTACCGGCGCTTTGTTAGGGAGCGGCAAGTCCGTCGCAATCGCGGGAGCTGGGTAGCGACTGAGTGTATTCGATCTGTCCGAGTCGAACGATTCGTTCGTCGGAACGGTGGATATACCGACGACTCGACGGCGTGTCCGCGTTCGGCGTCTCGGAGGGTACAGGGTTCGGTGTCGGGGGCTCCCGTTCGTTCGCGAGGGCGCCGTCGTGCTGAGATTCGGGCAGGTCGCGTCCGGCACAGACTGGACGTCGACAGTTCGATATCCCGGCCTGAGTAGAACGGTGCGATACCCTCAGGAACCACCGAGTAGCGTCGTGAGTAGATCGACGACGTCGTCGGTCTCCTCGTCCGCATCGCTGTCGTCTCCGTCATCGTCCGCATCGCTGTCGTCCCCGTCGGAGTCATCGTCCTCGACTTCATCATCGTCGTCGCTATCGAGTTCGGACGCAGCACGGTCGTCGTCACTGTCCGTCGCGTTCCCGTTCGCACCGATCGATCCCTCCGATTCGTCGTCCTCGTCGTCCGACTGATTTTCGCCGTCTCTGTCGTCTCCATCCACGTCACCGGCGCCGGTGTCAGTCTCGTCGTTTGTCGTGCCCGACGACGATTCGTTCTGCGGCTCGTCCGCGCCCGTTCCCTCGGTCTCGACGATGGGATCGTCGATCTCGTTGTCGGATCCATCGTATCCGCGAACTGCCGACTCGGCGTTGTCGCGAATCGTCAGATCGGCAAACTGATTGCCAGTGCTATCCCTCCCGATGAAGATCCCCGAGCCAGCGTTGTCCCTGGCAGTGATGGCGGTGTACTCTCCGTCGAAGACGCCTTCGAACAGCGAAAGGCCGTGGTCGCCGTTGTTCGAGAGGGTCGCGCCGTCGATGTGGACGCCGCTTGCGTCGAACAGACCGATCCCACTTCCACCGTTATCGCTCGCAGTGACGGACGAGAACTCGGTGCCGGGCCCCACGACGAAGAAGCCGTGACCCTCGTTGGCGACCGACTGGACGTTCTCGATCCTCGCCGAGGAAGGTGCGCCCGAATCGTAGACGTACGAGTCGACGCCCACCTGCACGCCGTTCGACCAGTCCTCGACCTGCAGGTTTCGCACTGTCACGTTCTGGACGGTCGCCTCCGCCGGATCGTAAACGTGGACGCCGACACTCCTCGATTCCCCGGAGCCACCGACGAGGTTCCCGTTGCCCTCGAGGACGACGTCGCTGCTCTGGATCGCGATGCAGACTGGTCGTACGAACCCGTCGCGGATCTCGACCGTCTGGACGTTGCGTTCCCCGATCGATCGTGTGATCTCGTACCTGCCGGGTTCGTCGATGATCGTGCACTCCGTCACCGTCCGGCGGCTCGAATCACCGTCGAGCGTCGAATCGGTCGATGGATCGTCGCTAGCGCCGGTGTCGGTACGGTCGGGGGTAGGCCCGGCGTCGGACTCCTGTTCGGCGGCTGGGTCTGTTCCGGTACCATCGCTCTCGCCGTTCGCCGAATCTTCCGAGGCATCCTCGTCGACCCCATCGCCGTTCCCCGCGGAGGTGTCCGGCCGATCGTCGGCGTTCTCGCCGGTGCTGTTCGCCGTCTCCACGGGAGGTGACGCCTGGTTCGACGAGTCGTCGGCGCCGCTCTCGTTGGCACCAGAATCTCTGCCACTGGTGTTCTGCTCGCCCGGTGCAATCGCGTCAGTATCGTCGCTATCCGGCGTTTCGTTTCCCGCGGCGGTGACGGCGGCGCCGTCGTCCGGCGTGTCGTTCGTGCTCATCTGGGGCGAGTCTACTCCAGCGGAGTCTGCGGCCATGGGTTCCGCGGCGAAGCCAACGCCGAGTACGGAGTACCCGACGATCCCGACGAAGACGAGGATGAAGCCGATGGCAACCGCGATCCGTACCCAGGTCACCAGTCTCGGATCGCGTTCGCTCGGGGACGAGCCGTCCATGCCAAGAACTGGCAGTCGTGGCGGTCTTCAATGTAGTTACGTCGTACTGTCGAGGCACTCAACGATCGCTCGTTCGATTGGTCCGCGTTTGCCCGACGTGGCTGCCAGCAGCGACGCGACGGGCGCGATCCCGAAGCACGCACCCGTCGGAAGGATCGATCAGTCAGCGCAGTATCAGCGGTTCGACGGTCAGCGTCTGCTTTGCCAGGGTCGCCAGCCGCAGAATGTACGACGTGAACAGGAGGAACGGGAGCGTCGAGATAGCGAACGCGGCGCTCACGACCCAGAGGATGGTCTCGACGCCGAATATTCTGCCGGTGAACGTCGTCGCATCGACGAAGACGACCATCCCACCGGCGACGGTTAGCGCGACGATCGTCGCATAGAGGATCGCTCGCGAGAGCTTTACGAGCGCCCACTGGATGTAGAGTCCCTTGATGTACTCCCGGACGGGCCCGTACATGGTCAGCGACACCAGCAGCTCGCGGAAGGCCGCCTGCTGTTCCTCGGTGAGTTCGTCCTCGTGTTCCCGTCCGAGCCGTCGTACGTCGTGCATTTTCCGGCTGTAGTTGAAATCCAGCGCCGGTTGGATGACATCGAACGAACCGAAGTCGCTGTCCACGAGCAGCTCACGCGCGTGCTCGGCGTTCTCGAGCAAGTCCTCGACGTAGGTGTCCACCGCCTCGGCGAGTTCCGACTGCTCGGATGCGTCGATCGACGCGCGGAGCCGTTCGGCTCGCATCTCGCTCTCCGCGATCAGTGCGTCGACGAACGCCGCCGGATCCGCGGGCGTCGTCTCACCGATCAGTTCGTCCGTGCTCGTTCGGACGTCCATCGTGACGTCCATGCGGCTGCGCTGGCTCCCGAGCGAGCCGATCTCTTGGGAGAGGACGAGCTGGTTGATCGAAACGACGAGCGTCGTGACCGTGATGACGGCGCCGACGAGTCCGGCGAACACGGTCTCGACCATGTCGCTGGATTGCATCGTCGCCTGAAGCGAGGTGGACTTCGTGATCCCCCAGCCCATGAAGGTCCCGAAGACGATGGCCGCGAGCCCCGCTGTGACTGCCCATCGGTTCGCTCCGAGGAGGAGCCAGAACCAGGCCCTATTGACGTCGGTGCGCTTCCGCAGCCGATCAGCAGTGGAGAGGTCAGCCATCGGATGCCGCGTCCTTCTGGTCGACCGGTCGCTTGAACACGAGCAGTTTCGTCCCCCCTTTGTCGTAGCTGATCGTCTCCGCCAGCTCCCACCCTCGGGCTCCGAGGCGGTTCAGCTCCGCCGTCGGGTCGACGGTCTCCCGCTTGGTCAGGCCCTTCGGCGGTTCGATCGTCGTGTACTCCCACTGGCGAGGCGCTGTCATCGGGTTCGACGTACACGCGCCGAGCGGTTAGGTAGGGAGCAATTGTCGGCTGCGCCACGTTGCGGTCGACGCGTTGCACGGCGTCACCGTTCCGCTCGCCGCTTCGACGGATCACTCGTCTCGACGCGTTCGGCGTCCGGATCGACCACCGTGCGTGCCGGAATCGGGACTGATGGGCTCGGCGGCCGAGTCAGGACCCGCTGGAGCACCGTCTCCTCGTCGGGATTCGCCGTCGGAATCCGCTCGTACTCGATCACGACGCTACCGTCGTCCCCCGCGGTGATCCGGAAGTAGTTGAGTCGGAACGACGCGTAAAACACGGGTGGAAGGACGCCGATCAGTGGTTCGACGCGTCGGAGCCGCTTGAGCCAGGTTCCGGTGTTGATCACCGCGCGATCCTCCACCGTTGTCAGGGAAGCTCGGTGCGTGTGCCCGTAGACGTAGGCGGCGACGGACGGATCCGATTGAAACACCGACCGTGCCCGAGCTTCGTAGGGACTCTCGTCGTTCGGTTCCCGTTGGGACCGAACGATGCCGAATCGATGGAGCGTCGCTCGCACGTCCCTGAAGAGAATGTAGAGCGGGATCGAGACGACGAGGAGGAGTCCGACGATCACGAGGTTGGCGGCGAAGAAGAGGTCGACGACGCCCTCGACAGGCCCGAAGCGTGCCAGGACGTTCTGGAAGGCGTTCAGCGGAAGTGACCAGATATCGAAGTGATCTAGCAAGTAGATCGCCACGTAGGCGACGCCAACGTTGAATAGCAGGAGGAACGGGAGCGACGCGTATCGGAGCCACGCACTCATCTCGCGATAGAAGTAGTTCGAGAGCAGCCAGTCGGGAATCTGCGTCATTGGCGTCACCGCCTGAATGTCCTTGAGCCAGTTGTACTTCCCACGATCCGACAGCTGGCCCGCTCTGCTCGTGATCTGGCGATTCACGAAGTAGCCCGGCGGGTTCGCGTACGGGTTGCCGAAGTCGGGGATGCGATTGTGCGGATCCTCCTGCATTCCGTGCTCGACGTGGATCACGTACTCCCCGACGTCTCGTTCGATCGATACGGCCTGCTCGAGGTCGACGTTGTACTCGGCCAGCCGATCGACGTACTCGTCGTATGCAGCCAGCTCGTAATCGTGGTTGCCGGGGATGAGGGTGATCTGGACCGACTCGCCGGTTGCACGGAGCTGTTCGAAAAGTTCGGGATACTGTGCGAGCAGCTCGTCGAACTTCGCGACCCCCTCGACCTCGGTGAACTCCCAGAGTCCGAACGCGTCACCGTTGATCAGGAGTTCGGCGTCCTCCTCGCTCTCCTTGAGGTCGCGGAGGAACGCGAGGAACTCCTCGAGGAAGTCGACCGTGCTGAGCTGTTCGTCCCCGCCGATGTGCAGGTCGCTGACGAGGTAGTACGCGTCCGCCATCGTGTGGGTACGGTACTCGACCCGTGCCCCAGCTCCCTCAGTACCTGCAGCGTACCCGCGATCCAGCCAGCGGTCCGGAGATCCAGCGACGCGGGCGGGATACGTCGGCCTTTCGCAGAGAAACCTCAGCCAACCGGACCCATCCCAGAGGCTAACAAAGCAATGGGGCTCCGTAGCGATCCAGTCCCATGAGTTCGCTCGTGGTCCTCGCGTTCGACGATGAAACCGGGGCTGAGAACGCCCGGGAACGAATGTACGATTTCCAAAAACGAGAGCTGATCACGCTCGAAGACGCTGCCGTCGTCGTCCGCGACGAGAACGGCAAGACGCAGGTCAAACAGGCACACAGCCTCGTTGGAGCCGGTGCGCTCGGTGGGAGCTTCTGGGGCCTGCTCATCGGGTTGATCTTCTGGATGCCCTGGCTCGGGATGGCGATCGGTGCCGTCACTGGGGCCCTCTCGGGGAAGCTCTCCGACATCGGCATCGACGACGAGTTCATCCAGGAGGTCGGCGACACCGTAGATCCCGGCACCTCCGCGCTGTTCCTCCTCGCCCGCGACGCCCAGGTCGAGCGAATCAGCGAGGAGATGGCTGACGTGCAGTTCGAGATCGTCGAGACCAACCTCTCGCCGGACCAGGAGACGCAGCTCCGGCAAGCGTTCGCCGCAGAGGAGGTCGCCGGATAACACGCGGTCCGGTGCCACAATCCGTAGCTGAAACTCTGTAGATCCCGTCGCGCGAACGCACCGATCCCTCGTCGAGGGAGCTGCAGGCGTCGGACCGACCTGCGTCAGTGCAACGCCCCATCGCAACGCTCATCCACACTACCAATGCGTCTCGTTCAGGTGCTGATCCCCGAGGGACGTCGCACGAGCGTCCTCGACGCACTCGACGAGGATGGAGTCGACTACGCAGTGTTCGACGAGGTGGGGCGGGGCGATTTCGAGGCGATGGTCCAGTTCCCGGTGCCGCCAAGTGGGGTCGAGCCGGTGCTCGAGGATCTCCGCGGTGCTGGAATCGAGGAAGACGCGTACACGATCGTGGTGCCGACGGAGACGGTCATCTCGCGGCGGCTGTCCGCGCTCGTCGAGCGGTTCCCCGGCCTGCGAATCTCGCGAGAGGAGCTGCACGCTCGTGCGGAGGACCTCGCACCGGCGAACTCGACGTTCTTCGCGTTCCTCGTCCTCAGCACGGTGATCGCGACGACCGGCCTGTTGCTCGACTCGGCGGCGACGATCATCGGCGCAATGGTCGTGGCGCCGCTGATGGGCCCGGCGATCTCCGCGAGCGTCGGGACGATCCTCGACGACCAGCGGATGGCCACCCGCGGGGTGGTGCTCCAGGTCACCGGTCTCGGTGCCGCGATCGCAACCGCGGCGATCCTCGGGTTCGTCCTCGAGCAGACGGTCCTCTTGCCACCAGCACTCGATATCCGGACCATCCCGCAGGTCGCCGAACGCACGAGCCCGAACGTCCTCTCGCTGTTCCTCGCACTGGGTTCGGGGCTCGCGGGCGCGATCAGCATCATGCGCGGCGCTGGCTCCGCACTCGTTGGCGTCGCGATCGCTGTGGCGCTCGTCCCGCCGGCTGCGACCGCCGGGCTGGGAATCGCGTTCGGACTCCTGGGCGTCGCGATCGCCGCTACCGTGCTCGTCGTCGTGAATCTCCTCGCGATCAACCTCTCGGCGTTGACGCTGTTCTACTTTTCCGGATTCCGGCCGCTCGACGCCGGCACGCACGTCGGGGTGCGGAGTTCGGTGGTCTCCCGGATCGTCGTCATCGGGATCGGGATCGCCGTGCTCTCGATCGTGCTCGTCGGCGTGACCGTCGCGACGTTCTACACGGAATCCGTCGAGCAGGAAGCACAGTCCGAGATCGAGCGGGAGTTCGAAACGGCCCAGTTCGAGTCGCTGGAACTCGAAGCCGTCAGCGTGGAGTACACCACGACGGAGCTACTCCTCGGAGAGGAGCCCAGAGTCGACGTACTGGTCGGCATACCGCGGGACGAACCGGCGCCACCCGATCTGGCCCAGCGGTTCGACGATCGGATCTCCGAGGAGATCGGCCAGGACGTCGTCGTTCGCGTCGGCTTCATCGAGACGCAAGTCTCGGGGGACGAGACGGACGAAACCTTCGACGTCGAGCGACGGGCCAGATCGCCACTGGCGCCACGTCGGACTGCACCGAGCCGACCACCGACCGGCGGGTTCGATTCGGTCGTGGGAGGTCGAGTGGTGCTCACTCCGTAGTGGAGACGTCCCCGGCCGCCTCGACGCCAGTTACGGTGATTCGCTTCGCCTCGACGTCCTCGAACCGCGCGCCCCAGCCGCCGACCGTGTGGCGTTCCTCGCCGTCGTCGACGACGATCGTCGCGGTCCCGGCGAGTTCCAGCAGTTCGGAGTCGAGCGCGGACGCTGCCTCGGAGACGTACTCCGTATCGACGACAGATCCGTCGATCGTGACCGACTCGCCGCTCTCGGTGTCGCGGCCCTCGATCTCGACCGTCACGGTCGCGCCCTCGCGGATCGGCTGCAGGTACTCGAGGAGGAACTGGCGAACGTCCGCGTACCGCTTCGGCGTCCCGTCGGGCTCCTCGGCGTACAGCACCGGCCAGGGGAGCCACATGAAGATGAGGAAGTGCCAGAAGAAGACGTAGGTGAACGATCGGTTCTGGAGGATCATGCCGTAGTCCTCGATCGCGGCGGGGTTCGATGCGAACGCCGTCCGCTGGAGGTCGGAGGTGACGACGAACGGCGAGGGACGGGGCCGGCGGTGAACCTCGGTGCACACGCCTTCGAAATCTGCTGCGCCGAGTTCATCGTCCTCGTCCTTGTAGAGGAGGGTGACGTTGACCGTGACGCCGCGTTCTTTGGCCTCCGCGAGGTCGTCGCGGAGTTCCGCGAACTGCTCGGGAGTGAGCGTCGCGTGTACCTGCGTCTCGGCTTCTGCGACGAACGTCCGGGCCGCTTCGAGGACGGTGTCGAAGCGCTTGACGATACTGACCGTGTGGTCGTCGAGCGTCGGCTGTTCGTAGCGGTCCTCGATTTCCGAGGCAGCGTCCTCGAACAACGCGGCTCGCTGCGTCAGACTCTCGACGACGGTCTCCGGATCGGTCGCGCGTGCCTGGAACGTCTCCTGTTCGTAGAGCTCGACGTACCCGAGTTCGTCGAGATCGCGGAGCACGTCGTAGATGCGGGCGTCGGGGACGTCGCTCGAGCGTGCAACTTCGGTCGCGGATGCGGTGCCGAGTTCGAGCAGGGTGACGTACGCGTCGGCCTGGTAGAAGGAGAGGTCCGCGGCCTGGAGGACCTCCGAGAGTTCCTCGGTATCCATCGGTCGTTAGTTGACCACTCCAGTAGGTAAAAAGTACCGAGTCGGGCGAATATTCGAGCACGTCCGGCAGCCGCGGGTGGTCAGCGACTCCGTTCGAATCGTCGAACGGGCCGCGGGGACCACTCACTCGACCGGTGGATACGCGACGGGCCCCTCGAGGAGGGGATCACCGGTTGCCTCCATCCACTCGTGCAACTCGTTTCGGAGCCGTTCGAGTTCGTCCAGGTGGGCCGGATCCGGGTCGCTCGCCTCCGACGCTGGCTCGTAGGGTGTCCGGTCCGAAGCGAGATTCTCCCGTTCGTGGGGGTCGGCCTCGAGGTCGTAGAGCTCCTCTTCCGGCCGTTGCTCGACGTAGAACTCCTCGTGCACCTCCCGTCCCGACGGCGTGGGAACGACGTCCATCGGCACGAAGACGCGCGGCAGTACCGAGAAGTTCTTGACGTACTTGTAGCGTTCAGTCCGAATGGCGCGGATCGGATTGTACCGATCGTGCCAGGTCATCTCCCCGAAGATCCGCTCTCGCGGTTCGTACGTCGTCTCGACCGTCTCATCCCCCTTCTTGACTTCGTTCTCGTCCACGAGCAGGCCCGCGTAGGACCGCCCGGCAACGTCGGTCGGTGGTTCGACGCCGACGAGGTCCAGTATGGTCGGCGTAAAATCGACGTTGCTCACGAGGTCGTCGTGGACGGCACCGTCCTCGATCCGCCCTGGCTGGTGATAGATGAGGGCCGTCTCGAGACCCGGATCGTAGCAGGTCCCCTTGGCTCTGGGCATCGCCAGACCGTGGTCAGTCGTGAAGACGAACAGCGTCTCCTCGGCGAGCCCTGCGTCGGCCAGCGCGTCCCGATACTCGCCGATCGCGGGATCCAGCGTCTCCGCGATGAGCGACTGGAGCGCGGCGGTGTCCTCCAGGACGCCTGGCGCGTCCGGGAGGAACGGAAAGCCGTCGACGGTCTCCGGCGACGGCTCGTCGTAGATCGACTCCGTCAGGTAGTCTCGACGGAACGGGCGATGTGGCTCCTCGATGCCGATCGAGACGAAGAACGGTTCGCCCTCGCCCGCGTGCTGTCCGTCCTCGACTCGTCCCTGGAAGAACTCGTCGACGACGTCGACCAGCTCGAGGGCGCGTTTCGTGTCGTCGTCGACGTGATCGTAGCCGAGTCGCTCCGGCTCGTCGGGCACCTCGTGCTGGAAGCCGAGCAGGTGCGTCGAGTAGCCGGCCTCCCGGAGGTGCTTGGGGAGCGTCATCCAGTCGTCGTCGAGCGCCCAGCCCATGTGGGCCAGGCCCATGACCCCGTTCTCGTGCGGGTACGCACCCGTCATCATGCTCGACCGGCTCGGCGAGCACTGCGGTGCCGTACAGAAGCTGTTGGCCAACCGGACGCCGTCCTCGGCGAGTTCGTCGAGATTCGAACTCTCGACGTCGGCGCCGTAGCATCCGAGGTACTGTCCGAGGTCGTGGCAGTGAACCAGCACCACGTTCGGACGGTGTGCGTCGTCGGCCGCGTTCGGGTCTCCCATGCCCACACTGGCACAGCCTGGGCACTTAACGACGGATCACGACGGGCGCATTCGCCGGCTCCGTGACACTTATCGGTAACTATGTCCGTAATTAATCAATAAAATTGAAGTAAATGGCTCGGTATGGTTGAGAGTGAGATGCCAGACGACCGACCAGAGTCGCTCCGAACGCGACGCGACGTACTGAAAACGACGGGCGCCGCATCGGCCATCGCGACGGCCGGCCTCGCGGGCTGTTTCGATAATTCAGGTGGCGACGGCGGTGGCGGCGGCGACGGGTCGAGCCTGGAGATCACCGGCGTCTGGGCCGACGCCGAGCAGGAGGACTTCTCCGCGGTGATGAGCCACGTCGAGGAGAACTCCGATCTGGACCTCACGTACCATCCACGGACGACGGACTCGCTGCTGACGGGCACGCTCATGGACTACGAGTCCGGCGTCGCCCCGGCCGACATCGTCGTGATGCCGTCGCCGGCGCGCATCATGTCCGACGCGCAGAACGGCCACCTCGCCCCGGTCGGCGACGCGTGGTCGTCGGAGAACTTCGCGGTCGAACCGTCTCGCGTGACCGTGGACGGCGACGTCTACGCCGCGCCGTTCAAGATGGACCTCAAGCCGGGCTTCTGGTACCGCAAGTCGTTCTTCGACGAGCACGGCCTCTCCGAGCCCGGGAGCTGGGAGGAGTTCCAGTCGCTGCTGGACACCATCGGCGAGATCGACGGCGTCGACGCACCGATCGCCTCCGGGAACGGGACCGGCTGGCCGCTCAGCGACATCACCGAGGGCTTCTTCATGCGCCAGGACAACGGCGCAGAGCTCCAGCAGGGCCTCATCGACGGTGACGCGTCGTTCACGGACGACCGGATCGCGAGCGCCTTCGAGGAGATCAAGACGCTGCACGATCAAGGGCACTTCAGTCAGACCCGGAACTTCGGCGTGCAGTACGAGTACTTCTGGGACGGCTCTTGTCCCCTGTACTTCATGGGTTCGTTCACGCCGGCCCAGGACGCGGTGCAGGATCCCTCGGACCTCGGCGTGTTCCGGATGCCCGGCGGAAACGGTATTACGTCCTCGATCAACTGGTTGACCGTGCCCAGCTACTCGGATAACGTGGACGCCGCCGTCGACGCGGTGAGCAACCTCGTGTCCGCCGACGCCCAGCAGGTCTGGGTCGAACGCGGCGGGTTCATCGCTTCCAACATCAACGTCCCCGAGAGCGCCTACCAGATAGAGGTCATGGCACAGCTCCCACAGCTCGCCAACGAGGTCACCGTCGTTCCGGACCTCGACGACGCGCTGGGCAACCCGTTCCAGGCAGAGTTCTGGTCCCAGCTGAAGGGCCTCTGGGCATCTCCGGGCACGTCGACGTCCGACATCGTCTCGGCGCTCGACAGCGCGCACCAGGAGAGCCTGTCTAACTAACCGTGAGCTCGAACCCCACCGAAGCACGGCCGGCGGACGAATCGTCCATCGGGGCGTTCAGGCGGATGTTCGACCCCGAAGAGCTTCGCCGCCGGAACCTCGTCTCGCTGGGGATGGACCTTCTGATTCTCGTGACGGTGGGCTTCCTCGCGATCCTGTTCACGAAGGGATTCTGGGCGTCGATGCTCGCCGTGATTCCGGTCGCGACGCTGCTGTACTTCGGCTGGGCGTCGTCGAAAGCGTTCTTCGTCTCACAGCTGCTCGCGATCGGCGTCGCACTCCTCGCGACCTACACCTACATGCTGCCGTACTGACGTTCTCGAACTCGCCGTCAGCGATCGATTTTTCTCCGCGCCGCTGTCCCGATGCCTCGCTTTTCCAGCGTTCACGCAGTTCCCCTCGACGATCGTAGCCCGCCAGCGACGCGGTCGTCTCATCGTGCCACGTCCGTTCCGCTTCCGAATACAATCTAGACCGGAAACGGTTGCCCACGATCCTGGCTCGCCGGTACTGGCGCCCAGTCGGATCCGATCGCATCGATCCCGACTGGATCCCACGGGATGCGAGTTCCCCGAAACCGCGTTGGCAGGGTCGATGCGTCGTCCGCTGGCAGCGCAGAGTACGAGTGGGCCGGCAGCCCACGCAGTGATCCGAGCCAGAGCAGCGTGCGACGACCCAGCCGAAAGCCGACCGTTTTGATCAGCCGATGTACCGACTAACCGACTGTTCCGATCAGCCGACTGTTCGGACCAGGAGACCGTCTCGACCAGCCGAAGCAACCAGACTGGTGGCGACGACGGCCGACGATCGTGCCGGTGCCGCCAGCGATGCTGGGACCGTCGATAATCCGAACGGCGCGAGCGACTGGCATCGCGCAAAACGGACTCCAGGATCTTCGAGGACGCGGATACGGAGAATCGGGTTCGCAAGCAAGCAAGGAAGCAGCGGCCGATCAGTCCGCGACCGCTGCGACCATCCCCTGCTTGTAGTAGCGCTGCAGGGCGATGAACAGCAAGATCGGGACGATCATCGTCAGGACCGAGCCCGCTGCGACGAGCCCCCAGTCGATCTGGAGCCGACCCTTCATCAGCGGCAGCACCTGTGGTGCGAGCTTCTTCTCCTGGGACCGCATGAAGACGAGCGGGAAGAAGAACGAGTTCCAGACCCAGGTGAACTGGATGACCGCAACCGAGACGAGCGCGGGTGCGGAGTAGGGCAGCACGATCGACTTGAAGATCTGGTAGCGGGAGGCGCCGTCGACGCGCGCGGCCTCCTCCAACTCCTCGGGCAGCCCCAGCAGGTAGTTCCGGAGGAACATGACGACCCAGCCCAGTCCCCAGCCGATGTGGACCAGGATGAGGCCCATGTAGGTGTCGAACAGCCCGGTCTCCCGGAGCGTGTTGTAGTTCCCCATCGCGACGAGCTCCGGCGGTGCCGCCATGACGATGATCAGGAGGAAGAACAGGAACGTCTTGAGCGGGAAGTCGAAGCGCGCGAACGGGTAGGCGACCATCGTCCCGAGCAGCGTCACGACGAGGACGGAGGGGATCGTCACGATCGCGGTGTTGAACAGCACCTGCCGCATCGGCCCCGACTCGTAGTTCCACGCCTGCTCGTAGTTCTCGAAGGTGATCGTCATCCCCTCGAGGTGCCACCAGCCCTGGATGATCTCGCTGAGCGGTCGGACAGACGCCATGAACAGGCCGATCAAGGGGACCAGCCAGAGCAAGGCGATCGTGATCGCAATCACGTAGCGCGCGGCTCGACCTTTCGATGGGATCGACGCGAGCAGGCGCTCCTGCATCGTGCGATCGTCGGTCGGTGCGGAGTCCGGCACCTCGTACCGAACGCGCGTCCCACCGTCGGTGCGCGTCCCGCCTTCGGTGCGCGTCCCGCCTTCGGTGCGCGTCCCGCCTTCGGTGCGCGTCCCGCCTTCGGTGCGCGTGGGAGCGTCGGAGTTCGATGGAGCGCCGGTGTTCGCGTCGCCGCCAGCACGCGAGTCACCAGCGGTCGCGTCGGTCGACTCGTCCGTGGAATGTGGTGTGTCAGTCATGCTGGATCAGTCCATGCTGGCGATGTACCAGGCCATCGGGAGTGCGATGAACAGTTCGATCAGCGCGACGACCATCGCCTCCCCGTAGCGGATCGGGATGGAGAACGCCGACTGGTAGACCTCGAGACCGAGCACGGAGTACACTCCGTTCGGGCCGCCCGAGGGACCACCCGCGGCGTAGACGATGGCGAAGATCCGGAGGACCCAGATCATCCCCATGATCACGACGACGGCAGTGACCGGCTTGACCAGCGGCCAGATGACGTCCCTGAACCGGCGGTACCGCCCGGCGCCGTCGATGCGGGCCGACTCCAGCAAGGACGGATCGATCCCCGCCAGCGCCGAGCTGTACAGCAGCATGCTGAACCCGGTCTGGACCCAGACGCCGCCAGCGATCAGCGCGTAGATAGCGATCTGGGGCTCCTGCAGCCAGTTCCTGACTTGCCCCTCGAGACCGACGCCGGAGAGGAAGGCGTTGAAGATCCCTGCCTGCGGGTCGTAGACGAACAGGAGCACGAGTCCGATGACGACCGTGGGCGTAGTGAACGCCAGGAACACCATCGAGCGGAGGATGCGTCGCCCACGAAGGTCCGCGAAGAGGAGCGCGAGTCCGAGCCCGAGGAACGTGCTCAGGGGCACGTGAACGACCATCCAGATCAGATTCTGGGGCAGCGCCCCCATCGGGTACTCGAGACTCGTCAGGTTGTCCCAGTTGATGATCGCGTCGTTCTGGAACGTCTCGATCCAGGTATCGAACCCGACGAAGTGCTGCAGATCGAACGCGTCCCAGGCGTAGAAGCTCCCGAAGGCGGAGTAGACCATCGGTCCGACGGAGAAGATCGCGAACAGCGTGAGACCGGGAACCATGAAGACGACGATCGCCTTCACTTTCTCCCAGTCCACGGTCTGCTCCCGCGTATCCTCGAAGGAGTGCTCCGCGGACGGCTCGGTGGCGCGTTCCGTGGAGCGCTCCGTTGAGTGTTCGGTAGCCATGGGTATCAGGCAACGAGTATTCCGTCACCGTCGTAGAGATAGGCGTCCTCGGGCTCGAACGTGAGATAGACTGTCGTCCCCGGCTCGACCTCGGTCGACGGCACCTTGACGTTGATCAGCTCTCCGGCGACGTCGACGTTCACGAGCACGTACTCCCCGAGCGGTTCGACGGTTTCGACGGTCCCCTGGATCGACCACTCGGATTCGGGCGGCTCGGTGGTGACGACCATGTCTTCGGGGCGGATGCCGAGGGAGACGTCGTCGGACTCCGTCTCCGTCTTGGTGGGCACTGTGTCGCCCGAGTCGAGGTCGATCGAGCCGTTCCGGCGGTGGCCGGGGAAGAGGTTCATCGGCGGCGATCCGATGAAGTTCGCGATCCAGGTGGTCTGTGGTCGCCGGTAGAGCTCTTCAGGCTCGGCGACCTGCCGGATCGTCCCCTCGTTCATGACGGCGATCCGGTCGCCCATGCTCATCGCCTCCTCCTGGTTGTGCGTGACGTAGACGGTCGTGATGTCCAGCTCGTTCTGGAGGCGCTTGAGCTCGGAGCGCATCTCGAGGCGGAGCTTGGCGTCGAGGTTCGAGAGCGGCTCGTCGAGCAGGAACACCGAGGGCTCCCGGACGATCGCACGTGCCAGCGAAGTCCGCTGTCGTTGGCCACCGGAGATCTCGGCCGGATCGCTCTGGAGCTGGTCCTCGATGTGGAGCAACTCGGCGACCTCGGCGACGCGCTCGTCGCGCTCCTCGGGTGGGACGTCCCGAACCTTGAGCGGGTACTCGATGTTCTCCCGCACGTTCATGTGCGGGTACAGCGCGTAGTTCTGGAACACCATCGCGACGTTGCGATCCGCCGGTGGATCCTGATCGACGCGATCGTCGTCGAAGTAGATCTCACCGTCCGAGGGCGTCTCCAGCCCGGCGATCATGCGGAGGGCAGTCGTCTTGCCACAGCCCGACGGTCCGAGGAAGACGAGGAACTCCCCGTCCTCGACCTCCAGGTCGAGCTTGTAGTTTGCGACTGTGTCACCCCCGTCGAAGTACTTGCTAACCGACCGCATGGAAATGCGGGTCATCGCGTACCACGACCATATTCGTTTACGGCACTTATAATTAATCATTCTTAAAGTATGTGTAAGGCATGGGGTAGATCGCCTCTTTCGACCGATTTTCGGGGATGACCCAACAGTTATTTATGAGAACTGGAAGAAAATACGGCCGATGAAGACCCGCGGGTTCGACTACAGCAGCTACCCTCAGGTCTCCGGAGAACTGTTCCGCGCCGTCCAGCAACGTGGACGGTTCGAGGACGCGAAACGGTTCGTCGACGCGGAGCCTCGCGTCCCGGTCGAGCTCCTCCACGAGCGGTTCCTCGCGCTCGACGGGGAGGGGACGCTGGACCTCGACGCGTTCGTCGACGAACACTTCCGGATGCCCGAACCGATCGCTGCCAACCCACAGCTCCCGCCGGACCGGACGATGGAAGGCCACGTGGAGTCGCTCTGGGATCCGTTGACCCGGACGTTCAACGCAGATCTGACCACCGGGAGCACGCTCGTTCCCCTTCCCGAGCCCCACGTCGTCCCCGGCGGCCGATTCCGCGAGATGTACTACTGGGACAGCTACTTCGCGATGGAGGGACTCGCAGCGAGCGGCCGAATGGAACTGGTCGAGGGGATGATCGAGAACTTCGCGTCCCTGCTCGACCGCTATGGATACGTTCCTCTCGCCAACCGCGTCTACTACGACAGCCGCTCGCAGTTCCCACTGTTCTACCGAATGCTTCGTATCCTCGAACGCGAGCGTGGCCCCGAGGCCGTCGAACCGTACCTCGACGCGCTCCGAACCGAGCACGCGTTCTGGATGAGCGGGAGCGATCGGATCGACGTCGGCGGCGACCAGCGGAGTCACCGCCGCGTCGTCGCCCTCCCGGACGGAAGGATCGTCAATCGCTACTGGGACGACCGCGCGAGCCCTCGGCCTGAAGCGTACTGGAACGACCGGGAGGTCGCGAACGACGTGCCCGTCGACGACCGGCCACAGCTCTTTCGCGACCTGCGGGCGGCAGCCGAATCGGGCTGGGACTTCAGCTCACGGTGGTTCCCGGACGGCGAAGATCTCACGGCGATTCGGACGACGGATTTCGTTCCGGTCGATCTCAACGCGGTCCTCTACGGAATGGAGTCTGCACTCGCCGAGTGGCTTCCCCGCGTCGGCGAAGACGACGCCGCAGATCGGTTCGCGAGCGCCGCAAACCGTCGACGGGAGGCCATCGAGGAGTACTGCTGGAACGAGGCGACGTCGTCATACGTCGACTACGACTGGACGAACGAGGAACACGCCGATTCACAGACACTCGCTACGGCAGTCCCGCTGTTCACCGGTCTCGCCGCCGACGATCGAGCCGACGCGGTCGCCGAGCGACTCCGCGACTCGTTCCTCGAGCCTGGCGGCCTCGTGACGACGCTCGAGGCCTCGGGCGAGCAGTGGGACGCGCCGAACGGGTGGGCACCACTCCAGTGGATGGCGATCGAGGGGCTCCGACGCTACGGGCACGACGAACTCGCGTCAGAGGTCGCGGACCGGTGGCTTGCGGTAAACCGTGCGGGCTTCGAGACGACCGGGAGGATGGCGGAGAAGTACGACGTCCAGTCGCATTCGGTGTCGCCCGACAGCGGCGAGTACGACCTCCAGTACGGATTCGGCTGGACGAATGGCGTCGTTGCAGCGTTGACCGCGCGAGAGTAGCCGGTCCGGAAAATCGAGCGGCGGCTGGAACCGCTTAGATCAGGTCGCGCATCGTCGCGGCAGCGTCGTCGAGCGACGCGAGCGGGTCGTCGCCCTCGTACTCGTAGATGAGCCACTCGCCGTCGATCTCCGCGAACGCCTCGGCAGCCGCGTCGATGTCGACGTCGCCCTCCCCGACGGGAACGGAGTGGCCGGCATCGACATCGACGTCCTTCACGTGTGCGAGCGAGCAGCGGTCGCCGACGGCTCGCAGGCGCTCGGCGGGGTCGTCGCCGCCGATCAGAACGAAACCGAGGTCGAGTTCGAGGCCGAACTCGCTCTCGTCGATGAACGTGTAGAAGCCCGGCTCGCCGTCGAAGTCGGAGTACTCCTGATCGTGGTTGTGGTAGTGGAGCGTGTGGCCCTCCTCGGCGAGGTCCTCGGCGACGGCGGAGAGTCGCTCGACGGCCTCGTCGAGACCCTCGCGGCTCGTGAAGTACTCCTCGTCGAGCCACGGAATGACGAAGTTCGACACGCCGATCGTCTCGTAGAACGCGACAGTGTCCTCGAAGTCGTCCTCGAGATCCTCGAGGTGGACGTGTGCGCCGGCGGGTTCGAGTCCGGTCTCGTCGAGAACGGCGCGTACGTCCTCGGGGTCCTCGTCGGGCACGCGATAGGCGAACTCTACGCCGTCGAAGCCGGCGTCGGCCACGGCCTCGAGCAGTTCGTCGAAGGGCAGGTCCACGTCTCGAAGCGTGTACAGCTGGATGGCAGTGTTGGCCATACCCGAAGGGAACCTGCCCGGCTAAAAGGCGGTTTCCTTGCCCCTCCGCATTGCCGACTCTAGATCCGACGACGATGTCAGAAGCGGGAGCTACCGCAGCCTGATCAGACGTCGATCGACGTCGATTCCGACCGCTCGGCGATCTCCTCGCGGGTCAGCTCGCGGCCCGCTTCCTGCGAGAGGTAGATCCCCTCCATGACGAGCATGGAGTTGAGCGCGATCTGGCCGGTCGGGACGACCTCGTCGGCTTCCCCGGTGATGGTGTCGATCCAGTGGTGGTACTGGCCGACGGAGCGTTCGAAGTCGTAGCCGGTGTCGCCCTCGAACAGCGCCTGCCGGCGCTCGTACTCTTCGAGATCCAGCGAGACGGTCGCCTGGTAGTCGCCGGAGGTCGTGTAGAACTCGAAGGGATCGAACTGGACGCCACCCTTCGAGCCTGCGAGCACGTCCGAGTCGTCCGGGAGGAACATGTGCCAGGCGGCGCGAAGCGAGAGCAGCGAGCCGTCTTCGAGTCGCGCGAATCCCATCCCCGAATCCTCCACGTCGTAGCCGGACTCGGCGAGGCGTTCGGTGTACTGGTCACGGTTGTCGCCGACGAGATCCTCGTCGTAGCTGTCCTCGGTGTACTCGAAGGTCGCACCGCTGACGCGCTCGACGGGCTCGTTGCCGAGCAGGTAGAGCAGTCGCCCGACGACGTACGTGCCGATGTCGATGACCGGGCCACCGCCGGCGGACTCCTTGTTCACGAACGACGGCGTGCCGTACCCGTCGACGAACGGACGGCCGCGCCGGCGAGAGAACACGCCGCGGGCGAAGTAGGGATCGCCGAGCTGGCCCTGCTCGAGGAGCGTCTTCGTCGCCCGCGTCTCCTCGCTGAACAGTTCCATGTTCTGGACGCCGAGGTGGACGCCCGCCTCCTCTGTCGCCTCCATCATCGCTTTCGCGTCGGTGTAGGTCGCCGCCATCGGCTTCTCACAGAACACGTGACAGCCTGCCTCGGCCGCATCGACGGTGACGGGGCGGTGGAGGTTGTTGTGGACGCAGACGTCGATCGCATCGAGATCCGCGTCGTCGAGCATGTCCCGATAGTCGCCGTAGGCGGTACCACCGACGGCATCGGCGAGCGCTTCGGACGCCTCCTCGTCGATGTCCGCGACGGCCACGACCTCCGCGCCGTCGACGTCCGCGTACTCCCCGGCGTGCGTCTCGCCTCGATTCCCCGCTCCGACGATGCCGATGTCGATCGTCATAGTCGAGAGGCGACGGCACATGGAAATGAATCCTCGCCTGCCGGAAGGTACGACGAAGCGGCGACGTTCGCCGGCTGCCAGGGAGCCATTGACCCCTTCCACGAATGGACGAGCAATGGCAACCAACGCCAACGGTGATCCCGGCCGCGATCGAATCCGATTGCTCACCCGAGCTGACGACGCAGGGATGGCCGAGAGCGCGAACGACGCGATCCTGGCGTGCTTCGAGGAGGGCATCCTCCGGAACGTCAGCGTGATGGCACCCACGCCGGTGCTCGAACACGCAGCCGACCGCCTCGCCGGCGTCGACGGCCTCTGCGTCGGCGCGCACGTCACGCTCTCTTCGGAGTGGGAGGATCCGACCTGGGGCCCGGTACTCGGCGCAGACGAGGTACCCTCGCTCGTCACCGAGGAGGGCCGATTCTATCGCTCACCCGAAGCGTTGTTCGAGACCGATCCCGATCGCGAGGAGGTCCTCGCAGAAGTGACCGCCCAGATCGAGCGGCTCCGCGACGTGGGCTTCGATCCCGACTACGCGGACACGCACATGCTCATCGAGCCAGCTTCGGAGTGGTTCGCCGAGGCGTTCGACGACCTGTGCGATCGAGAGGACCTCATCAACTGGTGGGGCGTGCCACCGTTGCCAGGGACGGAAGGCATCGGTTCTGGTCCGGAGTGGCTCCTGGAACAGCTCGACGGCGTCGATCCGGGCACCTACCTGGTCGTCGGGCACCCGGCCTACGACGACGAGGAGATGGCCGAAATCTGGCTCCCCGGCGGCGAACCCGGGACGATCGCGAGCGAACGCGACGCCCAGCGCCGGATGTTCACAGACGAGCGCGTGCTGGAGTACGTCGAGCAGGCCGGCGTCGAACCGATCCGGTACGACGAGCTCTGAGCGGCGACGATCCGCTACGCGGTCTCGTCCGGACTACGAACCGTCCGAGGATCGCGACCCCGGCTCCACAGCTCACCGCGAACCGAGGAGCTATGGGCGAACGTGTGCCAAACACCGGCTATGACCGAGTCATTCGGCATCGGCGTCGTCAGCTGCGGATTCATCACCCGCGAGATGCACCTCCCGAGCGTCGCGTACCTCCCCGACGTCCACGTCGCCGGGATCCAGAACCGCACGAAGGCGAACGCCGAGGAGGTCGCAGAGACCTGCCGCGAGGAGGGCTGGGGCGATCCCTCCGTGTACGGCGAGGACCAGGTCGCCGCGCTCGTCGAGGATCCGGCCGTCGACGGCCTCTGGGTCACGAGCCCGAACTTCACCCGCGTCGACGTGACCGACGCCGCGGTCGACGCCGTCGAGGACGGCGCCGACTTGCAGGGGATCGCGATGGAGAAGCCCATCGCGCGGAACATGGAGGAGGCCCACCACATCGCGGACCGGCTCCGCGACGCCGGGATCCCGAACGCCTACCTCGAGAACTGGCCCTACGAACCCGACATCGCGAAGCTCCGGGACCTGCTCTGGCAGCGAGGCGGCGATGCCGGCCGCCCCTACATCGCCCGCTCGCAGGCCGAACACGGCGGTCCACACTCCGCGTGGTTCTGGGACGGCGAACTCCAGGGCGGCGGCGCACTGACGGACATGCTCTGCCACGCGCTGGCGGGCAACCACGTTCTCCTTTCGGACCCGGAGAGCGAGGACGGCGGCCTCGAACCCGTCTCGGTCTCCGCCGACACGGAGACGCTGAAGTGGGCCCGCGAGGACTACGCCGAGCAGCTTCGGGAGGAGCACGGCGTCGACTACGAGGAGAACCCCGCCGACGACTACGCCCGCGCCACCGTGCGCTACGAGGGCGAGGACGGCGAGCCGCTCGTCTCCGAGGCCACCGGCTCCTGGTGCTACGTCGGATCGGGCGTCCGCCGGTCGATCGAGCTCCTTGGCCCGGAGTACTCCGGCCAGGTGATGACCGACGACGAGTCCTCCAGCGTGTTCTTCTCCGACGACCTCGGCGAGGGCGAGGGCTGGGCGGAGAAGCAGGCCGCGACCAGCGGCCGGATGCCGATCGGTGCCGGCGCAGTCGTCGACGGCGGCTACGTCGCGGAGAATCGCGACGCGGTCGACGCCTTCCGCGAGGGTGAGAACGGTACGCTCGACGTCGAGGATGGGCTGCGCGTGCTCCGGATCTGCATGGCGGCGTACAAGGCAGCCGAGGAGGGCGAGGAAGTCGATCTGCGGGAGGCCGACCTGTCGACGTACGTGCCGCCGCCGGCGCGGTGATGCCGGTCGATTTCGGGACAAGACACTTGTAGAGTGCCCGAATCACCGGCACCAATGGCGGAGCGCCTTCCAAGCAAGATACCAGCGGTGCTCCTCGTGCTCGTGGGGCTCGCCATCGTCGTGTGGACCGTCCCGCAAATCGACGCTGCCCTGCGGGACCACGACTCGTATCGAGTCGAGGCGATCGACGATGGTCCGCCATCGGACGAGTACCATCGTGCAGCAGTCGATCGTAACGGACAGATTCGGTTTTCGTACGAGGAGCTGACCGACGCTGAACAGCAAATCGTTCGTCGCGGTTTGAATCGATCCGGACGGTTCGAGGGGCCCGATGCCAGCGAACTCGCGCACTTCGAGTCTGGACAGGATGCACCGGGGCCGGGCCACGGAATCTACTACATTGAGGTAGGCGACGTTCACTATCGCCTCACCGTGTCGTCCGGTGGGTGGGGAGACGGGATGGCGGTGGTGTTGGTCTTCATACCAGCATTGCTTCTCGGCGTCATTGACGTCGCCATCGGTCTGCTTGCTTTCCGCGGTCCAGTCACAACTGCCGGACCGACAGCGCTACTCTCCGGACACGCAGTGCTCTTCGGCGGGTCACTGCTTCATTGGGCCGACATCGACGCGCCGACACCCCACCCTGGACTGGTGCTCTTCGGGGCACTCGTCGCCGTTGGAACCGTGTACTTAGGGTTCGTAGTTCGGCGACAGTGGCGGTAGGTAATGCTGCATTACCTCGACGGTGGAGCGGCTTCACGGCTGACCGGTCGCCCGCGTCCCCAAAATCGAAGTGAGCCACCGCGCTTAGTGATCAACCGGGAACTACCTTTGTAGCTCACGACTGACAATTCGCCTATGGCCGTCATCGATTCCGTCGTCGTCTTCGCGTTCAGCTTGCTCATCGGTGCGCTGGGCATCTACTTCGGCGCGAGCGTCGTGACGGACTACCAGAGCTACACGTACGCAATCGTGACGGCGCTGCTCGGTGCGATCGTCTGGGCGGTCCTGGGGTTCCTGCTCGGCTGGATTCCGCTGCTCGGGCCCGCCCTGGTGTTGCTCGCGTACATCTGGGTGATCAACGCGCGATACCCCGGTGGATGGGGCGACGCGATACTGATCGGGTTGATCGCCTGGATCGCGGTGATCCTCGTCCTCTACGCGCTTGCCATCGCCGGCCTGTCGAGCTTCGAAGCCGTGGGGGTGCCGGGAGCGTGACGGCACAGCCGGCCTAACCGCAAGCGGGTGGCTGACGGCACGATGGGGCTAACGGCACGATGACTCGACCCCCGAGTCGCACTCACTCGGCGACGAGGTCGAGACGCTCGCCGTCCTCGGCACTCCGCTTTGCCGTCTCGACGATCCGGTGGGCCTCTCGACAGAATTCGGGATCGCAGGGACCCTCGGGCTCCTCGCCGGTCTCCAGCCTGTCGACGACGTAGTAGATCAGGTTTTGGAACCGCTCGGGGAGGTCGGATGGTTCGACCTGGTACCCCTCCGGCTCGTCGTCGGTCTGGACGCGGATTTCGACGCCGCGCTCGACCGTGGAAATCGACCCCTCAGTGCCGACGATCACGTAGCCTTTCATCGGCTGGGGCTCGATCTCCCAGGGGTTCGTCGGCATCCGCCAGGAGGTCTGGAACGCACTGAGACCGTCCTCGAAGCGCGCGATCGTCGAGGACTGCACGTCGACGTCGAGCTCCTGGGGGACGTACTCCTCGGCGCTGATCGACTCGGGGAGTTCGCCGTCGCGGAACCACGTCGAGAAGGTCGCACCGTAGCCGAGGTAGTCCAGCATCGATCCGCCACCGGCCTCGGGGTCGTAGAACCAGCTGTCCCCGGGCGGCGCGCCCGCGTTGCCGCCGTAGTACTGCACCTCGACGACGTCGCCGATCGTGCCGTCCTGGACCAGGCGGTGGACCTCGTGCTTGACCGGATCCCAGGAGACGGGCCAGTTCAGAACGAAGAGGTTCCCCGTCTCTGCCATGGCGTCGATCATCCGGTCGGCGCTTTCGAGGGTGTCCGCGAGAGGCTTCTCCAGCGCTACGTGCACGTCGTGCGGTGCGACGCGCTCGACGAAGCTCGCGTGCTCGGAGTTCATCGGACAGCCAAGGACGACGTCGGGATCGGTGTCCTCGATACATCGATCGAGATCGTCGTAGACGGCGTCATCGGGAATATCCAGGTCCTCGACGGCCTGGTCGAGCGAGCCGGTGGAGGTCGAGGGATCCTCGTCGCACACGCCGACGATCTCCGCGTCGGGGTGGTCGGCGACCCACTCGAGGTTCGTGTTCATGTGCATCTGGTCGAAGTTCGCGCCGACGAAGCGGTAGGTCATGTTCGGAGGGTCGCCGTGGTGGGTGAGAAAGCTTTGGCTGGCGGAAAGCCCGCCACCCACCGCCGACCTCGGTCGTTGCCGGCGATGCGTTACCGGCGTCGCGACCGCAGGCTCGTTCGTGATAACGATAATGTCCGGTGGGAACCTCTCCACCAGTACATGCCAGTTGACGCCCACACGCGGTCGTTGCGACCAGTCGCTGTCCGGAGGCCGAGACGGTGAGCACCGAATCGGACCGGGCACTCTGGGTCGGCCTCACCGTACTCGGCGTTGCCCTGGCGATCAACTCTCTCATCGGCCCGCTGGCAGCCGACGTCGTCGAGTACCCGATCTCCGAGACGCTCGTGAACCAAACGATCGGGCTCGACGCCGTCTCGCTCGTCGTGGTCGCACCATGGAGCGTGGCGGCGGCCTTCGCAGTCCGACGGGGGCATCCCGCCGGGCCCGTTCTTGCGATTCCGCCAGCAGCGTACACGGCCTACATGTTCGCCCAGTACGTCGTCGGGCCGACGTACCTCGAGTACCCGGCCGTGATGCCGTTCCACCTCGGCATCTTCGTGCTCGGGTGGGTGCTCATCCTGCTCGCCTGGCGACGCATCGACGTTGCCGAGCTCCCGCGTGTCGGCGAGCGACGC
>ENA-ORDC01000900-ORDC01000900.1-marine-metagenome-genome-assembly--contig:-NODE-900-length-24985-cov-4.541312_pt1 | contig 24985 bp, 18 predicted proteins | sample MGYA00237783_ERZ508515 | MGnify/ENA primary metagenome ERZ508515 (study PRJEB26186, sample SAMN06268792) | marine metagenome | isolation source: Eden Landing Ponds, San Francisco, CA, USA | place... | reverse complement strand
GCCGAGCCAGGCCAAAGGCGTAGCGCTTAGGACGCTATCCCGTAGGGGTCCGCCGGTTCGAATCCGGTCCCGCGCATACTGCCTCGAACGAACGTGAGAGACGTGTCTGCGCGCACCTCGCGAGTCGACGCCGCCGCCCAGCGAGTGCGACCACCGTGGTATCACTCGTCGAGGCGGTGGAGCAGTTGTGCGACGTACGGGCTGTTGTCCCAGCTTCGATGCGGACTGATCTCGGCGATCAGGTCTCGTGCTTCCTTGTGGGTCATGTGCCCGTTTTGTGCGTAGTCGCAGATGAGTCGCGGCGTCGGAACGATGCGTGACTCTTGGAGCACCGCGTGGATCAGCGGAAAGTTCGTCCCACCGAACTCGTCGGTAAGGAAGCCGTCGACGGCGAGCGTGTTCGCGAGAACGATCCCATCCGTTTCGCCGTCGTCGAGACCGAACGTCGGCCGCGCTCCTGGCGTCTCGTCATGTTGGTACGGATCCTCGACCACGTAATGGTTGCGAGCCGAGAGTACGTTCGTCGCTGCGGCGCTGTGGATGTCCTGAAACTGGGTCATCTCGCGGAGCTCTTCGACAACCTTCGGCGGCACGATCACGTCACACGAAGTGAGGAGATACTGGAGCGGGTCCGGAGCGGTGTCAGTGTCGTAGCCATCGTCAGCCCGCGGTACGGCCAGACTGACCAGCGCGCTCGTGTCGGCGACGACTGTCCGCAGCCGCGTGCCGCTCATCGCTCGTCGGCATCTTCGGTGTCGACCGCAGTTGCGGTATCGCGATAAATGTCAACGTCGTCCGGCGCGGCGAGATCCAGCGGCTCGTCGTCGAGATCGCTCTTGAGGAGCCGGAGTCGTTGCGCAGTCTCGGCGCCGACCAACTGCTTGACGGTCTCGAACTCGAGTTGGTCGTCGTAGTACTTCGTTGCGACTAACTCCTGAAACCGTTCACTGTCGGCGGTTTCGTCGATATACTCGCGGATGGCTTCCACGAGGAGATCCGTTCGGTCTCTGTCGAAGAGGTCGGCGATAGCGTCGAGCCGGTCGACGAGATACTCCGGCGACTGGAAATGGACTCGTCGCGGATCGTCGCTCGCGCTCATTGTGTGTAAGTTTTGCACATAGGCCCATAACGGTTTCGTCGATCCCGCTTCTGTATCGGTTCTCTACCGTCCACCGGCTTTCCGAAAACGGATTTTGTATACACTGTCATAGGTTGCTGGTTGCACCAATTCTATGTGCCCGTGTTGTATCGGGTAAACTATGGCCGGACCGCCGATCCACGAACTACACTTCGCGGAGGAGCCGAGCGTCGACCAAGTCCCCGGTCCGAACTCGCGGCGCCTCCTCGACAGACAGGAAGAGATTGACAGCAGTGCGGTCGCGTACCCGAACAACATCCCGCTCGCGTTCGAGGAGGGAAAAGGCGCGACGCTGAAAGACGCGGACGGCAACGTGTTCCTCGACTTCTTCGCCGGTATCGGCGTGTACAACGTCGGCCACGCGAACCCCTACGTCAACGAGGGCGTCCACGAGCAGATCGACAAGCTCACCCACTCCGTCGACTTCCCCACCGAACCGCGCCTCGATCTCATCGATAAGCTCGACGAGATCGCGCCCGGGAGCCTCGCCGGCAACAGTCGGTTTGTTTTCGGCGGCCCCACCGGCAGCGACGCCGTCGAGGCGTCGATCAAGCTCGCGAAGTACAACACGGGCGGCAACGGGCTGCTCGCGTTCCGGAACTCGTATCACGGGGCGACGACCGGTGCGATGAGCATTACGTCCAACAAGAAGTTTAAAAAGCCGTACGCGCCGTTGCTCCCCGACGTGGTCCACGCGCCGTTCCCGTACCCGTTCCGGGAGGGGCGCTCCCCCGAGGAATCCGTCGATCGCGCGCTTGAAGAGGTCAGGGCGATCGTCGAGGAGCCGTACGGCGGCCTCACGGACCCGGCCGGGATCTTCGTCGAGCCCATTCAGGGCGAGGGCGGCGTCGTCGTCCCGCCGGAAGGGTTCCTCTCGGGGCTCCGCGAGATCGCCGACGAGAACGACCTCCCGCTGGTGTTCGACGAGATCCAGGTCGGGTTGGGTCGCACCGGCGAGTGGTGGGCCTCGGAGCACTACGGCGTGACGCCGGACGTGATGACGAGCGCGAAGGCGCTCGGCGGCAACGGTCAGCCGCTGTCGGGGACGATGTACCACGAGGACCTCGACACCTGGGGGCCGGGCGACCACGCGGGCACCTATCGGGGACACGTCCCCGCGATGGTCGGCGGGCTGCGCGCGATCGAGTACATCGAGTCCCACGACCTGCTCGACCACGCGACGGAGGTCGGCGCCTGGATCCGCGCTCGCCTGCGCGACGCCGGCGAGGACGATCCGGGGCTGGGGCAGGTCCGCGGGAAGGGGCTGTTCGTCGGCGCCGAGTTCGTCGACGCCAACGGCGACCCGGACGGCGACCGCGTCGAGGCGATCCAGGAGTACTGCTACGAGCACGGCGTCCTCGTCTGGACGGCGGGGCAGTACAGCAACGTCGTCCGCCTGCTGCCGCCGCTCGTCCTGACGCAGCGGCAGGCGGAGGTCGGGACCGAGATCATCGCGGACGCGATCGACGCGACCGCCGAGTAGCGGTCCGCGGCGCCGTCGCGTCACCCGTCGACTGACATCGTTCTCTGGCACGGTCACTCCGAAGGACTCGCGTTAGGAGCGATGCGTTCCAGCGACCAGCGCAGCGCCTGGTCACATCCGACTCGCTGACCGACGAGCGAACGCGTACGTCAGTCAGAAGTCGCCGCGCCGTCGGTCGTTCGTACTCGAAGCGCGATGAGATCCCGGATCGTAGATACGACTGACGTACCGGAGACGGTCGAGAGAGTCAGTGCGACAGCGGCGTTCGTTTCGCGCTGTAACTGTTCAGATCGCCGGCGTTTCGCGACCGCTCTTCAAAAGGGAAGCGCGAACGATCAGGAGCGCAGCCACGTCAGCAGGCGGGCGGCCGGACTGGTCACCGCATCGAGGTCCTCGGGTCGCGGGGTGTCTTTCAGTCGCGCGGGTCCACTTTCGGGGTTTGACGTATTAGTCGCCATTACGACAAAGAATTACGACCGTATGGTGAAAAAAGACTCGAATCGTTAATGTATTCTCTCAAAACGTACGTTATATTTGGATATAATCATTACCATCTTTCGGGATCGGTCACGCGGCGGACGGAGCGCAGCGGACGCGGAAGCGAGGCGCGCGAACACCGAGGCCCGTGCGAGGGACGCGGACGGCAGTCAGCAACCCTGCAACACCGCCTCGATCGTCGTCAGGTGCGATACGCGAGAGAGAGAGAGAGTCCGACCCCGCACTCGCCGCGCTCCGAGATCCACGGAATCGAATCCGTCAATCGCGTTATGCAAACGTCAGCGTTTCATCGGTGATGTCAATATCGCTCGGGTTTCCGTTAAATATCCCGTACTCACCGGAGATGTCGATCGCTTCTCGGTAGAGAATCGACCCCGATGGCTCGTGTATCATCTGGAGTCGGATCTGGTCATCGTCGGGAAAGTTGCCGTCGTTACCGGCCAGTCGACACGCCACGTTGACGTCCGAACAGTTGACATCATCCGGAATGGTGTTGCCGTCTTGATTGTTGTGAACTACCGTTAGTCCGACTGTTTCGCCCGACCTGAGCGATCTGTTGAGCGTTCCGGTGACCCGCTGATCCCCGTGATCGAGGTAAACCACGATTTCGTCAGCGTCCACCGTCTCGCCGCCTCTGTTTGTGAGTTCGAGTTCCCAGCGAAACTCACGGTAATCCGGTTGCGAAGCGGGTTCCTCCTCGAACGTCAACTCGAGGGCGGCGAAGGTAGGCCTCTCTCCGAGATCATCGACGACCCCAAATGCGAACACGCCAATAACTCCTGCGAGGATAACGGTAATCGCGACAAGTAGGACGATTCCGACAGTCGGCGTGACAGCGCGTTCGTCCTTCGACTCACCCATTACAGATACACTATTACTATGGTTGAAATAACAATTGCGTTTCAGATCATATAAACGACATTCGATCAGTTCGCTGAAACCGCCTCCGTGTCACCGTACACGCTTCACCGAAAGCGACCCCTGTAAGCGCACATTCCCGTAGAGCGCGAACGCCCTACGCCGGGAGCGCCGACTCGGGCACCGTGCCGTCCTCGTTCCACCCGCGGAGTTCGTAGTACGAGTCGATGGCGTCGTCGAGTCCGGGGAGTTCGTCTTCGTACGGGAGTCTGTCGTCGTCGCCGTCGATCCCGCGCCGGTTGTTGAAGTGCCGCTCTAAGGTCACCGTCCGCGCGCCCGCCGCGAGCAGGTCCTCGAAGTCGGCGTCGAAGAGCAGCTCGTAGCGCTCGGGCGTCATGAAGTCGCGGGAGAACTTACAGACGACGCCGCTGTCGTTGAGCGCCATCAAGTTCTCGCGCTGGACGAGCCGCTCGGCCTTCCCCTCGAACCCCGCCGGCTCCATCGCCTCATCTTCCTCGACTAAGGGGTACTCCACGGAGTAGAACGTCGCGTACATGTGGTCGGCGCCGCGGTTCGCGACCGCGTACGAGAGCGCCTGTCCGTGGAGTAACCGCCCGTCGTGGGCCGCGAAGTCCATGTTCTTCACCGACCAGTTGTCGACGCCGAGGTCCTCGTGGATCCGGCCGATCCCCTCCGCGAGCCGGTCGCCCACGCCGTCGCGTTCGGCGATCTTGTCGACGAGGTCCCAGATGAGCTCGCGGTTGCCGAACTCGTCTTCCGCCTCGAGGTACGCCGCGATCGTGTTACCCGCGGAGATCGCGTCCAGCCCGTACTCGTCGCAGAGCTGGTTCGACTTCATCACGTCGACGATGTCGTCGATCCCGGAGTTCGAGCCGAACGCCATCGCGACCTCGAACTCGGGTCCCTCCGTCTCGACGCCGCGCGCCTCGTCGCGGGTCGGGAGCTTGCAGGCGAACGCACAGGCCGAGCAGGTGCCCTTCTTGTACTTCTTCTCGGCGACTGCGGCGCCGTTGATCCCCTCGACGCCCTCGAAGGAGCGCTCGGAGAAGTAGTACGACGGGAGGCCGTCCATCTCGTTGGCCAGATCCATCACCGCGACGGTCCCCTGCTCTTTCATGATGTGGTCCTCGGTGGCGGCCTCGCGGTGGATCTCGTTGGCGGTCGCGTTGATCGAGACCTCGGGCGCCGAGTCGCCGCCGAAGGTGACGCCTTTGACGTTCTTCGATCCGAGCACCGCGCCCAACCCGCCGCGACCGAACGCGCGTTCCTCGGTCGTCATGATCGACGCGAACCGGACCTCGTTTTCGCCCGCGGGCCCGATCACCGCCGTCTGCTCTTTGGAGATGTCGTGTTCATCTTCGAGGTAGCCGGTCGTCTCCGGGACGGTCGCTCCGGCGAGGTCGGGCACGGCCTCGAACTCGACGCCGTCGTCGCGCACGTGAACGATGACCAGCGCGTCGCTCGCGCCCGCCAGCTCTATCGCCCCGTACCCCGTCGCCGCGAGGTGCCGCGACACGAACCCGCCCGCGTTCGACGACAGGAGTCCGTCCGTCAGCGGCGAGAGCGCGGTGCAGTTCGTCCGCCCCGTGAAGCTCATCTGCGACGCCTGCATCGGCCCGGTGGTGAACACGGCGCGGTTCTCGGGGCCGAGCGGGTCCGCGTCGAACGGAACTCGCTCGTGTGCGAGCCGCGTTCCGACGCCTCGCCCGCCGATATAGCGCTCCTGAACCTCCGTGATATCGGTTTCCGCCGTCGTCCGCTCGCCGAGGTCGATCGATAGCAGCGGCCCAGTACTGTGTAGCATGTACGGTGATCCGTGGACGCGGTACAAAAAACCGGCCCAAGCCGTCCGAAGAGAGGGTTGTGAGCCGTCTTGGCCGCTCTCTCCACCCCTCGCGATATCGCTCTCGGGACGCCTGAGCGGCGCTTCGCGGAGAATCCTCGGGATCCGCGGAAGAATCGTACACAGTATCCGTTTGCAATGTACACGATAAATTTATGCTGCTGCTGGCAGATCCACTTCGTAGACGTCTGTTATCATGCCACGGGAACACATCTTCGACGAGGCCGAGTACGACCGGCGGGTGGCTCGGACGAAAGAGCGGTTGCGCGAGCGCGACCTCGACGCGATCGTGGTCGCCGATCCGGCGAACATGAACTACCTGACCGGCTACGACGGCTGGTCCTTTTACGTCCATCAGGCGGTCGTAGTCACGCCCGACCGCGACGAGCCGATCTGGGTCGGTCGCGACATGGACGGCGACGGCGCGCGGGCGACGACGCACCTCTCCGACGACAGCATTCGCGCGTACAGCGACGACCACGTCCACTCGCCGCACGACCTTCACCCGATGGACTACGTCGCCGGCGTCTTGGAGGAGTTGGGCGTCGCGGACGGGCGCGTCGGTCTGGAGATGGACGCCGCCTACTTCACGGCGAAGTCGTACACGCGACTCCAGGGGAACCTCCCGGACGCCGAGTTCGAGGACGCGACGCTGCTCGTCGGCTGGATCCGGATCAAGAAGTCGGAACAGGAGCTGGAGTACATGCGGCAGGCGGCCCGGATCTCCGAGAACGCGATGCAGGCCGGCCTCGACGCCGTCGGGGAGGGCGTCCCGGAGTACGAGGTCGCCTCCGCCATCTATCAGCAGCTGATCGACGGGACCGAGGAGTACGGCGGCGACTACCCGTCGATCGTCCCGCTGATGCCCTCGGGCGACCACACCGGGACGCCCCACCTCACGTGGACGGACCGGGAGTACGAGGACGGCGACCCGGTGATCATCGAGCTCTCCGGCTGTCGACACCGCTACCACTCGCCGCTGGCCCGAACGACCTTCGTCGGCGACCCGCCGGCCGAGCTACAGGAGACTGCGGACATCGTCGTCGAGGGACTGGAGGCGGCGCTCGACGCCGCGGAGCCCGGCGTCAAATGCGAGACCGTCGAGAAGGCGTGGCGGACCACCATCGAGCAGTACGGACTGGAGAAGGAGGACCGCATCGGCTACTCGATGGGCCTCGGCTACCCGCCGGACTGGGGCGAGCACACCGCGAGCATCCGCCCCGGCGACGAGACCGTCCTCGAAGAGGACATGACGTTCCACATGATCCCCGGCATCTGGACCGACGAGATCGGCATGGAGATCAGCGAGACGTTCCACGTCACCTCGACCGGCGCGGAGACCCTGGCCGAGTTCCCCCGCGAACTGTTCACGGCCTGAGCGGGAGTGGCTCGATCGGGACTCCGTTGAAACACTCGATACGTGACAAATTTGATCTCTTTGCGGTCAATACAGAGCACTCACGTACCAGTACTGGTAGGGATCTATCCGACTTCTGACTGGAACCGCCTGCAAGATACAGAGAGTGAGCCTTGTTTAGACGCTTCCGGATGAGCAGGTCAAGAGTCATTTTGACTGAACAGGATCCGGTGGTAGGAACCTCACAGTACAGTTCCATGTTTTGAGAACAGAGCGTTAGCGTCGATCTCGGTCGCGTCTAAACAAGGCCCAGAGAGTGTCTATCGAATCGTGTCCCACAGTCGTCTCTGTATGGCGGTGGTTCTATGGAGTATGGGAATCTACAGGGGGATTTATATTATTTTCCGTGTATAATATCGTATGAGTAACACTTATCTCGGTCAACAAGGCGATTTTCGAACCCTATTCAATCAAGTTGATAGAATTGCACTCTGGACAGTCACCGAACCGGGGTCATTCGATTATATCAGCGATGGCTTTGAGGATATCTGGGGTATCCCGCCCGAGAAGATATTAAATGATATTGACAGATTGATTGAGACGATCCATCCTGAAGACCGTGATCGTGTGCGGGCCAATATAGGGGCGTCAAAGACATCAGCGCAACACTCCTCCGATAACTCGTATGAAGGTCGGGTTGTTCGCCCAGATGGATCAGTACGATGGGTACAGACCCGGCAGGTACTTATTTGGGATGATGATGGGGAGATAGAGGAAGTTGTCGGCATCTCTACAGACATCACAGAGCAAAAGCAGCGTGAAGAGGAACTGGAACTCCTGAACCGGATTATCCGTCACGATATCCGCAACGATATGACGGTCATGCTCGGCTGGGCCGAACTACTTAAGGAGGACGTGGATGAAGGAAGGGAAGAGAACTTACAGAAAATCCTCACCAGTGGTAAACATGTTGTCGAACTGACTGAAATAGCCCGTGACTACGTGGAGGCAGTCGTTTCAAACGATGATATTTCAGTCGAGTCCGTCCCGGTTGCGTCTATCCTTGAGACGGAACTCTCGCTTCGTGAGGAGTCCTTCCCGGACGCAGAGTTCGTACTCGATGATTCCCTGCCAGACGTTGAAGTAACTGCTAATGAGATGCTCAGTTCGGTGTTCCGGAACCTCCTGAATAATGCTGTCCAGCACAATGACAAGGAGACGCCTGTCGTCGAAGTCTCAGCGAGGCTCCGAGACGATATCGTCGAAGTCAGAATCGCCGACAACGGTTCTGGGGTCCCTGACAAGCACAAGGACGTAATCTTCGGAAAGGGTGAAAAAGGCCTTGGCAGTCCCGGAACCGGAATCGGGCTGTATCTCGTTCAAACGCTGGTCGCTCAGTATGGTGGCAATGTCTGGGTCGAAGACAACGATCCAACTGGAGCCGTCTTTGTTGTCCAGTTACCGAAAGCTACTGAATGAAGAACTAACGGTTGGTAGTTATTGTCAATGCTTTCTTGAATCAAGACCGATACGCGCCCTCTATTCAGCAAGACTGCTGAAAACTATCATCGATTGAGGGTTTCAACAAGGCCGAGTCGTCCAATAATGAGTGTCCACATAGTTATCTAGATAATTATCTCACGAGTTATCTAACCACGAACGACACAAAGAAAGTAAAATCAAGAATAGTCGGCGCTTAGTTGACGCTCTTCGAGAGCTCGGCTCCTGCTTTGAATTTCACATCGTCAGACGCGTTTGTCTCGGTGAAGTGGACGAGTCGTCCTTGGTGCGTAAGCACTACCGACACATCATCGGTTGTCAGGGCTTCCGTCTCGGTGCGCCCCGGGCGCTTTCGCAGCATGAGGTCGTCTCCTTCTGCTTCTGAAAGGACCCCTTGGGCAACTGCATCCGAGATCGACCCATCAAACAGTCTTGCTCCTTGTCGCTCTCGGTCGTCAGACAGGCTTCGAGCAACCACGTCTCCGTACCCATCTCCATCCAAGTCACCAGCGCCAACACCGAGGACTTCCGTCGGTCCTCCCACATCCACGAGCGTGGCTGAGTTCTCGAAGTGCTCCACGTCGATGACCCACCCACCTGTGTAGAGATACTGGTCAGCGTTCTTGCAACGGCGAACGTACAACAGCGCGGGGAATGGCATCGGGCAGTCCGGCGGGGAGACCATAATCGGACACACGAGTGTCGACGTGGTCGAGTTCGCCCCAGTTTCTGAACCCCAACTCTCGAAGTCAGCGGGGGCGACTGACGACCCATCTGCACTGACTGCGAGGGCAGGCGTCGTCTCCGTGGCCTGTGGTGGGTCGTTCACCACGTGAACCCTGATTCGGCCGTCAACGGCGGTGACTTCGAGATGGATACCTGTGTCCACGGGTCCCGAAAGGGCTGACAGGCACACGTCCGAGTTGGAGAGAGAGATGTCGTCACCCATGATTGCCCTGTTAAGGACGTTTTCACCACCAATCGCGTCTCCCTCGTAAATCGGGCTGGTGTTTCCTCCACCGTTTTCCGTGCGGGCTCGGCCCTCTCCCCACGCGTATACCCTACCTTCATCATCGGCTCGGCCAGTCACGTACTCGATGATGCGGCGCGGAGTGAGTTCGTTAACGAGAGCGAGGTCCCGACCCGGGACGCGAGCGTCGGGGACCGTGATGGTAAACAGCTCGTTGAGTATGGGTTCGTCAGCGAGGTAGTCGTACAGAGCCCCTACATTGTCCCCCGGCATCACCATATCTCTGTCTTCCCCGAGGATGATTTCGCCGGTCACGCCCGAGGTGTTTGCGTCGTTCAACGAAGAGTCGAGCAGTTCGATGTCACCTTCGACGATGACTTGTATTTCTCGCACATTCTCACTTGCGGCATCCCACTCACCGTTCTCGACGTGCTCTGCTGCCTGCTGAGTCAGTTGTTTTCGGCTGTCTGCGTGGTTTCGCACGGTCACGCACACGTCGTCGGAGCAGCGTTCGAGCGTGGCTTGTATGTCTTCGATGGTGTCGCCCATGTCTGCGAGGCCGCGCCGTCCCGTGCGCGCGGAGCGCTTGCTGATGGAGTCGGCTGCTGCTTTCGTCTGCGAGAGAAGCGTATTCTCCAAGTCTAACGCAGCCCGAAGAGCGTCATTGTAATCGTACCCGGGAGCGTCATTGTAATCGTACCCGGGAGCGTCATTGTAATCACGGTCGCCTAGTTCGATGTCATCCGAATCCGCGTCTCCATCAGGAGCCTGAATACCTGAATTGTTACTGCGCGTGTTGTTGTAGTTGGCCGCAGCGAGGGCTTGCGCAGTCACCCACGCTTCGAGTTCGACCTCTCCGGAGAGCAGTCCGGAATCACCGGACACTGTCGGAGTAAGTTTGTACACGGTCGGGTCGCCCGTCGGCGAGGGGCCGGTGTACTCACCAATACCTGCAAACGGTGCTGCTGGGGATGCTCCTGTATTTGTCGTCGCACTTGCGACTCTACCGAGACAGCCACTGAGCGCACCAACGGCCAAGAGACCACTCCCAGTAAGCATCTGTCGACGGCTAGTTCCCATTGCCGACATATCTCGCTCAGAACTGTATCTTTTTGAAGCCATTAATATGTGTTATACGCTTTCAACTAGCATAAGCATTCTTACAAAAGTGGGCGAGGATTTCACATTAGAGATTCAGGACTTATCCCCTTCCTCTCAGACCAAGACTGACCCCGGATGGCAGTTTATGCTGTCAGGCAAACAGTCTTTGCTGCCATGGGTGCTGGCTATTCCATCGAGACCGGTGTTCGGACTTGTCTGCCGCCCAACAATACTGTTGTAATAGCCGTGATTTGGACTGAAACACCTGATTTGTGGGCGTAGAATGCTTCTAACAACCTCAAAAATAGCACAGTTATATGGCTCTGTTGAAATGATTAAGAACTGACATAATCGGCGTACGAGATAGAGAGGATGCAGTCAGCAATGGAACTGTGTTATTTTCTCCATCATAATCCTGAACCAACCGGTAGAACGTGCCTGCGAACACAGCGATCAGTCGGAGCCACACCACATTAATACTACATGAGAGATTATCTCAGTTATGACCGAAGAACCGGGACGAACCCTCGGGATTATCAGTATCATCTTGTCAGTCTTGGCATTGTCGTACACTGTCCTTTGGTTCGTTGGGGTGGTCTGAACTGAGTCCGAGAGCCAGCTCGCGGATATTTTCTGCCACTGTACTAATCGCTTCGTGAGTCCCCTGTACTGACCGATCGCTCCCCTCCCCAGACCGACCTTGGTTTGTGCCACATTCGCGCGCTGTATGCAGCAGCGCCTCCGATATCTTCTTGATCTCTGTCAGTGATGCGGTGCGAGATAGAGAGGGTAGACGCATCAACGCGGTACCGGGAGACCGAGGCGGTACCGACACGAAACGCAGATCAGGGAACAGCCGGCCTACCAAAGGGGTCGTCTGGGTGCGAAGTAGAAGAACTAACTTTACTCGACAGCGTCAACACCCACAAATGGGGTACGAGTACACCGGCGACGTCCACGAAGAACTCATCGAGTCCTATCGAGCAGACGAATCGCCCCTCCCGGGGGACACCTCGCGGGTCTATCCTCCCCGCGATTCGCTGCGTGATGAACCACCTCTCCTCAAACAGCTCCTGTTTCCCCGATGTTGGAACGCGACGGAGCTGCTGGACGACTCCGACGAAACTCGTGCCCGCCTGACCGAACTCGGCAGCTGCATACACACGGGTATTACGGCCTATTCGGGTCGTGACGCGGACGATTTGACCGCGGTCGTCGACAGGACGCTCGACCGGTTGCCGGCGATTCGACGGGCCCTCGAAAAGGACGTCGAGGCCGCGTATAAGGGCGATCCCGCAGCGAAGAGCTACTGTGAGATCATCCGGTCGTATCCGGGTTTTCACGCGATCATGACCCACAGGGTGGCGCACAGCCTCTACGAGGAGGACAGCTTCGAGTACGCCCGCGAACTCGCCGAGTACTCGAAGGTCGAGACGGGCATCGACATCCATCCAGGTGCGGAGATCGGTGAGCATTTCTTCATCGATCACGGGACCGGGGTCGTTATCGGCGAGACGGCCACGGTCGGTGACTGGGTTCGGATCTACCAGAACGTCACTCTCGGCGCACTCCACTTCGAGGAGGAAGAGGGTGAGGACCACATGCTGGCGAAAGATTACAAGCGCCATCCCGACATCGGCGATCACGTCGTCATCGGTGCCGGAAGCAACGTACTCGGGACGATAGAAATCGGCGACCACGTGAGCATCGGTGCGAACGCCTGGGTGACCGACGACGTCCCGGACGACACGAGCGTGTTCATTTCGGATCACCCCGATCAGGTGCAGAAATCGAACAGGTAGTGGCTTCGGAGTTCACGGACAGTACTCGACACACTTCGGTGACGAAGCGCCGTCTCGTTGACATCCTCCCCGCTCTAAAGGGCGAGGATTCCACGAAGTGGATATTCAGGTTGCGCGTTTCCTCGGTTCTCAAGTACGCTTTCGCGTGGAACGTCAAAGGTAGCCGTCCAGTTGTGACCAAGGACGTGCGTTACAGCGCGTACAGCCCTGTCAATGGGGCCTTCCTCCCCGCATACAGCGGGCGTCAACGACGGCGGGTTCTTCAGCCCGCGAGGTAGCACGGTTCGACTCGCCCGAAGCGTTAGCCCGTGCATGGTTCACCCTCCCGTTGTGCGATATTCTCCGAAGCGTTCAGGTCGGCTTGGCGTCCACGATCACACTCTGAACACGAAAAGTGGTCTCCATCACGGCTTCCCATCGAACCACACACCGAACACCGTTGACTGGTGTGGTATGCATCGACTTTCTCGACACGGATGCCAGCGCGTTCGGCTTTGTACGTGATGAACTGTTGGAGTTGGTGGAAATGCCACGAGTGGACGCCCGCCCACGAGCTGTTCTCGCGGATGCCTTCGAGGTCTTCCATCCGAATGACGGGATTCTCGAACTGTTCCGCGAACGTGATGAGGCGACGGGAGAGTTTGTGGTTCAAGTCCGTGATTCGACGCTGTTCTTTGTCACCCACACGGTTGCGTGCGCGAAGCGCACCCGCTTCCGAAAGCGAATCGCGTAGGGAACGATATTTGCGCCGAACGTACTTCGCCTCACCACCAGACACCAGCAGTGACTCGTCCTCACCGTAAGCGGTTGCAGCGAGGATATGTCGCTCGCCTATATCGACACCGATGGGCGTCTCACCCGACGTGTTGGTATCGTACTCGGCGTTGAACGTACAGTACCAGTCGTCTCCGCGACGGTAGACCTGTAGGCGAGTTTTGTCGGCGTCGCCTTTGACCAGTCGGTCTACGGGGTCGGCAATGTCGTCGTACACCTCTATCGGGGTGTACCACCACTGGGAGACGCACGGGAAACCGACGACGACCGTCCCGTTCTCGGTCGTGTCGAGTTCCCAGTTCTGGTTGTTGACAGCAAATGGCTGACTCTCTCGGTAGCGAACCTCTCCGTCCTTGTTGTGGTCGGATTTCGCCTCACGGATGGCTTGATTCTGGATGGCCGAGTAGAGGTCGTTGTCGATGCTGGCCGTGGTCACGGACTTGTCGAAATCGCCGTTTTTCCATCCCTCGATACAGAACTGCTTGGTGTCACGGTAGAGTTGAGAGGCACGTTGCCACTCTTTCCGCCGTGAGAGAGATGGATTGTGGAACTTCGCGGTGACAGTCACCGTAACCATTACAATTGTAATTAGATGCGTTATCTTAAATATCTATTGGAATATCGGGCCGTGCTATCGACGGTGGTTCGTGAAAGGTAGTGTCGGATTCATCCCCGCGCTAAAGCACGGGGCTTTCTCCTCGACTCTCCGAAGTAACGCACCGCAGCGGGGGGAGTCGCTTTTTCGCCGTCACTCGAATATCTCGTCGAACGTCTCGGCTCCAAGCGGCGGGTAGGTCCCCGCGGCGACGTTCTCGGCGACGTGTTCTGGTGACCCCATCCCCACGAGCGACGAGGTCACGCCGGGCGCGCTGCGCGCGAAGTTGATCGCCCGCTGGGCGCTGGTCTCCCCCTCGACGCGCGCGGCGATTTCCTCGGGGATTCCGGTCGCGAGTTGCCCCTGCGCGAGCGACGCGCTCGTGAACACGTCCAGGCCGGCCTCGTGGGCGAACCACAGCGCCGACTGGAATCCCTCGGTGCCCGACTGCCCCTCGACGGTGAACGCGTCGGCCATCACGACGCTGAACGGGAGCTGTATCGCCCGGAAGCTCGTCGCCGCGTTGCCGACGCGCTCGGCCGCCGCGCGAGCCCGCGAGACGACCTCGGCCAGCGAGAGGTGGCTGTCGTGTTCGGGCCCGACGCGGAAGGCCTCCCACGTGGCGACGCCGTAGTTGCGCAACTCCCCCGCGGCCACGCGCCGTTCGAGCACTTCGAAGGCCGCCTCGAGCTGGTCGTAGACCGCCTCGCGGTCGCGCGCGGCCAGTTGCGTCTCGGGGTTGTGGACGTAGTAACAGTCGATCGTCTCGAGACCGAGGTTCGCGAGCGAGCGGTCGAACTGGTCGTCGATGAAGTCGGGCGCGATGCAGTGCTGGCCGCGGGCCAGGTCGTCGACGTCGACGACCCCGGGATCTACGTACTCCTCGCGGATCCAGCGGCCGGGGTCGTCGGGTCGCTCGCCGTCGAAGGGGACGAACCCGCCTTTCGTGGCGACCATCACGGCCTCGCGGTCGACGTCGGCGCTCTCGACGGCCTCGCCGACGACGCGTTCGCTGCGCTGGTTGCGGTAGTTGATCGCCGTGTCGACGACGTTGATACCCGATTCGAGCGCCTCGACGACGGCGTCGTGGTAACCGTCGTCGACCGCGTCGGTCGGGTCGCCGAGGTAGGTCCCCAGGCCGATGCTGGAGACGACGCCGTCGCCAAAGCGCCGGAAGAACGTCCGGGCGAAGTCGTCACCGAAGCGCTCGCGGTAGGCCCAGGTCGCGTCGCTCGTTGCCATATCATCATTCGGTCGTCGTCGCGGAAAACAGTCTCGGGACGGGGTCACAGCGTACTCCGACTCTTCGAACTGGTCCAGATGCTTATTTTCGCCTCCAGGTGTGGGGAATTACCCGTTCATTCTGTCTGCGAACCCACTTTTTCCGGCGGAGAGCTCCTCGCGGCCCTGCGGGCCGCTGCGGGGATCCTCCACCGCAAAAACGTGGGGAAAAAGGCCGGACGACGCGCTCGCTGTGCTCGCTTGCGTCCGGTGAACCGCGCCTGCGGCGCGGATGCTGGGTTGCTAACTACACCACCTGTATCGAGCATCCGCGCGCCTGCGGCGCGCGGTTCACCGCCGGAGAGGGCGAAGCCCTCGGAGGCGGCTTTTTTCACCCATGTTTTTGGCCGGGGGGTTCCCGCAGGTCGCCGGAGGCGACCAAGGAAACCCCCCGGCGAAAAAGATGGTTCCTAGACCTCGCCGGCCATCGCGTCGAAGAGGCTCTGGGTGAACTCGCCGCGGTCCATCCCGTCGCCGGGGCCGAGTCCCTCCATGTGGTCGACCGAGAGCTGGCCGCCGCCCATACGGGCGTGGCCGCCGGCGTCCGCCATCGGGATGTCGTCGACGACCGCGCGCAGCGTCTTGCCCATGTGGACGCGGTCGTCGCGCGAGCGTCCCGAGAGATGCAGCGTGTCGTCTTTCTGGCCCATGACGACGACGGCAGTCACGCCCTCCAGCCGGGTGAGTTCGTCCGCGGCCTGCGGGATGGCGTCGACGTTGGACACCTCGCCCACGTCGCTGACCGCGAAGGCGTTGCGGACCGACCGTTCGTTTATCGCGCGGGCTTTGACGTCCAGTACTTCGGCGTCGACCTGCGGGTTGGCGATCCGGTCCAGATTATCCTCGTCGATGCCGTCGTAGAGGTAGGCGCTCGCGGCGAACTCGGCTTCGGAGCAGCCCTTCGTGAGGTGTTTGGTGTCGGACTGGATGCCGTAGAGTAGCCCCGTCGCGACCGTCGTCGGGAGATAGCGCTCGCCCTCGATGTCGTCCTCTTCCTCGGGCGTGACCGTCTCCCAGCCCAGTTGCTGGAAGTACTCGGCGAGGATGCTCGCACAGGAACCGTGGTCGGGACGGACGTCGGAGAAGGCCGAGCCCGTGCCGTCGCCGGGGTGGTGGTCGACGACGGCGAACGGGTCGACGCTGTCGGCGCCCGCGAACCCGCGGGCCTCGTTGTGGTCGACGAGGACGACCTCGTCACAGGCGATGTCGCCTGCCGTCTCGACGCGGTCGAACTCGAGGTCGAGCACCGTCTCGAACGCGCGATTCTCCTGGTGGCGGATCTGTCCCGAGTACTGCAGCGTCGCGTCGACGTCGGCCGACTCGGCGAGTTCGCCGACCGCGAGCGCGCTCGCCATCGCGTCCGGGTCGGGATTGGGGTGCATCAGGACCGCGACTTCCTCGCGTTTGCCGAGCGTCCGGAGGAACGACCCGCCGCTCGTCCGGCGCAGTCGGCGGACTCCCCAGACGAGTACCGCGAGCGCGACCACCAGTCCCACGACCGCGGCGGCGACGAGCAACGGGTTCTCCTGGGCTGTGGTCGTCGCTGTGTCCACGGGGGCTGCAGCGCCCGCCTGTCCCACCGCGGCGCGGAGCATACCCGGCAGTGTCAGTGTGCAGTGCCAAGTAGTTTCTCACTCGTTTCCCGAGTATTCACCGTATACCACACGTCCGGCTACCCCCTCACTCGGCGGATCGGTCGCGATACGCCTCGATCGCGGCCCGGTATCCTTCCCTGAAGGTCGGATACGCGAACTCGTAGCCCAGCGAGCGGAGTCGGTCGTTCGAGACGCGCTTGCTCGTCCGCAGGCGACGCTCGACCGTCGCCGAGAGGTCCTCCGCCGCCAGGCGCTCCGCGATCGTCCGCTTTTCCGGCGCCGGGTGCCCGCACTCGGCCGCGAGCCAGTCGGCGAACTCCCACTTCGAGACCGGTTCGTCGTCGACCACGTTGACCACCGCGTCGCGCGCCAGGTCCTCGGTGAGCAGGTATCGGACCGCCCCCGCGGCGTCGTCGCGGTGGACCATGTTCAGGTACCCCTCCGTGACCGGCCCCTCGACGTAGCGTTCCAGCCGGTAGCGCTCCGGCCCGTACAGCCCCGCGTAGCGCGCGACCGTCCCGTCGACGCCGTACTCGGCCGGGAGCTCGCGGGCGATCCGCTCGGCCTCGGCGAGCACCTCGGTCTTTTCGGTCGTCGGCTCGATCTGTGTCTCCTCGTCGACCCAGGCGCCGTCGTGGTCGCCGTAGACGCCCGTGCTGGACGTGTAGACGACTCTGTCGGGGGGGTCCGCGCGCCCGCAGAACTGTTCGATCGCGGTCTCCAGTCCGTCGACGTACACCTCGCGGGCCGCCTCGGCGCCGCGGCCGCCGCTGCTGGCCGCGAACACCACGGCGTCGGCGTCCGGCACGGTCCCGAGCGCCTCGGCGTCGGTCACGTCGGCTCGCACAGCCTCGAAGCCAGCACTCTCGATCGCGTCGATCCCCGCGTCCGAGCGGCGGACGCCGACGACGTCGTGGTCGGGCGCCAGTTGCCGCCCGAGTTCGAGGCCGACGTAGCCACAGCCGAGGACGGCGACGCGCACGATCACCCCTCCCCTTCGAGGAAGTGGTGGACCGCCGCGTACTCCGCGAGCGTGACCGGGTACCGCCCCTCGACTTTCTGCTGGACCTCCTTGGGGTCCATCTCCCCACCGATCCCGGCCGCGACCGCGTCGACGTCGACGACTGCGGTGGTCATTCCCATGAGGAGGATGTCGAGCGCCTCGGCCTCGATGGCGCCGGCGTCCGGCCGGTCGGGGTCCGTCGCGAGTATCGCGGCGGCGGTCTCCAGGGTCAGTTCGGGCTCGTCGCCGTCGGCGACGGCCCGTACCGTCTCGCGTGCGACGCCCGATTCCGCGACGACCGCATCGACGCCGACGCGCTCGATCGTCTCGCGCAGGGCTGTGAGGTACGCGTCGCGCAACGTCTCGGGTGACGATTCGGCCGCCGACTCGAACTCGCCTCTGAGCATACCCGTTCTACTGGGTCCGCCTACAAGTCTCTGTTACTCTCGGCGCGATACTGGCCGCTGCCGGACGGCCGCGGGCGCCCGGACCGACGGCGTGGACGCCTCCGTTGACAGCATGGACAAGCGGGCGGCCGCGCCATCGCGGGGACGGTCACGGTCGGGAAGCGCGTCCGGCGACGAGAGGTTGCCGTCGTTGTGTTCGAGCCAGGCCGCGACCGAGAACCGCCCTTCGGATGCGTTGGCCGCCCTCCGCAGTCGTCGACAGTCCCGTGCCGACAGCCGGATCCTGTCCCCGGCCATCGTCGGCGGGAGGGAGACGGTACATCGCTCCGGGCGCTCGCTCACGGGACCGGGGAACGGCCAGCCCGACGACTCCTCGTCCAGTTTCCCGTCCACGTCGCCGACGCCCGGCGGGCCCGACGGGACGACCACGACGACGCCGGTCGCCACCGCGAAGGAGACGCGGTCGGCGTACCCGAACAGTTCCCGCTCGCCGTCGCCGTCCACGTCGAGCGTGACGTTTCCGCCGTCCCTGACGTAGCGCACCGCCGGGTCGGTCGCGTCGGGAGTCCGTCGCCTCGTCTCGACCGCGAAGCGCTGGTACTCGCCGCGGACCTTGACCGACCAGATCCCGGCCGTCGCGTACCACGCCGCTGGGATCGGCGTGATCGGGATCCCGGCGGGGAGTCTGCTGACCGCCCCGCCGGTCCGGCGCGCGACCGTTCGATTGATGCTCCCGGTGATCCGCTCGCTCACCTCTGATTTCAGTTCTTTGGCGACAGCGGTAGTCACCGTCCCGGAGACGCTGACGCTCTCCGAATCGAGGATCGCGTGGAGGTGCCCGCGGAGCGCGCTCCGTAACTCCTCGCGCGCGCCGGGTGAGTCGAGCGTGCCGTTCGCCTCCCCCGCCGCCGCATCGACCAGCGGATCGACGACGGAGCCGTTCGCGACTGCGAGAGCCCGCGCGTGGACCGGTCCCCGTTCGTCGAGCACCCGTCCGACGAGCGGGGACCCGTTCTCGACACCGTACTGTTCGAGGAGGGCGCCGAGTCGACCGACGAGACCCAGCGGCTCGTCTATCACGCGACCGCCGTAGAGCTCCGCTTTGATCTCCGCGGTGAGGGCCGTCCGGTTTCCGGTCGAGACGGTCGGACCGCCGGAGCCACCGGTCCGGTTCGCGACCCGGAGCGCCTGGCCGGCCGTCGCGAGCTTCGTCTCCGGTTCGTCCGCTCCGCCGAGGATGGTCTGCAACAGCGCGTCGGCCACGTCCGAATACGGGATCGTCGCGAAGTTGACGTTCTCGGTGACCAGCGGATACACCGTCTCCCCGTTCGGAACCGACGGGAGATGACTACTGTCCAGCGCCGTCGTCGTGAGATACGGCGGCGCGCCGTCGACGCGGAAGTCGACGCCGTCGTCCAGCGGCGTCCCGCTCTCGTTGTCCATCGCGGCGTCGAACGAGTCCTGGACTGTCTCGAACGACACCGGTGACTTCCGGGTGTCGAGGCGGTCGCCGATGGCCTCGCTCGTCTCCTCGCGGTTGCGCGCGCGCTGCTCGAGCAACCCCACGACAGCGTTCAGAAACCGCGCTCGCACCGCGACGCGGGCTTTCTCCGCGACGCCGTCGTAGGTGTCGGGCACGTCGAGCAGTCGCGAGCGGTTCGCCCGGACGTGGTCGAGCAACTGCCGCGCTGGCCGTGCCTCGTAGGTGCCGAGCGACCCCTGTCGAACGGACACCGAGACGTTCCGGATCCGGTCGCGAAAGGCCGCGAGGTCGGCCCGCAGCCACGCTCTGAGGTCGGCGGGTTCGTCGGCGGCGACCGACGACGCGACCACGGAGACCGGGAGGCGCGTCCCGTTCTCGCCGGCGAGCGCGACGCGCTCTGCGACGCCGTTCGCACCGCCGCGCCCGGACAGGAGCGTCGATTCGGCGTTCCGACTGACGTTCCGGAGGTTCGGCCCGTCCAGCGCGCCGCCGCGCTCGTGGACCGGCGCGATCGGCTTCGCCGGCGCCACCTCGCTCTCGGCGTGCGACCCGACGAGGACGATCCGGACCCGGCGCCGTTCAATCGCGGTCGTTGCGACCCGCTCGACGGTGTCGTTGTCGACCGCCGGCGTCACGGCCGTCACGTTCCGTGCCGCCTCGCTCGCGTGTTCCCGTACCGTGATCGTCCGCCGGTGTTTCATCGTCACCGTCCGGTTGTACGTCCGGAGGCGATGGTAGCCGGAGAGGGGTTCGACCGCCGGGCCGGTCGGCGTCGCCGTGACGTTCACGACTTTCGATGTCGACTCGTTGGGTCCGACGATCTGTGTTCCTGTGGGTGGGTCCGGCCACGGCGGCCGACCGCCGCTTACGTTCCGGACCGCGGCCAGCGCCCTGACGTCCGCGCTGTAAACTGCTGCCACCGACCGGTTCAGCGGCGTCGCCCGGTCGGCCGGCGCACGCGGGTGGCCGAGAACGGTCGCCGCGAACGCGCGGTCGGCCGAGACGCCGACGCTGACTTCGGTCGTTTCGTTGGCTCGCGAGGCCGGATACGAACCGCCGTTCGGTCGCGACCCGGCGAGTCGCGGGATCGCCTCGCTCTCGCCGGTCCGGGCCGCCAGTCTGAGCTGTTCCTCTAACAGCCCGGTCGGCCCCGGGGGGAGACCACCGAGCGACGCGACGACGTCGTGGAGTCCGACCGCGGCGGTCGCTTTCGTGAGCGCGTTCCGGCCCGCGGGGTCGCTCGTACCGAAGGCCGACTCCTGTATCTCCAGCAGGGCCCCGTTGGCCATCAGCTCGAGGTGACGGGTGCCGATCACGTTCGAGATGGGCGCGCCGCCGTACTGCGCGTAACCGCGAGCCCAGGCGAGGGCGTACAGCCGCCCCGACAGCCGCTGGGTGAGTCCCGGGTCCGTTGCGCCGGCGTTCAGCCGCCGCTCGAAAGTCGCGACGCGCTCGTGGGCTTCGAGTACCGGCGTCGGTACGTCGACCGCGAAGGTGACGTTCTCCCGACCGACGACGCGCCCGTCGTCGGTCGCGGTCACCGTCACGTTCGAGATCGCGGCGTGAAGCCCCGCGCCGTCGCCGTCGGTCCGCGAGAGTTCGATCCGCTCGATCGCTTCTTTCAGCGCGGTCGGCGTCGGGGTCGCCGGCAACGAGACGTTGGTGTGAACACCACGGTTCGTCCGACTCACCGACGCGAATCGATCGCGGGCGGCGAGATAGATCCTGACTCTGAGAGCGTCCCCGAACGGTGCGCGCGAGTCGAGGAGACGCCCCCACTCTGTGTCGGCGCGGGAGACGACCGGGTCGGCCGCTGCCGCGGTGCTGGCCTCGGCGACCGCCGAGCGGAAAGCGGTTCGCGCGTCCGCCGTCGTCCGCTCGACGACGACATCGACGGCCGGATCCGGCGTGGGCCGGTCGGGCGTGATCGTGCTGGCGAAGGCGGCGCTCGTGACCAGCAGGACGACGCCGACGAGCGCGAACGGCACCCGCCCGCGGTCGCCGAGTGCGAAGCGGCGCGAGCGGGGCCCCGACCGCGACCGACTCACGGCGACCACGTCCTGACGACGAGTCGAACGCGGTCGATCCGGACCGCCCGCGCCGCGGCCCTCGGCGAGTCGAACGTCCGTCGCAGTTCCCGACGGAGTCGGTCGGCGAGTGCGCCCGCGAGTCGCTCGTTCGCCGCGTGAACGTCGCGTCGCTCGACGAGTGTCCGCGTCTCGACGGCCAACCGATCGGATGCTCGCCGATACCGGGCGGCGGTCGCGACGAGTTCCGGCCCCTCACTGTAGAGCGCCGCCCGCGTCTGTGCCGGCGGGAACAGCCCCTGGACCACGCCGTCTGCGACGGCCGCCGCGACGTCGTCGTACCCGCCGGACCGAGCACCCTGAACGGCCGCGGCCGTCACGTTCGGGAACCCGCTCGGCACCGCCGTCGTCGCGACGGACAGGTCGGCGTCTCGTGGAGGAGTATCACCGACGACGACCGTTCCGCCGGGTGGACCCTCTTCGTACGGTCGCCAGACCGCCCGTACCTGTACGTTCGTTGTCTCCGTCGGCAGCGCTCGCCGCACGTTCGGGCGCACTGCTTCCTCGAACTCGCCCTCGTCCATCACGAGCGCCGTTCCGGCCACGGTCGGCACGGCGGCGGCCGCCGCTGCCAGCAGTTCGGCGTGTGTCCCGCCCGCCGTCCGTCGAATGGTGACCCGCCGCCGGTCGGCCGTCCCCAGCAGCCCCTCTTGTATGACAGTGTACGACTGTGAATACGCGACGCGTGTGGTGCTCGTCGACAGCACGTCGGCGGTCTCTTCGGTGACGCTCGCTCGCTCGCGGTGATCGCCGATGTCGGCGGTGGCGAGCACGCCGACGGCCGCACCGACGAGCAGGACGAACAGCACGGTGTCGAGGACCGTACTCGACCCCGCCGAACCGACGACGAGGCCCGGCGCCCGGCGGTCCCCGTGGTCACGGCCAGCGGCGTCGGGTCCGGCCGTCATCGGAGCCACACTCGCACCTCCAGCCGGCCGGGAACCACGGTGTCGGTCCGAACACTCACGCGACGCTTCGCGGCCTCGGCAGACGCTGGCGCGGCGGGGCCGGCACGGTAGGTTCGGCCGTCGGTCGCGAGCGTCGCGTTGACGTGGTACCCGTCGGGGCCGACCCGCTGGAGCGTCTTGGGTGAGAGTCTCGACGGCCGCGCGACGCCGCCGACTGTGACCCCGCGCTCGACGCGGTCGGCGGTGTCTTCGACGACGTTCCGCTCCGAGGCGCCGGGGAGACTCGCCTCGAAGGCGCCCGCGTAGGCCGCGAGCGCGAGCGCGACGACGCCCACGGCGGCCAGCGCCGCCAGCGGTTCGACCTGTGCCTCACGCGCCGACGAGCGTCGCATTCGCATCCCCCCAGGTGACGCGCCGGACCAGCAGCCGCTCGGGCGCCGGCCGCCACGACGGCGTCAGCGTCCGCCCCCGTTCGAGCGCGTTCCGGAACGCCCGCTCGCTGTCGAAGACCCGTTCGGGCGGCCGCCCGCGGAGGACACGCCGAAGAGACGCGGACCCACCGACCGGAACGACGCGGTCGTAGGCGAACCCGGCGTGGCTCGCGCCGGCCTCGGTGCGGACGCCGACGCGCTCGCTCCCGAGGCGGATCTCCGCGGCGTCGAGCGGGTGTCTGGCGGTCGCTTCGTACGGACTGGACGCGACCGAATCGACGGTGCGGGCCACCTCGGTCGCGTCGGGCGGCGGTGCCGAGGGCACTCGCACGGCGAGTCCGAGCATCGACGCGCTCACCAGCGCGAGCGCGACCCAGACGTACGTCGACTCGACGGGGACGTCGAACATGGGCCGGTCTGGTCGCGGGTTCGGATTTAAAGGTTCAGACGGAGGGGGCGTCGCTCAGACGAACAGCCGCGTCGCGGCGAGGGCGAACACGAACACGACGGCGGCGGAGACGAGCGCGCGGCCGACGCGGTAGCCGACGAGCGACCGCTCCAGCCCGCGTTCGAGGCCCGTCGCGAGCACGGTGAGGATCACCGCGAGCGCGACGACGTAGCCGCCGACGGCGAGGCCGAGCGCGGCGGTGGGAACGGCGCTGGTCAGCGGCCCGCCGGCGCTCATCCGGCCGGCGAGCGCGACAGTCGCGCCGCCGACGAGCGGGCCGAACACCGTCGCGGTGTGGGCGAGCGTCGACGTCACTTGCCGGAGGTCCCGCCGTACGGTCGTCTCGACGCCCTGGAGATCGTCGAGGTGGTCGGCCATCTCGACGATGGCCGGTCCGGCGGGTTTCCCCTCGGAGGCGGCGACGGCGAGCAACTCGGCGGTGCTGCGGGCGCGCTCGCTCGGAACGGTCGCCAGCGCGCCGTCGTCACCGAGGAAGGATTCGCGGACGCCGGCCGTGAGCTGGCGCTGCTGGCGGGTCGCGTCGCCGAACACCTCGTCGGTCGGCGAGTCGAGCAACTCGACGGCGTCATCGAGCGCCGCCTCGACCGACCGCCCGCGTCCGACCTCGCGACCGACGAGGTAGAGGCCGTCCGCCAGGTCCGACTCGATGCGTTCGACCCGCTCGCGGACGGATTCCGCGGGGCGGTAGGCGACGACGAGCCCGACGCCGACGCCGGCCGCCGGTGCGGCAACCGCGGCGGCCCACGGCGCGACGACGCGCGTCGCTGCCCCCCACCCGACCGCGACGGTCAGCGCGCCCGCGGCCAGCGCCGGCCACCGCCTGTCGGGCACGTCGGGGTGCGAGCGCGGGACTTCGGGCGGGGGGAACGCGACGGGTCGCCGCGCGAGCAGCCACGCGCTCGCGGCGACGAGCGCCAGCGGGAGGACGACGTCGTAGCCGGCGACGACGGCCAGCAGCGACACTTCGACGCCGACCGTCCCCGCCGTCGGCAGGAGCGCGACGAGCGAGAGCGGAAGCAGGACGCCGAAGGCGTACAGCGCTGTGGCGGGCCCCTGGACGGCGGCGGCGAAGTCGGCCATCGTCTCGCGGGTTCCTTCTAGGGTCACGTCGAGCGCGCTGTCGAGCGCGCGCTCGCGTTCGCTCCCCGAGGCCTCGCCCGCCGATTCGACGAGCGTGAGCGCGCGTCGAAGCGCCGGGAACCAGGCCGCCCACTCGTCGGCGAACGCCGACAGTCCGGCCCGCCCGGACCCGGCGGCGCGGGCGACGTGCGCGTCCAGGCTCCGCGCGAGCCGACCGGACCCCGTCTCGGCCGCGAAGGCGGCCGCCGTCTCCGGCGTCGGCGAGAGGCGCATCCGCAGGACGGCGCGACTCACCAGCCCC
>ENA-ORDC01000899-ORDC01000899.1-marine-metagenome-genome-assembly--contig:-NODE-899-length-25004-cov-8.512336_pt1 | contig 25004 bp, 27 predicted proteins | sample MGYA00237783_ERZ508515 | MGnify/ENA primary metagenome ERZ508515 (study PRJEB26186, sample SAMN06268792) | marine metagenome | isolation source: Eden Landing Ponds, San Francisco, CA, USA | place... | reverse complement strand
CCCGCCACGTCACTATCTATCGACCTAACGCTCGGGCTAATCACGTCCCTTCCGGGACTCGTCACGCTCGCCGGAATCATCGCCGCGACCCTTGTTGCGGGGCCGTTCGGATTCGTAGGGGCGCTACTCGAAACAGCAGGGGCGACACAGTTGCTCTATCATCAAAGCGAGGCGGGCTTTTGGATGATTGTCTTCGGAGCCGGATTGGTGACAGTCGGTGCGCCAATCCCTTGGGGGAAGGTATTGGAAGCGTTCCTTGGCTCGGGGGGACGATACTAACCAACCAGACCAACGCCGACAGCGAGGTGGTTGAGGTCTACCTACGCGCGTTCTAATTCAGCAGGTGGGTCACTCTGATTCTGCAACGATACTGGTGGGATGCGCAACTCTTCTCCTCTACGCCTCGCGCCATTCCTGAACCTGCGCCCGAATCTCTTCGAGTGCGGCGTTCTGGTTGTGGTCGAAGTCGGGGTCGTTCGTGCTGTTGAATGGCACGCCGTCGTTACGGAACTCGTCGGAAGGGGGCTGTTCAACCCCTGCCTCTCCGGCCTCGACGGCTTCCACGAAGTCCCAAGGCGTGTAGTACGTCCACGGCCCCTCGTCAGACAGGTCGCTCACGTCCGCGTCGTCAACGACGATGAACCGGAAATCTTCGTCGGGGAACGCTTCTTGGTACACGTCCTGAATTAGTCGAAGACCGTCCCTGCGGCGTGGCTTGATGTAATCCTCGAATTGGCTGTTCTCGTAGTCGTACTCTTCACCCGTGATGTACTCTTCCCACGCGTTTTCCGCTTCGCTAATGCCGGGAATCTTGGCTTCCGTCCGGAGATGCTGGTTGCCGGTCGCCCACACGGGAATCTCGGCCTCATGGGCATACCACTGAATCCAACCAATAGGAACGGCTCTATGGTCCGGGTGCGGGTTCACGCTAACTGTGAAGTCCCTATCAAAGCACAAAACAATCCGTTCAGTCGTTTTGTGGTTGCTCACTAGTTGTTCCGTATATGTGATAAGGTGAGCCGGGATTTCAGGATTCCGGCAGGTCTCACTTGACGTTGACGAGCGGCCATCCGAGGACTGTAGCAGACTATACGAGATGTTGACCCAAACGTAGCGTCTACTCGGGATGTGGAATTTTAACCGTCTCACACGATGTGGGGATAATGGCTGAAATCGGCCTCGTCAGTTGTGTCAAGACCAAGCGCGACGAACCGGCACAGCCGAAGGACCTCTACACCTCGGACTACTTCGACAAAATGCGTGTCTACGCCGAGCAGTATCACGACGAGTGGTATATTCTCTCGGCTAAACACGGTCTGCTCGACCCGGACGGTGAACCTATCGAACCCTACGAGGAAACCCTTCGGAACTACTCGAAGGCACAGAAGCGAGAGTGGGCGTCCAGAGTAGCCGGGCAGATGCGAGAGCGGGGATTACTCGAAACGGGGACGACGCTCGTAATTCACGCGGGCAAAGACTATTACGTTGAATTACTCCCCCATATCGAAGATATGGCCGTCGAGATTCCCACCGAGGGTTTAGGTATCGGAGAGAAGCAAGCGTGGTACAAGGAGCGGCTATGACAGGAACAAGCGATATTGACCGATTCTACGACCTTCTCACAGACCTCGAAGCACGAGTAGGGGGAAAAGAGAGGCTCGGGGATTGCACCGGCTACATGGATTGGCCCGACCGAGGTATCTACTTCTTCTTTACACCGGATGAACCTCGCGGGGGTCAACTGCGACTAACTCGGGTAGGGACCCACGCTGTATCCTCCGGTAGTTCGACCTCTCTATGGGACAGGCTTCGGACTCATAGGGGGGCAAAGCGAGGGACCTACGAAGGTGGCGGGAATCATCGCGGGTCTGTGTTCCGAAAGCGTGTGGGTGAGGCGATTATCGAGCGCGATGGCCTCAATGACGAGTATCCCGAATGGGGAGTAGGGTCGAGTGCCGGTCGGGAACAACGACTTGACGAGTTAGAGTTAGAACGACGAGTCAGCGACCTCATCCGAAGTCTACCGTTCCTATGGGTCAACGTCGAGGACGAACCCGGACCCGACAGCGACCGCGCCTACATCGAGCGTAACGCGATTGCCCTCTTGAGTAATTATGAACAGGACTCGGTTGACCCAAGAGAAGACTGGCTCGGGCAGTACAGTCGGAGTGAAAAAATCCGCGAGTCGGGGTTGTGGAATGTGAACCACGTCGATGAAGACTACGACCCTGATTTTCTCGACCTCCTCCGCGACCAGATAGAGGAAACTTCGTCAGTCTAAGAATCGACCGCCATCGTAGCGACAGGACACTATTATATTGGTAATGTCTGTACAGCAATAGTATGGCAATCTACGTCGATGACCCTCTCAATTCGAACGACGAAGACTGGGACATCAGTAAGTTCCACAGCGATAGCGAATACTTCGTCAAGCGACCACCCTACCAGCGAAAGACCGTCTGGGATACCGGAAAGAAGAAGCAACTAATCGACAGCTTCGTTCGCCAACTCTACGTCCCGCCTGTTGTAATCCGACAAGTTGTCCTCGACGGTAACGACCTCCGTCTCGAAGTCGTCGACGGCCAACAGCGAATCACCGCGATTCAAGAATTCTTCGAGGACGAATTCGCACTCCCCGATACCCCCGAACTCCGCGAACTAAACCCCGAACACGAGATTGCGGGGAAACGATACTCCGAACTTAGCGAGGACGTCCAGGAGTATATCGACTCTCAGTGTTCGCTCAAAGTCATCAAGCTGCGCGGCATCGACGACCCCGACGACAAGCGCCATCAGGAGTTAGCCACGAAGGTATTCTGGCGACTCCAGCAGGGCGAACACCTGACCAACATCGAGAAGAACCACAGTAAGACCTACAGCCCCGTTCGGAACTTCATCGTCCAGACAGCCGACGACATCAGCTTCGACCGAGAGAATTACGAAAGCCGCGACGACAACCCAAATCGCCACGAGTTCTTCACGCTTCTCGCTCGGAACAACGACCGACTTCAGCAACTCTCACTCCTTGCTCGCTTCATCCTGATTGAGATTGATGAAGGCCCGACGAAGGTCACCGGGAAGGAGGTCACCAAACTATTCGATTGCAAGCGAGAGGGGTTCACTGTCCACGAGGACTTAGAGGAGTTCAAACAACGCGATGAGATTCAGCGCGTTCAGCGGATGCTCGACCTCCTTACGGAACTGTACCGAGATACCGACCTGAAGAACGGGAACGGAGAGATAGAGTTCCTAAACAAGGAGTACTTCATCCTCAGCCTGTATTCGCTCATCCGTGAGTTAGAGTACGGCGATTACAACTTCGGGCGAGACAACTACGACGAGGTTCGGGACTTCACCGAGGAGTGGTTCAAGCGGTTCGAAGTTGAGGATACAGACGACAGCGAAATGCTCCAATTCAAGGAGGCTCGCCAGCAGAACCGAGGAGCAGTCAACAAGCGACACTACATCCTCGAAAACGCCTTCTGGGAGACGGAGCCCGATATTCAAGAGACGGACAGCCAACGGGCATTCTCCCGAGCGCAGCGAATTAAGCTCTTCATCGAGAGTGACCGTATCTGCGAGATGTGCGTAGAGGAAGGGAAAACCGAAGAGGAGGCGAAAGTCTCGTGGAGCAATTGGGATGCCGACCACATCGAGGAACACTCACAGGGCGGCCAGACTGTTCTCGAAAACGCACGGGTCCTCTGTCCCCATCATAATCGGAGCCGATAGCATCCAGCAGTATCATTAATATCCTGACAGCCATCCGATTAGATGGCGATTCTCGATGACTGATGCACCATTAGCACCGCGTCGACCGATGGACGACAACAAGGGATTAGGCGAGGGAATGACCAGCGTAGATATCTACTGTCACCGCCAGCACAAAGGCCAATGGCAGCAAGAGGCCGACGAACAAGGAATCAGTCTGAGTCGCTATCTGGTTGAGCTCATTCAAGAAGCTCGCTGGGAACGCTTCCAAGCAGAGAGGACCGAATCACAAATTTAGGTATCCACAGATTATTTTGTGTTCTCGACTATATCACGAGCGAATTCCTTCGTCTGTGAATTTTGGAAGCCAATACTCATCGGCTTCTGATACGCCACGCTGGCAACCATATTCCGATGTCGGAATATAATTCGTATCGTGTTTCCATCCTCAAATAGCACCGCTTCATCACCAATCTGAGGATTCCCAACTGCAAACTCCTCAGTCACCTCCTCAACTTCCCTCGAATAAACCTCCTTAGATTCATTGACTGTATCAAGTAAGACAACTTCAGATTTAATTACACTACGGCCGCTAAACTGAGAGCTCTCATCGGGGTTCCAGTATACACTAGTTGAGTTAGGTTCCGTGGTTTCGAGAAGGTCGGCAGTTCGACCACTATAGCTTTTCCAGCCTGTATCCAACTGCTGAAGTTGGAGTGTCAGGATTTCTGAGTCCTTTTCAATTAACTGCTGCTCGGCATCACCCGCGCCAGCATCGCCTGAGGAAGTCAACACCCCAACGACACCGCCCAAGATTGCGAGAACAATAACACCACCCACCAAAAGAACTACAACCGCACCAATCATCTCCAGCGTAGTCGCTTCTTCCTCAACCTCCTCAGAGGAAACCGACTCAAGTGGCTGCCCATCAACTGTAATACGCTGAATCGACCCCGTATCAGTTCCCAGTCGGGCCGCGATAAAGTCCTCAGCAGCACCCACCTCATCCTCGTCATCAATCGCTTCTGTTGCGATATACAGGTCGATATCTCTATTATCACCGGAAACAGTAATTCGGTGTTTGAGCATCCCCGTTGCGGATTCAACCGAGTGAAGCTCCCCGTACGGAATTGTGACTACTGTATCCGCATCCTCCTGCCCAATAACACAGAGAATTCGCTGGTCAGTAATCACAACAAACGCTCGATAGTCATCAGCCGGCTGAATCGCCCCATGTCCTTCAATTGAAATGCCTTTGAGGTCGTTCTGGAAGATGAACTGTGGATTCTCACCAGTATCCAAATACTCAATAAGTGGAGCTTCACCCAAATTAGCAGTTGATAAGAATCCCGTGGAACCCTGCTCAAGTAATCGACTTTCAGTAACGGACGACCCCGCCGCTTGACTGACTATCTGTGCCGCACGCTCCTCCTTGGCAACAGAGTCACCACCCGGTTTTGCGCTATCTTCCGAACTCGCCCCAGGTTCAGACGGAGACCCTGACGGACTCTCAGTAGATTCGGAACCCGAATTTCCTTCTCCAGGACTATCAGGCTCCGGAGGAGAGGTTTCCGGGATAGCATCTGAAAACTCAGTAGAGATAAACCGTTCTAACTCTAGTCGTTGAACTAGTGAACTGATTTTCTCAGGGTCTAAATACTCCAGTTGACCAGCCTCAGTCTGCTCAATTTCCGTACCGCCTCCAGTGCGTGTCGCGAAAAAATACGCCGTATCAAACCCCCTATCATCTCGTATCGAACTTAGACTCTCAACAACCCGCTCAGAAAGCGTCTCCTCAACCCCAATCTGGATCAATTCCTTCTCATTGTCCGTCTTTGACTTCGCAAGAACATAGACGGACTCGTTATGCTTGATTGGTTTCGTCTTGTACCCCTTCTCAGTCCAAATTTCACGGACTAGTTTAACAGCCTGCCGCAATGACAAACTACCGAGAACCTGCTCAGTAGGAACTCCAGAGTGATTTTCGGAGTCAAGTTTGTGCCCACAAGCAGCACAGAACGCTGCCTCTGGGCTGGTTTCCGCTCCACACTGGGGACACGCCATACTTAGCCAGCATTTTAACTAATCCCTCTTATCTGTTCACACTACAGTTTCAGTTATGATAATTCACCGAGGGAAACTCCGATTACATCTATCAACCCGTCTGGTACATAGACCGCGTTTTTACCGGTAATATCATTAACCTAACAGCCTAATGACTATTCGGAGGTTCTAGTATGACAGAGACATCTGTGGACAGCCCCAGCGACGAACGGGACTTCCAAACGCTCCACAAGAATACGACCAGAGCCGAACTCTTCCCCGCCAAACAGCACAAAGAGGAATGGTGGGAAGAAGCCGAACACGAAGGGTCCAGCCTCAGCCGGTACCTCTACGACCTGATTCAGGAAGCCCGGATGTATCGGGACAGCGGCGCACCCTTCATCCAAACACAGGACCAGACAGTCAAGCAACTCCAAAACAAAATCGACGACCTCCAAACCCAACTCGAAGAGGCCCGGCAAGGCGGCGGTGGTCGAACCCACCTCAGTATCGATGACCTCGTCACTCGGGTACTAGACCAGCAGTACCAATCACTAGACGAACTCATAGAGCGCGTTTCTGCTAGTGACGATGTCGCCCAACACCTCCAACGACAAATCGAGAACCGGCTGTACGCCTTAGCCGAGAACGGGCAGGTTGAATTCCAGCGTGGACACGGCTGGCGGCTCAAGGAGGGGAACTAACATGGGAGCCGAACCCGGTTCGTCAAAAATCTACGACAACAAGTACGACGAGGTCAACTACTTCATCACTCGAAAGCACGCGACCGGCCGGAGCGAAAGAACGCTCAACTCATACAGTCGCATCCTCCGCGAGTTCTTCCACGACCAATTTCCAGACCTCTCACCCAACGAAGTCGAGATTCGACACGTCGAGGACTATCTAATGGCGCTCACGGAACGCGGCGTCTCCCAGAACTCGAAAAAGAAGTACCTCGAAGTCCTCTCCAGCTTCTACGGCTATACGATGAAACGGCCGCAGTTCGAGGGAATTACCAGTAATCCCGCTGCGGTCGTGATGGAGGAAATTCCCCGGATTCGCCCAGACCGACCGGACTGCGCGACGTGGGAGAATGCCTGTAAACTCATCAACGCCATCCCAGACCCGAGAGACAAGACCGTCACCATCATCCTCGCAAAGACCGGTGCTCGACTGCTGGAAGTCCTCTCCATCGAAGAGGATGATGTCGACCTCGAGAAGGGATTCATTCGACTCCGAGAGCGCAAGGGAGGTAAACAGACTGTCGTCCCAATCGATGACGAGACTATCTACGCAATCAAACGCTATCAGTTTGTCAACGCCGATTTGGATTCGCCATATCTCTTCACAAGCAACAAAGGAGGACGGCTCTCGAAAGAGCGGATTCGACGGGAAGTGAAAGCCGCTGCCGACCGCGCCGGCGTCGCCCCCAAAGAAGAACGACGGTTCGAGAAGAAATTCACACCTCACACCTTCCGCACCGTGTTCACTACGCTAATGCGGAAACAAGGAATGAAGCCGTACATTCTGAAATACATCCGTGGAGACGCTAAGACCGAGACGATGGATATCTACACTCGGGTCGACCGGGACGAGGCGAAAGAAGAGTACCTGAACTGCATCAAGGAAATTGGACTCTAACGAGGATGGACAGTTGGTCGAAGTCATTATTTATCGAAACCCGTGGGAAGACCCTGAGGAGGTAGCACGCGTTACGATTGAGGGTGAGGTATCGGGCGGGACGCCGACCGCTGAATCTCTCCGAGACCGGATTCAGGACGAACGCGACCCAATCATCAGCGAGTACACGGATGGACGAGAACTGCTCCGGTATCTGGCTGCCTCGTACTCGAATGGGTATGTGATGGCAGGCTACGATAGCGAAGAATCTCGGCGAGTCGTCGAGGAGTTGAACGACGCCGCATACCTCGACTGGGTCGAAGAGTCAGGGCTCGACACCTCGCTCTGAATCCCAAAGACTGTACGCTGGTGGTAGTCCCTCGACTGCTCACGTATTTCTGAGCGAACCGAATAGATTGACTCTTAATCGTCATCGAACGGCTCTCTACTCCTGATAGGCAACACTCAGTCCGATGCTAGCTTTGACCTGGACGTCCTGATATTTTCTCTATCAATCAGTGGCTGCCCCTTGGTGTACGTGATTGCTCCAGAGAACGGATTGTTGCTCTCGATGATGACTGGTATTCGATTGCTGGTGAACGCGTTCTCAGTTCTCTCAGCTAGGACCTCCACGCCGTTACAGACCAACAGAGACTGATTCAGTCTGTTGCTCGGGAGTCTTATGATGACACAGAGCGATTATTGATACGGTGATTTGGCGTGGCATTACTCATTTTCGGACTCAACGAAGAGAGGGACGGCTGGGATGTCCTCGGGAAGATTGCTGACGGTGAGATAGTCGAGGACCCGACTGGCGAATTGGAGGCGACAATAGAAGGTGCGTATGATTTGGATGATGAGGACCACCTGAGGCGAGCATTGAATAATCACTACATCAACGCCGTTCCGCTGGCAGAGGACGAGGAGTAGACCGATGCGGATTCTCTTTCAGATGTACCACGCCGGCGAGCTACACGACCTCGGTATAATTGAAGACGGCGACGTGGTCGAAAGCATCGAGGAGGGGTTTGAGGACTGGATTCGATGGGAGTTGAGTCAGCCGACGACTCCTAACCTCGATAACCTCCGAGAGATTCTTGAGGTGTATGAGGGACCGCATCTGATTGCAAAGAGGGTCGATAAGTGACTGTCTATAATATAGTATAAATAGGGGAACCCACGGAAGTGCACTCATTATGAACATCTTCCTGTGTGCTCTCCGCATCTGAAATAGAATATACACGGTGTACAGCCTCTACGGAGTAGAATTATTATCGTGTCAGAGCCAATAAGAGATTAGATGGCTAGAAGCAATGGCGGTGGGATTCTATTTGAGACATTCATCAGTGTCGTTAGAGCGTTCGCCGAATTAGATGGTGAAGCTAGAACTAAGGAAATAGTCGAATCAGAGTACACGACTCGTGGGGACCGCCAAGTCCTGAATGTACTCCAAGAACTCAAGCGAATGGGATATGCTAGATATGAACAGCGTGGAGTATACAAATACTGGATAGCTGATAAACCCGAACTCTACGCATTTTATTCAAGAGAAAAAGAGTATCTAGACGAGTTGTTGGATGACGAAGAGTGGACTGAGCAAAAGAGAGAGCATATGCTACGTAAACTCAGAAACAGTACCAGTCCCGAATCAGAATAATAGAAGCAGGTGTACGAGTCCCCCTCTATACTATTATAGTAGTATAATAATGCATTTCGTCACCCCGACGTAGTCCATTACTTTTAGAGTGATTCTGTAATCGCGGCGATATCGACGTTACGCAGAATTAGGTGGCTGAATTTGTCGTGCGAGAATCCTGAGCATAAATCTTAAGCATAGATAGTAAGGAAAATTATACTAATTCGCGCTTATAACCTTTGGAATAGTAAAATGGCGATTCCAAAGGTTACAAGCGCTCTGTCCAAAGGTTCCACAGCGTTTTTGGAGTTAAATATATACGTACTCACCAATTTCTCTCAACTGGGCAGAACATCTGCCTAGATAAAATATGAGTACGAAAACACAGGCTCAGCAGCCACCGCACAAAGCAAGTATCGACGTTCGCCCGACGCAAATGAAAGAGCTTCTAGAGCACGCCGGACTCCGACCGGACGGCCGATACAAATCCTACCATCCTGAGATTCGGCTCCGAATCAGCAACGACCAAGTCGAGACAATTGCCTACAACTCCGCAAAAGGCGCAATCACCTACGGAGCCTACCAATCCGACTACTTCGACAGCCTCGCAGTCACAAACGGAGGGACTGTCAATGCAATCGTCAGCCCCTACAAGATGCAGGAGGGACTGAAACTCCTTCTGAACCAGCGTCAGAAGAACAACGGCAATTCCCCGCCTCTACTCCATATCGAATTCCACTCAGTCGACAATCGTGGGTACGCACAGAGCTACGCAGCCGAGGCAGGGCTGAAACAAACTCGACAATGTCCGACTGCGAACCGTGCGAAGAACCGCTTCCCAACGGGAGTTACAAACCTGTTCAACTCAAACGGTCGGCTCTGTATCAGCGGCAGCCCAGTACCAACTGTCATTCAAACGAAGACGGACGCCCTAATGCGCATCACAAAGGCCGGGATGAAGGTCAACCACGGCGATTCATTCGAGATTAAAGTTGAGGATGGTGATTTCTGTATCGACCTCGACAATGAGAATGGCGGCGGCGTCAGCGGCGTTCTCAGCTCGAACGTTCAGGGGCCTGACTTCAAAAATGCGTACGGAGAGGCATTTGCTCAGGTCGCAAAGAGTCTTGATGACGGCAAAGTAGAGCTTCAGAGCGGGCAGGACCAGCGACTCGCGGTGATTCAGGAGGGCGATCACTATCGCGCCCACCACGTCATCGCTCCGGTCAAGAAGCCGTAACTGAGTCGGAATAACGGCTTTCCCTTAGAGAAAGTTCAGCAGGTAATTCCTTTTTTCTAGAGACCAGTACTCAGGTAGTTGTCTTCGGTGGCCTGAGAGAGTTTTCTCCGTCAATAATGATTCACTCTCGTCGCTTCGTAAACCGCGTCTTTGTCACAGCACCGGAAACCTGCTCGCTGTTCTCGACCCTTTGAGCATGAATCAGTCCTTAGACTCTCCCTGCTCGTACCCAGCTTCGTACTTATCCCGTACTGTCTTCGAAGCTCGTTTTGAGACCTTAGCGAGATTCTTGTTGAATCGACGGATAGAGAGGTAGATGTACAGGAGGAGAAGATACGGCCAGATGAACAACCCAACGACGGCGTAGATAGCGAGTTTGAGGAATCGGTACTCTATCGGGCCGACATGGATGCTACCTATCTGGTGACCGCTCGATTCGTCTTGCTGGTCGCTGTCTGAATCAGTCATTGTAATCTCCGGTCAACGCCGTCGCTGCTAGAACTAGCAGCGCCAGTAGGACCTATTCAGAAAGACGGCAAGAATGAATATCAAATTACTTACTTTATTTTGTGACGGCCTTCTCAGGACCTCCTCAGTAAACAGTGGCGTATAAACCACGTTTATGCAAGTAGAAATCTACAGATTAGACCTATCAGAGAATTATGTAAAATCATCTAGCGAAGAATCTCCACTGGACAGATCGTCTACTACTTCCTGGAATTTTCGTTCAAGCGCCTTGCTGCTATTCACGTAATATTTCCGTCGATCAAGCTTTTCCATATGCCCATCAACGTCCTTTTGCTCAAAGAGGTCGAGAATGTCCTCGGCTTTGCGTTTTAGCTCCTCTTGCTCACCGGAGCTTATCTGTTCCCAGCTATCAAACGCACTTTCGAGCAGGTCTTCAACCCCAATATCCACTTCTCGATTTCTCCCTTTTGCTGCGAGATGTGTTAATTCTTGGGCTAGAAAGACTGCAATTCTTGCTCGGCTATCTTCAGCTGAGAAGGGATGGTACACGTTAGGAGGTCGCATTGCTGGAAGCCTCCCTTTTGAGATATTCTGATTCAGATTGTCATCATCAAAGTCGTTTAAACGACGGTAACGGTCTCCTTCGATGACTATCGCAGGAGAGTCAGTTCCATTAGCGTTGATTGAATCTTCTGTTTCCGTATCCCCAACAAACAGAACTTCATTCGATAATTGGTTCACATCTAGATTTTCGATACTAGTACGGAGGTCTGATGAACCAATGTCTGAGAGGTCCCGAAACACTTCATCTGGAATTGCCTCGCCTGAACAGTCCGCAACTAGCACATTCTGGGCAAAGTTAGAACCGAATAACAGGTCGGGTATAACTTCGTTATCCTTTGAATTAACAAGTAGCGGACGAACAGACTGTAAATCATACCCAGCACTCTGCAAGAATGACGGCCAGTGGGGCATACTCTTGGTGAACCCAATACAGATATTGACAAATCGAGTTCGTTTAGATAAGTTGCTCACTATCTTCCCCCTCCAAAGTGGATTTTGAATCGTAGTAATGCTGGATATTCGTATATAGCCTGAGAACGACATTCCCGCAGCTTCCTTTGGGTAAGTAGATACGCATCCAGTCAGGACAGACCTCAAAATCAATCTTATCCCCGGTATGCATATCAACTCCGGCAATTGTATAGTAGTCTTCTTCCATTTCGTCCACAACGCCCCAGAGACGGAAGGGATTTGTAGAGGAGAACAACTCATCAACGAACTCTCTAAGATTTTCTATCCGGCGGTTGAAATCAATCAAGAGCGGATGGCCATCAATGTGAGTTCCACTTCCCCTCTGCTCAGTATACATACTGTACTCGTTTTCAACTTTGTCCAATATGTTATAGTACTTATCCATCACGTCGCGGACTTGGCTAAAGTGACCTTCAACTGATTCCCCTCTCGCGGTAAATTTTGACTGGTATGTAATGTCGCTCAACAGAACGCGCTCTCCATACTCTTTTTTAATCCCGACGTTAGAAAGAGAAGTAGACCCACTAATATTCTCGTTCGTTCTTAGCGTATCCAAAACTTCATCAGCACTATTCCCCCACAAACGCATAGAGAGACCCTCAACTCCACCTTTATTATCCATTATGTCGTGGAATTCATCTTCGAATTTAACAGAGAATGCCCGGAAAGTCGCCTCTGGTTGCTTACCCACATCCTCAAGGAACCCATTCGAGAGCCAAGGGTAGTCTAATTCCGTAAATCGGGGGAAGATTATCCGTTTGATTATCTTGTCACTTACTGTCGCCTTCGCAATCGTATGGATAGACCAGAATCGGTCGTTCAGTTTATCGATGAAAAAGTAAACTCGCCCGTCGTCAGTCTGGGCGCTTGCACGTACAAATCCTCTCTCTTGAGTATCTGAAATGTACAATTGCTGGTCTCCAAGAGAGACTTGTCCCTCAGTAAATGCGTCTCTGTTCGATTCAATCAAATATGACTTCAAATACGTCTGTCCATCGTCCAGCTCCTGATTTTCAGCAATAGAATCGTATGATTCGACCATCCGCTCTCGGAGTACTTCTTTTAATTCCCGTCTGGTATCGATGTACTCGAAAGCGGGCACGATAAAGTAGACTTCTTGGCACTGTCTCTTAAAACTTCATACGTAGATTTGGCAAACCGGGTGACGACGGCTGTAGAAAGATATGTAAAGGCGTGATGAGGTGTTTTGTCCGTCCCCGTATGACAAGCACTCAGTGTCAGTATCAATTTACTTGGTCAGACGAGAAAGAACAAGCTTTCAGCCAGTATGGGGACATAGAGCGGAACGGAGGAACTGGAACATCTGCTCAGGTAGTTGGCGTAATTGACAATCAGCGAATTCTAGAACATACCTGTTCCCGAGAAGCGGAAGAGGGGAAGGACCTCTGTATCTGGCACAGTAAGCGCAAAAATAAGACTACAGATGAACTTAGGGGGACACTTTCGGAGAATGAGGAAACAGTCTGTGAGCCATATCTAAGCGATGCTACGCTTGAAAACCTTGATTTCTCTGAACACACGATTATATGGGGTAGATTTGAAGGTGCAAATTTAACTCGAGTTGACTTGTCGTTCACCACCCTTTGTTTATCTAATTTTGACGATGCAACCCTCAAGGAGGTGAATTTCACAGGAACAAACCTCTCAGGCACCCGTTTTGTCGATACAACATTCAAAAAACCCAGCTCTGGAAATCAGAATACCACGTTTTCAGACACAAACTGTGCCGGTACCAACTTCATTGATGCCGATTTCAATACACCACCTATATTCGAAGGAACCCAATTTGACCGTTCAACTCAATTATGCAGGAATCTAATCGATGCGAAGTTAAATAATGCAGACCTGAGTGAGACAGATTTCACAGACTTGACCCTCACAGGGGCTAATCTGAAAGAGGCAAACCTCTCTAGTGCAGATATAGAGGCAGATTTCACTAATGCCGATTTAAGTAATATCTACGCGTTCGATGCAGACCTGAGCAATTCGAAGCTTGAACGTACTGTGCTTGATGGAGCGAACCTCCAAAGTGCGGATTTGCGAGGAGCAAAAATTCATTCCGCCGTGATTTCAGACGCCGTTATTGACCACGATACGAAATTTGACAGAATATCTCCTTACGAAGAAGCAGCGAGAAATAAGAAGAATTTAGATTCTAAAATAGAGCACCTCAACCGAGCGATTTGGTCGTATAACTCCCTCTCAAGATTGAGCAAAGAGAATGCGCTCTCAAAACAAGCACAGCAGTACTATATAAAAGAAAAAGACTTGAAACGAAAGCTCAGCTGGTTGAAGCTGTGTGGTCCTACATCATCCGGTTCCAACGAACAGATGGGAATACTAACAACAAAAATTAGTCAATTTCAGAATCTTCTTTCAACCTCGAACACGCCCAACAAGCGATTTAGAACACGGTTTATGGGCCAAGTCAGACTGTTACTCAAGTCAGTCAAAGCAGAAATCTCTCGCTGTACCATCAAATACGGTGAAGGTCACTGGAATGTTTTGTTCTCATTGTGTGTCGTGACATTACTTTATTCGTTTATTTACCCGATATGGGGTATTCAACAGGGAGATAAGGTTTTGAAATACTCTGTAACTCTGAATAGCATACTGTCCAGGGATATTTATATTGACTGGGAAATCTGGGTCAATAGCATATATTTCAGCGTGGTCACTTTCACTACCCTCGGATACGGTGATGTCCAACCGGTCGGGTTTGCAAAATACGTTGCCGCCAGTGAGGCTGTTATTGGAGCTTCGCTAATGGCACTTCTCGTGTTTGTTCTAGGGCGTAGAGCAACTTGGTAATGACAATCTAGAAACAGATTCGGAACTCAAGTTCTCGCTATTCAATCTGCTTGGTAACTCTTTACGAATCTGATAGCTCTGACTTATAATCCCTCACAAGATGGAAGACATGAAGGGTCGGTAATAGTTTGGCCTCGGCACTCATAGGGCTCGTCATCGCTGGTGCCGAGGCAGCTCGGAGCGGTGCATCGTCATCGGCCGCTCGCGACTACTCGCCTCGTCGCCTAAAAGGGTCCGGGCGCGGAGCGGGTCAGTCCCCGCCGTGACACGACCCGGCGTACGCGTTCCACCGTCCGGTCCCGTTCGGGATCCGCCCCGTGTCCGTCGCGTCGAACGTCGCCGCGCACTGCGCGACCGCCTCGGCCGCGGTGGGCAGGTCGTCGCTCTCCTCGTCGTCGCCCGGCGCGTCGTCGGTCGACGACGCCGGTTCCGTCTCGATGCTCGTCTCGCGCGTGCTCGGACCCTCGGGACCGATCGCCGTCTCCGATTCCGAGCTCGGGTCAGCAGTGTACTACGGGTGGCACGTCTCCCCCGATGAACGCATCCTTAATAATTGTTCATGTTTGTTCGTGCGGCGCGGCGCTCCGACGTCGACCCGTCCGCCTCACTCGAACGACTCGGGCTCGATCCCGGAGAGCCGCATCGCGTTGCCGGTGACGCCGAGGCTCATCCCCATGTCGCCGACGACGACCGCGACCGCGACGCTCACCAGCCCCAGCGGGACGCCCAGCGCGAGCAGGAACTTCACGCCGAGGCTCGCCCAGACGTTCTGGCGGATGACGCCGTTGGCGGTGTGCGACAGCGCGTACAGGTACGGGAGCTTCGCCACGTCGTCGCCCATCAGCGCGATGTCGGCGGTCTCCAAGGCGGTGTCCGTCCCCGCGGCGCCCATCGCGACGCCGACCTCGGCGGTCGCCAGCGCGGGCGCGTCGTTGATCCCGTCGCCGACCATCGCCACCTCGCCGTACTCGGTCTGCAGCGACTCGACCGCCTCCACCTTCTCCTCCGGCAGCAGCTCGGCGCGGTACTCGTCGACGCCGACCTCCTCGGCGATGGCTCGCGCGGTCCCCTCGTTGTCGCCGGTCAGCATCACGACGCGCTCCACGCCGAACTCCCGGAGGCGCTCGACCGCCCGCTTCGAGTCGGGCCGCACCTCGTCGGCGACCGCGACGGCCCCGGTCAGCGCCGTCGCCGTCCCGACGAGCACCACCGTCTTTCCCTCGCGTTCCAGCGCGGCGAGGGCTCCCTCGGCGAACTCGCCGGGCTCGGCGTCGGCCGCGAAGCCGTCCTCGGCGGCCTCCTCGCCGTCGCGGCCCTCGGCGACGACCCCGCCGTCGGTCTCCGCTCGGGCCCGCGAGAGGTCGAACCCGAGCTCCTCGAACAGCGCGGGCTTCCCGGCGTAGTACGTCTCGCCGCCGATCTCGGCCCGGATCCCCTTCCCCGTCAGGCTCTCGAAGCCCGTCGGCTCGGGGAGGTCGGTCACGCCCGCGCGGTCGGCGCGGTCGAGGACCGCGGTCGCGATCGGGTGTTCGCTCCGTCGCTCCAGCGCCGCGGCCCGGCGCAGCAGCGTCGCCTCGTCGGCGTCGCCCAGCGGGAGCAGGTCGGTGACGGCGAGTTCGCCCTTCGTGAGCGTCCCGGTCTTGTCGAGCGCGACGGCGTCGACGTCGCCCATCGCTTCGAGGTGGTTGCCGCCCTTGATCAGGACGCCGTTCTTCGCCGCGCTCGTGATCCCGGAGACGACCGAGACGGGCGTCGAGATGACGAACGCGCAGGGACAGGCGATCACGAGCAGCGTGAGCCCGCGGACGAACCACGTCCCCCAGTCCGCCGCGAAGACGAACGGGTACCCCGCGAGGTCGACGGTCACCGGCTCCGCGATGACCAGCGGCGGGATCGCGGCCGTCAGGACCGCCAGCACCACCACGACCGGCGTGTAGTACCCCGCGAAGCGGTCGACGAACCGCTCGGTCTCGGTCTTCTCGGCCTGCGCGCCCTGCACCAGTTCGATGATCCGCGCGAGCGTCGAGTCGCCCGCGGTCGAGGTCACCTCGATCTCCAGGTACCCCTCCTCGTTGATCGCGCCCGCGAACGCCTCGTCGCCGGGCGCCTTGTCGACGGGGACGCTCTCGCCGGTGATCGGCGACTCGTCGACCGCGCTCTCGCCCTCGATCACGGTCCCGTCGAGCGGGACCTTCTCACCGGGGCGGACGACGACGGTCTCGCCGACCGCCACGTCGTCGGTGGGGACGGTCGATTCTTCGCCCTCTCGCCGGACGGTCGCCTCGTCCGGAGACAGCTCCATCAGCTCGCGCAGGGAGTCGCGCGCGCGGTCCATCGCGTAGTCCTCTAACAGCTCCGCGACGCTGAAGAGGACCGCGAGCGTGGCGGCCTCGACGAAGTAGCCGATCCCCGTCGCCGCGACGATCGCCGTCCCCATCAGCAGGTCGATGTCGAGGCTCCGGTTGCGCGCCGAGTAGTAGCCGCCGCGGACGACGGGGATCCCGCTGGCCGCGACGGCGCCGATGAACAGGACGTCGGCGAGTGAGAGGGGGGCGCCGAGCACGCTCGCGACGGCGGGATTTCGCCCGGTCAGGACGAACTCGAACAGGAGCCCGGCGACCACGAGCGCCGCGCCGAGCCACGTCTTCTTCGCGCGCGGCGTCGTCCAGACCTCGGCGGGGGGCGCGACGGCGACGCCGCCGGACCCCGCGTCGGCGCCGCTGGCGCCTCCGGCGTCGCCGTCCCCACCGCCGGCCGACCGCCCGCCCGTGACCTCGTAGCCGGCGCCCTCGATCGCCGCGACCACGTCGTCCTCGTCGACGGCGTCGGGGTCGTACGTCACCGTCGCCGTCCCGGCGGTCGGGTTGAGCGCGGTGTCGGTCACTCCGTCCAAGCGCCCGAGCGCGCTGTCGACCTTGCCGGCGCAGGAGGGGCAGTCCATCTCGGGGACCGCGAGGCTGGCGGTCAGCTCCCGGCGCCTACCGTCGGTATCGGAACCGCCGCCACCGTCGGCCCCGTCGGTTTCGCTTGAGCCGTCTCTCATTACGTGGAGAGTGGGCCCGTATATCGATAAGCCTTGGTTGGAATATTCCAAGTGCTGCGAGCCGAATGAGCGGGGCGACGTCGAGGCCGCCGTCTCACTCCGAGGCCGGTCCGGCGTCGACGACCCGCTCCTCGGCGACGTGCGCCTTCGCGAGGCGCTCCTCGGCCCGACGGAGCCGGTGGGTGAGCGTCGACCGCGGCACGTCGAGGTGGTCGGCGAGGTCGCCCGCGTCGACCTCGCGCGGGGACTCGTAGTATCCGTGTTCGACGGCGGCCCTGAGCGCGGCCTCCTGCTCGGGGCTGAGGCCGATGTCGCCCCCGTTCGAACCCGGCCCGTCGGTCGCGCCCGAGGCGCTCGCCGTCTTGAGCAGTTCGGTCCGGGCGGCGTCGCCGACGGCCGCTCGGAGCGCGTCGAAGAAATCGCCCACGTCGCCCTCGCCGGAGTGGATGAGCCGCCAGGTGTAGTGGCGCCCCTCGTGGCGCGTCTCGAACAGCACGCTCTCCCCGAGGTGGTCGCGCGCGATGTGCGGCACGGACGCGCAGACGGGCGTGGGTTCCCAGTCGGTGTACAACACCAGCGCGTCGTCGGTGTGATCGAGGACGCGAGTGGTCTGGGTCGCTCCGCAGTGCTCGGTCGCGAGGCAGTCGGCGTAGTAGTCGCCGTCGAGGAACGCGGCCTCGACGTCGTCGAGCGCGGCCGGGGCGCCGGCCGCGTGGTCGACGCGCCAGAGGTGGTCGTCGGTGGCGTGGACCGACAGCGACCGGACCCGCGCGCCGGGGTGGTCGGCCAGCGCGTCGGCGACCCTGTTGCGCCCCGGCTCGTACTCGAGGGCGAAGACGAGTTCGCGCATACCGGGCAGTAAGCGCTCGGCGGGTATTAACGCGCGCCTCGCTGACGACCCGGCCTATTCGAAGTCGCCGCTGACGATGTCCGCGACGCGCTGGCGGTCGAACAGCTCCTCGTCGACTCCGTACACCTGACCGGCGGCCCGCTCCGTCAACACGAGGTTCGTGATCGGTCCCTGATAGAGCGACCCCCCGCGGTAGACGTCTCCGTTCTCGACGGCGGTGAGCCGGCTCGCGACGTTGTGGTCCTCCATGAACGAGACCACCGTGTCCCGGAACTCGGCCTCGGTCTTGGCCTCGTTGCCGCGGAGCAGCAGCACGTCGGGGTCGATTTCGAGCAGCGTCTCGTAGTCGACCTGCCCGCGGTCGCTGTGGAAGTCTCGGACTCCGGTCGTGGCGAAGGCGTCCTCGACGCCCAGGTCGCGCCACTGCTTGAAGCTCGTCCCCTCGTCGATGAGGTACGGGGAGAACGCCGTGGGCTCGTCGACCGGCTGGGGCCACATGATGGCCACGGACGGCCGCTCGCCCTCCGGCGGAACGATCTCGTCGACCCGGCCGAGGAACTCCTCGTGAACCGCGTCGAACGCCTCGTAGCGCTCCCGCTCCTGAAAGACCTCGGCGAGCTTCTCGAAGGCCTCGTACAGCGAGAGGTACTCGTAGTCGTGCCACCCGTAGCCGCGTGAAAAGATGCTGTTGCCGAAGAACGGCGTTCCCGCCGACTCGATCTGGTCGATGTCCTCCTGTTCCCAGTTGCTGGTCCGACCGAGGATGAAGTTCGGATCTATCACGAACACGTCCGCGTCCTCGCCCAGTTCGAGGAAGCTCTCGACGTCCAGCTCGCTCTCCCACAGGGAGGTCATCCCGCTCTTGTCGACGCTCAGCCCCGGGATCTCGTCGTAATACTGCGTGTGGTACCGCGACGTGAGGTACACGGCCTCCGGCGGGGCCTGCCCGAGCGCGATCCCCATGTCCGCCCAGCTCCCGTTGTTGGCGACCCACGTCTCGGGGACGCCCTCGAACTCGACCGATCCGACCGGCTCCATCGTCACCGTGTACGTCTCGGGCGCGGATTCCTCCCCGGACTCGTCGTCGGTCCCGTCTCCGCCACTTCCGTCGCTCCCGCCTCCGTCGTTCCCGCCTCCGCCGCTCTCGTTTCCGGCGTCACCGTCTCCCCCACCCGTCGGGCCCGCGTCCGTGCTGTCGGTACACCCGGCGAGCAGCCCGGTGGCGGCGATCGAGCCGCCGTACGCCACGAAGTCTCGCCGAGTCGGCGCGCTTTTTCCCGCCTGTTCTCCCGTCGCGTGGTCTTCTGCCATATGTTTTAGGCCAGACTAAAACTTAATAACGACTTCGATTTTTAGGCGAGCCAAAATCCTTCGGCGTCGCGCACGTCGTGGCGGTCCCGCCTCCCGAAGCCGGTAATCCGACGCGAAAGACGATTTGATATACCGAAATATGATTCATACGTTCGCCGTCCGAACGTGTTCGGGCGCGTTTCGCGGCCGTGGGAACCCTCGAAACCGGGTTCGGTGGGTCGTGAGTACTCCGGGTATGGTCGAGAAGACTGACCGAACCGGCGGATCGGGCGGAGCGCGCTCCGCGGACGGCCGACGCTTCGAGGTGTTCGTTCGCGAGGAGGAGACGGACCCGCTCCGTCACGTCGGGACCGTCGCCGCGCCGACGCCCGACGCCGCCCACGAGGAGGCGAGCAAGCTCTTCGCGTGGTACGCCCGCGACGTGTGGGTGTGCCCCGCCGACAAGACACACCGGTACTCCGCCGAGTCGCTCGCGGATGAGGTGACGAGCGGCGAGGAGTCCGGAGACGCCGACACGCCCGCGAGCGGGTCCGACGAGCCCGCGATCGATTCCGACGAGTCGCGCGTCTACGAGGAGACGGAGGGGACCCCGACGGTCTCGTGCGGCGGAGCGCCTGCGGCCGACGCGGCCGGCGCCGACGACGCGGAGGGGTCCCGATGATCTCGGTCAGCAAGCTCCTCTGCGGGCTCGACGCCGAGAGCGACGGGCTCCGGTACGACGCGGCCGACGGGTCGGAGAAGCCGCAGATCACGGACGACAAACAGGAGCGTCCGGTCGTCGTCTGGAACACCACGAAGCGGTGTAACCTCTACTGCGAGCACTGTTACGCCGCGGCCGACCAGGAGGGAGCACCGAACGAGCTGTCGACCGCGGAGGGGAAGGCGCTCATCGACGACCTCGCGGAGTTCGGCGTACCCGTCCTCCTCTTCTCCGGCGGGGAGCCGCTCGTCCGCGAGGACCTTCCGGAACTGGTCGCGCACGCCGCCGAGGGCGGGGTCCGCCCGGTGCTCTCGACGAACGGGACCCTGCTGACCCGCGAGCGAGCCCGCGAGCTGAAGGAGGCGGGGCTCAAGTACGCGGGCGTCTCGGTCGACGGCCTCCCGGAGCGCAACGACCGCATCCGGGGAGAAGAGGGGGCGTTCGACGCCGCGGTCCGGGGGCTCGAGGCGTGTCTCGACGTGGGGCTCAAGACCGGGCTCCGGTACACGATCACCGAGCACAACGTCGAGGACCTGGCGGGGGTCGTCGACCTGCTCGTCGACGTGGGCGTCGACCGGTTCTGCTTCTACCACCTCGACTACGGCGGGCGCGGCGCCGACATCTCAGACGTGGACCTGAGCCCGGAGGCGACCCGGCGAGCGGTCACCGACCTGTGTGACCTCACCCGGGAGTACCACGAGGAGGGCGAGGAGATCGAGACGCTGCTCGTCGGCAACTACGCCGACGCGGGCCACCTCGTCGAGTACGCCGACCGCGAGATGGGGACCGACCGGGCGCGGCTCATTTATCAGTACCTCCAACGCAACGGCGGCGACCCGACGGGCGAGCGCGTCGCCGACGTCGACCCCGTCGGCAACGTCCACCTCACGCAGTTCTGGCAGGGGTACTCGCCCGGCAACGTCCGCGACCGATCGTTCGGCGCGATCTGGGCGGACGAGTCGAACCCGCTGCTCGGGGCGCTGCGCGAGCGCGAGGAACACCTGTCCGGAAAGTGCGCCGACTGCGCGTACAAGAACGTCTGCCGCGGCGGCTCGCGGCTCCGCGCGCTGGCGGCTCACGACGACCCGTTCGCCCCCGACCCGAAGTGTTACCTCACCGAGGCCGAACGCGACGGGGACGCGGCGCTGAGCCGGATCCGCGGCGGGTCGGCGGCGAACGCGGACTGAGAACCCGGTCGGGCCGGTCACCGTCGAGAGCGGTCGACGCCGACGGCCGCGAGACTCACTCGACGCCGTCGAACACGTCGGTGACGAGCTTCGCCTGCGCGCCCCGGAGCCGCTGTGAGAGCGCGGACTTGCTGATGTCGAGTTCGGCGGCCAGCTCGCCGAGCCCCACGTCGCGGTCGTCGTCGAAGTAGCCGCGGGCGACCGCGAGTTCGAGCCCCTCGCGCTGTTTCGGCGTGAGCGCGGAGAGGTCGAAGGTCACCTGCTCGGTCGCCTCCGGCCCCTCGACGACCGCGAGCCGGACCAGTCGAACGCGATCGAGGACCTCCCGTAGCGTTCCGACCACGTCGCGGACCGTGTCGCGGTCGTCGACGTAGGCCGTCACGAGCATCGTTCCGTCCTCGACGCGCCGGACGTGCGGGACGCAGCCGACTTCCTGAAAGATCTGACAGAGACAGTCGTCGGCGACCTCGCCGCGAGCGCGGACCGGACCGTCACCGTCGGTCGGCTGCACGTCGACGGTACACTCGTGGCCCACCGCGTTGACGGCCACGTCGCTCGCGTCGGAGACCTCGGAGACGATGGGGCAGTCCCAGTCGTCGCTCGGATCGATGTCGAGGTCGACGCGGAGCCGGCGTCCCTCCCCTGCGGCTTCGGCCATGGACCTGCTTGTCCGTCAGGCGGTTTAGCCGCTCGGCGGATCCTCAGTGGGCGAGAACGCGCCGTTTATGTGCCGCGCCGCGGTGGACGGAGACGACGTGCGCGAGACAGCACGCGGAGCCCTCGAACTGGCACGCCCGGGCAACTGCGTCGCCGCCGCGGTGCTCACGGCGACCGGCGCGTTCGTCGCCGGCGCCGGCGACGCCCTCGCTCCGGCGGCGATCGCCGCGGTCACCACCGCCTTCGCGGTCGCCGCCGGCAACGCCATCAACGACTACTTCGACCGCGAGATCGACGCGATCAACCAACCCGATCGCCCGATCCCGCGCGGCGCGGTCTCGCCGCGAGGCGCGCTCGGGATCTCCGGCGTCTGGTTCGCGGCCGCCGTCGCGCTTGCGCTGGCGCTCCCCGCGCTCGCCCTCGCCATCGCCGCGGTCAACCTCGTCGCCCTCGTCACCTACACGACGGTTTTCAAGGGGACGCCGGGGCTCGGCAACGCCCTCGTCTCGTACCTCGTCGGCTCGACGTTCCTGTTCGGCGGCGCCGCGGTCGGTCGTCCCGGGGCGGTCGTCGCCCTCGCGCTGCTCGCGGGCCTCTCGACGTTCGCCCGCGAGGTGATCAAGGACGTCGAGGACGTGGTCGGCGACCGCGAGGAGGGGCTTCGGACGCTCCCCGTCGCTCTCGGCGAGCGCCGAGCGCTGTGGGTCGCGACCGGGTCGCTCGTCGTCGCCGTCGTCGCCAGCCCGTTCCCGTATCTCTCCGGGACGTTCGGCGGCGCCTACCTCCTCCTCGTCGCGGTCGCGGACGCGGTCATGCTGTACGCCTGCTACGAGGCGTTCACCGATCCGACGGCGGCACAACAGCGATTTAAATACGGGACGTTCTGCGCGGCGGTCGCCTTCGTCGTCGGTCGGGCGGCGCTGCTCGTGTAACACGACCACCGACGGACTCGCGAGCGACGACGCCGCCGCTGGCCGGTCGATATCGCTGAAAAATCCGCGAGACGCGAACGGCGAACGCTCGACGACGGACGGTTAGGTGACGGTCACGCGACGTTGAAGCCCTTGTCGCGGAGGAAGTCCTCCACGCGACCCGAGTGGTTCCCCTGCAGCTCGATGGCGCCGTCCTCGACGGTGCCCCCGCAGGCGAACTTCGACTTGAGATCCGACGAGAGGGAACTCATGTCGACGTCCTTCGGGTCGAATCCTTCGATGACCGTTACCTCCTTACCGTACCTGCGCTCGTCGATGCGGATGCTGATCTGCTGGGACTCTTTCGCGACGTCCTCGCAGACGCAGAGTTCCTGGGGCAGTCCGCACGTCGAGCAGACTTCCGACATTACGGTCCGAACTACAGGATGCCCGTATTAAATAGTGTCGGGAGTGCGGGCGCCGTGCACGCCGAGCGGAGTCTCATTATTCACCGTTGATCCGATCGTGGTCAATACCGCAGTTCCGGTGAGCGATAGCGGGAGCCTGTGCCTCAATTCGACTGATCGGTTGTTTATAAGCAATCGACGGCTCTGCGGTGAACACCTCCAAATCCCCAGTCGCGACGGCTCGCGCGGTTTGCTGTGTTCCTCGCTCGGTCGCCTTCGCTCCCTCGCTGCGGTACTTGCTGCGCCGTGCTTCGCCCTCGCGACTGCCCCTTTGAGTCCCACCCGACCGCACAGCCTCACGCCTCCTCAGCCTCGTCGGTGGTCCTCCGCTTCGCTTTGGACCACCGACTCCCTCGCGCGGTGCCGTTCGCGGGCCTACGGCCCGCTCACGGGCACGCAGGGCGAGAGCTTCGCTCTCGCTTGCAGCCGGCGCTACGCGCCGGCGACGCCACCGCACCGCGTTTATAAGCGATCGGCGCTATCGCTCGCGAGTTTTTAAATATCCTCTTGCCACCACCAACCTGCAATACCCACTCGCTCATCGATCGAGAAACGGTCTTCGACGCCAAACGGCTCCGTCACTTCAGACGTCGAAGTCGAGTTCGACCGCCTCGCCGGCGTCGGCGTTCCCGGAGTCGGCCACGTCGTCGCCGGCGGCGAAGCCGGCGTGGAGGTGCTCGTAAGTGCGGTCGATCGCCTCCACGATCACCTTCGTGTCGCCCGTGACGGGCATGAAGTTCGTGTCGCCGTCCCACCGCGGGACCACGTGGGTGTGGAGGTGGTCGATCGAGCCGCCGGCGGCCGAGGCGCCGAGGTTCTGTCCGGTGTTGACGCCGTCGGGGTCGACGTCGCGGCGCAGCGCCGCGAGCGTCGCCGCCTTCAGTTTCGCGTGGTCGAGCAGGCTCGCCTCGTCGAGGTCGGTCGGGTCCTCGTGATGCTCGCGGGGCACCACCATCGCGTGGCCCGGGTTGTACGGCGCGTTGTTCAACAGGACGTAGTTGCGCTCGGTGCGGGCGACGATCCGCGACTCGCGGTCGTCCTCGCGCTCGGGCAGGACGCAGAACGGACAGCCGTCGATCGGGTCGGAGTCCCGTTCGACCCACTCGATGCGCCACGGCGCGTAGATCCGATCCATCAGCCGTCGAAGTCGTGGATGCCCGCGGTCGTGATCTCGACGCCGTCGTCGGTGATCAGGAGGGTGTGCTCCGCCTGGCTCACGAGGGCGTCGTCGGCCTCCTTCAGGACGGGGTACCCCTTCACCGCGTTCGCCTGCTTCAGCCGGCGCAGCGCCAT
>ENA-ORDC01000898-ORDC01000898.1-marine-metagenome-genome-assembly--contig:-NODE-898-length-25017-cov-7.623577_pt1 | contig 25017 bp, 25 predicted proteins | sample MGYA00237783_ERZ508515 | MGnify/ENA primary metagenome ERZ508515 (study PRJEB26186, sample SAMN06268792) | marine metagenome | isolation source: Eden Landing Ponds, San Francisco, CA, USA | place... | reverse complement strand
GAACCCCGCGGCGGCGCCGGCCAGCTCGCCCGCGCCCGCCGACTGCTCGACACCCACCCCGCCTTCGACGGCCGCCGCCCCGACGGCGACTTCTACGGCGGCATCGAAGAGCGACGCCTCCGCCGGGAGCTGCCGGCCGACGCGCAGCTCCTGGTCTGCTCGCCGCTGTGTGACGACGACGCCGTCGACGTGCTGCGGCAACTCCACGCCCGCAACTACCCGGTCACCGTCGTCAGTCCGACGGTCATCGGGACCGCGACGACCGGTCAGCGCCTCGCGACCATCGAACGCGCGATTCGGATCGCTCGGCTGCGCCGCGCCGGCATTCGGGTGATCGACTGGGACCCGGACCGCCCCCTCGAAACGGCTATCGACGCGGCCGAACGGCGGTGGTCGGCGTGAGCGGCGACACTGCCTCGGCGAACGCCGAGAGCCCGTCGACTCCCGACGACCCCGACGAGTCGCGCTCGGGCGTGCGCGTCGTCCACCGGCCCGCTCGCGAGTCGGTCGCGCTCGCGCTGGCGCCCGGCGTCGTCGCGACGCTTGGCCTCGCCATCGACCTCGTCGCCTTCGCCGTCGGGCTGGCCGGGCTCGCGGTCACCGCCGTCGCGACGAGTCGGGGGTCGAGGGTCGGCGTGACTGCCGGGACCGGCCTGTTGTTCGGGGCGACGCTGTACGTCGGGATCGCCGCAACGGCGCCGGCGGTCGTCATGCTCGTCACCGCCGGCGTGGTCGTCACGTGGACGACCGCCCAGCACGTCGTCGGCCTCGGCGACCACCTCGGCCGCGACGCGCCCGTCCGCCGGTCCGTGCTCGTCCATCTGGGCGGTGCGACCGTCACGACGCTGTCGGCCGGCGGCCTGGCGCTGGTCGTCTACTTCTTCGCCGCGGCGACGCTGCCGCCGAGCGCGCTGGTCTTCCTCGTCGTCGGCGCCGCCGTCCTGATCTACGCGCTGGAGCCATGAGGCGGCGTCTGAGCGTCGACAGCGAGATCTGCCGTCAGGTATACGAAGGTCGCATACGTCGTATGCAGCATGAGCACGTCGATCCGGATCTCAGAGGAGACCAAGGACAAGCTCGAAGCGCTGAAACGGGACGACGAGACCTTCGACGACTTGCTCGACCGGCTCGCCGTTACCCGGACCGAAGCCGACGTCCGCGAGATGGCGGGATTCGGCGGACAGGGCGTCGCCGACGGGATGGCCGAGGCCCGCGAGGAACTGAACGAGTCGCTCGAACGGCGCACCGACCGCTGACCGATGCTGTGTCTCGACAACGACGTCTTCCGGAAGTTCACCACCGACCCGCCCGACGAGGCCGTGGTCGAGTACCTGGCCGCGAACCACGACGAACCGTGGGCCGTCCCCGCGGTCGTCCTCTTCGAGTGGCTCCAGTTGTACGACAGCCACGCCGAGATCCGAGCGAAGCGTGCGGACGTCCACCGTGCGGTCGATGAAGTCCTCGCGTTCGACGAGGCCGTCGCCGTCGAGGCGGCGAACCTGCGCGCCCGCCTGGCGACGGCGGAAACATCTCTCGCCCTCGCCGACCTGCTCGTCGCGGCGACTGCCAGGGAGGCCGGGGCGACGCTCGTGACCGCGAACAGCAACGACTTCGACAAGAAGCCGGTCCACGAACTGCTGGACGTCGACATCGTCGGGGGGTAAGAACGCAGTCCGTCCCTCTCAGCGTCGCAGTCCCGATTTCACGCTTCAGCGGTGGGTCGCCGACGCAGTCCTGCCGGGCACCACACCTGCGGCTCCCTTTTCAGACCGTGGGAACGGGCACTTCGTCCAGTACGGCGTCGACGACGGCGGACTTCTGGACCTCGTCGACGCGGGCGTCGGGCGTGAGGACGACCCGGTGGGCGAGGACGGGGCGGGCGATGCGCTTGACGTCGTCGGGGGTGACGTACTCGCGGCCGACCATCGCGGCGCGGGCGCGGGCGGCTTCGAGCAGGCGCTGTGTGCCCCGGGGAGAGACGCCCACCTCGACGCGGCGGTCCTCGCGGGTCGCCCGCGCGACGGCCGAGATGTACGAGACGACGTCGTCGTCGACGCGGACCTCCTCTGGCGCGGTCCGCAGGTCGGCGGCACCCGCCTCGGTGACGACCGACTCGACGGAGGGGCTCTGGTCCTGGCGGGCGAGTCGTCGGTGGAGCAGTTCCTCCTCGCCGGCCTCGTCGGGGTAGCCGATCGAGGTCTTGACGAGGAAGCGGTCGACCTGTGCCTCGGGGAGTTCGAAGGTGCCCTCCATCTCGACGGGGTTCTGTGTCGCCAGCACGAAGAAGGGCGTCGGCAGGTCGTAGGTGTCACCGTCGACGGTTACCTGTTCTTCTTCCATCGCCTCGAGCAGCGCGGACTGGGTCTTGGGCGGGGCGCGGTTGATCTCGTCGGCGAGGACGACGTTGGCAAAGAGCGGGCCCTCGTTGAACTCGAAGGTGCGCTCGCGCTCGTTGAACACGTGCGTGCCGGTGATGTCCGCGGGGAGGAGGTCGGGCGTGAACTGCACCCGGGAGAAGGAGAGGCCGACGGCGTCGGCGACGGTTCGCGCGGTGAGGGTCTTCCCGGTGCCGGGGACGTCTTCCATGAGGACGTGGCCCCGACCGACGAACCCGAGCAGCACGTCTTCGAGGAACGCGCGGTCGGCGATGACGGCCGACCCCACCTCGTCCAGGATGCGGTCGCACTCGGCACTCGCGTCTGTGACGTTCATATCGCCCGGTTGCTCGCCGCGGCTTTATGCGTTTGGATAACACAAAGACGATTTGACGCTTTCTCGTGTGGACTGGGTCCACGGGCCGGCCGACCATTTCAGGGTCTGTCAGGAAGCGCTCGTTCCGGTTCGGTCACGATCGAACGGTCTGTCCGTCTCACACTGGGTGACAGTGCTGCCACAGTAGTTCTCACCTAGGTACCTAGAGGGATCACTTACGGGTATTCGCCTGAATATCATCTCATGCATCGAGATACTAGACGGTTTCTCGTGGTGATGGTGGTCGCACTGACGGTCGCGCTGGCTGGCTGTGGGGGCGGTGGCGGGACCGCGACGCCCGCCGAGGGCGACGGCGCCGCAAGCGACGGAAACGCCGACGGGTCGGACGGCTCGGACGGTTCTGACAGTTCGGACGGTTCGGATGGGAATGCAGCGCCGACGGCGACCGCCGAGGTGGGCGGAACCGCGGCGGCGTCCACACCGACGGCGACCCAGATGGAGTCCGGGGCGGGGACGCCCACGTCGACGCCGACGCCCAACGCCTCGGGCCCACCGGAGACCGACGAATCGGCCGGGCCACTGCTCGAGGACGTGATCCGTTCCCCGGAGGAGTTCCGGTACAGGCTCGAGACCACCACCGAAGACGGGAACTACGTGCAGGTGGGGCGGTGGCACGGGGAGAACTACTACGGGAGTATCGAAAGCATCTCGGGTATGGACCAGTCATACGAGGTGTACAGAGTCGACGGACAACTCTACACGGTCATGGGGGGTCAGTGCATAGACATGGACGTGCCGCAGGTCCAGAACCCCGAGAACGCGACCGACGAGGGGTCGCAGAACTGGAGCGTGCGGCCGACCGGCACCGACACTGTCGACGGGGAGTCCGTGTACGTCTACGAGGTCGAGACCGGGCAACGGATCGGGACGATGACCTTCTACGTCGACACAGAGAGCGGCTACGTACTCAGGATGGAGTTCATGCAAACGACCTACGAGTACTGGGACTTCGGGAACGTCGAACCCGTCGAGTCGCCCTGCTGAGGTCCGAAGACCGGTGATTCCGCTCGGATTCGATGGGTCACCGGGGAATCAGCGGAGCATCCCGAGAGAGACACGGAATCGTAACGGCTAAACCCGCCATCGCGCTATCCAGTAGTGAGCCGAGATAGCCTAGCCCGGCCAAGGCGCCTGCTTCGAGAGCAGGTGTCCGAGAGGACACGAGAGTTCAAATCTCTCTCTCGGCGTTTCTCCGGAATCTGTTCGATAGAACGTTCTGAGTCGCCGAAATTTGATGCGTCTCTGACTTGTCGACTATCGGGTGTATTTCGAACTGTTACTCCAGTTCTTCGACGAGAGCAGCGACAGCCTCGTCGACGAGTTCACTCTCCAGACGTCCCTGCCAGAAATCGATATCCTCGCGGTCGATCGATTGAACGCCCCACGGGACGATCCGACTCTCCTCCGGTGTCCCGCCACGAAGCCAGCTCTCTTCCGGAACGTCGACGAGGCCGTCCATCCACGATTTCGTCGTCAGCGTCAGCGTGATATACTGGTCGCCGTGGACGGACGCCCTTCGTGGTTCGAGAGCACGAGCCAGGGCCGAGCAGCGTCTTCACCCTTGAACGGGTCCTCGCCAAACACGACGTCGCCTCGCTCGAAGATCGGGGTGGTTTCCTCGTCAGTCACTACTCGTCCTCCACGTTCGGATGTGGCTCGCTGGGGGCGCGTTCGCGCCACGCTTCCGCGTCCTCTTCACCGAACTGTTCGTTGAACAGGGCAGTCGCCCGTTCGTAGCCGCTGTATCCCTCGAGTCGTTCGGCGTCGTCAGTCACCGCCCAGTACGTCGCCTTGTGTTCGACGAGTTCGCGTTCTTTCAACCGCGAGAGCGCGGTGCTGACTGCACCTTCGTCGCTGTCGATCCGGGCCGCGATCTCACGCGCTTTGAACGCACGGTCCTCGTTCGTAGCGAGAAACCCGAGTACCTGATCCGGGACTGAGAGTTCCTCGAGTTCCTCCTCGCTCGTGTTCTCGAAGGTGTCTCGGTCGATGGACATCGTTTGATACCGGTACGACGTTCTCCGTAATGAGTGTTCGGCGTGAAAGCAACGAAACCACTGAAGGCGCCTCATTCACAGGCGGTACGTGACGACCGGACACTCTGGCTCGTCACAGGCGTACCGGGGACTTTCGCCGTCTCCATCACTACGATGTTGGTCTCGACGCCCGAGTGGCCACACTGCGGGCAGTGGTCGCTCATACGAGTCGTCCGGTCGCCGCCGAGTTAACTGGATCTGCTGGGCGTCACTCTCGCCCGCCCAGACTCCTCGATCCCTTCGATTTCGGCGGACGAGCGACAGTCCGTTGGTGTGTCGTTCGTTTCGATCCTTGCGTTTCAAGTCAGCGGGCCACCACGATGCGGTCGATGCCCTCCACTGTTCGCCGCGCGAAGCCCAGCCTGTGGCTCCGCATGGCCGGTGCGTGTCTGGCCCTCGCAGTCGTCGCGGTCGGACTGGTCGCCTTCGAGGTGACGGTCTTCGGGCTGGTGTCCTACGGTGTGCTCCGCTTCGTACTCGGGCTCGCCGAACACGCGCCGATACCGCCCGGACTCGTGACCGTGCTCGTGGTGGCTGGCTACGCTGGCGCGGTGGCCGTCGTCTTCGCGGCCTATCGCGTCGCCACCGACCAGACGGCTGGCGAGACGGTGATGAAACTGCTCGTCTACGTCTCGGCGCTCCTCGTCCTCGCGTCGCTGGCGGCGACGTATCTGGCGATCCAGTTCCTCGAGCTCCCCCGGTGGACGTTCTTCGTCGTCGTGGCGATGCTCCTGGCCTCGGTGTATCCGATGATGCTGTTGCAGTTCGCCCGCGAGGAATCGGACGACCGCTCCCGGTCGTGGACGGTCGACGACATCGAGGACTCGCCGTCGAACGTCGAGGAAGTGCGTGCGGTCGCTGCGGAACTGTGGCGCGGGGCGAACGCGACCGCCGACCGCCTCGGGCTCGCCGGGTCGGTTCTGGCCGTCGCGCTCGCTGTCGCCGCTCTCAGAGCGGTCGCTGTCCTCGCGCAGGCTCGTTCGCCGTCCGACCTGACACTCCCACTGGCGATCGCCGCCGGCGGAGGGCTGGCGCTGGTCCACCTCGGCGGACTCGTCCGCTCGGAACTGCGGGAGACGGCGGTTCTCGACGACCTGTCCGACGACCTCGGGCGGGCGGTCGCCGAAGACGACGAGCGCCGGGCCGCACTCACTGAACGGGTCGCGCGCCTCGCCACACAGGCCGACGTCCCGGCGCCGGCGGTCAGACTGGTCGCCTCGCGGACGCCCACCGCCGCGGCCGTCGGCTACCGACCGGCCGACTCGACGCTCGTCGTCTCCACAGGGCTGGTCGAGGCCCTCGACGACCGGCAACTCGACGCGGTGCTGGCCCACGAACTCGCGCACGTCGCCAACCGCGACGCGGCGGTGTTGACGGCCCTCTCGTTTCCCCGGGCGGCCGCACACCGGGCGTTCTACCGGTACGGGCTGAATCCAGTGGTAGCGCTGCTCGCCGGGGTCGCCGCGCTGACGAGTCGAACGTGCACAGCGGTCGTCGCCCGAGCGCGGGAATACGGGGCCGACGACGGTGCCGTCGCGCTCACCGGTGATCCGGCGGCGCTGGCGAGTGCGCTCGACACTCTCGATTCGACGATTGGCCGCCGGCCGGCGACGGACCTGCGCGAGTCCTCGGTTGCCGCCTTTTCGATCGTCCCGCCGCCCTGGGAGGAGCATCCTTTCTTCGACCGGACGCGCCGGCTGATCTACCGTGGACTGCTCGGGACCCACCCGCCGACCGACGCGCGGATCGAGCGCCTCCGCGCGGTCGAACGGGAACAGGAGATCAGTTGAGTCACGCACAGGCGTCGAGGGGACGAGTTGGCTGGGGTCTCACCCGTTCTGGACGACCGCGGTGACGATCCCTGCCGTCTGGCCGATACCGACGAGCGCGAGCCCGGCGACGACGGCCGACTCGCCGGCGATCCCGGCGGGTTCGAGCGCGTAGACGGCCGCGCCGACGAGCGAGAGTGCCCCGCCCGCGACGTAGACCCCCTGGTAGGTGACGGTCTCGACCGCGCGGCCGGTCAGGAAGTACGCGACCGCAGGGACGACCATCCAGACGAACAGTGTGGCGAGTGCGACGGGGTCACTGGTCGAGTCGAGGGCCATGTCGACGGTTCCGGCGACGGTCGCGACGAGGCCGACGAGCAGGACGCGCTGCCAGATCCGCAGGACGGGACCGCTCATCTCGTCGCGCGAGACGACGGCGAAGACGACGAGCAGGACGTCCATGACACAGAGCGCGATGAACAGGGTTCGGCGCGAGACGGTCCCGACGTGGGCAGCCAGGGTCACGGTCCAGGCTGCCGGGACGAGCACGGCTGGGCCGACGTCGGTCAGCGAGCGGGTCACATCGGGTCGGACGGGCGGCCGGATAATCGGCGTTTCGGAGGGTGTCTACCGGACCGGTCCCGAACTCCGATTTGGTACGTAGAGATACCGAACGTCCACTTCGACCCAGGTGGCGCTGAAAAGCACGTTCCCGAGACTGATTCGACGAGGCGCTCGGACACGCTTATGCGGTGAGGGGGCGGAGTCGGGGACAACACCTGCTCGATACGCATGCAACGGATAGACGAGGTCCACATCGCGCCGCTGGGATACGAGTACGACCGGATCGTCGAGCCGGTCCGCAAACACGACGCCGACGTCGTCTACCTCCTGACCGACGACCGCGCGCGCCTGACTGCCTATCAGGAGGCGCTCGTCGAGGAACTCGACGCCGACAGGCAAGCGACGCACCTCCGGGAAGTCGATTTGGGCGACCTCTACGACGTGCTGGCAGTCGTGACGACCGTCACCGCCGAGCACGCCGAGGACATCGTCCGCGTCAACGTCTCCAGTGGACCCAAAATCGCGGCGGTCGGCGCCGCTATCGCCTGCATGGCGACCGATGCCACGCCCTACTACGTCCACGCCGAGGAACGCGTCCACGACGTCGAAGACGAGCCCAGAACACGTGGAATCGTCGACGACGAAGTACTCCCCTCCTATCCCATCGAAGCGGTCTCGCGTGACCAGGTCGCCGTCCTCGACTACCTCGACCGGACGAACACCGCGGCCTACACCGCCAAGAAGTCCGACCTCATCGAGTTCGCCGAGGAGGCCGCCCTCTCGTTCATCAGCGACGCCGACCCCGCCAACGACAAGGCGAAGTTCGCGCTGCTCAACGCCAACGTCGTCGACCCGCTCTCCGAGGACGGCTACATCGCCGTCGAGTCCGTCGGCCGGCAGAAACAGATCCAGCTCACCGAGACCGGCGAGAACGTACTCCACGCCTTCCGGCACAAACTCTGAGTTCGGCGACCGTTCCGTACTGCAGCAGAAGACGATGCTTCGTCAGAACAGGATCGATAGTGTAGTTGGTACAGTAGTATCGATAGTATCGATAGTATCGATAGTATTGTGATAGAATCTACAAACACCCGGCGGGTAGGTCGTGATGCGTGGGTCAGGGGGTGGAACGGTGCCGCCCAGTCCCCGCTGGCCGTTCGCCGCCGCCCCTGGTCCGCGCGTGCCTCTGACACTGGGCGGCGGCCGGGTCCGTGCCCCGGTCGCCGCCGGCCCTCCACTCGCCCGCGCTGTCGATCGTTTCGGCCCTCCATCCGCTCGCGCTGCCGATCGCTTTGCCCTCTACCCGTTCGCGACGGTCCCCAGGAACCGTCCGGACCGTCCCGCGAGACACCTATCAGAAACGATGTGAATGTCTGACGTACTCTTATGTCCGGGGAGGACAGGTGTGAGTGTATGTGCGGCAACAGAGTCGAGGAACTGGAAGCGCGCGTCAACGAACTGGAGGCGTCCGTCGAGGGGCTGACGGACGAACTCGTCGAGTGCAAGGTGCGACTGCGGGAACTCGAAGGGGCCGTCGACGAAGACCTGGGCTTTGCACCCGAGAATCCCGGACCAGCGTCGGAGTCGGAACCGGAACCCGATTCCGAGCCTGCCGGCGATCTCGCGGAACAGTCGGAATCTCCAGAGGAAGTGGAGGCCGACAGTTCTAACACGGAGGAGGTCGACGAGGAGGATAGCACGGAGTCCGGAACGAACGACATCATCATCGCCTAGGGCGCCCGGCTCCCCCGGGGAACAATGCACATCAAGGAACTCGTCCTCGACAATTTCAAGAGCTTCGGGCGCAAGACCCGGATCCCCTTCTACGAGGACTTCACCACCGTCAGCGGCCCGAACGGCTCCGGGAAGTCCAACATCATCGACGCCGTCCTCTTCGCCCTGGGACTGGCTCGCACCTCTGGTATCCGCGCCGAGAAACTGACCGACCTCATCTACAACCCCGGCCACCACGACGAGGCCGTCGAGAGCGCCGGCGAACGCGAGGCCAGCGTCGAGGTCATCCTCGACAACTCGGACAGGACGCTCTCGCGCTCGCAGGTCGTCACCGCCGCCGGCACCGAGAACGTCGGCGACGTCGACGAGATCTCCATCCGCCGGCGCGTCAAGGAGACCGACGACAACTACTACTCCTATTACTACATCAACGGTCGCTCGGTCAACCTCTCCGACATCCAGGACCTGCTGGCCCAGGCCGGCGTCACGCCCGAGGGGTACAACGTCGTCATGCAGGGCGACGTCACCGAGATCATCAACATGACGGCGGGCTCGCGCCGCGAGATCATCGACGAGATCGCCGGCGTCGCCGAGTTCGACCAGAAGAAAGACGCCGCCTTCGAGGAGCTAGAGACAGTCGAGGAGCGCATCGAGGAAGCGGAGTTGCGCATCGAGGAGAAAGAACAGCGCCTCGACGAACTCGAAGACGAACGCGAGACCGCCCTCGAATACCAGGACCTGCGCGAGCGCAAAGAGGAGTACGAGAGTTATCGGAAGGCCGCGGAACTCGAGGACAAACGCGAGGAACTCGACGAGGTCGAGAGCGAAGCCGACGACCTCGAAGCCGAACTCGACGACCTACAGGCCGAACTCGACGCGCGCCAGGGCAAGGTGACTCGCCTCGAAGACGAACTCGACGAGTTGAACGCCGAGATCGAACGCAAAGGTGAGGACGAGCAACTCGCGATCAAACGCGAGATGGAGGAGGTCAAAGGTGACATCGCCCGCCTCGAAGACAAGGTCGAATCCGCCGAGGAAGCTATCGAGGACGCCGAGAACAGGCGCCGACAGGCGTTCGTCAAGGTCGACCGCAAGCAGGAGACCATCGACGAGCTCGAGACCGACATCCGCGAGACGAAAGTCGCCAAGTCCTCGCTCAAGGCGGACATCCAGGAGAACGAATCCGCCCTCGAAGACGTCGAGGCCCGCATCGACGAGGTCGGCGAGGAGTTCGAGGAGGTCAAGGAGGCACTCGACGAGAAGCGGGCCGCCCTGGAGGAACTCAAAGCCGAGAAGAACGACCTCCAGCGCGAACAGGACCGCCTGCTAGACGAGGCCCGCCGGCGCTCGAACGAACAGCGCGAGACCGAATCGGAGATCGAGGACCTCGAAGAACGCATCCCCGAGATCGAAGCCGAGATCGACGACCTGGAGGCCGAACTCGAGAAGGCCGAGAAGAACAAGGCGACCATCTCCGAGGTGGTCGCGGACCTGAAAGCCGAGCGCCGCGAGCGCCAGTCCGAACTCGACGACATCGAGGACGAACTCGCGGCCAAACAGCAGGAGTACGCCGAACTCGAGGCCAAGGCGGGCCAGGACGGCGACTCTTCCTATGGTCGGGCGGTCACGACGGTGCTCAACGCGGACGTCGACGGCGTCCACGGCGCAGTGGGCGGCCTCGGGAGCGTCGACCCAGACTACGCGGTGGCCTGTGAGACGGCCGCGGGCGGCAGACTCGCCCACGTCGTCGTCGACGACGACCGCGTCGGCCAGCGCTGTATCGACTACCTGAAATCGAGGAACGCGGGGCGTGCGACCTTCCTCCCGCTGACGGAGATGGGCCAGCGCTCGCTGCCCTCGAAGCCCAACCACGGCGGTGTGGTCGACTTCGCGTACAACCTCGTGAACTTCGACTCGGAGTACGCGGGCGTGTTCTCGTACGTCCTGGGCGACACCCTCGTAGTCGCCGACATGGACACCGCCCGGGAGTTTATGGGAGACTTCCGGATGGTCACGCTCGACGGCGACCTCGTCGAGAAGTCGGGCGCGATGACCGGCGGGTCCTCGAAGGGCACTCGATTTACCTTCTCGGGGAGTCGCGGGAAACTCGACCGCCTCGCGGCGTCGATCAACGACCTCGAGTCCGAACGCCAGGAAGTGCGAGAGGAACTGCGCGACGTGGAGAGCCGTCTCGACGACGCCCGCGACAAGCAATCGGACGCCGCGGATAAGGTCCGCGACATCGAGACGGACGTCGAGCGCCGCGAGGCCGAGCGCACGGAGGTCCGCGAGCGCATCGAGGGCCTCGAAGAGCGCCTCGACGAGATCGAGAGTGAACGCGACGACGTCTCCGAGGAGATGGACGAACTCGAGGCCGAGATCGCCGAGAAGACCGACGCTATCGAAGAGTTGGAGGGCGAGATCGACGACCTCGAAGCGGAAGTCGAGGACTCGGAACTACCGGACCTGACGAGCGAGGCCGACGCGATCCGGGCGGACATCGACGACCTCGAAGACGACGTCGACGACCTCGACGCCAAACTCAACGAACTCCAGCTGGAGAAAGAGTACGCCGAGGAAGACATCGAGGAACTCCACGAGACCATCGAGGAGGCCCAGAACCGCAAGGCGGAAAAGCAGGAGACGATCGCCGAACTCGAGGAGCAGATCGAAGCCAAAGAGGACGTTCTGGCGAACAAAGAAGAAGCGGTCGCAGAACTCGAAGCGGAGCTCGCGGACCTCAAAGACGAGCGCGAGGACCTCAAAGAAGACGTCAAGGCGGCCCGCACGGCCCGCGACGAACAGAAGGAAGCGGTCAACGGCGTCGAGAGCGACCTCGAAGACCTGCGCGAGGAGGCAGAGCGCCTCGACTGGGAGATCGACGAACTCGAAGCGGCCGTCGGCGACTACGACCCCGATGAGATCCCCGACCACCACGAGGTCGAATCGGAGATCGGCCGGCTCGAAGCCGAGATGGAAAAGCTGGAACCGGTGAACATGCGGGCGATCGAGACCTACGACACCGTCGCCGAGGACCTGGCCGACCTGGAAGAGAAGAAAGAGACCCTGGTCGAGGAGGCAGAGCAGATCCGCGACCGGATCGACCGCTACGAGGCCAACAAGAAGGCGACGTTCATGGAGGCCTACGACGAGATCGACGAGCAGTTCCAGGACATCTTCGAACGGCTCTCGAACGGCACTGGACGACTCCACCTCGAAGACGAGGACGACCCCTTCGAGGGTGGCCTGACGATGAAAGCCCAGCCCGGCGACAAGCCCGTCCAGCGCCTGAACGCGATGAGCGGCGGCGAGAAATCACTGACCGCGCTCGCGTTCATCTTCGCGATCCAGCGTCACAACCCCGCACCGTTCTACGCGCTGGACGAGGTCGACGCGTTCCTCGACGCGTTCAACGCCGACCTCGTGGGTGAACTGGTCGACGAACTCGCGGGGAAAGCCCAGTTCGTCGTCGTCTCGCACCGCTCGGCGATGCTCGAACGGTCCGAACGCGCCATCGGCGTCACCATGCAGGACGACAACGTCAGCGCCGTCACCGGCATCGACCTGAGTATGGAGGGGGTCACCGCCGATGACTGACGACGACGGTGACGAGCGAACGGACGGCCGCGACGACGACATCCCGCTGAACATCGCGGGACACGAGGAGAGGGAGGCGCCACGCGCCTCCGAAGACCGAACGGGGAGTGAAACGACCCGTGAGGAGAGGGAGGCGCCACGCGCCTCCGAAGACCGAACGGGGAGTGAAACGACCCGTGAGGAGAGGGAGGCGCCCGGTGACACAGCAGACGGACTGTTCGGTAGCGGCGACAGCAACGGAGACAGCGGTGGAGACGCCAGCACGGGCGACAGCCCCGTACCGAACGAACCGGTCACCGACGAGTCGGCAGACGTCGAGGCAGCTGACGAGAGCGTACAGGAGGACGGAGACGAGAGCGAGGGCGAAGACGAGGAGGTCGCCGAACCGGTGGAGGTGCTGGTCGACCTCGCGGAGAACGGCGAGATCGACCCGTGGGACATCGACATCGTGGCGGTGACGGACAAGTTCCTCGACAGACTGGACGAGGGCGACCTGCGGACGTCGGGGCGAGCGCTGTTTTACGCGAGCGTCCTCCTGCGGATGAAAGGTGACGCGATGCTGGCCGACGACGAACCCGAGGAGCCCGAACCCGACCCGTGGGAGCAGGCGATGGTGTCCGACGAACCGGTCGACGGGCCGGACCCGTTCGCGGCGCTGGAGACCGAGATGGACCGCCGCCTGGAGCGAAAGCGTGCCCGCGGGATGCCCCAGACACTGGACGAACTCGTGCGCGACCTGCGCGACGCCGAACGGGACAACTGGTGGAAAGAGTCCCGCGAGTACGACACCAGCGGCTCGCCGTCGGGGTATCAACGCGGCACCCAGGAACTGGACTACCGGTCGGGCGACGACCTGCGGATGGACGACGAGCCCACGGCGGCGGACGTGACCGAACGCGTCCACACCGAGGACATCGACGAGATCATCGACGACGTCTACGGTGCGGTCCGGGAACACTACGAAAAGGGCCGTGTCGAGGTGCTCTACCGCGAGATCGAGTCCGCTGGCGGATCTCGCGTCCAGACGTTTCTCGGCCTGCTCTTTCTCTCCCATCGCGGCCAGGTCCGCCTCCAGCAGGACGAGCTGTTCGGCGACCTGTGGATCCAGGACCCCGGCGCCGTCTCCGCATCCGGCGAAGCCGTCGCCGACTGAATTCTCTACTCTCGACACCTCTCGACCGCTTCTCGTGCGCTTTCAGCTTTGTCTAGATGTGCTCAGAGTAACACTTATGCGCCACTGTGATGTATGGTAACGCGAACCATGACGCCGACCAAACTCCGCGAGCGCCTGATGGAACTGGACGGTGAGTCCGCCGAGCAGTACATCGGGGCGCTCGAATACGTCCACGAGCGGACGCCACGGAGCAAGGATTCGCGGCAATAGGCCCGATTCGAGCGGGGGAAATCGAGGCCACTGAGCGGATGCTGGGGCCGTGGGTTGTCGGGCGAAACCTTGTTACTGACTAGCACGAATAGTCACCTATGGCTAGCGGAGACAAAGCGGTCCCAGAGGGGGCTCTGGCGGACGTCGACTACCTCTCGCGGTCGGCGAACCGCGTGGCGATCCTCGGCGCGCTCGCGGACGGAGCGGCTACGCGCCGGGAGTTAGCCGACCGGACAGAGGTCTCGCGCGCCACACTCGACCGTATCGTAAACGAGTTCGAAGAGCGGGGCTGGGCGGAGCGACGGGCCGACGGGGAGTACGCCGCGACGGCCGCCGGAGCACACGTAGTTCGGGAGTTTCACCCGTTCGTCGAGTCGGTGGCAGCCGTCGACCGACTCGGCGAGGCGGTGGCGTGGCTCCCGACCGACGAACTGGATATCGGCCTCCACGAGTTCAGCGACGCGACGGTCAGGCGACCGGTAAACGACGACCCGGTCGAGGCCGTCGAGTACATGACCGACCTACTCCGGAAGTCCGAGGAGTTCCGGACGCTGAATCACCTCATCCCACCGGGAATGTTCGAGCGGGCGTTGCACGAACAGGTCGTCACCGGCGCACTGGCCGTCGAGGCGGTGACCACCCGGGAGGTAGTCGACCACTTCGTCAAAAGCCCCGACCGCCGTGATCGCTGGCGGGACGTCCTCGAAGCGGGTGGTACCGTCTTCTATCGCGACCCGCCGATCCCGTGCAACCTGATGATCTTCGACGGGAGAGTGTTGATCAAACGGAGCGACACTGGCCCGATCGACGACTCCTACGGGGTACCGATCGTCAGCGACAACGAGGCCGTGCTGTCCTGGGCACACGACCTGATAGACCAGTATCTGGCCGACGCCGTCCGGGTCGACGCGCGGACGCTCTCCGAGGCGGGTGCGGCGAGCGGCGAGCCGTGACGGGAGCGCCCTCTCGCTGACTGGGTGTCGACTCACGCCCCGAGTATCTCGTCACGAGGTACGCTGACTGGGGTCTGGCCCGAAGTGTGCGATAGGCGTCGGGCGAACGCCCGGCGAGTGCGCCTCCACGACAGGGGCGCCAGCCCACAGGAGGACTCAGGATGGCAACTCGACTCCGTTCCGTTCGGACGCGTATCGACCGCCGCGCTCGGGGACCCGACCACCGCAGTCGCGGTCGTGACCGGCACCCGCGGGAGGGTATCCGATGACGCTCGCGAACACGCCGCGATACGACGCGACACTGGCCCGGCCTGTCGGTGACCGCGCGGTCGTCGTCGGCGGGAGCGTCGCCGGCCTGCTCGCCGCGCGCTGTCTGGCCGACTACTTCCCGACCGTCACGGTCCTCGAAGCCGACGAGTATCCCACGGACCCGGAAATCCGGCGCGGTGTCCCCCAGGGGGGACACATCCACGCACTGCAAGAAGCCGGTCGGGCCACGCTCGAAGACCTGTTTCCGGGGTACGGCGAGGACCTGCTCGCGGCCGGCGGACTCCTGATCGACGGTGCGAGCGACATCGATTTCTACACCGAAGGGGGGTTCCTCGCGGACGGCTCACGGCGACTGCCGGGATACACGGCGACCCGCCCGCTGTTCGAGGCAATCGTTCGACGTCGGATCGCCGACACCGGCGCCGTCGACGTCCGTACCGGTTGTCGGGTCACCGACTACCTGCTCGGCAAGTCGGGCGCAGTCGACGGCGTCCGGTTCCGGGAGGAGACCGGCGAGGAGACACAGCTCGCGGCGGACCTCGTCGTCGACGCGACCGGTCGGACGAGCAAGACGCCGGACTGGCTGGAGCGAAACGGCTACGCCGCCCCGCCGGTCGAGGAAGTCACGATCGACGTCGGATACAGCACGGTCCCGGTCGAGCGGCCGCCCGAGAGCCGGGACACGATCCTCGCGCTGGCCGAAGCGCCGCGGGTCCGTGGCGGTGCCGCCTTCCCGGTCGAGGGCGACCGCTGGCTGGTGAACGTCCACGGCGTCCACGGTGACCACCCGCCGACGGACCTGGCTGGCGTCACCGAGTTCGCGTCGAGTCTCCCGGTCCCGGAACTGAAGCGACTGTTGCGAGAGCAGTCCGTGACGGGCGAGGTCGACTACTACCCGTTCCCGTCGAGTCGCCGCCGCTACTACGAGCGCCTCGACCGGTTCCCCGAGGGACTGGTCGTGATCGGCGACGCGGTCGTGAGTTTCAACCCCGTCTACGGGCAGGGCATGTCGGTCGCGGCGCTGGAGGCGCTACAGTTGCATCGCGCTCTGGGGGTCGGCGGACTCGACGGACTCGCCCCACGCTATTTCGACCGGGCCGCGTCGGTCGTCGACACGGCGTGGACCATGGCCGTCGGCGCCGACGCGCAGTTCTCGGCGACGCCCGAGTCGCCGTCCCGGGGCGCGGACCTGTTCGCCCGCTATCTCAGCCGTCTCCGGCGGCGGGCACACTCGGACCCCGACCTGCGGGTCGCGCTGATGCGCGTCATCTCCATGGAAAAGTCGCCCGCGTCACTGCTCCGGCCGCGTACCGTCGCCCGTGTGCTCGGACCAGAACAGTCCCGACTCGGTCTCGGTCGCAGTCCCGACCGTCCGTCGTCGAAACGCCCCTCGAAGTCCGCTCCACACGTCGAGACGGAGGCCGCGACCGACGACCGGTGACAGACGACGATACTTCGAGCGGTACGTCGAGGCGTGGAACGACCACGACCCCGACGCAGTCGTCGAGCAGTTCGCACCCGGTGGCACCTACGTCGACTCGTCACTGGACGAGCCACTGGGGCGCACGGAGATCGCCGACTTCGTCGTGGACACGACGACGGGCTTTCCGGACGTCCGGTTCGAGGAGGATCCCGTCGCCACCGTCGACGAGGGAGCGCAACTCGTGCTCGTCACCGAGTGGACGATACGAGGGGCCCACGAGGGCCCGTTCGAGGGGCTCCCGCCGACGGGAAACGGGATCGAACTCGACGGTCTGGAAGTCATCACGGTCTCCGACGACGGTATCACGTCGATCACCGGCTACTTCGACGGGACGGAGCTCGCCGACCAGCTCGGCCTCACGTTTCCGGCCATCGTCGGCCAACTCCCGACACTCGCGGTCGGCGCGGTCGAACAGCGGCTCCGGTGACTGGTCGATTCGCTATCGACGACTGCTCGGTCGGACTCTATCGCCCGCGTCGCAGCGAGTGAGACAGTGCTCGGGAATATATTGACCCACCGGGACAACTGCCGGTGATGACAGCCCTCCACAGACGACGATTCCTCCGTGGCGCCGCGGGTCTCGCGCTCGCCGGCGCCCTCGCCGGGTGTAACGAGTCGACGAACGACACCGCCACGCCAGGGTCGACCCCAACGGTCACGCCGACGCTCGCCCCGACACCGACGGCGACGGCCACGCCGACAGCGTCCCCGACAGCGACGCCCACCGCCACCGACGCACCGACAGAGACGGCCAGTCCGACGCCGAGTGACGCCACGACGGCGCGAGCGTTCGTCCAGGACCTCGCCGACGGCGCCTACGAGTCGGCACACGGGCGACTCGCGCCGACCGCCGCCAACCAGCTCACGGTCGATACGCTCGAGCGCCTCTGGCTCGGGCTCACCGCACAGCACGGCGACTTCGAGGAGATCGTCGGCGTCGAGCAGACCAGTGTGAACGGCCAGCCAGCGGTCGTGGTGACCGTTCGCTGCCCGGAAGCCGACCAGCCCGTCCGGTGTACGGTCGACGGCGCGGGCGCTATCGCCGGCCTACTCTTCCCCGCCCAGTACTCTTCGCCGGGCTACGCTGACGAGTCCGCGTTCGCCGAGCGCTCGGTGACGGTCACGGGTTCGGGCTCTGACTCGGACTCAGACTCGGACTGTTCGCTACCCGGGACGCTCAGTGTGCCTGCGAGTGCGAGCGGTGGCGGCAGTAGTGACGGTGGCACAGTCCCCGGCGTCGTCCTCGTCCACGGGAGCGGCCCGAACGACCGCGACTCGACGATCGGGCCGAACAAACCGCTCAAGGACCTCGCGTGGGGGCTGGCCTCCCGCGGGATCGCAGTCCTGCGCTACGACAAGCGCACGGCGGCCTGTGACGTCCCGCTCGCAAACTGGGATATCGACACGATCGTCGTCGAGGACGCCGTCCGCGCGGTCGAGCTGCTGGGCGACCAGCCCGAAATCGACCCCGCTCGTCGGTACGTCGTCGGCCACAGTCTCGGTGCGACCTGCACACCGCGGATCGCCGAGCGGGCCGACCTGGCGGGCGGGGCGATGCTGGCCGCGACCGCACGGCCGATAACCGACGTCGTCCGCGAGCAGGTCAGATACGTGCTTTCGGTCGCTGGTGGGCTCAGCGACGCCGAACGCCAGCAGATCGACGCTGTCGACGACGCGCTCACGCGGGTCGAGAACGACGAGTTCGCCGCCGACCAGCGGGTCCAGGGACTCCCTGGTTCGTGGTGGTCGAGTCTGCTCGATTACGATCAGGTCGCGACCGCCCGGCGTGTCGAGACGCCCCTCTTCGTCGGCCAGGGCGGCCGGGACTACCAGGTGACGGTCGAAGGCGACTTTCAGGTGTGGGAGTCCGAACTCGCGAATCGTGTGGACACGGAGACGACAGTCTATCCCGCTCTCTCGCACCTGTTCCAGTCGGGGTCGGAACCATCGCTCGGGTCCGAGTACAACTTCCACGACAACGTCGCCGAGTCCGTCGTCACCGACCTCGTCGACTGGATCGACGGGACGAGCGGGTAGACGCATTTTTGAGTTGATAGAGCTCCCGAAACCGCGCTCGTGGGATTCTCGACCACAGTCGTACTCGTGGGATGGAAGCCCTCGGCGGGCTCGCGAGTCGTTTCGCTCCTCGCTCGCAATACAGGCGCGTAGCGCCTTGCAGCTCGCGGTCGCTGATCGACATATCCGCGCTCTCCGCACCGCCCGCTCACGGGTCGTTCCTCCTCGTTCGCTTTTGAGGCGCGTAGCGCCTCGCGTCGCGCGGATAGGGGTCGCTCAGGCGACTCCGCTCACTGTGTTCGCCGCGACCCAGCCTCGCCCTTCCAGTCCGCCAGGGGAAACACTCTGTGGGGTCGGCCACCGAACATTCAACGTCGAGACAGCCTATTTAACCGGACATTCCTGGCGGACTGAAAGGGCGAGGGTCGCTCGCGTGCAGTTTAGTCGCCTCAGCGACCCCTATCCGAGCGGAGCGAGGATATGTCGCTGAGCGACCGCGTGCGAGGCCGACCGAAGGGAGGCCTCGATGCGAACGGCGAACGACCACCAGGAGTGAGCCGTGAGCGAGCGACCCGAGGGCTTTCATCACACCACGTCGACTGCGGTGCTGTCCGCGGACCACGTATGTCTCACAGCTATCCGATCTGCAATCCCAGTTACGTACAAACCATCCTATAAACAGTTCGACGACGTCTTCGGAGCGCTAGTCTCTCCTCCCGAACGACCACAGGGGTCAAGGGAGAGGTGGCCGTTGCCCGAGTCATGACCGAGACGCGACGCGTCCAGCTGGTCGACGCCTTCACCGAGGAGCCGATGACGGGCAACCCAGCGGGGGTCCTCACGGACGCGACCGGCCTGACAGACGACCAGATGGCGGCGGTCGCGAACGAACTCGGCGCGAGCGAGACGGCGTTCGTCCGCCAGAGCGAGAACGCCGACCGGGGCCTGCGGTACTTCTCGCCCGAGAGCGAGGTCGACCTCTGTGGCCACGCCACCGTCGCGGCGATGGCCGCGCTGTACGACCGCGCACAGATCACCGCCGATTCCTACACCGTCGAGACGAACGTGGGCGTCCTCGACGTCGAGGTCGAACCCGACGGCACCGTCTGGTTCACCCAGTCCGAACCCGAGATCCGCCCGGTCGACCTCGACGTCGAACGGGTCGCCGACGCGCTCGGCCTCGACGAACCGGCGCTGACGGAAGTCGGCGAAGACCTCCCGCTCTCGTACGCGTCGACCGGCCTCCCCTTCCTGCTGGTGCCCGTGAGTTACTTCGAGCAACTCTCGGCCGTGGACCCGGACCTGGACGCTATCGCGGAACTGTGTGAATCGGTCGGCGCCCAGGGGCTGTACGCGTTCACGTTCGACACGCTCGACAGAGCCTCGACACTCCACGGACGCGCGTTCGTGCCGCGTCTGGGCATCCCTGAAGACCCCGTGACCGGGACGGCGAGCGGTGCGGTCTGTGCGTATCTGCGCCACCACGGCGCGCTCGACCAGCCCGACCCGCTGGTCTGCGAGCAGGGCCACTTCCTCGACCGGCCGGGACGGGTGCTCGTCCGGACCGGTCACCCCCCGGAGTCCCGACCGGCCGAGAGCGACGGCGACGGGCACGGCGACGATGCCGACGAGGGTGACACGGGAGACGCGGATGACGCGGGTGGCGATGCCGAGGATGCCGAAACAGGAGACGAATCGGCAAAATCAGCGGAGTCAGAGGAACCAGAAGAGTCGGCAGAGACGGAGAACGAGGGCGGACTCGGAGCGAACCCGACGGCGCCGACGGTGGGCGGGCGCGCGGTGACGGTGCTCGACGGCGACCTCAGCATCCCCGAGAGCGACGAGGACGACATCATCGAAGCCTGAGCTGGGATTTCGGGGCGACTCTACCGGTGCGATCGCCCGAGAAAACGCGAGTCAGTACAGGGAGAGGTCGCCGGTGACACGGTCGACGAGGTCGTCGGGGGCCGGCCCGACCGCGAGCGCGCTCACGGTGCCCGGTTCGAGTTGCGTGTGGCCCGCGTCCCGGACGACGGCGTGTGCGATGCCCTCTCGTTCGGCCCTGTCGGCGAGTTCGAACAGCTGTGACTCGCCGTCTGCTTTGAGGACGACCTTCTTCTGGCCGCTGCCTTTCCACTCGGACCTGTCGAGGCGGTCGGCGTTCTCGTAGGCCATCAGCGACGCGTGGGCGACCTGCGCGGCGAGTTTCCCCTCGCCCATCCCCAGGTCCGCCCGGGCGACGATCGCCTGTTTCATACCCCCGACTGGGCCCGGACGACGGATAGCGCTTCTCATCCCGGTGCTCGGGTTCGAGTCCACACTCGCGACCGTCCGAGGAGAGCCGTTCCCGGCAGAACATGACGGATGACCAAAACCGGATAAGGGTGGCCCCCCCAGAGCGAGTAATGAAGGTCGGGATCCAGCCCTACACGCTCAACGCACTCGACGAACCGCTCGACGCGAAACTCGACCGCATCGCTCGCGCGGGCTTCGAGGGGGTCGAACTCGGCACCGACGGCAACACGGACGGCGTCCACGAGACGCTCATCGAACACGGACTCGACGTCTCGAGTATCGGGACGACACCCGACGAACTCGACGACGACCTCGATGCCCACGTCGCGGCCGCCGAGGACTTCGACACCGACGACGTCGTCGCCATGTGGATCGACCCCGAACACTACGAGACACGCGAGCGCGTCGAGGCGACCGCTGAGCGCCTCACCGCGCTGGCCGAGCGCCTCGCCGAACACGGACTCCAGTTGCACTACCACAACCACGCCCACGAGTTCACCGACCTGGGCGAGACGACCGGCTACGAACTGCTCGTCGCGGAGTCCGATGGCGTCCAGTTCGAAGTCGACGCCGGATGGGCCGGTACCGGCGGCGCCGACCCCGCGCCTCTCCTCCGGTCTATCGGTGACTCGGTCGACCTCGTCCACGTCAAAGACATGGACTTCGCGACCGGCGAGTTCGTCACGTTCGGTGAGGGCGACCTCGATATCGAGGGCGTCGTCGAGGCCGCCCGCGACGTCGACGTCGAGTGGCTCCTCTTCGAGAACGACGAACCGACCGACCCCGTCGCCGAACCCGCCCACGCCTCGGTCACGCTCGACCAGTACACCGACCACTTCTGCTGAGCACGCGTCGGCGGGTTCTGGTCCCGGTCCCGACTGTCTACGCCCACATCCCGATAGACTCCCGAGAAAACCAGCGGTGGATCGGCCGACGGAGTCGCAGCGACTCAGCGGACGGAATCGAGGAGCAGGCGCTGTTCGACGCGTTTGGCCTCGCGCTGGACGTCGTGGACGGCGTCGACGTTGGGCGAGACCGAGGTGATGCCGGCCTCGACGAGCGCCTCGACCATCGCTGGTTTCGAGGCAGCCTGGCCACAGATACTCGTCGAGACGTCCTTCTCGCGGCAGGTCTCGATGGTCGATTCGATCAGATCGAGCACTGCAGGGTGGAGTTCGTCGAAGCGGTCGGCGATGCGCTCGTTGTTGCGGTCGACCGCCAGCGTGTACTGCGTGAGGTCGTTCGTGCCGAAGGAGACGAAGTCCACGCCAGTGTCGGCGATCCCCTCGATGGAGAGGGCGGCGGCGGGCGTCTCGATCATGACACCCCACGGGCGTTTCTCGGGGTCGATGCCGGCCTCGACGAGGAGTTCGCGAGCGCGGATCACGTCCTCGGCGTCGTTGACCAGCGGGAACATGACCTCGACGTTGTCGTAGCCGATGTCGTAGAGCTGGCGGAACGCTGCCAGTTCCGTCGTGAAGACGTCGGGCTGGTCGAGACTGCGCCGGACGCCGCGCCAGCCGAGCATCGGGTTGTGCTCGTGGGGTTCGGTCTCGCCGCCCTCCAGTTCGCGGAACTCGTCGGTGGGAGCATCGAGCGTGCGCACACGAACGGGGCGCGGGTAGAAGGCCTCGGCGACCTTCTGGATGCCGTCGACGAGTTCCGAGACGAAGGCGTCTGCGCCCTCTTCCTCGATGTAGCGTTCGGGCGTCTTGCCCGTCGAGAGGACCATGTGTTCGGTCCGGAGGAGTCCGACGCCGTCGGCGCCCGTGTCGGCGGCGCGGCCGGCCGCGTCGGGCACCGAGAGGTTGACCTTCACGTCGGTGGCGGTCATGGGCTTGGAGGCGAGTGCGGCCGCCCGGTCCCCGGCGCCGACCTGTGCGGCGGCCGCGGGTTTGGGTTCGGTCGCCTCGTCGGCTTCGTCCTCGTCCTCGTCTTCGGGGGTGGCACCGCCCCGCCTGACCGTACCCTTGTCGCCGTCGACGGTGACGACCTCCCCGTCCGAGAGTACCTCGGTCGCGTCGCCGGTGCCGACGACGGCGGGGACACCCAGTTCCCGCGAGATGATCGACGCGTGGCTGGTCATCCCGCCCTCGTCGGTGATGATACCCGCCGCCCGCTCCATGGCCGGCACCATGTCTGGCGTGGTCATCTCGGCGACGATGAGGTCGCCCTCGCCGACCCGGTCGAGGTGGTCGAGCGTCCGGACGATCCTGACTTTGCCGGCGACTTTGCCGGGACTCGCACCGAAGCCCGTCAGTGCGACCTCGCCGGCCCCGTCGTCGCTTTCCTCGGCGGTGCTCTCCTCGGCGCGGGTCCCGCCATCGGCGGTGCCGGCCGTGCCGGACTCCGGGTCGTCCCCGGCCGGTGCCGCCGACCCTGCCGCTTCGCTCGTCGCGTCGTCTGTGGCCTCCTCGTCGTCGATAGTCGTGATCGGACGGGACTGCAACAGGAGGAGATCGCCGCGGGTACCTGTCTCGGCGTCTTCCTCGCCCTCGCCGATGGCCCACTCGACGTCCTGGGGGTCGCCGTAGTGAGTCTGGACGGTCTGGCCCATCTCGACGAGACGTTCCAGATCCGCTTCGGAGAGGACGCGCTCGTCGCGTTTGTCCTCGGGGACCGCGCGCTCGATAGTCTCGCCGGTCTCCTCGTCACGAACGTGCATGACTTTCTTCGTCGAGACGTCGACTTCCAGGATCTCGCCGGTCTCGCGGTCGACGACGTAGCGGTCGGGCGAGACGGCGCCGGAGACGACCGCCTCGCCGAGGCCCCAGGCCGCCTCGACGATGACGCGGGAGTCACCGGTCGTGGGGTGGCTGGTGAACATGACGCCGCTGCGTTCGGCGTCGACCATCACCTGGACGACGACGGCGATGTTGACGACGTCGTGCTCGAAGCCTTTCTTGTTGCGGTAGTAGATAGCGCGCTGGGTGAAGAGAGAAGCCCAGCAGTCCCGGACCGAATCGAGCAGGCGCGACCGGTCGACGTTGAGGAAGGTCTCCTGGGCACCAGCAAACGAGGCGTCAGGCAGATCTTCTGCCGTAGCCGACGACCGGACCGCGACCGACGCCGCCCCGTCGTCCAGGTCGTCGTAGGCCGCGAGGATGGATTCGCGGATCGGCTCGGGCATGTCGGTCGTCCGGATCAGTTCCTGGGCGCGCTCGGCGGCGCGGGCGAGGTGAAGAGCGACGTGTGGATGGTGACGTTGATGTGTGGGTTGCCGTCACCGACCGTGAGGTCGTACCCGCCCGGCGGGAAGCAGCGACGGGTGTCGTCACCGGCCCCCGCGTTCGAACCGCCGTCGCCGGACTGGGCCGCGGCGACAGGCGTTCCGGCGAGCGCAAGCGCAGTCACCAACGTGAGGACCGTGAGAACCGCAAGGGTCCGACCAGCCGCGTCGGACGCATTCGACGGAGACATACTGGTCCATTTCGCCGGTCTGCGATTAAGTTCCGCGGTTCGGTTCTCAGCGTTGAGAATCCGGTTCCGACTGACGGACCAGTTCGTCGAGGACGGCGTCGGCGCTGGCGAGGTTAGTCGCCAGCGGGACGTCGTGGACGTCACAGATCCGCAGGAGCGCGGTGATGTCCGGTTCGTGGGGCTGGGCAGTGAGCGGGTCGCGGAGGAACACGACCCCGTCACAGTCCCCGTCGACGATTTCCGCGCCGATCTGCATATCGCCGCCGATCGGCCCGGACTCCTTGCGGTCGACGTCCAGTCCCGTGGCCTCCTGGATCCGCTTCCCGGTCGTGCCAGTCGTCGTGATCTCCATCGCCTCGAGGTCGCCCAGCCGGCCCCGGACGAAGTCGATCATATCCGGTTTCTTCTCGTCGTGAGCGATCAGCGCGATTCGCATACTGTCGTGTGTCGGGGCTCCATCAAGAAGGTTCGTCACCGCCCGGGTGGTTGGCTCCCGCCACTCATCGGAACCGGAACGTCTCGAGGTTCTTCGGGGCGAACGTCCGGAGGTGGTGATCGTGATACAGTCCGGAGGAGAGGTCCTGGACGGCGCGCTCCTCGCCGTGCACGCAGAGGATCTTTTCCGGGCGGGGGTTCATCGTCTTCACGAAGTTCTCCAGTCCCTGTCGGTCGGCGTGACCGGAGAAGCCGTCGACGGTTTCGACGTGCATCGCTAGCGTCGTCT